>ERZ772986.2455-NODE-2455-length-10085-cov-2.703789_pt1 | contig 10085 bp, 8 predicted proteins | sample MGYA00511898_ERZ772986 | MGnify/ENA primary metagenome ERZ772986 (study PRJEB29015, sample SAMEA2737934) | human oral metagenome | biome: human oral; feature: human-associated habitat; material: dental | place: China | collected 2148 ... | reverse complement strand
ACAAGGCCCACACCGCTGGGTTCCGTCGTTTGCGTCGTGCTGAATGTCGTGGTCTCGGTCTTTGTCGTAGCCGTTGCCAAAACAATCACCATCATCACGGCGAAAAGCACAAAGATGGACGCCATCAGAGCAAGCATTGACAGCACCCACGGCACCCACTGGCGTGAGAAGTGCCGCCATGCAACACTTATCGCATCTGAAGCATTTAGCGTTGGAAAACTTTGAGGGTTCATAAATTTTAACTTATAACACTATGACACTTTTTTACTAAAAATCAGCGATTCCCACAGCGCTCCCCAACCCTCTATTTAGGCAGTTTCAAAGCTAAAACAGCAGGTCAAAAACCGCGCTGCTTATATGACCACACACCGCAATTAATTTGCTGCACAATAGCTATATTTATGGAGTGGGAACAGCAACCACTGTCAACGACCCCGGATCAACCTCTGTATACCCGGCATCACGGACTGGCACGGCATCGGCACGCACACACTGCTTGTCAAACTCCTCCGCAGAAATCTCACGAACCTGCAGGTCAAACCCGCGCTCAGCCCACTGCAACACCCACTCGGGCGGCATCGCCGCAGCCAGCAGCATCGCACCATGCCCCACCTGCGCCGCCGCCTTCCCCAACGTCATACCCAGGTCGCGCTGCGCAAACACCGTAGGTACGTCCAGCCGCAGCGGTCCTGGGGCGTCGTCAGGCAGGTCCGTGCCACCGATCTGCAGTCGGGACACCAGCGGATGCGTATCGACGACCGCCGTGGGCACGCACGCACGTGCCTTCGCCGTCCCGCTTTCCACCGTCACCCCAGGCACATCATGCACATTATCCCAGGCGGTATTGCGGGCGCGGCGGGCGATTTTGCGGATCCGCGCACCATACCAACTTTGCAACGCCTCAGCGTAGGCAGTGTCGCCGCCCGCACGGTCGTCTAAACAGCACGCCACCGTGGCCTTGGCGGCAGCCTCTAGCAGGTCCGTTTTCGCCGGTGGATTCACCTTGGGAATGTTCAGGATGATCGGCATGGACTGCACAGTTGACGGGTCATCCGGGTTTTCCCCGTCACGATCGTCTGCCATGCAGCGTTGCAGGCGCTCGTGGGCTTTCAGCAGCAACGTGGGGTCCATCACTGCTCCAGCGGCACGCGACGGAACGACCCATCGTCCAGGTCCGCCTCGTCAATCTCATCGCGGGAAATACCCAGGATGTATAGCACTTCGTCCAAGAAAGGATGGTTCACCGAGGCGTCCGCAACCTCCTGAAGCGCAGGCTTGGCGTTAAACGCGATACCCAGCCCCGCCGCAGAAAGCATGTCAATGTCATTGGCACCATCGCCCACGGCCACGGTCTGATGCAGCTGCATGCCGGAATCCTCAGCAAACTCCGTCAAAAACTCCGCCTTCGCCGCGCGGTCCACCACCTTGCCGATCACCCGGCCAGTGAGTTTCCCGTCCACAATTTCCAGCGTGTTGGCGCGAGTGTAATCCAATTCCAGCTCCTGCGACAATCCCTCTAGGACCTGGATAAAACCCCCAGATACCACTGCCGTCTTATACCCCATACGCTTCAACGTACGGATGGTGGTGCGTGCGCCGGGGGTCAGCTGAATGGCATTAGCAACCTGGTCAATCACGGACACGTCCAAGCCTTTCAGTGTGGCCACACGCTCCCGCAGCGACTGCTCAAAATCCAGTTCGCCACGCATGGCACGTTCCGTCACCGCAGCCACCTCGGCTTCTTTGCCTGCGTAGGAGGCGAGCATTTCAATCACTTCACCGGTGATCAGCGTGGAATCGCAGTCAAAGCAGATCAGGCGCTTTGAGCGGCGCACCAGCCCCGCGCGCTCAATCGCAATATCCACCCCAATCTCGCGGGTGAGTTCCGCCAGTGCTTTACGCAGGGCCACACCACCGCCCGGTTTGGGGTCAGCGACGGTAACTTTCAGTTCCAGGCCGGTCACTGGATAGTCGGCAATACCACGGATGGTGTCAATGTTGGCACCGTAGTCGGCCAGTGTTTGGCCGATACGGGAGATGTGTGAGGCAGTGACTGGGGCACCGAGAACAACCACCGCGTGCGTCGATAAGGGGCGTGCAAAGTGCAGGTCACCTTTAAGTTGCACGGTGACTTTCTGACCGTATGCTTTGAGAGTTTCGGTCAGCCCTTCGGTAAGGGTGTCAGCGCGGTCGGCATTGATGCCCACCAGGGCAGCTAGATTGAGTCGCCCCCTAAACAGTGACTGTTCCACGTCCAAAAGCTGGACGCGGTACGCGGATAACACGCGGAAGAATGCGCCGGAGACGCCTGGGCGGTCCGCACCCGCCACTGTGATCACCGCTGGGCTAAGGCCCGGGGTGAGGTTTACCGTAATGTCGTGCATAGTGTCGGTCGTTTCGGTCACGAGCGTCATTGTCTCACGATCATCACGGCAGATACGACATCACCCCCGGTCGGACCAACCAACCGGGGGTGATGTGTGCGTAGCAAGAGCAGGCAAACCCTTGTGGGCGAACCTAGTGCCTGCCGACGTGCGCCTCAGCGCGCATGCGCTCCACCATGTGCGGATAGTGCAGCTCGAAGGCGGGGCGCTCGGAACGGATACGCGGCAGCGACACGAAGTTGTGGCGCGGCGGCGGGCAGGATGTTGCCCATTCCAAGGAGTTGCCGTAGCCCCACGGATCGTCCACAGTGACGACCTCGCCGTAGCGCCAGGACTTGAAGATATTCCAGATGAACGGGATCACAGACGCGCCCAGAATGAAGGCGGCGATAGTGGAAATCTGGTTGAACAGGGTGAATCCATCGGATTCAAGGTAGTCGGCATAACGACGCGGCATACCCATGTTGCCCAGCCAGTGCTGGATCAGGAAGGTGCCGTGGAAGCCCAGGAAGGTCATCCAGAAGTGGATCTTGCCCAGGCGCTCGTCCAGCATACGGCCCGTCATCTTCGGGAACCAGAAGTACACGCCACCGTAGGAGGCGAACACGATGGTGCCAAACAGGGTGTAGTGGAAGTGAGCAACAATGAAGTAGGTGTCAGAGATGTGGAAGTCCAGCGGCGGGGAGGCCATCATGACGCCGGTCAGGCCACCGAACAGGAAGGACACCATGAAACCGAAGGCGAAAATCATGGGGGTTTCCCATGTGAGGTGTCCGCGCCACATCGTGCCAAGCCAGTTGAAGAACTTCACGCCGGTGGGAACCGAAATCAGGAACGTCATGAAGGAGAAGAACGGCAGCAGGATAGCGCCGGTGACGAACATGTGGTGCGCCCACACTGCCATCGACAGCGTAGCGATGGACAGGGTTGCAAACACCAGGCCCGCGTAGCCGAACATCGGCTTACGGGAGAACACGGGGACAATCTCAGACACAATGCCGAAGAACGGCAGAGCCAGGACGTACACCTCGGGGTGCCCGAAGAACCAGAACAGGTGCTGCCACAGGACGGCACCACCGTTGGCGGGGTCGTAAATGTGGCCGCCCAGCTTGCGGTCGTACAGCACTCCCAAAGCGGCGGCGGTGAGCATCGGGAAGATCAGCAGCGCCAAGATAGAGGTAACAAAGATGTTCCAGGTGAAGATTGGCAGGCGGAACATGGTCATGCCCGGCGCGCGCAGGCACAGGATGGTCGTGATCATGTTGATGGCGGAGACGATGGTACCGATACCACCGACACCCACGCCGAGAATCCACATGTCAGAGCCAACGCCTGGGGAGTGGATGGAGTCCGAGAGCGGCGAGTACATGGTCCAGCCGAAGTCGGCGGCACCACCAGGGGTGAAGAAGCCCGACAGCATCAAAATGCCGCCCACGGCGGTGAGCCAGAAGCCAAATGCGTTCAGTCGGGGGAAGGCAACGTCGGGTGCGCCGATCTGCAACGGCATGACATAGTTAGCAAAGCCCCACACCACGGGAGTGCCGTACAGCAGCAGCATCACGGTGCCGTGCATGGTAAATAGCTGGTTGAACTGCTCGTTGGACAGGTACTGCAAGCCGGGGCTGAACAGTTCGGCGCGGATGAGTAGCGCCATGAAGCCACCAAGGAAGAAGAAGCAGAAGGCCATAATGATGTACATCAGGCCCAGCATCTTATGGTCAGTTGTGGTGAGCATTTTCCAGGCCAGGCTACCCTTGCGGCCTGACCCGGTAGGTGCAGGCCGTGCAGGTGCGACCTCGTGGTCGCCCTTAGGCACTACAGCTGTCATAGGTTCCTCCTGACTACGCGATAACGCTGCACATGCACAGACACTGTGTGCGCAGAATTACCCAAGTTTTATGCTGTATTGATGTTAGTGGAACCGTACTGCGTTTTTCCATCTTTACGGCAGGAAAGCCCACCTTCTACATTGTTGTTTTTTCGTAACGAATGCCCGCCACTAGCCGTTCTTGGGGGTGTTGTACACGATTGAGCTTCATATTTCCTCCCTATCTGTGACAGGAAACACTTTCGAGGCTGGCACTGCAGGGGTGAGAAGATGATCATTCCACTAATCCCGCTCCCCCCACACGGGTTAAACCCAAGGTTGACCCCTGCGCACCGTCGCTAGCATCCCTCCCCTGAAAAGCGCGAAGCGACAGGGCACAGGGCACGAGATGTGCAGATGAAGATTCCAGGGTCACCCTAGTTGGCTACGTAAACGTGGCGGCGGTTAAGGTCGTTACGCTCCGCAATATCAAGGAGCGCAGTAGCCATATCTGGGGCAGTGATCATCCACCCGCGAGGTACGGGCGCTGAGGCGCTCAGGCGGTACCGATTTTTCGCTTTTCCAGGCCGAACGGGCTGAATTCGAGGTGCCCTTATTGCGGTCCACCTAGCATCACTTTCCCAGAGCACAATATCCATGCGCCGCATGTCGTCATAAGTAGCACCGAGAAAGTGCTGCAGTAAGGGCAGAACGATCCACAGCTTGGTGCGCCCAGTGTTCAGCCACTTCAGATGAAATGACAACCAGCCGTTCAACACCATGGTGCCCCATTGCTGCAAGAAGATTCTTAGTGCCAGCGGAGTACAGCTGCGTGGGAGTGTTAGCTGTTCCAACACCAACGGTGCTCACAACCGCGTCCACCCCTTCAAGCCAGGGAGTTAACGCATCGACATCAAGAATGTCTACTGCGGCCTTTGTTAGTCGCTCGTGGCTTATCTCCAGTTTTTCTGGAGTTCTAGCCACAGCAATCACATCATGACCACGTGATAGCGCTTGCTCAACAACCGAACGCCCGACAGTCCCCGTAGCGCCGGGTACAAGAATCTTCATCTGTATTTACTCCCCTAGAAGTCCCAGTCGTCGTCTTCGGTGGCTTCGGCTTTGCCGATCACATAGGAGGAACCGGAGCCGGAGAAGAAGTCATGGTTTTCATCAGAGTTGGGTGACAGCGCGGAGAGGATTGCCGGGGAGACCCGGGTGTCGTCGGCGGGGAAAAGCCCTTCGTAGCCAAGGTTGTTCAGAGCCTTGTTGGCGTTGTAGCGGAGGAAGCGTTTGACGTCTTCGGTCCACCCCAGCTCGTCGTAGAGGTCTTCGGTGTATTGGGTTTCGTTTTCGTAAAGGTCGTAGAGGAGCTCGAAGGTGTATTCCTTCATTTCCTCGCGCTCGGCCTCAGTGAGCGCTTCGAGCCCTTTTTGGTATTTGTAGCCGATGTAGTAGCCGTGGACGGCTTCGTCGCGGATGATCAGACGGATCACATCGGCGGTGTTGGTGAGCTTCGCATGGCTTGACCAGTGCATGGGCAGGTAGAAGCCGGAGTAGAAGAGGAAGGATTCGAGCAGCGTGGAGGCGACTTTGCGCTTGAGCGGGGCGTCGCCTTCGTAGTAGCTGAGGATGATCTCGGCTTTTTTCTGCAGGTTCTCGTTTTCTTCGGACCAGCGGAACGCGTCGTTGATCTCGGGTGTGGACGCGAGCGTCATAAATATAGAGGAGTAACTTTTCGCGTGCACGGATTCCATGAAGGCAATGTTGGTGAGCACGGCTTCTTCATGGGGTGTCAGGGCGTCGGGAATCAGCGACACCGCGCCGACGGTTCCCTGAATGGTGTCGAGCATGGTCAGCCCCGTGAAGACCCGCATGGTTGTTTCTTGTTCGAGGGCGTTGAGGGTGTTCCAGCTTTTGATGTCGTTGGACAGCGGCACTTTTTCGGGGAGCCAGAAGTTTCCGGTGAGTCGGTCCCAGACCTCAAGGTCTTTTTCGTCTGGAATGGTATTCCAGTTGATGGCGCTGATGGGGCTGTTGCGCGATTCGGGATGGCTTTCGCGATGCGCAGGGGTTGCAGCAGTGAGCTTTTTTGCCGTCACAGTCTTTGTCTCCTCGTGTGCAAAACATTCAATCCGCCACACTACCACCATTTTTTACCGTGATATTCAACACACCCCTCCGTCTACTGCCGCTGCTTCCCGCCATTCTCCTCGATGCTTATCGACGCCCCGCCTTCCGCAGCTATGTCCATAACCTAAACCTGTTACAAGCAGTTTATTTAGACGCTCATCGCATTAATCACGCAGGGATGCGTTCTGCGGATGAGCAACGTTCATTTTGTCAAGTAACGCAAGCCAAACCATACCGAAAAATACGACCAAAATGGCCTCCTACCAGCGAGTTAGGCAAGCATAAGTCGATTGATGGCATTGTAGACTCATGGCTATGAAACTCAGTGACACACTCGCAGAAGCGTTCAACAAGCAAGTAACCGCAGAACTCGAAGCCTCCCTGGTCTACCTCCAGCTCTCCTACATTCTCGACGACCTCGGCCTGGTGGGCATGCGCGACTGGATGAAAACCCAGTCCGAAGAGGAACTGACCCACGCACAGCAGTTCGCTGATCACATGCTGGACCGCGATGCCACTCCCCAGATTGGCACCATCAACTCCCCCGCACTGAAGGTCACCAACGCCATCGAAGCTTTCGAGGCCTCCCTGGCTCACGAGCAGAAGATCTCCGGCATGATCCGCGACCTGGCTGCCACCGCCCAGAACGAGAGCGACTTTGACTCCCGCCCGCTTCTGGACACCTTCCTCCAAGAGCAGATCGAGGAAGAATCCACCGTCAAGGAAATTCTTGACCGCCTGCGTATGGTCGCAAACGATGGCTCTGGCCTGCTTCGCATGGACGCAGAACTCGGCGCACGCGAGGATTCCGACGACTAATTTGTCCCTCTTTATCTAATCCGATCTAACCCGGCTTATCAGCTTAAGCCGGGTTTTTGCCTATCCAGGCCAGTATCGCGTCCACAACATGCTGGATGGCGGCCGTATTCTCCACTACTATCCCCCACTCATCCGCCTCTAATGGTTCGAGTGCATTCAGTTGAGAATCCAACAAGCATGGGGGCATGAAATGCCCGATACGCGTTTCCATTCGGCTCGCAATGAGTGCGCGCGGCGCAACAAGATGAATAAACACCACATCCCCCTGCGCACGGCGCAGAATATCGCGATAGCTGCGTTTGAGCGCAGAGCAAGCCACCACAGAGCTGCCCGCTGCATCCATCCACCGCACCAAGGATTCGAGCCACGGCACACGGTCCGCATCGGTCAGCGGCACACATGCAGTCATTTTGGTTATGTTAGTTTCCGGGTGAAGATCATCCGCGTCTACAGCTGCTAGATCTAAATGCGCGCCCAACCGCGCCGCAACAGCACTTTTCCCGCTGCCCGATACCCCCATGACCACATAATGCACTGGTTTCATGCCACCCTTTCTCGGCACGACACATACCTATTTTAAATGATATACATCACACTTTTTACTAGGTGTGATCTTTTTTAGAATACTCGCTACCCCAGAGCTTCAGAAAAGCTGCAGGTCAACGGCGTGGGCACCCCCACTTTTCCATAACTACTGTTCAAGACTGCGACACTTTCCTTACACAATACTGAGAATTAGGGTAAAGATATGCTAGAAATAGCAGTGAGCACTTCCAACCGTACATCTGGATCGCAAGGAACTACAGTGACCTACACTCCGACTTCCCCCACCCCGCTTCTCGACCCAGTCCTGAAGGAACTCGGCACCGAGATCATCAGCGGGAAAATTCCCGCAGGGCAACGTTTCACCCTGCAGGACCTGTGTACCCGGTTTGGAATCTCACGCACCGTTGCCCGCGAAGTAATGCGAGCCCTTGAACAACTTAACCTTGTTCACGCTTCCCGACGCGTTGGCATCACAGTGCTGGAGAAGAAAGACTGGGCTGTATTCGATAAATCCGTCATCGCGTGGCGCCTAGAGACGCCCCAAGAACGCGATCTCCAGCTCCATTCACTCACCCAACTACGCATAGCCGTCGAACCCATCGCAGCCCGCGCAGCCGCCAACAACGCCAACCCTGAGGAACGCACACGGCTCGTGGAACTCTCCACCCTGATTTGCGACCTCGGCCGCAGCGGCATGGGCAACTCCCCCGACTTCCTCAACGCCGACATCGAATTCCACACCCTCATCTTGACCTCATCTCGCAATGAGATGTTCGCGTCCCTCGCCTCCACCGTGGCAACGGTGCTGACCGGACGCGCGCAATTGGGACTGCAACCCAACCATCCCTCCGACGAAGCACTCGACCACCACGAACGCCTCGCAGCCGCCATCGCTTCTGGCGAGGGCCTCGCCGCCGAGGACTATGCTCGCATGCTTGTCAGTGAAGCCCGCGAAAGCCTCGCAGTACTCACTCCCGCCTCCTAGAGTCGACCAATAGTGCTGGCTCACCACAATCGACATTGTGGTGAGCCAGCACTATACATTTTCCAGCCGCACCCCAGCCCCCCCAAAAAAAACCTACAATGTGCAGCTGACGCAGCCTTCTACCTCAGTTCCCTCCAGGGCGGTTTGCCGGAGGCGGATGTAGTAGATGGTTTTGATGCCTTTGCGCCAGGCGTAGATTTGAGCGCGGTTGATGTCGCGAGTGGTGGCGGTGTCTTTGAAGAACAGGGTGAGGGATAGCCCTTGGTCGACGTAGCGGGTGGCCACGGCGTAGGTGTCAATGATTTTCTCGTACCCGATGTCGTAGGCATCTTGGTAATAGTCGAGATTGTCGTTGGTCATGTAGGGAGCCGGGTAGTAGACGCGCCCGATTTTGCCTTCCTTGCGGATTTCTATCCGGGAGGCGATGGGGTGGATGGATGAGGTCGAATTGTTGATGTAGGAGATCGACCCGGTTGGTGGCACCGCCTGGAGGTAGCGGTTAAACATGCCGTGTTTGGCCACCTTTTCTTTGAGTTCTGCCCATTCTTCTGCGGTGGGCGTGTGGATGCTGGACCGCGCGAAGATTTCTTTGACCTTATCGGTGCGGGGCACGAACTCGGCGGGGTCGTAGCGGTCGAAGAATGTCCCGTTGGCATAGTCGGAGTCTTCGAATCCTTCGAAAACAGCGCCGCGTTCCTGGGCGATTGCGCAGGATGCTTTGATGCATTCGTACATGACGGCTGCAAAGTAGGCGTTGGTGAAGTCGAGTCCTTCTTCTGATCCGTAGTGGATGTGTTCGCGCCCGAAGAATCCGTGCAGGTTCATTTGGCCGAGCCCGATGGCGTGCGCGGCGTCGTTACCCTTGCGGATGGAGGGCACGGAGTCGAGCGAGGTTTGTTCGGATACGGCGGTGAGCCCGCGGATGGAGGTTTCGATGGTGCGGGAGAAGTCTGGGGAGTCGACGGCTTTGGCAATGTTGAGGGAGCCGAGGTTGCAGGAGATGTCTTCACCGACTTTGGCGTAGGTGAGGTCCGCGTTGAATTCCGAGGGGGTGGAGATTTGCAGGATCTCGGAGCAAAGGTTGGAGTGGGTGATGCGGCCTGCGATGGGGTTGGCTTTGTTCACCGTGTCTTCAAACATGATGTAGGGGTAGCCGGATTCAAATTGGATCTCGGCGAGGGTTTGGAAGAATTGGCGCGCGTTGATCTTGGTTTTGCGGATGCGGTCGTCTTCCACCATCTCGTTGTAGTGTTCGGTGACGGAGATGTCGGCGAAGGGTTTGCCGTAGACGCGTTCGACATCGTAGGGGGAGAACAGGTACATGTCGTCGTTGCGTTTGGCCAGTTCGAAGGTGATGTCAGGGATGACCACGCCCAACGACAGGGTTTTGATGCGGATTTTTTCGTCCGCG
>ERZ772986.2452-NODE-2452-length-10091-cov-5.346253_pt1 | contig 10091 bp, 8 predicted proteins | sample MGYA00511898_ERZ772986 | MGnify/ENA primary metagenome ERZ772986 (study PRJEB29015, sample SAMEA2737934) | human oral metagenome | biome: human oral; feature: human-associated habitat; material: dental | place: China | collected 2148 ... | reverse complement strand
GCGGGGACGCCCGCGGAGCGCACGAGCGGGCACAGGCCGGTTCCCTGGACGCCGCGGACCTCGCCCGCGAGGCCGCCCAAGCCCTGGACCGGGGGCGGGCGTTGGCCGCCGACCAGGCCGAGCACGCGCGCACGACGGCGAGGCTGGAAGAGCTGCGCGGAGCCGAGCCGGAGATCGACGCCCTGCGCTCGCGAGCCGCCAACGCCCGCCGGGCGCTCGCCGTCGCGCCCTACGCCTCCTCCGCGGCCTCCGCCGCACGCCGCCTGGAGGAGGACGCCGACCGGGTTGCGTCCTGCGCCCGAGACCTCACCGCCGAGGAGGACAATCCCCTTCGCTCAGGCGACCTCACACAGGAGGTCGTGGCAGATCTTCTCGCACGAGCTCAGGCGTTGAGAGACGAGGCGACGCGCACCCTCGGCGCCCTTGAGGCCACCCTCGCCCAGGAGCGTTCCCTGCCGGGCCTGCGCGAGGAGGTTTCCACGCTGGAGGAGGACCACCAGGGAGCGCTCGGGGCCGTCGCCACCCTCGAATCGCGGCGCGACACCCTGCCAGCGGTGATCGAACGGGCGCAGGCCTCGCTCGCGCTCATGCGTTCGGACGCCGACGCCCTGCCCGACAGGCGAGCCGCGTTGCACGCGCTGGACCAGCGCCTTGAGGCCTCGCGGCAGGCCGACCTGCTGCGTGCCGCCCTGCTGGGGGCCTCCGAGGAGCTGCGCGAGGCAACGGCGGGCGCCAAGCTCGCCAACGCCGCGGCAGCCGACGCTCACGACCTGTGGATCGCGCAGAGTGCCTCGGCGATCGCGCGCGAACTGGAGGACGAGGTTCCCTGCCCCGTGTGCGGCTCTCCCGACCACCCCCGCCCCGCTCCCCCGCTCGACGGGGAGATCACGCGCGAGCAGGTCGCCGACCTGGACCGGGCACGCGATCGGGCCGAGGACGCTCTACGTGACGCTCGCTCCACCCATCAGGACATGGTGCGCCGCATCGCGCAGCTCAACGAGGCGGCGGCAGGACCGACGCCTTACCTGGAGACCCAGCGCGACCAGGCGGCCGTGGAGGTTGCCGCGCTCGACGCGCTCAAGCCCCGGATTGCGAGCCTCGAAGAGGACCTGGCGCAGGTGCGCGAACAGCTCGACGGAATCACGGACGAGCTGACGCGCGCACGCGAAAGGGCGGCCTCCCTGGCTTCCCAGCTGGCAGAGCGCCGCTCCGCCCTCGCCCACGCCCAGCGCCACGTGGACGGCGAACGACAGGGCTTTTCCTCCCTGGAGGCGCGCGCCGCGCACCTTGATCAGCGCGCCCAGCGGGCGGCATCCACGATCGGCGCGTGCTCCGACTGGGATGGTGCCCGGAGAGCACACGACGAGGCTCTCCGTTCCCTCGCGCGCGCCCTGGAGTCCCAGGAGCTCGCCTCCGACACGTGGGAGGACCTCCTCTTGACGCGCGAGGAGGTTGACGCGCTCGAGGAACGCATCAGCGAGCACGAGAAGGAGCTGTACGCGGCCCGCGACGCGCTCACCTCCGACAGGCTCACCCGGGCCGCGGCCTGCCCCGAGCCCGACATCGCAGCTCTCGCCGAGGCCTCGCAGCGCGCCGGAGCCGCCAGCGCCGAGGCCACCCGACGGGCCGGCAGACTCGAGCAGCACTGCGCGCAGCTCGACGCCGCCTACGAGGTCCTTGACGCATCGCTCGCCGCTCTCGCCGACGCACGCGAGCAGGCCGGACCCATTCGACGCCTTGCGGACATCGCATCGGCGTCGGGTCCGGAGAACCTGGTGGCCACGCCTTTGGCCGCGTGGGTCCTCATCGCGCGCCTGGAGGAGGTTCTCGCCTCCGCCAATCCGCGCCTGGCGGCCATCTCCTCGGGGCGCTACGAGCTTATCGCCGTCCCGGACGATGGCACGTCATCGCGCAAGTCCGGCCTGGGCCTGGCGGTCATCGACCACGACACGGACTCGGTGCGTAGCCCCCGGACCCTGTCGGGTGGGGAAACGTTCTACACCTCCCTCGCCCTGGCCCTCGGCCTCGCGGACGTCGTATCGGCCGAGGCGGGAGGCGTCGAGCTGCGCACGATGTTCATTGACGAGGGCTTCGGGTCCCTCGACTCACACACGCTCTCGTTGGTCATGGCGCAGCTGCAGGCGTTGCGCTGCGCGGGCAGGACGGTCGGGGTGATCTCTCACGTGGAGGAGATGGCCAGCCAGATCGCGGATCAGATCCAGGTGCGTCCGCTGGGCGAGCGCGGGTCGACCCTTCGCGTACGCGCCTAGCGCGCAGGCGCTACTGCCGGGGTGGGCGGAGCTGGCCGTGTCCAGTTGCCCGGCGGTGCGACCGCCTCGGGCGGGGCTATTGCCGGTGCAGGTCCAGCAGAGCTGGCCGCTCGGAGGTGTCGAACCACGCCAGCGACGACTCCCACAGGTCGGCCACGGCGCGGTCGGCCTCTTCCTGGGTGCTCGCGGCCAGCACCGCGCGTGCGGCTGGGGCCGCGTCGGGCAGGTCCGCGAGGATAGCCGCCACGTCCGACCAGGTGTACTCAAAGGCCGGGGCGGCATGGATCCGGTTGCTCAGTTCCCGCCCGGGTTCGAGGGCCTCACCGGCGGGAGTATCGACCGCGAGCACGACCCTGGCCGCCCGCGCGTCGGCCTCGCGGGCGAGCTCAAGGGACATGAGGGCGGCCTCGGTGACGGCATCGTCTTCGAGCACCTCAACGTCGTCGGCGCTCATCGCACCATCGGGCAGGCACAGCACGCAGCCCCGAACGGGGGGCAGCGGGACGGATAGCTCGGACAGGAGGGCAGGAACGTAGACGCGCATGGTCACAGTGTAGGCAACCACTGCCCCACAATCGTCTCCAACGCATCGGTGGCGGTGCAACGGGTCCCGTTTTCTCCCAGTGCCTTGCCCCGCAGGCAGGCTCGCGCAACCCCGGGGTCTTCCGGGACGACGTGGAAGATGCACTCGGGCATGAAGGCGCCGATCGCCGTCTGGAGGGAGGCCAGCGGACGCGGACCAATCGCGTTGGTGCTGACTCGATTGACGATGATCTCGACGGGCGTGTCACTCTCCTGCTGCTCCCACCAGCGCGCCAGGTGGGACAGGCGGTTGATGCCGACGATGTCCCCGCGGGCGACGACGATGATCCGGTCTGCTGCCGCGAGGACCCCCGTGCTCGCGTCGTCCCGATTGGCTCCGCGCCCGGGCTTCTCGAGGGAGGTGGCGGCGACGTCGATCACGCTGTATCGCGCGCCACGGCGTGCCGCGGCTACGATCGCCGCGATACCGCTGCGGCTGACCTCTCGCCAGCGGTGCGGGGTTGCGAGGCCGGTAATGATGGAGAGGTTGCGGGCGCGTTCCAGGCTCGCGGCGGCCACGTCCTGCGGGGTGATCGGCCCGCGCGAGGCCGCGCGAGCGAGCACGGAGAGGCCAGAGGCGTGGACGGGAAGTCCGAGCAGGTGTGCGACGGTGGGATTGCCCGTGTCGGCATCCACGAGGAGGGTGGGAGCGGTGCGGGCGAGAACCGTGGCGATTCCTGCCGCGAGCGTCGTGCGTCCGGGTGCTCCCGACGTGCCCCACACGGCCAGCACCGATCCCGGGGGCGAGGGAGGGGGTGTCGGAGTCGGCGGGCAGGTCGGCGCGGCGGGGACGCGCGGGGTCTTCGTCGCCGCGATGAGGGAGTTGACGACCTGCTCGGGGCTTCCGGGAGCCGCAACCGAGGCGACCCCCAGCGCGCTCAGCCTGGCTCGGTCGCCGTGTGGAGCCAGGGCTATCACCGACATGCCGGATTCGCGCAGGGAGTGGATGGCCTCGGCGGTCAGGTCCGGATCGGCGCCGTCGACGACGGCGAGGTCAGCGACCCCGGCGCGCGCGGCCGCGATCACCTCCGCGAGGTCGGCGCAGCGCCGGACGATGGCCAGTGTGTCCGAGCGGGCTTGGATGGCCTGGATGATGGGGGCTTCGTATCGCTGGTCGGCCAGGAGCGCCACCCCGTGGATGGTGCTCACGGCGACCCTACCGGGACGGCCGCCAGGGAGTCGGCGGAGGTCTGGGCGGCGAGGAGGGCCGGAACCGAGTCGGCGTCGGCCAGGATCTCGATGCGTTGTCCCCGGTGCGTCTGGGAGGACGAGGCATCGATGACGCGCACGAAGGTGAAGGTTCCCTCGATCTCCCGCGCTTGGCTGTCGGCTTGGTTCGGGCTGCGGGCTGGTGTCGCCCACAGCCGCAGCCGCGTCCCATCGGCGACGCCGTCGGGGAGGCCCGCGCTGACCGTGACGGCGACTCGGAGCACGGAGGCCTCGGTCCCATTGCCGGCCGCGTCGGCGAGGTCCTCACGCATGATGAGTTGGCCGGGAGTCAGCACGCGCGCCGCTCGGCTTCCCGCGGGGACCTCGGAGCTGGGAGCGTAGACGGAGGGGTCGACGCGCAGGACGACTTCCTTGACGTTGTCTGCGGTAATGGCCTCACCGGGAGCGATGGTGGTCGTCACCGAGTAGACGCGGCTCCCTCCCCGAAGGAGGCCGCTGAGGGCGCTAAAGGCGATGACGGACGCGACGACGAGGACCACTCCGACGATGAATCGACGGTCGATCTTCCCGGGGATGCGCGTCGGAATCGACACTGATGCGGAGACGCGTTTCACTCTTCTATGATGCACGCTCGATCGAAAAAACGGAAGGTTGTTGAACATCCATTGCAATCAACCGCCCGTATCGATTGAATCGCACGCCAAAAATTGTCGACTCAAACCAAACAAACGGAACGAGGCCAACTGATATCATATTGTCATGGCAACACGATTCCTCACTCTCGCTGACGTCGCCGAGACCCTGAATCTCACCATGTCAGCCACCCGCGCCCTCGTTTCCTCCGGCGAGCTGCCCGCAATCCAGGTGGGCGGCAAGCACGTATGGAGGATCGAAGAGTCCGTCCTGGAGCAGTTCATCCAGGACCAGTACGTGGCCACGCGCGAGCGCCAGAAGGCCGAACGCGCCCACTAGTCGCACGACCACCGCTGGCCGAGAACGCGGAGTCGACGAAGCCCCGCAAGCGCCAGCGAGATGACCACCTCGCGGTGGTCGTCGCGCCCGTCATCGCTGAGCGACCCCCCATCGAGGATCAGATCAACATGGTCGGAGAAGACCGCGTCAATCACCCCTCGATGGTCCCCAGCGTCGGACTCAATGACGACACCGACCCCGCGCGCCCCCAGTTCGCGCAGGACGTGCCCGACGCCCACGCCTGCGCGCACGCCCCCTTCACGGACCGCGCTGCGCCCGAGCGGCCACGCACCGACGATGGCCGCGTGCATGACGAGGCTGTCCCCCTCGCCGCCGCGGACCAGAATCCACGTCCGCGTCGAGTCGAGGATCGTTCCGGTAACGACGCCACCCCCACGCAGCATGAGGGTGACGGGACCATCGGATCCGGCGAGCCTCGCCGACAGTGTGACCGAGGCTCGCTCGGCGTCGGTGAGCTCGTCGATAAGGTCCTCGAGTTCGCGCTCACGAGCCTCATCGAATCGCGCTTCGAGTTCGGCAAGGAATCCTGACATGTCCATATCCCTACGATGCCACACTCGCCACCTCGAACAAGGCATATCACATTAAGAGACACGAACTGTAATGGATTGACATCGACAGTTTCATCGGTCATAGTTGTCCTATCGAATCCGTCCACTCGATGAAGAGTTCACCATGACACACGATTCACCCCATCGATTCAGCCAGCCGCAGCTCGGCGACGCATTCCTGTGGCTCGTCGGCGCGCCGCTTGCCATTCTCGACGCCCTCTACCTGATCCACCTCGCTCCCCCGCTCTCCCAGGCGCAACCCGAGGCGCTCGCGATCTGGGTCCTCGGACTCGGAGCGCTCGCCCTCCTGGCGTGGAGCCTGGCCTGTTCGGCGTGCGCCCACCTCGCGCTCCTGCGCATCGCCCCGCCCGCCCTGCGCCGGGCGGCACAGTCGCTCGTTCGACGCTTCGGCACGGGACTGTCGCGTTCGCTGCTGGCCAGGGCGGGGGCCAGCGCGCTCATCGGATCCTCCCTCGTGGCCGCCGCTCCCTTCGCCGCCCTCGCGGCGCCGCCCGACGCAGCGACCGGGGTCTCGCTCACGTGGGCCGACGAGCCGGGCGCAGCCGACGGCGCCACGCCCTCGCCGGCGGAGTCCACGGGCAGCGAGCACGCTGCACCCACCGACCCCTCCCCCACATCTCCGACTCAGGTCACGGTTGCGCCGGGAGACTCCCTCTGGTCGATTGCCTCCGCGTTGAACCCGGACGCAGACGACGCCCGCATCACCGAGGCATGGCACGCGATCCACGCCGAAAACGCGGCGAGCATCGCAGACCCCTCACTCATCTACCCCGGCCAACGCCTCACCATCCCCCAGGACCTGTCATGAGCACGCAGATCGCTCCCCGGCCTCGGGCGACCCGACAACCGTCGCGTCGCCCCAGCACCGGCCCGGCCCCCTCCCGTCCCACTCCCGTCTCGCCCTTCCGTTTTGGGCGCGACTCGCGCCTGCCCGCCACCGCGCGAGACGTATCTGAGCACATCCGCGATCCCCTAGGCCTCCGCCCCGAGCTGCCGGATCCGGGCGCCTGGGCGGCCACCCTCGCGCGCGCCATCGTCGAGGTCGTCACGGGTGCGAGGCAGGCGCAGCAGCTTCGCCGCTGGCTCCTGCCCGAGATCTACGCCGCCCTCGTCACCGTTCGCCTGAGCCCGTGCGCCCGCGGCACCAACCCCATCCACGTTCGCACCTGTCCCATCGACGACAGGCGAACGGAGGTGGCCGTGATCGTGGCCACCGCCTCCCGCACCTACGCGCTTGCTCTGCGACTCGAAGAATACCGGGGCCGCTGGATGACGACGGCTCTCGAGCTCGCATAGGGCCCCATCCAACCGCCTCACCGGACAGGAATGGGTGCACTAACGGGAGTGAGGGGATCGCGTCAGATCCCCTCACTCCCGTGACAACGTTCAGCGGCGGCGACGCTTCTTGGCGGCCCGACGCTCGGCGCGATTACCCTTCGGCGCGCCAGCGGAGGAATCGCTCCCCTCGGCGGACGAGTAGGTCACGCGAGTCGGCGCCTTCTCCCGGCCCACGTTGCCCATGACGGAGCGGGCGTGAGCGACGGCCTCGCGCGCGGCCTCGGCGGCCGCAGAATCGAGTGCGGCGACCTCTTCGACGCTGGGCTCGCTGGCCGCGCCCTCGGAGGGGGCGAGCGTCGCACGGGCGATCGACCCGCCGGCCTGCTCCTCGGCGGAGGCCAGCGCGCGTTCGAACTGCTTGGCGAAGCTAAAGACCTGCTGGACCGACTCCTCACGAATGCGCTCCACCATCGCCTGGAACATCTGCGCGCCCTCGTCCTTGTACTCGACGAGCGGGTCGCGCTGGCCCATCGCACGCAGGCCGATGCCCTCCTTCAGGTAGTCCATCTCGTACAGGTGCTCGCGCCAGAGCCGGTCCACCACGGAGATGACGACGCGGCGCTCAAGGGCGCGCATGGGTTCGTCCCCCAGCTGGGCCTGCGCCAAGGGATTGGCGTTCAGGCGATCCTCGGTGTCGGCGTACACCGCGTGAATGTCTCCGACCAGCTCGTTGACCAGGTCATCGCGAACCAGCGAGGACGCTCCGCCGTGCTCCTCCTGGACTTCCTCGATCGACACCGACGGCGGGTAATAGCCGCGCAGATTCTCCCACAGGGCCGGCAGATCCCACTCGTCGACCGGCTTGTCCGCAATGGCCTCATCGACCAGGCCGGTGACAAGCGACTCCATGAACGAGCGCAGCTGGGGGGCCATGTCCTCGCCCTCCAGGACCTTGCGGCGCTCGCCGTAGATCGTCTCGCGCTGGCCCGTCATGACGTCGTCGTACTTGAGGACGTTCTTGCGGATCTCCGCGTTGCGGGCCTCCACCTGGTGCTGGGCGGAGGCGATGGAGCGGGACACGAGGCGGTTCTCCAGCGGCATGTCCTCGGGGTAGGCCCCCGACGCCATGATGCGCTGGGCCATGCCCGAGTTGAACAGGCGCATCAGGTCGTCCTCCATGGACAGGTAGAAGCGGGACTCGCCCGGATCCCCCTGGCGGCCGCTACGGCCGCGCAACTGGTTGTCGATGCGCCTCGACTCGTGGCGCTCCGAGCCCAGCACGTACAGCCCGCCGAGCTCGCGCACCTCCTCGCGCTCGGCCTCGACGGCCTCCTCCGCGGCCTCCAGGGCCTTGGGCCAGGCCTCGCGGTACTCCTCGGGGTTCTCCTTGGGGTCCAGGCCCTCGGCCGCCAGGTTCGCCTGCGCGAGGAACTCCGAGTTGCCGCCCAGCATGATGTCCGTTCCACGGCCGGCCATGTTCGTGGCCACCGTGACCGCGCCCTTGCGGCCCGCCATCGCGACGACCGCCGCCTCGCGGGCGTGCTGCTTGGCGTTGAGCACCTGGTGGGGGATGTGGCGCGCCCGCAGCATCTTCGACAGGAGCTCGGACTTCTCGACCGAGGCGGTGCCGACCAGGATCGGCTGCCCCTTCTTGTGGCGCTCCTCGATGTCGTCGACGATCGCCCCCAGTTTGCCGTCCTCCGTGGGGTAGACGAGGTCGGGCTTGTCCTCGCGGATCATCGGCTTGTTCGTGGGGATCGGCACGACGGAGATCTTGTACGTGCTCGCGAACTCGGCCGCCTCGGTCTCGGCGGTGCCGGTCATGCCGGCCCGCGAGCCCTCCGGGTAGAGGCGGAAGTAGTTCTGCAGGGTGATGGTCGCCAGGGTCTGGTTCTCCGCCTTGATCTCCACGCCCTCCTTGGCCTCGATGGCCTGGTGCATGCCGTCGTTGTAGCGGCGCCCGGGCAGCACGCGGCCCGTGTGCTCGTCGACGATGAGGACCTCGCCGCCGTCGACGATGTAGTCCTTGTCGAGGAAGAACAGCTCCTTGGCGCGGATCGCGTTGTTGAGGAAGCCGATGAGGGGGGTGTTCGCCGCCTCGTACAGGTTCTCGACGCCCAGCTGGTCCTCGACCTTGTCGATGCCGGACTCCAGGATGCCGACGGTCTTCTTCTTCTCGTCGACCTCGTAGTCCTCGTCGCGCTTGAGCAGGCGGGCGATGCGCGCGAACTCCACGTACCAGCGGTTGAGGTCCCCGTCGGCGGGGCCGGAGATGATCAGGGGCGTGCGCGCCTCGTCGATGAGGATGGAGTCGACCTCGTCGACGATCACGTAGGCGTGCCCGCGCTGGACCAGGTCCTCGGGGACCTGGGCCATGTTGTCGCGCAGGTAGTCGAAGCCGAACTCGTTGTTCGTGCCGTAGGTGATGTCCATCGCGTACATCTCGCGCCGCTGGGCGGGGGTCTGGCCGACCAGGACGCACCCGCAGCTCACGCCCAGGAAGGAGTAGACGCGGCTCATCAGGTCCGACTGGTACTTGGCCAGGTAGTCGTTGACGGTGACCACGTGGACGCCCTCGCCGGTCAGGGAGCGCAGGTACGCGGGCATCGTGGCGACCAGGGTCTTGCCCTCGCCGGTCTTCATCTCGGCGATCCTGCCCTGGTGGAGCGCGATGCCGCCCATGACCTGCACGTGGAAGGGGCGCAGGCGCAGGATGCGCCACGACGCCTCGCGGACGGTGGCGAAGGCCTCGACCAGGACGTCGTCGAGGGTCTCCCCGTCGGAGAGGCGGTCCTTGAACTCCTGGGTCTTGGCCTGCAGCTCTTCGTCCGTGAGCTCTTCGAAGTCCTCGGCCAGGGCGTCGACCTGGGACGCGAGGCGGTCGAGCTTCTTGAGCGTTCGCCCTTCGCCGGCGCGAAGGATCTTGTCGATCAGTGACACAGGGGCTCCTGACGTTGTGGCTCCGCCCGGGGGCGGTCGTGGTCCAATCCACCTGCAAGTGTACGAACTCGGCGGCACAAATCTCGACTCCTGGCCGCTATTCGTGATCTTTTAGGTCCACCCGCGCGAGGCGGGCCGGGCATCGTGGAGATCCGCGTGGACGGCGCCGCCGACGGTCCACCCGCGCGAGGCGGGCCGGGCACTGGGGGCGGTGAGGCCCCTGGGCGCAGCGCGGCGGCCCCGGCGCAGTGCCGGGGCCGCCGCGGGCGTGTCAGGCGATCGTCGT
>ERZ772986.2448-NODE-2448-length-10099-cov-4.835225_pt1 | contig 10099 bp, 8 predicted proteins | sample MGYA00511898_ERZ772986 | MGnify/ENA primary metagenome ERZ772986 (study PRJEB29015, sample SAMEA2737934) | human oral metagenome | biome: human oral; feature: human-associated habitat; material: dental | place: China | collected 2148 ... | reverse complement strand
CTGAAACACCAGCCCCGCGTGCTCGCGCATGGCGTGGAAGCGGATCTTCTTCCAGTCTCTACCTCCATCGGTCACCAAACACCTTCCTTCAGCAATATCGTTAATCAATGTGTCTTACCAATGAATGGAGGCCAGGCATGCTTGTACCGCATTGATAACTCATGCCTTTCCGTATAGAGTCGTTCTCAACACGGCCCCTTTCGGTCGTCCCAGATCACCGGGATGGCTACTAAGGGGTTTTTTCTTACCCATCACCATTTCCGCAACTTCTTGGGCCCAACTTTCAACCGCAACACCCCATCCCCCGCTCATCAGGTCACCAAGACCACATCTTCAACCATACCGTGGCAAAGGCCTCACGCCCCCTTGACTTTCGGCCAGGTTCGCCTAGAATTCTCCTCAACGACACCCCCCAGGCCTCTCCTGCAGCTCGCTGCAGTGACGCTCAATACCGCGGGGGTTACTTTTTTGTAGCGTAGGAAATATGCGCTGCCGCTATAACAAGCAACCTCTCTCGATCGACGAGCAGATCAAGAGGCTTCAAGATCGCGGCATGCGTATCGATGACGCTGCCCGGGCAAAGCGCTACCTGACCAATATAGGCTACTACCGCCTCAGCGCCTACTGGCTACCTTTCGAACCCTGCTGCCAAACCGGCCAGTCCCGCCTGCATCAGTTTCAGCCGGGAACGACGTTCGATCAGGTCCTCTCCCTGTACATCTTTGACCGTAAGCTGCGACTGCTGGTCATGGAGGCCATCGAGCGCATCGAAATCTCGGTGCGGACACACTGGGCCCATGCACTCGCCATGCGCCACGGGTCTCATGCCCATCTTCAAGCCAGCCTGTTCAACAGCCCATTCGATCATGCCAGCGACATCGCGCGCATGGCCAGGGAATTGAAAGGCAGTCGAGAGACCTTCATAAAACATTACCTGGACCACTATGACGATCCTTTCCTACCGCCCATCTGGGCGGTGGTGGAGACATTGAGCTTTGGCTCACTATCAAGATGGTTTGAGGCCACCAAGGACAATTCGGCCAAGAGTGCCGTATCTCAAGACCTTGGCATGCCCAGCGTCGATATCACCCAGAAGGTTCTACACGCACTGACCCCCGTCAGAAACATCTGCGCACACCATGGACGCCTATGGAACCGCCAGCTCACGCTGTCACTACCCATCATCAAGCGCCTTGGTCAACAGATGGTCACTGAGCTCATCACGAAAGAAGACGGATCGCAACAGAAGCAGGCAGCCAAACAGATCTACAACTACCTGCTGGTCATGGCACACATGATGCGCCACGTCAGCCCGAAGAGTAGTTGGCGCCATCGGTTGAAGAAACATATTCAGACAGGCCCCCGGCACCATCATGAAGCTCACCGGCCTCACCAAGAAACCATGGGCTTTCCCAAAGGCTGGGGAAATATGGAGACTTGGCGCTGATGACCCGCTTCCCGATAGCAGCTGCTACCTGAACTGTAACCACCGGATTTTTATGCCCCCTGGGCAAGCCTTCATTCCAGGCCGGCCCAGCCCTCCTCAATGGCATTGTTCATCTCATCCAGTGTAGCGATCTGGTCTATCTGGCCGGCCAGAAGCCCGATGAAGCCCTCAATGCTGCCTGCCTGAGGTGGGCCTGATCTTGAGGCTTACCATCAGGCAGTATCTCGATACCTTCCCTCACGCCGACTGAAACACCAGCCCCGCGTGCTCGCGCATGGCGTGGAAGCGGATCTTCTTCCAGCGCTCCTCGGCCACCGTCAGGTCGCTGCGGTAGGTCACCATGAAGGTGGGGGCCTCGACCGTGTCCCACGCAATGCGGGCCGCGTTGGCCTCGATGAACTTCTTCAGCTCGTTCGGATCCTCGGAGGTGACCCAGCGGGCCATCTGGTAGCGGGCCGGCAGGAAGCGCGTCTCCACGCCATATTCGGTCTTCAGCCGGTGGGCCACCACCTCGAACTGCAGCTGGCCGATGGCGCCCAGCAGCAGCGATCCGCCCAGATGCGGCCGGAAGACCTGAATGGCGCCTTCCTCGCCCAGCTGGGTGAGGCCGGTGCGCAGCTGCTTGCTCTTCATCGGGTCAGCCAGCTCGACGATCTGGAAGAGCTCGGGCGCAAAGAAGGGCAGCCCGGTGAACTGCAGCTCCTCGCCTTCGGTCAGTGTGTCGCCCAGCTGCAGCACGCCGTGGTTGGGCAGACCGATGATGTCACCCGGCCAGGCGTCCTCCACCAGCTCGCGGCGCTGTGACAGGAAGGACATCACGTTGGTGGTGCGGAACTCCTTGCCACTGCGCACCACCTTCAGCTTCATGCCGCGCTCGAAGCGACCGGACGAGATGCGCAGGAAGGCGATGCGGTCGCGGTGGGCCGGATCCATGTTGGCCTGGATCTTGAACACCACGCCCGAGAACTTCTCTTCCGACGGATCGACCGTGCGCTGCAGGGCCGGCCGGGCCCCCGGCGGCGGCGCCAGATCCACCAGCGCGTCCAGCACCTCGCGCACGCCGAAGTTGTTGATGGCCGAACCGAAGAACACTGGCGTCTGCTTGCCGGCCAGGAAGGCGTCACGGTCGAAGGGCTCGGAGGCACCGCTGACCAGCTCGATCTCGCCCTGGGCCTGCTCGTAGTACATGCCGAAGCGCTTGCGGGCCTCGTCATTGTCCAGGCCGGCCAGGATCTCGTCGTCCTCGGCGCCGGCACGGTCCTGCCCGGCGCGGAAGACGCGCATCTGTTCCTTCTTCAGGTCGATGACGCCGCCGAAGTTCTTGCCCATGCCCACCGGCCAGGTGAAGGGCGCCGTGGGCATGCCCAGCGTGCTCTCGATCTCGTCGAGGATCTCCAGCGGCTCGCGCACCTCGCGGTCCATCTTGTTGATGAAGGTGATGATGGGCGTATTGCGTGCCCGGCACACCTCCAGAAGGCGCAGCGTCTGCGGCTCGACGCCGTTGGCGGCATCGATGACCATCAGGGCGGCATCCACGGCCGTCAGCACCCGATAGGTGTCTTCCGAGAAGTCCTTGTGGCCCGGGGTGTCCAGCAGGTTGATGACGCAGTCGCGGTACTCCATCTGCATCACCGAGCTGGCCACCGAGATGCCGCGCTGCTTCTCGATCTCCATCCAGTCGGACGTGGCATGGCGCGACGCCTTGCGCGCCTTGACGCTGCCCGCGATCTGGATGGCACCTGCGTAGAGCAGCAGCTTCTCGGTGAGGGTGGTCTTGCCCGCGTCGGGGTGGGAGATGATGGCAAAGGTGCGGCGGCGGCGCACCTCGTCTTGCTGTGTGGTCATGGGGGTGGATTCTATCGGCAAACGGGGCCGTTCCCGCAGTTTCCGATGGGCCCATGGAAACGGACCGGGGCCTGCCGGGCCGGGCATCAACAACACGGGCAGACACACCAGCACCCCGAGCATTGGCATATTATGCCAATGTTGGTAGCATGCCGTCGTGTTCCGTCCAGGACTTCCCTTGCGCCCATGCCCACCCGAAACGTCGTTCTCAGCGAACATCACCACCACTTCGTGGAAGAACTGGTGCAGTCCGGCCGTTACCAGAATGCCAGTGAGGTACTGCGCGAAGGCCTGCGGCTGGTGGAACGACAGGAACAGGAACAGGCCTTGAAACTGGAGGCGCTGAAGCGCGCCGTTCAGGAAGGCATGGACGACCTGGCAGCCGGCCGCTACACGGATGTCGATGATGCAGGACTTGACGCCTTCATCGCCGACCTGGGCGATGCGGCATCCGCAAGCCTGCAAGACTCAGCAGCCAGACGGACAGGCCATTGAAGCCACAATACCGGCTGACCCGCGCAGCCCAGGCTGACATCCGCAACCTGTTGGTCTGGAGCGAGCGGCATTTCGGCCTGGCTGCCCGCCAGCGCTACCAGCTGCTGCTGAGCACCGCACTGCGCGACGTGGCCTCCGACCCTTGCCGTGCAGGCAGCCAGCCCCGACCAGAACTGGGCACCCATATCCGCTCATGGCACCTGCGCCTGAGTCGCCACCACATTCCATCGCCCACGGAAGCCGTCCACTCACCACGGCACACACTGCTGTACGTGTCAGGCACGTCGCCGCTGGTCATCCTTCGGGTGGCCCATGACGCCATGGAACCGGCTCTGATCAGGAGCAATACCGAACATCAATGACCAGACGACCCACGAGAAGATCATGAGAACCCCAGAAGACCTGCAAGGCATCACCCACCTGGGCAGCCAGAAGACCCAGTACCGATCCGACTACGCGCCGGAAGTGCTGGAAGCCTTCGACAACAAGCACCCGGACAACGACTACTTCGTCAAGTTCGTCTGTCCGGAGTTCACCAGCCTGTGCCCGATCACCGGCCAGCCGGACTTCGCCACCATCGTCATCCGCTACATTCCCGGCCAGAAGATGGTGGAGAGCAAGTCGCTCAAGCTCTATCTGTTCAGCTTCCGCAACCATGGCGACTTCCATGAAGACTGCGTCAACGTCATCATGAAGGACCTGATCAAGCTGATGCAGCCCAAGTACATCGAGGTTTTCGGCGAGTTCACACCGCGTGGCGGCATTGCCATCCACCCGTTTGCCAACCATGGCCAGCCGGGTACCCCCTTCGAGCAGCTGGCGCGCGAGCGGCTGTTTGCCTACGACCGCCCCTGAGCATGAACGACTTCTCCTTCACCTCGGCCCAGCAGCACAAGGCCCTGCGGTGGCTGGTCCTCTTTCACATTGCCGTCATCGCCTCCAGCAACTACCTGGTGCAGTTCCCGTTCACCATCACGCTGCCCAACGGTTTTGCCGTGCACTCCACCTGGGGGGCGCTGAGCTTTCCGTTCATCTTCCTGGCCACCGACCTGACGGTGCGGATCTTCGGGCAGCGGCTGGCGCGCCGGATCATCTTCCGGGTGATGTTCCCGGCCCTGCTGCTGTCCTACGTGATCTCGGTGCTGTTCCATGACGGCACCTGGACCGGCTGGGGCAGCCTGGCCGACTTCCAGCCCCTTGTCTTTCGCATTGCGCTGGCCAGCTTCGCCGCCTATGCGTTCGGGCAGGTGATGGACATCTTCGTGTTCAACCGGCTGCGGCAGATGAAGGCATGGTGGGTGGCGCCCACCGCCTCCACCTTCGCCGGCAACGCCCTGGATACGGCGCTGTTCTTCTCGATCGCGTTCCACGCCAGCTCCGACCCGTTCATGGCCGAGAACTGGCCGCACATTGCGCTGGTGGACTATCTGTTCAAGCTGGCCATCTGCACGCTGATGTTCGTGCCGGCCTATGGGGTGCTGCTGAATGTGCTGACACGGCGGCTGACGGCGCTGCGGACCGGCACACAGGATCAGTGAACAACTGAGGTTCAGGCCGGCATCGACGGCCTGCCGCACTGGGCACACACCCGGCCTGTGGGCGCCTCTCCATCCCCGGCCGGGGCCTCGCCCGGCCTGCGCGCCCGGCGCTCAGAGAATCTCGTCCAGCTTCTCCAGCGGACGCACCAGCCGCACACCCTTGGGCGTCTGCACGATGGGGCGCTCGACCAGCACGGGCAATTCCAGCATGGCCTCCAGAATCCGCTCGTCGGAGGCCTCCTCGGCCAGCAGTGCCTTGGCCTCTTCCTGCTTGGTGCGCAGCGCCTGGCGGGGTGTCAGGCCCGCTTCCTTGAGCAGCGCCGTCAGCTGCGGCCGCTGCCAGCCGGTCTTCAGGTAGTCCACCACCACCGGCTCATGGCCGGCGGCGCGGATGGCATCCAGCACCTTGCGGGAGGTGCTGCAGCGGGGGTTGTGGTAGATGGTGATGGTGTCCGCAGACGTCATGGCAGGGTCCTTGTCCTGGGTGATCGGATCCCTGCAAGCTACCACACGGGAACGGATCATGCGGCCAACGCCGGGGTCCCTATCGCCGGATCACTGGTGCAGGATGCCGGACCACGCGGGAAGCAATACCCAAACAGGCGCCAGCCCCCATTGCCCCCAGCCTACGCCTGCGACATCGGCTCGCCCATGCGCACCGACTGGCCAGGCTTCCACGCCGTGGTGAGCCTGGGCGCCCCGGCGGGGAAGAGCATCACCACGGTGGAGCCCAGCATGAAGCGGCCCATCTCGGCTCCGCGTTCCAAAAAGACGCCGTTTTCCGTGGCCTTCCGGTTGGCATCCGTCGGCGCAGCCGCTGCCTGTGCGCTGCCCCCACCCTCGTGCGCCGGATAGTCCCAGCGCTGGATGAGCCCCGGCCGGGGCGGATTGACGGTACCGTGCCAGACGGTGGCCATGCTGCCCACGATGGCAGCGCCCACCAGCACCAGCACCCACGGTCCCCACGGCGCATCGAAGACGCAGACCACCCGTTCGTTGCGGGCAAAGAGACCGGGAATGGCGGCTGCGGTGGCCGGGCTGACCGAGAACAGGTCGCCCGGCACGTAGACCATCTGTCGCAGGTGACCTGCGCAGGGCATGTGGATGCGGTGATAGTCGCGCGGGCTCAGGTAGATGGTGGCGAACTGGCCGTCCACAAAGTGCTCGGCCAGCTTGCCGTCACCGGCCAGCAGGGCCGTGGCCGTGTAGTCGTGCCCCTTGGCCTGGAAGATGCGACCGGCGTCGATGTTCCCCAGCTGGCTGACGGCACCATCCACCGGGCAGATCAGGTCGCTGTCGGCCAGCGGCCTGGCATCTGGACGCAGCGCCCGGGTAAAGAAGGCATTGAAACTGGTGTAGGCCGACGGATCAGGCTCGGCAGCCTCCTGCATGTTCACCTGATACTGCTGAATGAAGCGACGGATGGCCCATTGGGTGAGCGCACCGCCTTCAAGGCGAGCGCCAGCCCCGGCCAGCCGGGTAAGCGCCTGCTTGGGCAACAGGTACTGGGTGAGCGTATGCAGGTTGGGCATGAGCAGGCAACCCGTCACAGGACGGGCAGCAGTGGAAAACCGGCGATGTTACTGCCTGAACAGGCGTTGTGGATGCTCTCGTTGCCCGTGCACAGGCCCGGATTCAGGGACCGGGCTTGGGCGGCGCGGCGCTGGGCGCCGGGGCATCCGGCAGCGCCGCAGGCCGGAAGCGCGGCGTGCAGATGGCCAGAAAGACCAGATCGAATTCACCGATATTGGTGATGCGGCGCGAATAGCCGGCCGGAATCACCACCACATCGCCCGGCTCCAGGGCTGAAAGTGTGTGGTCACCCTCGGCAAAAGCCCGATTGGGCCCCACCAGTTCGATGCGCCCCTGGCCATCCAGCACCACGTAGCGTTCCTGGATGTTCTCGAAACGGCGCAGCCGGGTCTCGGCACCCGGTGCCACGCGGATGCGGGCAATCGACAGGTCCGGATCACCCGGATCATTGAGCCAGTCCGTCAGGAAGCACCCCGGCTCGATACCCGTCTCGGTACGGTGGTCGTCCCGCAGGATCAGCGGTTGTGGAACATTGGCGGCATCAGTCTGGGCCATGCGAACCCCCTCTCCTCGGTGACAGTTCCCGGCCCGCGCCAGAGCGGCGGCAATGAAGTGCCCGTGAAACGATCAGAACAATAAACGAAACCCCTGGGGAAGACGGCGTGGACGCGCCCTCCCCCGGCACGGGCAGCCCCTGCGGCCAGAGCACCGCGAGGCGCCGGACGGACGCCACCGCCCGCCGGCCGGCACTTGCGCTGCCCTCACCCGATCCAGCCGGATACTACCGCCCGTCCGGCCCGGCGCCACGTTTCCCTTGCTTGCAAACGACTAAACGATGCAGAAAACAGACACTTGGGAAACATGCAGGCCCGACCGGCCATCGTCCATGGCCAGCCAGCCGGCATCGCATGGCTGGCCGATCGGACAGCGCCGGCGCATGCTGGCTCATCCCTCTCTGAACCTTCGAGCCTCTCTACCGTGCAAATCGCCGGCCTGACCTTCAAACCTCTGGCCCAGTGGTCCCGCCACGCGCTGCTGACCACATGGAGCTTCTGCGTGCTGGCGCTGCTGATGCTGGCCCTGCGCGAGAGCAGTCTCCCTCCCCAGCAGGACGGCATGATGAACACGGCCATCCTGCTGGTGCAGTCACTGGCATTGCTGCCTGTGACCGGGCTGCTGCACTGGATGTTCATCAATCCGCATTCAGATCTTGCGCCCCAGGCAGCGGGCACGGCACTCCGGAAGGACGAGCACACCTGGCTCATCCGCTACCTGCCCCCCCTGTCCATTGCCCTGGGCTGCGCACTGCCGTGCCTGCCTGGGTACTGGTCGAACGTGCTGGCCACCGCCATTGCGGGCCTGCTGCTCGTGATGCTGATGGTCGAGATTGTCGTCACGCTGCGCAAGCACCCGGGTATGGAAAGCCGCCTGGGCGTGACCGGTGCCCTGCTGTGTGCACTGGTCCTGGACATCGGCTTCGTTCAGCGCACCTGGGCCTATCCGATCCTGGATACCTCCTGGCTCCAGATGATGATGGGCACGGGGCTGATGGTCTGGATCGCCGGCTTCTTCCGGCAGGCCGCCCGGCGCGAGAACCGGCTCAAGACCAACCTGGTCCAGATGGACACCGCAGCGCGCGCACTGCACCGCATCTACAACACGTCGCCCGTTGCGCTGCTGAGCATCAACGCCGACGGCACGCTGCAGCGCTGGAACCAGCGCGCGGCCGACGCCTTCGGCGGCGACCTGGCCCGCCAGCCGGCGCCTCACATCAACGCACTGCTGGGGACGGCCGTGTCCCAGCAGCTGCTGGCAGACCTTGGCAAGAGCGGCCATTACCACAGCGAGCTGACGCTGACCCGTGCCGGTCAGGAACGGGTATGGGTGCTGGAAGCCGGCATCCGCGACGGCGGCGGCTTCGAGATCGGGATGCAGGAAGTGACGGTCCACGCACGGCGTGCCGCCACCTTCCAGGAGATCGCCGAACGCGACGATCTTACCGGCCTGTCCAACCTAGTGGGACTGCGCCGGATCCTGGGCAAACAGCTTTCGCAGCTGCGGGCCAGCAGCCCGCTCAGCTGCGTGTACGTCGACATCCTGGAATTCGGCGACATCAACCATGTCTTCGGACGGGATGCCGGCGATGCCGTGCTGCGCGCCGTAGGCGAACACCTGCGCAAGCAGATCTCGCCGCCGGCTGCGGTGGGCCGTGTACGGGACGACCAGTTCCTGCTGGTTCTGCCCGGCAACGAGCTGACGCTGACCCGCTCCCAGGCCACGCTGCTGCTGACGATGCTCTCGCGCACCCCGGTGGAATACCGGGGCATGTCGATACCGTTGCGGGTCTCGATCGGGGCCGTGGAATGCGTGAGCGGCATGAATGCCGAGCAGCTGATCGATTCAGCCCGGCTGGCCTGCCAGCTGTCGCGGCAGGAAGGCGCGCCGCACCCCTACGCGGTGATGGCCGACAGCCCTGCCCTGGCTGACGCCGACCCTTCGCGTCAGTTCGGACACCAGCTGCGTCAGAAGCTGCCCGAGGCCCAGATCCGCCTGCATGCCCAGGCCATCACCTCACTGCGTCGCGACGCGGTGCAGTCACTGACGGTACTGCCACGCCTTCTGGCCGACAACGGACAGCTGCAACTGCCCAACCGCCTGCTGCAGGCCGCAGCCCAGCAAGGCGCTTCCGGCATGCTGGACCGGATGCTGCTCACGCAGATCCTGCACACGCTGAACACTCAGCCCAACACCCTGCCCGAGGACGGCGTGGTGATATTCCGTCTCAGCCCGCTGTCGCTGGCCGAACCGGGCTTCACCGGCAACCTGATCCGTCTGCTGGGCGCAGCCGATGAACGCAATGCCGCCATCAACAGCCGGCTGTGCATCGAACTGTCGTCGCAGTCGCTGATCTACGATCCGGAAGGTTCACAGGCCTTCCTGAAGGATCTTCGCCTGATGTCGGTCCATTCCGGCATCGACCTGACGGATTCGGAATCGAACCAGATTCCGATCCACATGCTCGCCCAGCTGTCCGTGCGCCACATCCGTCTGGATGGCCGCCGCTTTGCAGAGCTGGCCGCCAACCTGCACGCCCAGCGGGAAATCACAGCCATCCGGACTCTGTGCGAATCCATGGGCATCGAATGCCTGCTGGATCAGGTGAACAATCCGCTGGACCTGCGACCGCTGAAAGAGCTGGGCATCGACCTGGTGCAGGGCAGCGCCCTGGCCGCCGTGCGCC
>ERZ772986.2439-NODE-2439-length-10113-cov-2.341320_pt1 | contig 10113 bp, 8 predicted proteins | sample MGYA00511898_ERZ772986 | MGnify/ENA primary metagenome ERZ772986 (study PRJEB29015, sample SAMEA2737934) | human oral metagenome | biome: human oral; feature: human-associated habitat; material: dental | place: China | collected 2148 ... | reverse complement strand
CTGAACATACGACTTATTAATATCGGTTATTTCCGACATTAATAGGTATAGCACAGCGTATATCAGATGTAAACGAGATTTTGGAGAACGTTCGAAGGACAACTACCACTTTAGGAGACAATTGTGGCCGCTGGTCCAGACTTTGAGGTGTTTTGGCAGCCCAAAGACTCCCGCACAGCCCGTGGGGGACACCCCTACTCTTGGATCAGGGTGTCTACCTCACACATGAGCTCGTCGAGTCCCTTGCACGAGTGGGAGATGAAGAGCCTCCTGCGCTTGGGCTGACCACCGCCGTAGGGTTCCACCGTGCAACTCACCCTCGTGGTGAAGGGCCCAGCGGCATATGACTGGACAGAGACAATCCGCTGCGCGAGACGGTTAGCATACCCATTCGTGACCGCCCGCTCGAAGTCCTCGCCCACCTCGAACTTTCTGAGGGCCTCGTACATATCGCCAAGCCCGCCAAGCGAGGAGAGGGGACCGATGCCACCGAGGCACGCAACGATAGCTGCGGCGATTGAGGCCGCCGTGCCTGGCCCTCCCGCTATCAAGCCCCTCGACCAGTCGGAAACCCACATCCTTCCCCATGAGTCGCGCGCGTACTCGACGGAGGCCGCCGAGATGACGTGCACGGCGGCAATGGCGGGAGCGGCCGCAGCAACGACGGTGGTGACCAGCAAGATCCATGTTGCCAGCCCACCGAGGGAGGAGCCCTCGCGCCACACACCCTCCGAGAAGTTGGTCAGGAGCGCAAAACCCGGAAACGCCACGACCAGACTCCCCACCACCCCAAACAGGAGGGTCGGTATGAACACCTGCGACCCCTTTGCCCCATCGCTGTACTTCCACACGAACGGCCATGCCGTCGCCTTCCTGCCTCCTCCCATGGACTGCGTGGCCCTGTCCGGAAACACGCTGTCCACCTTGGTGCCATACGGTGCCGCGCCACCCATCGGCTGCGCGGACCCAGCCGAGAACACGCTGCCCAAAGGGTCGCCTACCGGATCATCCACGAAGTGCGCCGACCTGTCGGGGAACAGGCCGTCTATTCCCTCGCCACCGTACAACCCCCCACCTTCCATAAACTGCGCGGCCCTGTCGGGAAACACACCATCCATCCCGTCACCATACCGCGCGTCATCATCCATGAGCCGCGTCGCCATAGCCACACCTACCTCCACTCGCGCCAAGCCCTCGCGTACAGCAGCACAGGCGCCCGCCGCGTCATAGCCCGACCTGCCAAGGAAAGCACTCCCATAAACGAGGACGATCATACACCACCACACAGGCCAAAAATCTCGCTCGACCGAACAAGCACTTCCTCGCTACCGGCGACTGTCACCCATGAGCGCTCACCCCTTACAGGAACACCACCTCAAGGCTAGCTCACACGACCGCTGTCCATGGAATAGACCCTGTCAGCCACGGCCATGGTGCTCGCCCGATGGCTCACGAGCAGTACGGTACGCTTGCGACGCTGCCTGTCAAGGCTACACAGGATGATACCCTCATTGAGCGAGTCGAGATTGCTCGTGGGCTCGTCCAGGATCAGTAACGGTGCATCGTGCAGGAAGGCGCGAGCCAATCCCAGACGTTGGCGCTCACCTCCCGATAGGGTGTCTCCAAGCTCCCCGACCTCGGCATCATACCCCTCCGGCAAGCCCATGATGAAGTCATAGACCGAAGCCGCACGACAGGCGGCATCGAGCTCCGACTGGATGGCATGAGGCTTGGCAATGAGTAGATTGTCTCTGATGCTCTGGTGAAAGAGATAAGTATCCTGCTCCACGAGCGCCTCCATATCGCGCAGGTTGTCCGTACGGATGGTATCGATACGCTGGTCACTGATGGAGATCTGGCCTCGGTCAACATCCCAAAAGCGCATCATCAGGCGGCAAAGCGTTGACTTGCCCGATCCGCTCTTGCCCGCGATACCCACGATGGAGCCCTTGGGTATCTCGACCGTGACATTATCCAAGATCCTCTTGCGACCATACGAGAACGACGCGTTCTTGGCTGCGGCACCACCAAAGGAAATCGTGTCCCCCTCACTGACCTCCTCAACCACAGGCTCCTCCTCGAGCACGTCAATGACGCGATGTGCCGCAGCAAGGGTACCCTGCAGGGTCGAACCCAGACTGGCGAGCGCCACAGCCGGACCAAACGAGCCGAGCATGGCGGCGGCAGAGATGGCCACCGCACTCGCATCGACGACACCCGCCATATGGAGATTCACACCGACCAAGAGCTCCGCGAGCGAGAAGGCGGCTGTGGCTGCGTCTGCGGCAGCGGAGCCGGTCGAACCTACAGCCGATATGGCGCGCTGCGCCCCGGCAAGCCTGCGCGACCGCTCGTCGAGCGTCCTGAGGCGTGACGCGCCAACATCAAACTGCAGAACCTCAGTGAGACCGCGCAAGCCATCGAGCACGAAGGTCGAGAGGCCTGCAGCTCGGTCCCGTACCACCCGCCCACCATTTCCGGAGACGCGAAAAACCATGATGGGCACCACGGCACCCACAACGAGCTGGGCGACGAGCATGACCAAGCCAAGCTGCCACGCAAAGCTCCCCGTGAAGGCCACCATGACCACCAGCATGAGCGCCGCGATACAGACGGGTGAGATCGTATGTGCGAAGAAGACCTCGAGTAGCTCTATGTCAGAGGTCAGCGTGGAGATGAGGCTACCCCGGTCAACACCTGACAGCCGTGCGGGAGCCAGGCGACGGAGGCTGGCGAAGACCTCGCTCCTGATGTGGGCGAGCAGCTTAAAGGCGATGTAATGGTTACAAATTTGCTCTGCATAACGCAAGATGCCGCGCAGCAGGGCCATCAGCGCCAACGTGCCGAGGCAGACGCCGAGCGAGAGGGGCGGTTCCTGGCGAAGCACGATGGAGCAGGCCTCCCAAACCGCAAGCACCGGCAAAAAGGTGGCGCAGCAGAAGCCCGCAACGCCACAGAGGACCGAGATGACCATGAAGCCCGAAAGTGGTCTCACAAGCCCCAGCATGCGCCATATGACGCGGGCGTTACTCCGACTTTGCATCATCGGCCTCCCTAGCATTGCTATCGGCAATGGACGTGACGGGTACGTCTTTGGCATCGACATCAGCAGGCTCAGGCATGTCAACCACCTCGGTTTCGGTGGGTGCGGCGCTCACCTCTGCTGTGGGAGCTTCGTCTGCAGCGTCCTTTGCGACGGGCTCGGTACCTGCATCGTCAGTGTCGCTAAGGGCGTCAGCGTCACCTGTGCCGCCAGGGGCATCAGAGCTCGCATCCCCAGCACCACCGGCATCGGCCGTCCCACCCATACCGCCCGCTTCTGCAGCGTTCACGTCATTTGGAGCCTGCTCATCATCGATCTCGTCATCAAAGGGCGCGTCAAGCGTGGTGGGCTCAAAGGCCTCGAGCGCCTGCTGACCCTCCCAAAGTCGTCGATAGGTCGTGTTTTCAAGCAGGAGGCGCGCGTGATCACCCTCGCCGACCACCCGGCCGTGCTCGAGCACATAGATCCTGCGAGCGGCCGTGACGTTTGCCAGGCGATGACTGATCAAGATCACGGCCTTGTAGCGAGCGATTCCGCGCACGGCCGTCATGATCGCCTTCTCGCTCTCGACATCGATGTTGCTCGTAGCCTCGTCCAAGATATAAACGGGCGAGTTGTGCAGGAAGGCTCGAGCCAGGGCCAGACGCTGCCTCTGGCCACCGGAGAGGTTCTCTCCCCTCTTCTCGATCTTGGTGTCCAGACCATCCTGCGCGCGTAGGAAGGCCGCAAGGTCAACGCCCTCAAGAACCGACCACATATCCTCCTCAGAGGCGCGGGGATGCCCCATCAGGAGGTTATCTTTGACAGTACCCGCAAAGAGGTAACTTGCCGCAGGCACCGTCGTCACGTAACGTGCGAGGGCCTTGCGATCGAAGTGCGCAAGCGGTCTGCCACCAAGAAGGAGCTTGCCCTCATAACCCTCCGCGCGCCCTGCCAGAAGCGCGGCTATCGTTGACTTGCCCGATCCTGACTCGCCAACGATGGCGGTGAGCCCGACGGAGGGAATGTCGACCGAGACGTCGTGCAGCACCTCGCGCCCACCGTCCCATGAGAAGCTCACGTGACTCATGAGCAGGTGATCTCCCTGCGCCGGGACCTGAGTGCCACCCTCGGTGGGCTCCTTGAGGTCGAGCAGGTTGAAGATCCTGTCGGATGCCGCCATGCCGCTCATGGCGACATGGAAGTATGAGCCCAAACGTCGCAGGGGACGGAAGAAGTCGACCGAGAGCAAGGCCACCAACAGGGCCTCCGTGAAGTCGATAGATCCCACCGAGAGAAGCCACAGCGCCATGCCCATACCTGCCGCAGCCCCGCCAAAGGCTCCGACATCCATGAACACGATGGAGTTGAGCTGGGTGCGCAGGACCCTCATCGTGACGGCTCGGAAACGCTCCGCCTCCTCGTCCATGACCTCGTGTCGGGCCTTGTCCGCCTGGTAGATCTTGAGGGTCGTGAGTCCCTGGAGACTCTCAAGGAATGAGTCTCCAAGACTCGTGTACTCATCCCAGTAGGAGGACAACACACCCTTGGCCGTCCGCCGCACCAAGACGATGACCAAGGGGATGAGCGGCACGAAGACAAGAAGCACGAGCGCTGCGGGCCAGGCTGCGGGTGCCATGAGGAGGAGGGCGACAAACAGGGTGATCGGTGCGAGGATTGCGCTGAAGAGCTGAGGCAGGTACTGGCCAAAGTAGGTCTCGAGCTGCTCGCAGCCCTCGACGGAAAGTTGCACGACCTCGGCTGTGGGGACCCTCTTGTTGTAGCTTGGACCCAAGCGCAAGAGCTTCTCGTAGATCCTGTGGCGCAGCACGCGCTTGACGTCTACGGCGGCAGCAAAGCTCTCGCGTGATGCCAGCTTGGTAGAGATGGCCTTGAGCGCAAGCGCGACAAGGCCGACTACGAGCGCCCGCCGCATGCCGCCAACATCCAGGGCGCCCTCCAGAGCGAGTGTGAGCGTCGAGCACACCACCCACACGAAGGCGATGTTCGAGACGAGTCCCAACCACCGCAGAGCGACCGTCAGAAACACATGCCACGGCGCTCCCGGCACAAGCTCGAACAGCCTTTTTCTTATCATGTGAGCCCCACCACACCTCGCGCTGCCAACGCGGCACCGTCCGTCGCCAAACGTTACCAACATGCACTCGTTTACTCGTTTGCCCTCATAGGATAGCAAATTATGTAGAATGATGGGACCCGACACGGCTGTCCTCTCGCAAAAGCGAGTGATTTTCTAAAGGGATCAGATACGCAAGCTTGTGTGACGGTCTATAGTCACGCAGGTCAGGTGCGTAGCCTAGAGTCGAAACTGGGCGATTCGCTCACACCGGGAGCCACCCAGCCCAAAGGAAGCCGACGCGAGGATAGGAGTCTTCATGCCAAACTCGTCCTACAAGGCAAAGCAGCTGATCGTCATGAGACGCGACCTCAAGATGCGCAAGGGAAAGGTCGCGGCCCAGGCGGGACACGCCTGCGTCGAGGCAACCCTAGCGGCACTCGTCCGGGAGGGGCGCCAAGACCAGCTGCGCGTGGCACCGGACGGCAGTCGAGTCTACCTCGACGACGAGAACGGGATACCGACGGCACTCTCCGACTGGTTCGACGCCGGCATCGCAAAAGTCTGCGTCTACGTGGACTCCGAAGATGAGCTGCTCGACATCGCGGCACAGGGACGCGAGCGCAACTTCATCGTCGCACTCATCCGTGACGCGGGCCTCACGGAGTTCCACATACCTGCCTTGCCTTCGAACCTCTGCACGCCGATGAGATCGACCCCATCACTGGCGAGCTCCCGCTATACTAAAGAGGCTCTGCGAAACTACATCCTGGTCCCATCGCACGAGGCATCGTCACGTCACCGACCGATGACGCAACTCGCAGTTCTCTCGCCGACGGGCACCCAAAAAGGTGCTGTAATAGGGATGGTCTTCGGGTGACGGCCGCCATGGGGGCGGAGGCCCGAGCATATGGAACGAAAGACGCGCGTTCCAAGAAGAAAGGAGCCATCATGGCCGAGAATGACGGGCGCATGCAGCTGGTGATCGTACGCCACGGCGAGAGCGAGTGGAACCTCAAGAACCTCTTCACCGGCTGGACTGACGTCGACCTCACCGATACGGGCCGCGAGGAGGCTGCCGCAGGCGGCAAGGCGCTTCGCGAGGCAGGCTTCGACTTCGACGTATGCTATACCTCGCTGCTAAAGCGTGCCATTCACACCCTTGACATCGTGCTCGACGAGCTTGACCGCGCATGGCTTCCCGTCCACAAGACCTGGCGCCTCAATGAGCGCCACTACGGGGCCCTGCAGGGCCTTAACAAGGCCGACGCAGCTGCTGAGCACGGCGAGGACCAGGTCCTCATCTGGCGTCGCTCCTTTGACGTCCAGCCTCCCGCACTCAAGCCAGGCGACAAGCGCGATCCCCACATCCAGGCACAGTTTCGCGAGGTGCCGCAGGAGGACCTCCCCTACACCGAGTGCCTCAAGGACACCATCGCCCGTGCCTGGCCCTACTTCGAGCAGCACATCAAGCCCGAGCTCGAGGCCAAAAAGCGCGTTCTCATCGCCGCTCATGGCAACAGCCTGCGTGCGCTCGTGATGGAGTTCGAGCACCTCACGCCCGACGAGATCCTGAAGGTCAACATCCCCACCGGCGTACCCTGCTCCTATACCTTCGATAGCGACTGGAACATCACCGACAAGCACTACATCGGCGATCCCGAGACCATCGCAAAGAAGATCGAGGCCGTCGCCAACCAGGGCAAGGTGAAGAAGTAGCCGCCAGTCTGGCCTGAGATTGCTGTCCGTTGGCATCCGATCGGCGGCACTAAAGCGCCTGGTCCCTCATATGGGACCAGGCGCGCTGCTTAGGCTTGAATGACGCCTCGTAATTTGCTAGAATGCCGCATTAGGCTTACTCACATGGGGTGAGCAATTGCGAAGTCGCCCAGGGCCTCCTGGACATCGTGTCGTGGGGAGATGGCATCATGGGATATCGGGAGGGCAGCTCGCTGCTGCGCATCGTATCGGTGATCTGGATGGTGATCTGCGTTCTGTGCATCATCATGCTGATGTGGTTAAGCTCCTTGGGACAGAGTGTGGAGCAGTACCGTGCCGACTTTGGCTCGGACACAGTGGATTACGTCAGGTTCATGCAGAAAAACGCGGGCATCCTGTACCTCGATTACCTGTTTCAGATCTTCGTGGGCGTGGTCGGTTACCGCGCGGGACAGCGTAACGGTGAGAACACCCTCGCGTTTGTCCTCGGTAGGATATTCTTGGTCATACGCCTCTTGTCACTGCTCTCTGATTTTACCATCCTTACCTTCTTCTTCGCCTTTCTTGCCGCACTTTACGTCTATGGCGTCTACGAGACGAGGCAAAATAACGGATACCGGGCTGGCGGCTGGTAGCGCAAGTAGCTCACGACCAAGGACAGATGGCCATGGGGACCCTCAGCGTCACATGGCCTCGCAGAGGAGGATGGCCTGGTGACAGACTATGGAGATGGGGTCTTCATGCAGGACGAGGGAAGCGCGCTGCTGCGACGGGTATCGCTCGCATTGAGCATATTTTGGGGCGTAGGCCTCGTAAGCATGGTCTGCACAAGCGCGATACTACAGAACAGCTCGCTGCACTCACAGATTGACCCACAGGTATACCAACAGGCCGTTGACTCCCTGCATGGTCGAACGTCTATCCCGCTTTCTATGCTCGCCCTTGCTGCGTTTGAAGTCGTCACGGGCATCGTCGGCTATCGTGCGGGAAAGCATGATGGCAAGAACACTCCAGCCCTCGTTCTGGGTATCGTCTCTGTGGCCATACCTGCCATACAGCTCGTCGCACACTTGCCTCAGCTGAACGTGGGCAACCTCATTGCTCTTGTCCTGTCCATCCTCTATGTGTATGGGGTCATCCAGACGAACCAGCACTACGCAGGTACCCTTTGCGCGACTATTACACCGGGTAAGGGAGATCGTCTCCTGCTGCGCAGGATGTCAATCACTCTGATGGCGTGGTCCACGTTTGATCTCGTCTGCGTTCTGTTGTTGGGACTGCCGCAAACGCCGCTCATGTGCACGTACATGATCGTGCGCCTCCTGATTGGCATCATCGGCCATCAGGCGAGCACCCACGACGGCCCTTCGGACACCCGTCGCATCCTTCTGATGGGCATCTTCCTGAGTGCGGCCGACGCCGTGTTCACCGCGCGGGACTGCTATCGTCTGATCGTGGATACATCCTTTGGCTTTCCTTTGGGAAATGCCATAGACCTCTTCATGTCCGTCCTCTTCCTGCTTGGTGCCATCCGGCTGCGCAAGGGTGCGGCTGCAGGCGGGGCGTACGAGACAGGTGGTATGAACGACAACTGGGAAGGCATCAATGGCAGCAGGCTTGGTTGGTAGGACGGCCGAGCAGAGCTCCTTTCGCCTTGCCGGGCTGACGCACTCCCTCCTCGATGCCCCGCAGACCCTGGAGCACCGAGGAACCTACCGAGGCACCCACCAGAACTGAGGTGAGACACACCAGAGCCCGGCGTCCCTACTCGCTCCTGAGCGCCTCGACCGGATCACGACGGGCCGCGCTCATGGCGGGCATGGTACCGGCGACGAGCGTGAGCACGACCGAGACCGCTATCAGCGCCAAGGCATTCTGCGGCGTGAGCGCCATGATGTTCGAAACCTTCTGCGTCTGCTCGACGATGCTGTTGACCGGTACGGACACCACGTACACCACAGCCATGGCAAGAACTCCCGAGAAGAGTCCCTCTATCACAGTCTCGGCGTTGAAGATGTTGGCGATGCCGAGCTTCGAGGCACCCATCGCGCGGAGGATGCCTATCTCCTTCCTGCGCTCGAGCACCGAAATATGGGTGATGATACCGATCATGATGGAACTCACCACGAGCGAGATCGACACGAAGGCGATCAGGACAAGGGACACCATGTCCACGATACTCGTGACCGAGCTCATGAGCGTCCCCGCGATGTCGGTGTATTGGATGGTCTGGCTATCGTCGCCCGCGCCACTCACCTTCCTGTTATAGCCGTCGATGATGTCGAGTACACCCTGCTTGGCCTTGAAGTCCTTGGGGTAGATCCTGATGGACTCCGGGCTGGCGACGTCAGCGTAGCCGAGCTTCTTGAGGTCGCTCTCGTAGCTCAGGTCCTTGGCGTTCATGAAGTTGGTGAGCAGAGACGTCAGGTCATCCTGGCTCACGTTGAGCCTGATGGCGCTCGCGAAGGCTGTCGGGTCTACGCTGAATCCATCCTGCATGGCGCTCGAGAGCGTTGCCATCTGCTTCTGGAGCTGCCCCGAGATGGCGCTCGAAAGCTGTGTGCCCAACTGGCCCGTCGCCGCCGCCATCTGCTGCTGCATCTGGAGGGCGAGCTGCGTCGCCATCGCCTGGGCCGCCTCTGACATGAGGGAGCCTAGGGCCTCGGAGAAGTACGGCACGAACTGCTTGGTCAGGTAGTCCTGCATGGCCCCTTCCACGAGCCTCGAGGCCTCCTCCCCAAGCAGACCCCGCAGCTCCGCAAGCACCTCCTTGGCAGTCTCATCGTTTGAGAGGTACTCCCGCAGATACGCGACGTAGCCCGATACACGGCCGCCATCAGCTGCAGGTCCGCTGGGGGTATCGCTCGACTTGCCTGCGGCATCTGCGGCCCTCGATCCCGCTGCCGGGCCAGGCCCCGCCCAAGGATCCAACTCCCCCGGATGGTTCTTCTCCATCCATGCGATGAAGCCGCTCGCGAGCTTGTTGGCAGCTTGGGTGATACGCTTGGCCTGCTCGTCGGTGAGTCCCGAACCAAGATCCGCAAGCCCGCTCCTTGCCAAGTCGAACTTGGGTGCGTTGCCCAGGATCTTTGACATCGTGTCCGCGTCGAAGATCGAGGCGAGTGCGCTGGTGTCAAGGCTCATCGAACTCATGTCGAAGCCCGATGGGTCAAGGCTCACCCCCGAAAGATCGAGCTCGCCCATGTCGGCCGCCGACCTGCCAAGCGCACTCGAGTCGAAGGAGAAGGCCCTCTTGAGCGCGCCCTGGTCGATCGTGAACATCGAGCTCATGTCA
>ERZ772986.2427-NODE-2427-length-10143-cov-4.293319_pt1 | contig 10143 bp, 7 predicted proteins | sample MGYA00511898_ERZ772986 | MGnify/ENA primary metagenome ERZ772986 (study PRJEB29015, sample SAMEA2737934) | human oral metagenome | biome: human oral; feature: human-associated habitat; material: dental | place: China | collected 2148 ... | reverse complement strand
TTTTCGTTTCGGTTTGACGGGCCGCTGGATATGCGGATGGATAATCGGACGGAAATGACAGCAGCGGATATCGTCAATTCGTATTCGGTTGACGAGCTGACGCGGCTGATGACTCGGTACGGCGAGGAAAGTCCCGGGCGGGCCAGGCGAATTGCACAGGCAATTGTGAGCGCCAGGCCGATTCGGGGAACGACCGAGCTGGCTGATCTGATCAAGCACACTGTCGGTCGCGGCGGGATGAAGCATCATCCGGCGACTCGCACCTTTCAGGCACTGCGCATTGAAGTCAATCACGAACTTCGGCTGGTTGAAGAATTATTGCCGCTGTTGCCACGCCTCCTTAACAGGGGCGGGCGAGTCGGAATAATTAGTTTTCATAGTTTGGAGGATCGACTGGTCAAGCGATATTTCTGGGAGCAAGCGGCTGCTGGCTACGAGGCCGAGCTGACCATCCCAGAGAAAAAACCGGTGTCTGGAACAGAAGATGCTCACAATCCGCGCAGTCGAAGCGCCAAGTTTCGCTACGCTGTAAAAACATAAACAAAAAAGGAGGGCGACACCATGCCAATCCACATCAAAGTACAATTCCAGGACGCAGAAGCAGCTGAGACCGTTGCGGTACGCCGCGGCTAATAAGCTCGCTTGATAGTTTTCCCGGAAAAAGTATGCAAGCTCGGCGGCTCGTTCTCCTAAGATGAGGGCGGGCCGACCGGCTGTATTTCCCGTGTCGTTACGACGCGCCACCGAAAGTACCAAACTTAACACATTTAAATACACACAGAAATTATTTATGCACACACGCTCATCCACCACATTTACGCCGCGTCGTCCTGGGCCGCAGCTTCGCCGTAACCAGAACGCCACCCGTTTTCGATCACAGACCAAGCTCGGGCCGGTGGCGCATACGGTGCTGGTGGCGCTGATGATTATGGTGCTGGGGCTGGTGTACTTGACACAGGCGACCAAGACGACGGCCTATGGTTACGAGGCGGAGGGGCTGGATTCGCAGTTGAATGAGCTGGCGACGAAAAAGTCAGAGTTAGAGGTGCAGAATGCGCGGCTGACGGCGCTCGAAAAGGTCAAGCACAGCAATGTTGCATCGGCGATGAAAACACCGACGCAGACGAACTACGCTCGCTAGCCTGGGGGTAAAAGTGGTACAATAGGACAAGCGGTATGAAACGTCACTTAACGCAATCTCGAACCGGCGTACTCGCTATCATTCTGTTGGGGATGATGGCGATTTTTGTGATGCGGCTGTTTTATCTACAGATCATTAAACACAGCGAATACGTGTCGCTGGCTCAGGCTAGCCAGCAGCGTCATTTTGTCATTCCGGCCGAGCGGGGCAAGCTATATATGGTGGATGGCGGTACGGCCGTCCCCGTGGTGCTTAACCAAACGGTCTATACGGTGATCGCCGATCCGCAGACGGTCAAGCAGGAGCAGCGCCAGCAGATTATCGCGGCGCTACAGGAAATTGCCGGTGGCGAGGTAGTGAGTGACGCGGCCAAGCGGCTGGAGCGTACCGCCTCTCGCTACGAAGTGCTGGCGCGCAACATCACGCGCACCCAGGCCGAGAAGCTAAAGGCTAAGGATTTTGTCGGTATCTTGTATCAAAAGGGGTCGATTCGCAACTATCCGGAGGGGCAGCTGGCAGCGCAGGTGCTGGGCTTCGTTAATGCCGAGGGCAAGGGGCAGTACGGGGCTGAAGGGGCGCTAAACGATAGGCTGAAGGGTCGTGATGGCCTACTCAAAACAGTGGCGGACGTGCGTAATGTGCCGCTGACGCTGAGTAAAGATAACGTGCGCGTCGAGGCGAAGTCGGGCGAGAATGTGGCGTTGTCGATTGATCGAAATGTGCAGAGTTACGCCGAAGAAGCGCTCAAACGAGGGATCGACAAGGCCGGCGCGACCGAAGGTAGCGTGATGGTGATGAATCCGAATAATGGTCAGGTGCTGGCGATGGCTAATTATCCAACGTATAATCCAGCCGAGTACACCAAGCAAAAAGACGCAGCGGTGTTTAGCAATGCGACGACGATGCTGCCGTTTGAGCCGGGGTCCATTGTCAAGACGTTCAGCATGGCGACGGGGATTGATAAGGGTGTGGTGACGCCGCAGTCAACGTACTCGAACACTGATTGTACTGAGGTGGGGGATCGGAAAATGTGTAATGCTCTAAGGGGGCTTGGCGGCACGACGAGCATGCAGAGTGCGTTTAATAATTCGCTCAATGTCGGCATGATCACGATTGCGCGGCGGCTGGGCGATGGATCGACGATCACCCCGAGTGCGCGGCAGACGCTGTATGAGTATTATCACGACAAATTTGGGTTTGGTGAGGCGACGGGGATTGAGCTAGCGGAGGCGCCGGGGCTACTTTACGTGCCAAATCGGCCGGGAGCAGAGGTGAATTACGCGAATATTACGTTCGGGCAGGGTATGAATGCGACGATGGTACAGGCGGCCAGCGCGTTTTGTTCGGTGGTGAATGGCGGGCAGTATTTTCGACCGACGGTGGTAGCTGGAACGGTGGATGCGAATGGCGGTTTGAGGCCTTCGGCTGCTTCACCGCTGCGCAGGACTATTTCTGAGCAGTCATCAGCCACCATGCGCGGCATGCTGTCAACAGCGCGGGCGGTTCTCAATCAGCGTATGCCCGATAAAGACAGGCCGGGCTATGATGTCGGCGGCAAGACTGGTACCTCAGAGACGCTGATCAATGGTAGCTATACCATGGACGAAACAGTAGCGACGTATATCGGCTATGGTGGCGCAAATCGCCCCGAGTATGTCATAATGGTACGTGTCGCGGCGCCTGGCAAGCGCAAGAACTTACAGGGTAACATTCACGCTGCACCAATTTTTACTGATATCTCCAACTGGATGATTGATTATATGAAATTAGCACCGAAGGGATAGCCATGGCAACTGCTTTACAAACAATGACCAACGAATTGACACACGTATTTTTGCTCAGTGTCGGGGCGTTCTTATTGGCGATGTTTCTGACGCCGATTTATACGTTTTTTGCCTATCGGTATCGGTTTTGGAAGCGGCAGCGCTCGGAGAGTACCGACGGCAAAGAGTTGAAGGTTTTTGCTAAATTCCAAGCGGCAAAATTGCGGCGAAATATTCCAACAATGGCCGGAGTTATCGGTGTTATTTCGATTTTTGTTGTAACATTCCTCTGTAATTTAGATCGAGCGCAGACATGGCTGCCGCTAGCGGCGCTAGTCGGGGGTGCCGCAGTTGGGTTAGTTGATGATGTTATTAATCTACGCGGGCTGGGCGGTGGTGCAGCCGGCTTACGTAGTCCGGTGAAATTTGCGCTGATTATGCTTATCGGCATCGTCCTTGGCTGGTTTTTCTATGTCAAGCTGGGCGTGGCCAGCTTCCATGTGCCGTTCATGGGTGACGTAGCGATCGGCTGGCTGATCATCCCGCTGTTTGCCTTTGCAGTGGTAGCGACTGGTAATGCGGTTAATATTTCTGATGGCATGGACGGGCTGGCCGGCGGGCTGTTGGGGATTAGCTTTGGGGCGTTCGGAGTGATTGCCTTGCTGCAGCAACAAGTGTTGCTGGCGGGATTTTGCTTCACGGTAGTTGGTGTGCTACTGAGTTATCTCTGGTTTAACATCTATCCAGCACGGTTTTTCATGGGCGATGTTGGTAGTTTTGCCTATGGGGTGAGTTTGGGAGTGGTGGCGATGCTGACTAACTCATTGCTGCTGCTGCCGGTGATTGGGTTGTTGTTTGTGATTGAGGCGGGTTCGAGCTTGATCCAGATTGTGAGCAAGAAACTCTTTAAGCGCAAGATTTTCTTATCGGCGCCGATTCATCATCACCTAGAAGCCAGCGGCTGGCCGGAAACTAAAGTGACGATGCGGTTTTGGGTGATTGGCTGTGTGATGGCGTTTATCGGCGTGATGCTGGCTCTGGCGGGGGGTCATATTGCGTAACCGCACTGCCACCTCAACCGCCAAGGCGGTGCGTCGCCACCGGCCGATGTATCAGATCGTGCTGTATATGGGGTTGTTATTGATGCTCGGGTTGGTGGTGATGTATGCGCTGGGACCGCAGCGGGCGAATGTATTAAATCATACGCACGGCGCGAATTATAGCGACACCTTCTTTTTTAATAAGCAGCTGGCCAGCGTCATCACCGCTGTGGTGGCATTTGGGGTGGCGGCGATATTGCCATATCGGTGGTTGACCGAGGCGTGGGCCAAGCGACTATTCATCGCGGGCTTGGCGGCGTGTTTCTTGTTGGTGGTTTGCGGGGCGCTGCTGCATCTGCCATTTGCATCGGACACCAACGGCGCGTACCGCTGGTTTTATCTGGGTGGACTGGGTAGCTTTCAGCCGGCGGAGTTATTGAAATTTGGCTTGCTACTGTTTGTGGCTGGGTTTTTGGCCAAACGGGTGCGCCAAGGCAAACTCAACGATATCAACGAGACGCTGATCCCGCTGGGTATTATTATGGCGGTGTCGATGTTTGTGGTGGTGGTACTGCAGAAAGATTTGGGGACGGGTGTGTCACTCGTGGCGCTGGTACTGTCGGTGTTAGCGGTGTCGGGGATGGACGCTCGGCTACTGCGACGCATCGTGCTGGTGATCGCGGCTGCAGCGTTAGTGCTGACGTTCTCATCACCGCATCGCATCGAGCGCGTGATGACCTTTATTCAGGGTGATACGCATCAATCAGCCAGCCGGGATGAAAATAATTATCACATCCAACAGGCGCGCATCGCCATCGGCTCGGGTGGCCTATTGGGCCTCGGTATCGGTAAAAGCGTGCAGGCGACGGGTTACCTGCCAGAGGCAATTAACGACTCGATTTTTGCAGTGATGGGCGAGACGTTTGGTTTTGTTGGCCTGTTGGTTATTTTGGCGCTGTTTTCGGCGCTGCTGCTGAGTCTACTCAAGGTGACATCGCGGCTGGCTGATATGCATCTACGGCTGGTAGTGGCAGGCGTGTTTGGCTGGGTGGCGTCGCATGTGCTGATGAATATTGGCTCGATGACGGGGATTATTCCGATGACTGGTATCTCGCTGCCGCTGCTCAGTTATGGCGGCACCAGCATGTTATTTATCGCAGCGGCGCTGGGTCTGGCATTTCAACTGTCAGCCTACACGGCGCACAAACCATTAATGGAAGGAGAGGGAAGTGGCAAAGATCTTGGCGGTCGGCGGCGGCTCGGGCGGACACGTTACGCCAGTCGTAGCAGTGTGTAAGGAGTTGCGATCATCGGCTGATCACGAATTGCGGTTTTGGTGTGATCGGAAATTTGGCGCTAGCGCTCGCGGTATTTTTGGTAAATTTGACGAGACGGTCCCGGTTGAGCTGATTATCGCTGGCAAGATCCGTCGCTACCACGGTAAAAATATGACGTTTCATCTTCGACCATCAATTTTACTACCGAATCTGCGCGATATCTTTCTAGTGGGGGTTGGGTTTATTCAGAGCTTTTGTAAGTTGCTGAGGTGGCGGCCAGATGTGATTTTTATCAAGGGCGGCTACGTGTGCCTGCCGGTTGGCTATGCAGCGCGGCTGCTGAAGATTCCGCTGGTGCTGCATGATTCGGATGCGCATCCGGGACTGACCAATCGACTATTGGCGCCGTTTGCTGCCAAGATCGGCACCGGGGCGCCGCTGGAGCACTATAATTATCCTGACGTCAAGGCGGAGTATGTCGGCATCCCGGTGGCTGAGGAATTTCGACCATACAGCGCGGCTGAACGGCGGCAGCTAAAGGCCAAGTTTGGCTTTGATCCGGCACGGCCGCTGGTGGTGGTGACTGGCGGTGGACTGGGAGCGGCGCGCCTCAATGAGGCGGTGGTAGCCACGCGCGAGCAGCTGCTGGCTGAGACGTCGGTATTCTTGATCTCTGGTAAGCATCAGTTTAACGAGCTGAAAGAGCGCGTTGATAGCCGGGCGGGCTGGCGATTAGAAGCGTTTGTTAACCACGGTATGGCTGAAGTGCTGGCGGCAGCGGATGTGGTGGTGGCGCGGGCTGGTGCGACGACGCTGCTGGAGCTGGCGGCGCTGCATAAACCAGCGGTGATCGTGCCGAATGGCATGTTGACGGCCGGTCATCAGCTCAAGAATGCCAAGGTGTATCAGGACGCGCTGGCGGCAGTGATCGTTGAGGAGTCGACGCTGGAGCAGACGCCAGAGGTACTGAGCAAGAAGGTCATTGGCCTCGTTAAGTCGCCGCGGATCTTGGCCGGCCTCGGACGAAACATTGGTACGTTTGCCAAGCCCAACGCCGCCAAGGACATGGCAGCGATGCTCCTCACCGTTATTCGTCGGCAGGGGAGACGTCGGTGAAATTACCCTTTTCTCGGGCAAAATCTACGCCGACCACACGCCGCGAAATTGCGGCTCGTCGTCAAGCGGCGCTCATTAACGAGGATAGCTCATTTGAAACAGCCTATCGCCGCAATCGTAATCTCAACACTCGCCACACTGCCTCGCCAGTTGAGACCTCAGAGCGCACGGTTCAGCATGCGAAATCTCGGCGTCGCCGGACGCGGTGGATTATCTTACTGAGCAGCGTGCTGGTACTTGTCGTCGCTGGTCTACTTGCATGGCAATGTACCGTCACGGTATCGGTGCAAACGCCAGATGCAGCCAGTGCCAAAGAGGCCGATCGCTACCACCGCCTCATCGATGAATACCTTAGCGTACGTCCGGTCGAGCGATTCTTGTTTGTACTGAATCACCAGTCGCTGGCTAGCTTCTTCCTCGAGAAAGCCCCAGAGGTCAAGACGGTTCGCCTCGAGGCCGACCAACTCGCCAGGCCGCGCCTCAAGCTTACCTTTCGCCAGCCAGTCGTCCAGTGGACTTCTGGTGATAAGAGCTATTTTGTTGACGACGCAGGCGTGACATTCTCGACCACCTACATGGGCTCGCCATCAGTTATCGTCAAAGACCAGAGCGGCGTGCCGACTGCCGCCGGCCAGGAGGTTATCAATCGCCACTTTCTCAGCTTTCTCGGTCAAGCTGTCGCCGGCTTTCGCGAGCACCGGTTAGAAGTCACAGAAATTATCCTGCCGCAAAACACCGTTCGCCAGGCGCTTCTGTCAATCAAGGGCCGTCCATACAGTATTAAAATGACCACCGACAGGGAGGCAGCAGCGCAGGTAGCGCAAGCGGTCAAGGCCATGACATTCTTCCAGGGTAGTGGCGCGACGCCTACGTATATTGATGTGCGTGTCAATCAGCGAGTGTTTTATAAGTAGCGGGCAGGGGTGATCTATGTCTCACCGGGTTATACGGGGCCGCACCACTAACAGGGTAGAGACGGAGCCATTACTCTGTTAGTTCGCTTTTTGTTCGTTTATCAGATGATCAAGAAAAACATAATTATAATATCAAAATAGCAAAAAATCAAATAAGGTGCTTGTGGAAAAATAGAGCAGGGGAATAAAATAGGAAAAAGTCAAATGTTTGTAGGCTTAACCAGTGTGGGATTGCTGTGTTTGTCGTGCGCGGCCTCGTACACAAGCGCATATGCCCATGCTAGGTGGTGCCTTATGATGTGGAAAAGTCTACGAGTTGCTTTTTAGACCGTAACGACGTTCAAGTTTGGTAAGGCCTAGCTCGATATTTATTTGAGAGGCGGAGACGACGCTGGCGCCGGAGGTATCCCAAACTCCCCCGATTGAAAGTCGAAAGTGATTAGTATGGGGGTCTGTTTTGTTTATGGTAGCTTGAACGTATCCCGTATTAGCACTCACCGTAGTATGGTGAAAGTCCGGGAGGAGATCCCCCGCTCGTAAGAGATGCTAGGCGAAAAAGTTATAAATGGTATATTAAGTGTATGCATACGAAGTTCAGCGTATCAAAATAACTATAATACGTAAAAGCTACCTTGTGCGACATTAAACTATCTACGAAAAGACGCATGCTCTATCGTCTCTTCGCGATAATATTTTTTGTTTTGTATGTAATGTTAGCTTAGCTTTGACTGCCCTTTACTGGATGCCCCCGTGCTGTTACCGTGATTGACGGATAAATCTACCGAATGCGGTTTTGCGGAATTTATTGAAAACTTAGATTTGCTTTACTTACCTCGGCGTTTTATGTTTTATGGTGATTGAGCGCTTCTGTAGTTATCGCACCTATTGCTGTATCCATCCAAACTTGCTATGTATGGACTTGTAACACAGCCTGTATGTGCGTAATCTTGGCAGCCTAAAGCCGCTTGAACCGCTAATGCGATAAGTTCTCTTTTTGTTCTATATATTTTCCAAGTAACTTGAATTCTAGTTTGAGAAGGGGGTTTATCGTTAAGTTATGGTTACTTCCCTATCGTTTCGTATGCGCTATAATTATAAGTGTTACTAAATAAAGAATACCTACCGTAATAATGGTAAAGGGAGATGATATGGGACTATCGGAGTTTTTCGGAATAAAAAAAATTGATAAAACAAGGATCTATGCTCCAGACGGCGGGGCGGATCTTTTTGTTGATTCAGCACTACGCGAATGGGATCTAGATGATACTCCTGCTGAACGAGAGCTAAGTGAAGAAAGTCGTGATCTCCACGATAAACTATTTGCGGAAAGCATGCACTGTGTTGAGGAGGGAGAAGATTATAAAAGGCATCAAGAACTCATCGAGCTTATTCGTGCTTCTATAAACAAAAACCCAGGACGATCAGGATACTACAGGTAGCTGATGTTTTTCATAATGAGATAATCTAGAGGACTAGAGGAATCCCTGGGGTGCATAAGCCATACTTGCTTATGTCGTACTCTTCTTCCGTCGTCGTCGGCGTTTCTTCGGTGTGGCGGTGTCGGTAGCTGCTGATTCAAATGCGCTGTTGCCGCGAATTTGCAAGATGACTTCGCCGCTGTCTGTGACGGGTGCGACGGGTTGGGGTTGTGGTGCGGGGTGTTGGGCGCTAGTGGTGGCGCTAGCCTTTTCTTGAGTCGGTTGAGCGGCGGCTATTTGATTAATTTGAACGGGCTGGGCTAGTGCAGCTGCGGCGACGGCTTGTGGGCGCGGTTGGGCGGGCTGCTTGTGCGGGCGCGGCGGCATGATGACGGCGGCAATTTCTCGCTCGACGTCTTCCCTGCTCCGTGAGTACATGCGCCGCGAATGTTCGATGATGTGCGGCGTGTTGTCGGCTTGGCTCGGCGGGAGTTCGAGGGTGCGTGCGGAAAAGGCCGGGGTCTTCTCTCCCCCGATGACCATGTTGATGACGAAGTTGCGATTATGCATCTGCAATAGATCAACTGCTTCAAAATTTGGCTCAAACTGTTTAGCGAGGATCGGTGCATCATCGGCAGACACGCGGAAAGAAATCATCGTGCCGACATTGCCAAATACCGCGTCGCGCACAGTTTCGTTCATCTGCGAGATGTACTGGTTGGCAACGGTCAGATTGAGACCGTACTTGCGGGCTTCGGACAGGATGGTGGCAAATGAATCGGTGGCGAAGTTCTGGAACTCGTCGACGTAGAGGTAGAATGGCCGGCGGTCGCGAATATCAGGAATGTCGCTGCGCGACATGGCAGCCAGCTGAATCTTGGTGACCAGGAACGAGCCGAGGATGGCGGCGTTGTCCTCGCCGATGAGGCCCTTGGACAAATTGACAATGAGAATCTTGCCTTCGTCCATGATTTGGCGGATGTTAAAGGTGGATTTGGGCTGGCCGATGATGTTGCGGATGATTGGATTGGCGGTAAAGGCGCCGACTTTGTTGAGGACTGGTGCGACCGCCTCGGCGACGAACTTGTCGTTCCAGCTGGCGAACTCGACGTTCCAGAACTGCAAGACCACGGTGTCGCGGCAATAGCCCAGCGTTTCTTTGCGGAAGTTCTTGTCAGTCAGCATGCGGGTGATGTCGAGCATGGTCGTCTCTGGCCGGTCGAGCAGTGCCAGGATGGTGTAGCGCAGGATGTATTCTAGTCGCGGCCCCCAACTTTCGCCAAACATGCGCTTCAAGACGCCGATGACCTCTGATGAAATGTTGGTTTTTTGGTTCGGGTTGGTGACTTCCAGCGGGTTGAAACCGAGCGGATAGGCAGTGTCGGCTGGGTTGAAATAGACGACGTCGTTCAGGCGACTGCCGGGGATGAATTTCATGTTGTTGATGGCGAAGTCGCCGTGCGGGTCGATGATG
>ERZ772986.2424-NODE-2424-length-10154-cov-13.204575_pt1 | contig 10154 bp, 9 predicted proteins | sample MGYA00511898_ERZ772986 | MGnify/ENA primary metagenome ERZ772986 (study PRJEB29015, sample SAMEA2737934) | human oral metagenome | biome: human oral; feature: human-associated habitat; material: dental | place: China | collected 2148 ... | reverse complement strand
TTCAAAGTAAGAATTTCAGTACAATGCTTGAAACCTTGCGTAAATATTTTGACTACATCATTGTAGATACTGCTCCTGTCGGTGTCGTGATTGATGCGGCTATCATTACGCGAAAATGTGATGCTTCTATTTTAGTGACAGCAGCAGGTGAAACAAATCGACGAGATATTCAAAAAGCGAAAGAACAGTTGGAACACACAGAGAAGCCGTTTTTGGGAGTTGTGTTGAATAAATTCGATACTTCAGTAGACAAATACGGTTCTTATGGAAATTATGGAGATTACGGGAAAGAGTAAACCAGTTTGTAGTAGCGAAACTAATTGAGATACTTATCATGGGGAAGGGGTTAAGGTGAAAAGAAACAGCATTATCTATATTAGCATAAAACGAGTTATGGATGTTCTTATTGGCTTGTTTGGAACAATATTCATAGTCTTGCCCTGTTTTCTAATAATTTATATTATCTATAAAATAAAAGGTTATAAAGGGAGTATATTTTTTACACAATACAGAGTGGGGTTAAGAGGGAAAAAATTTAAAATTATTAAATTTAGATCAATGGTTGAAAATGCTGAAGAAGTTTTGACCGCAAATAAAGCACTCTATGAAAAATATATAAATAACAGTTATAAATTACCTCCAAATGAGGATCCTCGTCTTACCAATATCGGAGATTTTATAAGAAAAACGAGTATTGATGAAATTCCTCAATTTATAAATTTAATGTTAGGTGATATGAGTCTTATTGGACCTAGACCGATTTTAGAGAATGAGTTAGAGGAGTATTCTAAGGAAGAACAGGAAGTTTTGTTATCTGTACGACCAGGTATTACAGGGATGTGGCAAGTTTCTGGTAGGAGTGAGGTATATTATCCTGAACGCTGTGAAATGGAGCTGTACTATCCTCGGAACCAATCCTTTTTGTTGGATGTCAAAATCTTCTTTTTGACAATAAAAAAAGTTCTGTCTGGAGAAGGGGCTCATTGATGTATGAGCTAAATCATCTAGCAAAAAATAGATAGAAAGATGAAGTTGAATACGAATAACGTTTCTTGGGTATTCGTATTCATTTTTTCAAGTGAAGGAAGCATTATGAATAAGTGGATTTGATCTAGTGTTTTTTGCTTGAAAAAATGAATGGGAATTCAATCTAAAGAATTGTCCAGTGAGGCAAGATTTTAGGAATTGGAGTTAGGATGTAGAAATGTCAAAAAAGTATAAAATTATAGTAGCTACTCATAAAAGATTTCAAATGCCAGACGATAAGGACTTATATGTTCCTGTTCAGGTTGGCAGTGAAGGAAAGGAAAATTTATGCTACCAACGAGATGATCAAGGTAATCATATCTCACACCTCAATCCTTATTATTGTGAATTGACAGGATTATACTGGGCTTGGAAAAATTTAGAATGTGATTATCTTGGATTGGTACATTACCGTAGATATTTCACATCAAAACGACACACATATAGAGAAGCAATTAGTATTGATGATATTATTCTTTCAAAGTCAGAAGTCAAAAACTTGCTGTCAAAATACGATGTTGTTGTTCCTAAAAAAAGGAAATATTATATTGAAACGCTATACTCACACTATGCACATACTCATGATGCCAATCATTTAGACGTGACACGTCAGATTGTTAGCGAATTGAGACCGGATTATATCGTCGCTTTTGATCAGGTCATGAAGCAACGCAGTGGCTATATGTTCAATATGTTTATCATGTCCAAAGAAAATGTAGCAGCCTATTGTGAATGGTTGTTCCCGATTATCGATGAACTCTATAGAAGATTGGACGTTACAGGCTATTCTGCTTTTGACGCTAGATTATTTGGTCGTATTAGTGAACGATTGTTCAATGTTTGGTTGGCAAAACAAGATTTGCGGGTAAAAGAGATACCGTTTATCTATATGGAGAAAATTGACTTGATTCAAAAAGGAAAATCCTTCCTACAAGCAAAATTCTTCGGGAAAAAATATGGACAGAGTTTTTAGATAGGGATGAATAATAAGGATGAAAGTAGTACTAAAAATAAAATCTGTACCAGAACTTTTGGCTCTTGTTGCCTTAGGAATGTTTTTAATCGTTTCAATATTAGATGTGACTTTTTATGCTCAATATCTACCTAGAATAGTATCTAAACTAGTGATAGCTCTATCACTCTTTATATTATCTATAAAAGAATTGTTTAAAAGAAATTATGATTATAGAGCTGTTATAGGATTGTGTATAACATCTTTAATTTATCTCATTGTAGGAAAAATAAATGGTTTTAGTTCTAATGTTGCAATAGGGATATTATTCATTTATGCATTGCGTGATATTTCTTTTAAGAGTGTAGCAAAAACATCCATCATAATAAGTATTTTCTTGTTATCATTTGTAATAATCAGTGCAAAATTAGGGGTTATATCTAATTATCTAGAGATATCAGGGGCTCGAGTCCGTAGCTATTTAGGTTTTAGGTATGCATTATTTCCGTCAATTTTACTGATGAATATAGTTGCCATTTCATTGTACTTAAAGAAAGATAAGATTTATTATTGGCAGTGGTTCTTTTTGGCACTTTGTACTTACTGGGTATATGATCAAACCGATTCCCGGTTGACATTTTATAGTTCTTGTATACTATTGGTCTGCAATTTATTAATAAAATGGATTCCCAATTTATTCACTAACTTAGGAAATATATTTAATATTTTTAAACTAACTTTTATTGTAAATGCAATAGCAAGTTTTTGGCTTGTGCAAATCTATCTAAATTCAACTAATTCTTTTGTCAATAATTTTCTTTTTAAATTAAACTATATGTTGGGTGGTCGTATTTATTTAGCAAACAAATCTCTCCAACTTTATGGTTATGGCTTGTTCGGTAGATCAGTTGAATGGAATGGTAATGCTCTTACTATTGAAGGTGTAAGAAATGATCAGACATACTTGTATGTGGACAATTTATACATTCAAATTTCACAAAAATACGGTTTACTAATTCTAGCATTGATGATCTCGCTTCTAACTTTAACTTTATTTAAAGTAATTAAAAGTCGCCAATGGGTTCTTGCTTTTATTTTGATATTGATGAGTTTTCATTCCATGATTGATGATTTGAATTTGTACCTTCATTACAATATTTTTTGGATATTGTTAGGTAGTTTAATCTACCCAGATTATCAGTTTTCTGATGAAAGTGATGAAGAGTTAAGGGGAAATTCGTTTGAAAAAATCATATAGTGAAATGCTAAGAAGTATTTAACGAGAACTTAAAAGATCATGGACTGGGAAGGCGGTTTTATTTCGATTTATATAGGAGGAAAGTATGTCGGATATCAAAATCATTCAAGATAAGATTTTATCTATCTTAAAGGAGTTTATTAGTATTTGCGAAGAAAATAATCTAACCTACTATGCTCTTGGTGGAACCTTGCTAGGAGCGGTACGTCATAAAGGTTTCATACCTTGGGATGATGACATCGATATCGGCATGCCCAGAGAAGATTATGAAAAATTTAAAAAACTAGCCCCAGACCTGTTACCAAGTAATTATAAATTTTTGAGTGAAAATACTGCGGGTTATAAAAAAGCTTTCTCTGTAATTCGGGACGATTCAACGAAAATCATAATGAATTATAGTAAAGAGGAATTGGTAGAGAGTTTGTGGATAGACATTTTTCCACTTGATGGTATGCCTGCTGCCCCTTTTAAGAGAAAAATGCATGAGTATAGATACTTATATAGACGGATGATGGTTCAACTTTCTCAGTTTAATAGTTTAGTAAATCAGAAGAAAGAAAATCGGCCCTTAGTTGAAAAAGTGATTATTGCTTTTGCAAACATAGTTAAAATTGAAAAGATACTTTCTTTTGACTGGGCGCAAAAAAAATATATAAAGACCATTAAAAGATATTCATTTTATGAAGAATTTTCAGGAAATTATACTGGGGCATATAAATTGAGGGAGATTGTACCCTCTGATTATTTTGGAACACCAGTCTTATTAAAATTTGAAGGAATTGCCTTGAGTTGTCCTTGTAGGTATAAAGAATATTTGACAGCGATCTATGGGGAAAATTACATGCAATTGCCTCCAGAAGAACAGAGAGTCCAACACCACTATAAAATAATATCGCTTGGTGAGAAAGAAGGATAAGAATAGGTTAAATATGAAAAAAATAGCAATAGTTAGATACAATCTAAGTAAAATTGGGGGAGCTGAAAAAGTAGCTATCAGTATGGCTAATGAGTTGTCAAGCCATTATGATGTAAGACTTTTGTCTATTCTATTGGATGAGGATGGATTCATAAATTATGATATTCATCCAGATGTTCAATTGGTGAATTTTTACAAGGGTGACATTCGTATTAGAACTGCTATTTTAAAATTAACTACTAAGCTCAGAGAGTATATAAAAAAAGAAAGAATAGAAGTGATTTTTTCAATAGCTCCTTTAACAAATATCATGATACGGTTAGCTACTCTGGGTCTAGATGTGAAAATTGTTTTTTGTGATCATCACAGCTTAGAGTTTCAAGATGGAAGAAGCAGAAAAATACAGAGATATATTGGAGCGAAGTATTTTGATAAGGTTGTTACTTTAACGCAGGAAGACCGGATAAAATACTCAAAAAAATATAAGATTCCTATAGAGAAAGTAGCTACAATTTATAATTGGATAGAAGAAACCAAGCACCATAAAACAGGCTTGAATAATGATTCTAAAAAGATCCTCACAGTGGGTCGATTTCACAGTCAAAAGGGGTATGATTATCTTGCCAAAGTAGCTATAAAAGTATTATCCCGACATACAGATTGGCAGTGGGATATATATGGTTCAGGGGATAAGCTCATTGAACAGGAGCTGAAAAGAAAACTTGAAGAAGGTAGTGTTTTTTCACAAGTTAATTTTAAAGGAAATGTAAAAGGAACTGAAAATATCTATCCCAATCATAGTATCTACGTCATGACTTCTCGCTATGAGGGTTTACCTTTAGTCCTATTAGAAGCACAACAATACAATCTTCCTATTGTTAGCTTTAGATGTCCGACGGGACCTAGTGAGATTGTTGAAGATGGAATCAACGGATATCTGATTGATTGCTATGACGTGGATCAGATGAGTGAGAAATTGCTTGAATTGATGGAAAATGATGATTTGCGACAATCTTTTTCAGAACATGCCAAAGACAATATGGATAAATTTGATAAAAATAAAATTCTTAATCAGTGGATAGAATTAATTGAGACAATTTAGGAGATAAGATGCAAGAGTGTTTATTGACAATTGTAATGCCTAGTTATAATATTCAGGACTATATTTCCAAAGGAATCGAATCATTCCAGCAAGTACACCTAGATTACAAACAAAAATTTGAGGTCTTAATTGTGAATGATGGAAGTACGGACGACACAGCCAAAGTAGCAGAAGAGGCTCTAAGAAAAGATTCGTTGCTGAATGGTCGTATTATCACAAAGGAAAATGGAGGTCATGGCTCAACAATTAATCGTGGTATCCAGGAGGCAAAGGGGAAGTTCTTTAAAGTTATTGATGGGGATGACTGGGTTATCCCATCAGAGTTTGAAAAATTTTTAGATGCCCTTACAGTTACTGATGCGGATATGGTTCTTTCGGACTTCACAGAACAACATGTTTATAACAATACTACTGTTCGAAATGATTTTGCTGAGAAGTATGAGGTTGGTAAGGAATATTCTGGAATTCCAGAGAAACGAATCCCAATGCACTCGGTAACCTACAGAACATCTATCCTAGTTGAGAATAAAATTCGTTTAAGTGAAAAGACATTTTATGTTGACATTCAGTACACTCTTTTTCCTTTAGAGTATGTTCATAGTTTCGGTTATTGGAATTATGATGTTTACCAATACTATATCGGACGACCCGAGCAGAGTATGAATATTGAAAGTATGAAACGAAATGTTCGCCATCATTTGACTGTGACAAATTCTGTGCTAGATTTTTTTTCAAAAATTTCAGAGGATCCTATTTTAAAAAACGTAGTTGCAGATACTTTGAACTATCTTATTAGTTTACAAATCGATTTGTCATGGATGGTTGAGGACTCAAAGATACTATCAAAAGAATTATATAGACAAATTGAGCAGAGTTCTTATGAGTATACGCCTACAAAAAAATTTGATAGATTGTCTTATTTGAACTATAAATCTCATTATTTTCTAGGTTTTGTATTCAATCCAATATTGAAAAAATATTCTAAAAAGAAAGAAAAAGAGAGAGGAGTTTAGGATGTTTATTAGTGTTGTTGTTCCAGTTTATAATGTTTCTGATTATTTACATTTTGCCATGGACAGTCTGAAAAAACAAACGTATCAAAATTTCGAAATAATCCTTGTAAATGATGGTTCAACAGATAACTCCCCTCAGTTATGTGAAGAGTATGCTAAGCAGTATGAAAACGTATCTGTTTTTCATAAAGAAAATGGAGGCTTGTCTGATGCCCGTAATTTAGGAGTTTCGAAAGCGTCATCAGAGTGGATTTTCTTTTTAGACCCAGATGATTATTTGGAAGATTATACTCTAGAATTGATAGTGAAAATTAAGCAGGAGCATCAAGCAGACTTGATTTCTACCAAAGTGAAGGCAACGTCTAAGTATAATGATTATAGTCCTTATCAACTTGAGGAGTCAGATTATAAGGATTTGTGTGTTGTTACAAAAGAGAAGGCTCTTGAGCTAATGCTAGACGACAAGATTGCGACAGTTTCTGCTTGTGCTAAGCTTTATCACAAAAATATCTTGGAAAAAATTCCATTTCCTGTTGGAAAAATCTATGAAGACTTTTATGTGGTAGCGGATCACCTTGCCTTAGCGGATAAAATTGTGATTAGTCCACTTGAAACATATAACTATTACCGTAGAGAAGGTAGTATTGTCCGTTCGACTTTTACTGAGAAAAGATATGATTTTTTTGATGCCGTTTCGAAAAACGAGGAAGTTATAAAGAAAGAATACACTCAAAGTATAGAATTAAAACAATCTCTGCAAGCTAAAAAATTACGAGGAGGCTTTGTTGTAATTGGTGCAAAGGCTGACTCTGGTTTAACAGATTTTTCGAAAGATCGAGAATTATTGAAAGTTGATTTTAAGAACATGTTATTAAATAAAAAAATATCGTGGAGACTAAAATTAAAATATACTATATTTATGCTATCATCTAAAATGTATTTAAGATTAAGATAGTATAGTAGATCAATTTATTTGAATAAGAATATCGAGTATTTTAAGAAACGAGGAATTATGAAACAAGCTTATATAATAATTGCACATAATAAGTTTGAACAGTTGAAATTTTTAATTTCTCTGTTGGATTATAAAGAACATGATATTTTTATTATTATAGACAGCAAAGTTAATGTGGAGAAAACTACAATTACTTCGCTTAAGTCCAGTGTAATACATTCCAATGTCATTCTCGTAGATAGAGTTCCTATTTATTGGGGAAGCTATTCACAAATTTCTGCAGAGATGTTAGGATTTCGTTATGCATATAATTACGATAACTATAGTATGTTCCATTTGTTGTCAGGTGTAGATTTACCATTAGTGCCGGCAGATAAATTGTTTAAATTCTTTAATCAGAACAAATCAAAGAATTTTCTGAGCATGGTCTCTGATGAGATTTTGAAATCAAATAAAGTATATGAGCGTGTACAATTTAGATACTTATTTCCTAGATTCTTAGCTAGAAATATTCAGAACAAATATGTTCGTAAATTTGTAGCATATTACCGTAAGCTAGAGATTAAAATTCAACGTTTAGTGAAAATAGACTGTTTTAAAAAATATAACATGAGATTGGGTTATGCATCTAACTGGTTATCTATTAATCAGGATTTAGTTAGAATAATACTAGAAGAAGAGAAAAATATTGAAAAAATATTTAAATATTCGATAGTAAATGATGAGCTGTTCATTCCTACGATAATGTATAAATACAATTTGATGGAATCGTTATATTCGTCTTCACCGATAACAGATGCCCCAGATGATTTTCAAGGAAATCTAAGATATATCAATTGGTGGGATGGAGATCCTCATACCTGGACTGACTCTGAGCATGATATAGAACAATTGAAGCGTGGCAAAGCTTTAGGTCATAAGTTTTCTAGGAAATTTGATTTAGAGAAATATCCGAATCTTAAAGAAGAAATTCTAACTATCATAAATGGGACCGATTGATATGAAAGTACTAAAAAATTACGCTTATAACCTCTCCTATCAACTATTACTCATTGTACTACCCATTATTACAACTCCCTATGTAACTAGAGTATTTTCTTCAGAGGATTTAGGGACATATGGGTATTTTAATTCTATTGTTACTTATTTTATTTTATTAGCTACTTTGGGAGTTGCTAGTTATGGAACGAAGGAAATTTCGGCGAATAGGAGAAATATCCCACAGAATTTCTGGGGGATATATACACTCCAATTTGGTGCAACATTGTTATCAATTTTCTTATACATTTTCTTATGTCTGAGAGTTGGGACAATGAGAAATCCAGTAGCCTATATATTGTGTTTGAGTTTGTTTTCCAAAGGATTAGATATTTCTTGGCTTTTTCAGGGTTTAGAAGATTTTCGTAAAATTACAGTAAGAAATATCACTGTGAAACTCGTTGGTGTAGGTTCAATATTTTTGTTTGTAAAATCAGCTACCGACCTCTACCTTTATGTTTTTCTTTTGACGATATTTGAGTTGTTGGGACAATTAAGTATGTGGTTGCCTGCTCGAGAATTTATTGGAAAACCGCATTTTGACTTAGAATATGCCAAATATCATTTAAAGCCAATTCTTTTATTATTCCTCCCTCAGATAGCGATTTCCTTGTATGTCACTTTGGATCGTACAATGCTTGGTGCCTTGGCTTCTACAAAGGATGTAGGAATTTATGATCAGGCGCTTAAGTTAATTAGTATTTTGTTGACTTTGGTAACCTCTCTAGGGAGCGTTATGTTGCCAAGAGTATCTAGTCTATTGGGGACGGGAAATCATAAAGCTGTTAATAAGATGCATGAGATATCCTTCTTAATTTATAATTTGGTTATTTTTCCAATTATGGCAGGAATGTTGATTGTAAACAACGATTTTGTTCAATTTTTTCTTGGGAAAGATTTTCAGGATGCCCGCTATGCGATAGCAATAATGATTTTTCGCATGTTCTTTATCGGTTGGACCAATATTATGGGCTTTCAAATGCTAATCCCACACAATAAGAATAAAGAATATATGATTTCAACAACTGTTCCTGCGATTCTCAGTGTTGGTTTGAATTTACTATTCCTTCCTAAACTTGGATATATCGGAGCGGCCATTGTTTCTGTTTTGACAGAGGCGTTGGTATGGGCGATACAATTATACTTTACTCGTAAATACCTAAAAGAAGTTCCTATAATTGGATCTATGACAAAAATTGTCCTAGCATCCGCTATTATGTATGGCATTTTGCTAGGTTCAAAAACATTTATACATTTTTCGCCGACTATAAATGTTCTAGTATTTGCAGTGCTTGGTGGAATCATTTATCTTTTTGCTATTTTATCTATGAAAGTAATAGATGTGAAAGAATTAAAACAAATGATTAGGAAAAATTAGAATGCGCAAATATCGAAATATTAACTTAGATCTACTAAAAGTACTTGCATGTGTTGGAGTTGTTCTACTTCATACAACGATGGGTGGGTTTAAAGAGACAGGTTCTTGGAATCTTTTGACATATTTATATTATTTAGGAACCTATTCTATCCCTCTATTTTTTATGGTCAATGGTTATTTATTGTTAGGAAAGAGAGAGATTACCTATTCTTACATACTGCAGAAAGTAAAATGGGTTCTAATAACAGTGTCGTCATGGACCTTTATCGTTTGGCTGTTTAAAAGAGACTTCACAGAGAACCTAATTAAAAAAATTGTAGGTTCTTTAATACAAAAAGGTTATTTCTTTCAGTTTTGGTTTTTTGGTTCGCTTATACTTATTTATTTATGTCTACCCGTTTTGAAAAAAATTCTTAATTCAAAAAGAAGATATTTTTATATTCTATCTTTATTGGCAGTTATTGGTTTGATTTTTGAGTTAACAAATATTGTACTTCAAATGCCAATACAAACATA
>ERZ772986.2422-NODE-2422-length-10164-cov-4.447720_pt1 | contig 10164 bp, 16 predicted proteins | sample MGYA00511898_ERZ772986 | MGnify/ENA primary metagenome ERZ772986 (study PRJEB29015, sample SAMEA2737934) | human oral metagenome | biome: human oral; feature: human-associated habitat; material: dental | place: China | collected 2148 ... | reverse complement strand
CCTTCTTGAATAAGCCAATGAATATGGTAGTCCGTTGTTGTCGGATGTACCCCCTCAAATCGGATTGAATAGTTGTTCTTAACGATTGAGGAAGGGGCGTTTTTAACAGCCAGTAGGATAGACCTGAATAGTTCTAAATCTAAATTCACGATAATCACTCCTTATTAGACAACTCAGCTAAAGCATACCACAAAGAAGTGATTCGATGAAAGGATGTGTAAAACTGTAAAGAAATATATATATATTAACAAATTTACTCTATTCGCGAGGTAGATTTAGAAGGTTATCTTGAATAGAACCGTCCTGCTCGGAACGCACATACTTTTCCTTTTTTCTGCTTATTGCCGGAATTAAGTTAGGGAAAGGATAAATATTTACTTGGATGCATCCGGGCAGCCTTACTAAGGCATCATAAATATCTTCTTTGTAATAGTAACCTTCTCTCGGGCAGCACGTAATATAAATTTGCTCGATTTCGAGAAGGTTGGAAGAGTCCTGACAACCGGGTTTCATTTTAATCTTTGTTGCACGCATTATAATCACTCCCTTGTGGTTAAAAAGTATATTTTCATATTATCTGACAATGCGGGCATTGAATGCCCGATCTGATCCGGAATCCGGATTGTCATCAATCCACATGGAACGGAATCCCCAGAATTCCATAGCCTCTTTGAAGCAGCCGAGGGCGATATCTAATTTTAACCACTCTCGATGAGACTCTTTTAACAGCTCAATGAAGTGGTGCTTCACATAATAGGTCGTTACATTGTGATTTATATGAACTCGCAGCTTGTAAGTCGTATGGATGTAATGGAATAAAAGGTCTTGCACCTCAATGGGTAATTCGTGAAAGTGGGTAATCTTATTTGTCAACCGATTCGCCTCCTTATTGAACAAGTATACCATATGGAGGTCTCATTTATTGATAGCGATTTATACAAAGTAATTATACTACCCGAAAGAAGGCGATTAAAACAGAAGTAAAATTTGTGAATTTCAATCCCGAGAGAGTTTTAGAAGCCCTGTTAAATACTGCATATGCCTCGGAAGGCAGACGATTTAAAGTCACACTAACCAGAAAGGATGATACAGATGGAGTGGATGACCAATGTAACGTGTGCGGTATTCACGATAGTGACACTGACCCTGTTGATTCAAGCCATTAAACGCAGTTAAGTAACGCCATTAAAGGAGAAACTATATGAGATATAACGGATGTAAGGCAGTACTTCCGCCGTGGATAAATCAAGGATATTACAGACTACAAAGCATGGAAACCTCAGAAAGTACAATCGAGTTCAACAAGAATACGAATCACTCGATAATAAAAACTGTATTCAAAGGTGTCAAAGTCGGGCTTAGTGTTGTGGCAGTATACTTAATCCTTGTCGTACTGATTATTATTTCATGAAACTGTTTAGTAAAAGAAAAAAGGAACGCATCTGCCGTAACAGATGCGTTCCTCCCATGAAAAAGAAAAAATCGGTTTATATAACTATAACAGAAACGGAGATAAAAAGCAATGCATACGAAGTTAATTATGACAGTTGATGAAATGAAAGATCGCAAAGCTTGGGAAAAACTTCGTAATATCGGAATTGGAGGTAGTGATGCTGCCATTATTGCCGGTATGAATCGATGGAAGAGTCCGTTCAGGCTTTGGCAAGAAAAAACGGGACAGGTAGAGCCGGAAGACCTATCAGATAATGAGTACATATACTGGGGGAACGTTCACGAAGCGGCTGTCGCAACCAGGTTTACTGAGCTTACAGGATTAAAAGTAAAGAAATGCGGAACGCTTCAATCGCTCGATTACCCGTTCATGATAGCCAACGTCGACAGACTGGTTGTTGGCGAAAACGCCGGTCTTGAGTGCAAAACAGCAAACGGATTTAAAACTAAAGAATGGGAAGGAGACAACGTCCCCGATAGCTATTACCTTCAATGTCAGCATTACATGGCTGTGACTGGTTGTGACAAATGGTATATTGCATGTCTTATCGGAGGGAATCACTTTATTTGGAAAGAAATTCCCAGAAATGAAGAAGATATTAGGGCACTTATCGAGGCGGAAGAATCCTTCTGGATGAATAATGTTAAGGGCGGTATTATGCCCGATGTGGATGGTAGCAAGAGTTGTTCGCAAGCACTTGCCGAACGATTCCCCGGTGGTCTTGCAGATGACATAGTACTTCCCGAAAATGCCGAAACGTTACTGACTGAAATTGATGAACTTCAAGAAGTAGAATCGAGAATCAAAGAGCAAGTCGAAACCAAAAAGAATCGACTGAAGACCATGATAGGTGATCATGAGGTAGCTTATGCCGGAGAGAGAAAAATTACCTGGAAGATGCAAGCCGGCAGAACGACAATTGATAGTAAGAAACTTAAGACGGAACTTCCGGATATATATGAAAAATACAGTAAGAAGGGTAGCCCGATAAGGGTATTCAAGATATAAAGGAGGACCTATTAATGGCAACCACAAAGGGCGGTTTGATGACCGCAAAAAGTAACAAAACTGACGGTGTTAGGAACATGAAAGACTTAGTAGTATCGATGGAAGACCAAATCCAGAAAGCGCTGCCTACCGTAATCACAAAAGAACGTTTTACTCGCATGGTTTTAACAGCTATGAGCAGCAATACTCAGCTGCAGGAGTGTACGCCGACCAGTTTTCTCGGGGCGATGATGCAAGCAGCACAGCTGGGGGTAGAACCGAATACTCCGCTTGGACAGGCTTACTTAATTCCGTACAGAAACAGTAAGAATAAAGGAGCCCTGGAATGCCAATTTCAACTGGGATACAAAGGGCTTATTGACTTGGCTTATCGAAGCGGTGAAGTAAAAGACATCCAAGCTCATGAAGTATATGAAAACGATGTTTTTGAATACGAGTTGGGCCTTGAGCCGAAGCTTAAGCATATACCGGCTACCAGCCATCGAGGAAGTGTTATTGCCTACTATGCTGTATTTCATACTCAAAAAGGCGGATATGGATTCGAAGTTATGAGTGTGGAAGATATAAAAAAGCATGCTCAAAAGTATAGCAAAGCTTCCGGCAGTAACTATAGTCCTTGGAACAGCCACTTTGATGAGATGGCCAAAAAGACGGTGCTTAAGAAGTGCTTGAAATACGCCCCGCTTAAGACCGAATTCGTAAGAGAAATGAGTTCTGATGGGACCATTAAGAAAGACATTGCTAAAAACATGAGTGATGTGCCTGATGAAATGGATTACACTGATGCAGAAGCTGAAACGGTTCCCGACAATGTAGATCCGATGACAGGAGAAGTATTGGATACACGGACAGAACAGGAGAAAAAAGATGATGCAATTTTAGAAGCGTCTATTTCCGAATAACGTTCAAAAGGAGACCCTATGGCAAGGCCGATAAAACAGGGGTTAGACTATTATCCTTTGGATGTCGGGTTTTTGCAGGACGTTAAGATTCGCAGAATAATGAGAGCGTGCGGAATACAATCCATCCCGGTGCTAATCAGCCTGCTGGCTAATATCTATCGTAATGACGGGTATTTCCTTCGGTGGAGTCCTGATATGTCCTTTCTAATTGCTGACGAGCTTGGGGTTAGCGAGGGCGCAGTTACCGCGACTGTCGACAAGGCGGTGCAGGTGGATTTCTTTAACGCCAATATGTACGAATGCTACGGCGTACTTACTTCTGAAGGGATACAGAGCCGCTTTTTTGAGGCGGCCTCCCGCAGAAGGGAAGTCCGTTACGACGCAAGATTTCTGCTCATAAACGTTAATGTATACAAAAACCTAGTTAATATAGACAATAACCCCGTAAATGTAGACGATAATCCACAAAGTAAAGTAAAGGAAAGTAAAGAAGAAGGAGAAGAAAGGACTTCCGCTGCGGCTGATGAAATTATGGGGTATTACAGTTCTAATATCCATCCTGTCAGTTCTTCCGTTGAAAAGGACAAACTTATTGCTTTGGTTGAAACTCACGGCGATGCTTTTGTTCATAAAGCTATTGAAAGGGCCGTTGTGAGAAATAAAAGAAGCCTGGCTTATATTACCGGTATTCTTAACCGTTGGGAAGCCAATGGGTACGATGAAGGAATTTCTGAAAACCATAAAAGTTCCCGGAATCAGTGGCAGCATTCAGAAGATTACGAGCGTTTTATGCGTGAACGTGAAGAACATAAACGAAAACTACGGCAAAGGGGGTCCTAGAGAATGTTTACGAGAGGAAGTATGTACTTTATCCGGTCTCTGATTTGCGGTTCATATCCAAACCAATTAAGAGATAAAGATGAAAGAACTCGATATTTTAAAAATTTTGAAAGAATATTTGCAAGGTACGATGAACAGGATGTCGCCGATGCAGTAGAAATTACAATTGAACGGGAGAAATTTTTTCCGTCCTTGGCAACCATAAAAGAAATACTAGATAAGAAGCTTAGTGCACGGGCAGAAGCCGAACGATCTTCTTTAAAGATTGCCGAATATAGTAAGCCGAGACATAAAATTGATGTACAAGCTTTAATAGCCAGGTTGGCAGCTTTAAAAGAAAAGAAGTATGAGCAACCCATTCCTCGTAAGTTAAGAACGTTTGCGCGTAGCCTTTGGCCGGATATTCCTGATAGCGTAATTCGGAAAAACTTAGCGATACTGACACATTATGCAAGCACCGACATGCAGCTTGATGAATGTGGAAATAAGGTACAGCTGTATTTATCGAAAAATGGTGAAATTGTAGAACGAGTTGTATTGAATTAGTTTCGAAAGGAGAATGAACATGAATCAGGTCATTGTTGTAGGTAACATGGGGCAAGATCCGAAACGAAGAGAAACGGTAAGCGGCAATGTGGTTGTTAGTTTATCAGTTGCCATAAATAGAAATTACAAAGATAAAAACGGGGAGTACCAACAGGCTACCGATTGGGTGAATGTTGAGGCCTGGAATGATTTGGCTAATTCTATCTATGAAGATTTGCACAAAGGGGATGCGGTTATCGTAATCGGCCGTATGAAGACTAACGTATATGAAAAAGACGGTGTGAATCAATACCGTACATATATCTTAGCGGATGAGGTAGGACAAAGACTGAACAAGTGGAGAAAAAAGGAAGCTGCTACTGGTTTTGAAGATATGGGCGAATCGGTTCAGGAAGAAATCCCGTTTTAAAGGAGAGCATAAATGCCGATAAAGTATGAGGAAACAGAAAAGGTACGGAGAATTTTAATGACGCTTTATGGAAATCCGGTTGCCCAGGGACGCCCGAGGTTCTCACGGCAAGGCGGATTTGTAAAAACGTATGATCCGATAAAGTCCAAAGCCTATAAGGCACTGATAAGATTAGAACTACAACCGTTACTGGCAAAACCCGGCTTTAGGCAGTTTGAAAATCCGTGTAGAGTACACTTATTAATATGTCGAGCTATTCCGAGTGGATTTAGTCAAAAGAAACGAAAGGAAGCTATAGAAGCTAAAATTCGACCGACAACAAGACCTGATACGGATAATTACATCAAAGGGATACTGGACGCACTAAACGGCACCGTGTTAAAAGATGACAGTATTGTGTGCGAAATTAATGCGGGAAAAATATACAGTGATAAACCGAGAATTGAAGTTATGGTTGAAGAACGGTTACGATATTAGGAGGCTACAGAAAGGATGACAGATAAACGAACCAAAGAAGTGGAAACGTTACTTAGAAAATACAATGTGACGAAAGTCTATATCGAAAACCTTCATGCGGAACTCGAAGAATACCAAACCCAGCTAAATTTGACGGCAGCTCCTAAGGTTCCGTCTCTGTCATTTGCTCCCGGAAGTAATGGGGAAATGTTAAGCCAGGAAGAAAAGTCTATGTGTGAAAAAGAAAAGATTGAAGAACAGCAAAAAAATATTCAGGAAGAACTGAATAAGATTGAGCCGGCAATTAAGAGACTTGACCGTTCTATAGAGGCTCTAAGCTATACTGACCGCACTATTGTTGTAGAACGTTTCATTAACGGGGCTTCCTGGATGCGTATTGCGGATGTGTTACATCTAAGTGAACCGGCTGTAAGAAAACGCTCCGGTAGAGTTTTGAAAAAAGTATCAATGATGATGTTCGGGCCCTTATCAATTCCCTTGCAGATGCATTTTGTCTTTACTGATAGAAATTAAGAGATGTCACAAACGGTACGTTTTCGTATCAACTTGGTACGGAAAATGCTGGTATATTAATAGTGTGAACACCTCCTAATAATATATTGCATGACACAAAACAAGACGCCGAATGTTTGGTGTCTTGTTTTGTTAAACTTACTATCACAATAAGGCAGTATGTAGAGGTTAAGAATGCGGGCGCGGCATTGGCACTGAAAACACATAAAATATATAATAATAAATAAAAAATATTTTAGGAGGCCGTGCGATGGAGGAAAAGAGAGCTAAAATCAAGATTAATTATTATCACGTTCAAGTGGCAGAAAAACCAAAAGAATATGCTGATGGAATTTCTTTTCTAGCAGATACAGAAAGAAGATTGGAACAGCTATTAATGAGGTGTAAATGTCCGGTTAATACAGAATCGCAATTAAGCAGTGGACAGCGGACAAACAATTCAGTAATTTTACAAGATGCAATTAAAATGACGGATAGTTTTTGGCGACTTCATTTTATAAAGGTGAGAGACGAAGCTTTGCCGGGTAAAATTACTGCCAATGGAGAGTACACCGAAATAAAACTGGAAGAGGATGAATATGTAGGGGAAGATATGACGATAATTTATGCGCCTATTAAGCACCTTTTGGCTGTTCAGAGAAACCATCTTAGTGTTAGTGCCGTACGAGTGGCCCAGTTCTTAAACAGTATTGAGGAGAATTTTGAGTTTAAATTAGAAATACTTACTAATAGTGATAGGATTCCAGCAAACGCATTGATACGTTCAATAGAAGTATCCTGCTTAGATGTAAGTGGAGGGGCACTTAATGATGTAATTAAAGATGCCGATACATTCGGGGCTAAAAGTATTCAACTGAAATTAAATGTCGGGGTCAGAAAAAAAGATGCCTGTTTGACGGAAAAAGTGAAAAGTATAATTAGTGTGTTTAAAGCGGATTCGGGTTGTACAAAACTTAAGGCAAGATACAAAGAAAGCCCGGATGACCCCATAACTGAAATAGACCTTATAACGCAACGAATCGAAGATTCTGTGGTTATTAAATATTCTAAAATAGATACGATTACTCATGAAAAAATTTATACAGCGATGCTTCCTGAGTTTGAAGCAAGGTGTAAAGAACTTTAGTAAAAATAGGAGAGAAGGGTTCATATGAAGTGGTTATTGGACGTGGTCAAAACCAGTAAAATTATGACTGTAATAACGCTGGCGGTGAGCATAGGCGCTCTTAATACAGCACAATCAGCTTTTCAAAGCGGGGATAAAATGAATATTATCACTCTAATAATCACCGTAGTGACAATTATTGTCGGGTTTGCAGCAGCTGCGCTAACTATGTTTTTGGGCATTACAGATAAGCCGGTTATATTACGAATAAGAAAAAGAAAGGTAGTAGATCAGCTAACCGCAAGCTTTCGCAATTTAATCTATCTGGGAGGTGCGGTTATTGTATTTTCAATTGTTTTGGCTTTATATGGGATTGCTCCGGTTGGGTTAGATGCTCTAAATATATCGGAAATTATATTGGCATTGTTTTTATGGTTGACATTTTTAAGCCTTTATCATGCGTATAGATTGGTACATGTTATGCTGAGTGTTTTTAGACAGTTAATTGAAGAATCGTAATGTGAGATTGTATAACAGATAGGAGAAAAATGATTTTCCTTGTAAAAAAAAGGACGTCCTAACGGGCGTCCTTTTTACGTGCTTGTGTTTAGGAGGCGTTATGACGTGTAAAACGGAAATTCAATGCTACCGTATGCCTGGTTTGTGTAGAGGGGCGTAATAAAGGAAATAACCCCAAGCCATTATGACTCGGGGTTATTCCTTTACCAGAGGTCGACAAAATAAGATTTTGTCTTGTCTAAATCACAGTGGATTTAGACCATGTAGGATTGAAAATCCTTCTATAAGAATATATCTAATTTTAAAAATTGTAAAGTGTTTAGGTAGATAGCTTATGGGTGACGGAGATACTACACGTAGTAATCTTACGAATAAAAGAATGAGAGAAACGACATGTGGTGTATCCTATTCTTATTTATCAAAGCACAATGCTGTTTGGTAATGAGTAATCCAGATAAATGTCTGGCTTGAAGCATTGTATCAAGGAGGTGAAGGGATGCCGCAAAAGAGTTTACATGTGTGCTGTTATCCGGGCTGCCATGAGCTTACCCGTGACAGGTACTGCGAAAAACACCGCAAGACATCATACGATAGCAGACGGCAAAGCGCCGCCAAACGAGGCTACGGTTCGAAGTGGAACAAGGCCAGGCTTGCCTTTTTAGCCGAACATCCTACCTGTGAATGCGAGCGGTGCAAGGCATCAGGCCAGCCGCTTCCCGCAGATGTGGTGGACCACATTATTCCGCACCGAGGCAATCAGAAACTGTTCTGGGATACGAAGAACTGGCAAGCCATGAATCACGTGTGCCACAATCGTAAGACCGCCAGGGAAGACGGCGGCTTTGGCCACTACTCTCATAATTGAGAAAATGTAATTTTAAATGAGAATGAGAAAAGGCCCCCCGGTCAAAAAAGTTTTTACCTTAAAACGCCGGACCGTTTTGGCCTCTTCTTCTTAAAAAGTTCGTGAAATTCCCCTTACGGGATAACGGAGGTAATAGTATGCCTGGAGGAAGACCCGCGGTGCCTGTTGCTCTTCATCTCATGAAGGGGAACAAACGGCATCTTACTGCGGCTGAGATAGAAAAAAGGCAGCAGTCGGAAGTGAAATTGGGCGATAAAAAATTGGTCTGTCCGAGCTATGTTCGGGCGGATAAAGAGGCCCATAAAAAGTGGAAAGAGATAGTAAAATTATATAAAAATATCGATTTTGTAAGCTCGGCTGATGTGGGAATGATGGCCAGATACTGTGTTACTTTTTCGGAATATTTGGATTTATTGCATCATCGGGAAAAAATTCGGGAGATAGATTTCTCACCGGATGAAAGTATTACCGCCGTCGAGGCGCTGGCTGAAAAGTACGGAACAAGACGAGCGGAAAAAATGTTTGAAAAGATAGAATACGTCCTATCCGTATCGGGGCTGTTAAATCTGGACAAGGCCATTAACGCTAAAATGAATTCACTCGTTCAAATGGAAGACCGAATGTTTTTAAATCCTCTGGCCAAAGCCAAAAATATTCCTAAAGAAGAGCCTAAGAAGGCCGATCCGTTGGGCGATAAAGGATTTGGTAATGTATGACGCTACTTGAAGAACTTATTGAGTATAGCCATAACTGCATAGAAGACACGGCCCATGTATGCCAAAAGCACCGATGGGCGTGTGAACGTTTTTTAAGAGATGTTCAGCATGCGAAAACAAAAGAGTTTCCGTATGTGTTTAACGAAGAAAAGGCGCAGCGCTTTTTTAACTGGGCGCATTTACATCGGCATACCAAAGGCGTCCTTGCCGGCGAGCCGATAGACTTTGCTCCGATACAACGGTTTATCTTCGGCAACGTCTACGGATGGGTCCATCAAGATACGGGCCTTAGGCGTTTTCGTAGGGCCTACTGGCAGGTAGCCAGGAAAAATGCCAAGTCCCAGTCGCTGGCCATCGTCGGGGATTACGAACTTATGGCCCTCGGTGAGCCCATGAGTGAAGTATATATTGGGGCGACTAAGACCCTGCAGGCTAAGATTATCTACAATGAAGTCGTAGCTATGCTAAAAAGGTGCCCGTTACTTACCGGTAAATGGCACGAATCGTATGGCGCCATAAAGCACCCTAAAAGCGATTCTATTTTACGGGCTCTTTCAAAAGATGACGGAAAGACCGGTGACGGGTTAAACCCTCAATGTGGGCTTATCGATGAATATCACGCTCATCCGACCGATGAGATTCTTGAAGTTATCAACACCGGCATGGTTGCCAGACGGCAGCCGCTTCTTTTTATCATCACCACGGCGGGTAATAACTTCGGCGGTCCGTGTTACCGGGTAGAATATCCGCTTGTTGAGAAGATTTTAAACCCGGCCCTTGATTTTGACGTGGTCGATTATTTTTGTATGGT
>ERZ772986.2420-NODE-2420-length-10169-cov-3.579395_pt1 | contig 10169 bp, 10 predicted proteins | sample MGYA00511898_ERZ772986 | MGnify/ENA primary metagenome ERZ772986 (study PRJEB29015, sample SAMEA2737934) | human oral metagenome | biome: human oral; feature: human-associated habitat; material: dental | place: China | collected 2148 ... | reverse complement strand
TTCGGCAAGAAGATCCGCAACGCCTCGAAGGACAAGATCCCCTTCACCCTCATCGTCGGCGGTGACGATGTCGAAGCCGGGGCAGTGTCCTTCCGCCTGCGCGACGGCTCCCAACATAACGGAGTCCCCGTGGAACGTGCCGTGGACTTGATCGTTGCTCACGTTGAGGAACGAAACAACTGCGATCGCATCGCCGGACTCGACCAGGCGTGAGTCCCATGACTAGCGATGCAGGCCTGGACGAGAGTGGCGCGGACGGTATCGCCCTTCCGACCGAGGACGCCCGCTCGCTTGCGGGTGTCCCGGACGGCTTTGGTCGCTTCTGGACGCCGTATCGGATGGCATACATCCACGGCGAAGGCAAGCCGACCGACGCCTCGGATCGGGAGTGCCCATTCTGCCTGGCCCCCGGCAAGGAAGACGCCGAGGGACTGGTCGTCTACCGGGGTAGCTCCTGCTTCGTTCTCATGAATCTCTTCCCGTACAACTCCGGCCACATGCTCGTGTGCCCCTACCGGCACGTCTCCGACTACACGGAGCTCACGGAAGCGGAGCGCAAGGAGCTGGGCGAGCTCACGGCCACCGCCATGCGCGTGTGTCGACAGGTCGCCGCTCCGGCGGGATTCAACCTGGGAATGAACCAGGGCGAGGTCGCCGGCGCCGGCATCGCCGCGCATCTGCACCAGCACGTTGTTCCTCGGTGGGCGGGAGACGCGAACTTCCTGCCGATCATCGCGCGGACGAAAGCTGTGCCGGAGCTGCTTGAGGACGCGCGCGTGCGGCTCGCGTCCGCGTGGCCCAAGGGGGAGTGATGCTGGGAAATCACGGCCGCTCGATCACGAAGGCTCTCTTCACCCCCCTCGCCAGGGTCCTCGCCCGCCTCGGCGTCACCCCGAACATGGTGACCGTCGCCGGGACGGTTGCTTCGATCGCGATCGCGGTCGTGTGTATTCCGCGCGGGTGGATCTGGCAGGGGGGAATCGCCCTGGCGATCGTGATGTTCGGGGACTCCGTGGACGGGACGCTTGCGCGCATGACGACCGGAGGCACCCGATTCGGTGCATTCCTCGACTCCACGCTCGACCGGCTGGCCGACGGCGCGGTCTTCGGCTCGCTGACCGCCTACGCGGTGTTCCAGATGGGAGACTCGCCCGTGCGCACGTGGACGGTCATAGCGGGCATCTGTTCCATCATTGGCGCCGCGACCGTCCCCTATGCGCGCGCCCGCGCGGAGTCGGTGGGCGTCGTGGCCAAGCTCGGCATCGCGGAGCGAACGGATCGGCTGATCATTGGAAATGGCTCCGCCATGGTGATGAGCCTGGGCGCCCCACAGTGGGTGTTCGCCGCCGGTCTCACCTGGGTCGCCGCGGCCTCGTTCGTGACGGTGTGCCAGCGGATCTGGTACACGGCACGCACGATTGACGAGGCCGCTCAGTGACCTTCTCTCCCCTGCAGCTCGCGTTCGCGTTGGCCCCGCGCCTTCCCCTGGGCCTCGTCATGTGGCTCGCGCGCGCCGGGGCGGGCATCGCCGCGCGTTGCGGTGGCTCTGCCGTCACCCGTATGCGCTCGAACATCGCGCGGCTGACGGGGACGCAACCCTCGGACGCCCTCGTGCGCGCCGCCGTCGTCTCCCACATCCGCAACTACGGCGAGCAGCTCATGCTCGGCTCGCCGCGCGGCGCTTCCCTCCTGGAGGGCGTGACCTTCGAGGGTTTCGAGGAGCTCACTGCGGCCACGCACGACGGCCCCGTGGTCCTGGCCCTGGGGCACTCCGGCAGCTGGGACCGAGCCGGGGCATGGGTGTGTTCCCAGGGCTACGACGTGGTGACGGTGGCGGAGAAGGTCGAACCCGCGGCTCTCTTCGAACGCTTCGTGACTCTCCGTGAGGGCCTGGGCATGGAGATCATCGGCGTTGCGAAGGGAGAGTCGGTGTTCTCCACCCTCGTGGAGCGGGTGCGCTCGCGCCACGTCATCGTTCCGCTTCTCGCCGACCGCGACATCTCGGGGGCGGGCATCGAGGTGACGCTTGGCGGCGGCCGTGCGCTCGTCGCGGCCGGACCGGCGGCGCTGGCAACGAGGCTCGACCGGCCGCTTTTCGTCGCATGCATCACCTACGAGAATGAGACGGCCACCGGAGCTGACGTGCGCGTACGATGCGTGGGTCCGGTCAGACCTCCTCAAGACACCCCGGGCGGCGGTAACCGTGTGGAGGCTCTCACTCAGGCATGGGTCGATGATTTTGCTGGCATGATGAGGGACAAGGCGCAGGATTGGCACATGATGCAGAGGGTCTTCGTGGAGGACCTGGACCCCGAGCGCCTCGCCCGTGCGCGGGCGGAGCATGAGAGGAAGAATCGATGAAGATCGGCATCGTGAACCCCTACTCGTGGGACGTGCCAGGGGGAGTGGGCTTCCATATCAGGGACCTCGCGCTCAAGTTTCGTTCGCGCGGACACGATGTCCGGGTCCTCACGCCCTCGTCGTCCCGTGACCTGCCCGACTGGATCTCGTCGGCCGGGCAGTCGGTGTCGGTGCCCTTTAACGGCTCTGTGGCGAACATATCGGTATCGCCAGCAGCGCTGCGACGCACGCGCCGCTGGCTCGCAGACAACGCCTTCGACGTCGTCCACGTCCACGAGCCGGTCGTTCCCTCGGTGTCGATGGCAGCAGCCATGCTCTCGAGCGCGCCGCTCGTGGGGACCTTTCACGCCGCACTCGGACGTTCCGTGTCGCGAGCGATCGCCTCGGCACCGATGCGCCTGTACATGGAACGTATCGGCGTGCGCATTGCCGTGTCGGAGGAAGCCCGCCGCACCCTCATCGAGCACCACGGAGGAGACGCCGTCATCATCCCCAACGGGGTTGAGACAGCCTCCTTCCGCCGGGCGAGCACGGATCCGCGGTGGATGGCCACCGACTCGCGGCCCGTCATCGTTTTCCTCGGCCGCCTCGATGAACCCCGCAAGGGGCTGAGCGTCTTTGCAGGAGCGATCGAAGGCGTCTTGGACAAGATGCCGGGTGCTCGCTTCCTGATCGCAGGAAGGGGCGACGCCCCCGAGATCCGTCGGCAGGTCGCCCGTTTCGGAGATTCCGTCTCCTTCCTGGGGGGAATCAGCGACGAGGAGAAGGCATCCCTTCTCGCCGGAGCGAGCGTCTACGTCGCCCCGCAGACGGGCGGAGAGTCCTTCGGCATTGTCCTCGTTGAAGCCATGGCCGCGGGGACCGCGGTCGTCGCCTCCGACATTCCCGCTTTTCGAGCCGTCCTCGAGGACGGGCGCGCGGGTGTCCTCTTCGAGACCGGCAGCTCGGCTGCCCTGGTCGACCAGCTGCTCGGTCTTCTGGCAGACAAGGCGCGGCTGGAAGACCTGTCTAAGGCCGGGCAGCGCGCGTCCCTCCAATACGACTGGGAGGTCGTTGCCGACAAGGTGTTCGAGGTGTACAGGCTCGCGATCGACATGGGAAGCCCCGCAGCCTCGGGGACACGAAGAACGCGGGACCTCATCCGAGGCCGCCAGGAGCACCAGGAACGAGAGCAATGATCCATCTCACGCCCTTCGTGATTACCATCGTTCTTCTTGCCCTCGTCGCCGCCTCCGTCGTGGCCGCCATCGCGGTGAGTCGAGCCAGGCGCCTCGACCGCCTCCACCAGCGAATCCTCGCCTCTCGCGACGCACTCTCTCGACTGCTCGTGCGACGTGCGTCGGAGGTGGAACTCCTGGCGCACACGGCAGCCCTCGATCCCGCGGTGGGCGCAACACTTCTCGATGCGGCGCGCGCATACATTCGCGACGGTGGCGACCAGTTGACGACAGACGGCCTGGATCGGCGCACCCCCGGACAACGCCAGGCCGACCGGGTTGAGGTGAGCGCCCGCCTCGAACGGGCCTCCGCGCTGTCGCGGGCGATACGCGACGGCCTGTCGAGCGCCGTTCGTTCTCACGTTGCGGCCGACCCCGAAGGCGCTGCCAGGCTTGAGGCACTCGACGCCACGTGCTATCGCATCGAACTCACTCGGAACGTCCACAACGTCGACGTTGCGGGCGTTCGAGCTCTGCGTTCCACACGAATGGTAAAATTGCTCCGGCTCGCGGGGCGCGCGCCCATACCCGAGCCCATTGACTTTGACGACGACACGCACACGGGCGGACGGGGATACTGACATGGATGCGAGCCACTGGGGCGGGCCGGGAGAAGACTACCGCCTGAGCAAGATCAGCAGCGCCAGTATCAACGCGTCGAATGGCATCACCGCGCCCGCCCCCGACGATGCCGCGCCGGTGTGGCAACCCCCGAAGGCGCCGCGGTCCTTCCCTGTTCTCGAGGTCGTCGTGACCGTCCTCGGAGTCCTTGGGATGATCGGGCTCATCGTCCTCATGCTCAACCCAGCCTCGTCCGGGCTCCTCTCGCTCGCCAAGACGACGCTGCTGTCCGTCCTCTCGCTCCTGATTGTCGGCGGATTCCTCCTCTTCATCGACCGTTGGGAACCCGAACCCTGGAAGACCAAGGGGGCTTTGCTCCTGTGGGGAGCGGGGGTTGCGACGCTCTCCTCGGGCATTATCAATACGGTGCTGGAGTCCAACGTTGCCCTCACGATCGGTGATGCTTCCCGAGCCGGCGCGGTGGGAGCAACCTTCATCGCCCCCCTCGTCGAGGAGACGTTTAAGGGACTGGGCGTCCTGATCGTCGTCATCGCGAGGAGGAACCGCATTAGTTCGGTTCTCGATGGCATCGTGTATGCGGGTTTCTCGGCCGCCGGCTTCATGTTCGCCGAAGACGTCCTCTACTACCTGCGCGGCGACAATCAGGGTACGGCGCAGCTTGTCATGCTCGTCCTCATGCGTGGCTTTGCCAGTCCCTTCGTTCACGCGATGGCCACGTCCATGACGGGAATCGGGCTCGCGCTCGCGCTCCTGAAGTTCAAGAACGGATGGGCCAAGGCGGGCATCGTCTTCGTCTTCTGGTGCTGCGCGGTGCTGATCCACTTCGCATGGAACGGTGCCTCCGTATTTCTCGGCAATCTCTTCATCCTGTTCTACTTCGTCGTCGAGGTGCCCGCCTTTATCGTGTGGGCGGCCCTGCTCCTGCGAGCCGCCAGCAAGGAGCGCGACAAGATCCGCCGAGGCCTGATTCCCTACGTGCGCACCGGCTGGGTCCTGCCCGGCGAGGTCACGATGGTGACGGATAGGCGCTCGCGTAGGGCCGCGATCACGTGGTCCGCGAAGGGGGGACCGCAGTCCAAGCGTGCCATGCGTTCCTTCCTGAGGTGCCTTCCGTGCCTGGGGCTTGACCAACACCTCATGGCCAAACACGGGCCCGATGCTGCCCGCATCGAACACGACCGCCGCATCCTCACTGAGGCCGTCGCGAGTCGCCGCGAGTTTCTGCGCCTGACATCCATCGCGGAACAACAGCAGGATGTGACGAAGGCTGTGTCTTCCCTGGCGCAGACCGCCTGAACGAGACAGGAGAGGCAATGACGAGTAGTCCGCAGATTCCCGGACCCCCACACCCCCCTGAGCCCCGCTCCCAGCGGGGGGAGAACACAGCGCCCATTCCGCAGCCGGAGGCTTCCCCCCGCGCGTCCTCCTCACCGATTCCCCAACCCGCCGCTCCCTCGACCCGCGCGCCGATACCATCGCCGCCGGCATCCGGCGACTCGATGCCGGAGCAGGGGCAGACGCACGGCTCGGTGCGTCGGCCGCAGGCCCACGACGCGTGGGCGGGACGGTCATTTCCTCAGGCCGGTATCCCAACCCCCGTGGCAAGCGCTCCCGCCGTCGCCCCGCAGACTTCCGGCGCGTCCGGCTTCGCCCCGCAGGCTTCCGGCACGTCTGGCTTCGCCCCGCAGACTTCCGGCACGTCTGGCTTCGCCCCGCAGGCGGTCGGTGCACCCCAGGGGGCGCCCACCCAGTTCACCCCCGCCTTTCAGCGCTTTGTCGATGCGGGTCCCTCCATGCCTGCGCCCGGAGCCGTCCAGTACCCGCAGGCCGCTCCGCAGGCTGTGCACACCTGGGCGCTGCCAACAACCACGAAGAAGCTCCCGGTGTTCGAAGCTGTTGTCGTCGGTGCGGGCCTGGCTCTCATGCTTGTTGGCATGTACTCCTATCTAGCCGCCAGCGGTCCTTTCATTGGACTCTTTCTCGCGATCGTCTGCCTGGTTCCCCTGTGCATCATCATCCTCTTCCTGCAATTCGTTGACCGCTTCGAACCCGAACCCTGGTGGACCAAGATCGCGGCCTTCCTCTGGGGCGGGGGAGTCGCCATCTTCTTTGCAGGTTTGAGCAACGCACTCGGTGGGGCGTTTGTCGCCGGCGCGACCGGGGATGCCTCCATCGGAGAGGCATCCGCGGCGGTTGTCTTTGCCCCCATCGGCGAGGAGCTCCTCAAGGCTCTTGCCGTCGTCGTCATCGTCTTCGCTCGACGCAACCAGATTTCCTCGCCCCTCGACGGCCTCGTCTATGCGGGTTTCTCCGCCGCCGGTTTTTTGGTCGTCGAAGACTTCGAGTACTTCTTGAAGGCGTTGGCCGACGGAGTATTCGCGCACATATTCTTCATTCGCGTATTTATGGGCGTCTTTGGACACGTCATGTACACGACGTGCACAGGGTGGGCGATCGGTTGGGCGGTCACGCGTGCCCGCTCGGCCGCGGCAGGAATCGGCGCGGTCTTCTTCGGGTACTTCATCGCGGTCTCCCTCCACGGCCTGTGGAATTCGATGGGCTACATCGCCGGTAGCACCGAGGGGTACTACATCCTCTACGCCGTCCTCCAGGTGCCGATCTTCGTGTGCTGGCTCATCTTCGTCGGCCTGGCGATCCGGCGGGAACGGCGGGACACGGCGGCCGGTCTCATCCCCTATGTGCACCAGGGCTGGGTGCTGGCCAGCGAAGTTCAGATGGTCTGCGACCCCGCGATGCGACGCAACGCGCTGACCTGGATATCGGGAGGAGGCCCGGCGGCTAAGAGGTCCTTGAAGAACTTCATGTACGCTCTGGCGTCGCTCGGGCTGGACCAGGTCGTGATGAATGTTCGAGGACCCGAACCGGGGCGTATCCAATCGACGCGCGAGACGCTCCAGCAGGCAACCGAGGAACGCCGCAGGTTCCTCGGGTTCATGGGGATGGGATGAGCCGCCGGGCCGCCGCTCATCATGGGATGCTCACCGCCCGCTCATAGGCGGCGCATAGGAACATGCCCCACGATTGAGGCGACAGAAAGGAAACCTACGTGACTCATGCTCCCCTGAGCCGCCCCAGATCCCTGGCGGCGACCATCAGTTCCCTTGTCCTCATTGCCGTGAGTGTCCCGTGCGCCGTGTACGAATTCAGGCGTGCCTTCGAGGGCGTCACCTCCGCAACCGATGTGTGGCTCGCGGTTGGCGCCTCAAGCCTGAGCGCGATCGTGGGCCTGATCTTCCTCGCATGGCTCGCGCGCCTGCGTCCCAGCGCCCTGGCCTGGATCGCGGCTTTCGCATGGGGAACGGGCGGCGCGCTGATCATCTCCGGCTTCGGCAACGGAATCGTTGACCCGGCCATTGAGGCAAGCGGGCTGGACGAATCGACGGCCGAGTTCGTGACCTCGGTCGTGACGGGGCCGGTCATCGAGGAAATCGCCAAGGCAATCGGCGTGATCGTCCTGGTTCTCGCGGCGCGGCGCCTGCTTACTCGCCCCGCCGAGGGCGCAGTACTCGGCGCTCTCGTCGGGCTCGGCTTCGCCTGGGGTGAGGACGTCGGCTACTACCTGAGCGCACTCGACGACGGCATCAGCGGCCTGTGGGAGTCGTTCCTGGCCCGAGCTCTCCTCGGTGCCTTCGGACACGCCATCTTCACTGCCGTGTGTGGCTACGCCCTGGCGTGGGCTGTCACCCGGGCAGCGCGGCCGCCGCAGGCGATCCTTGCAGGGATCGGCGGCCTGACCGCCGCGATGCTCGTGCATGCTCAGGCAAACGGCGTGGGCCTTGTCGCCCCCGAGGACTCGTGGAACTTGACCTACGGCGCGATCGAGTTGCCCGTGCTCGCCATCGGGCTCGTCCTGCTCGTCTGGGGGATGCGTCGGCGCCACGATACCCTGGAGGCATGAGCGCACTCGACTGGCCGCTGGACGCGGACGGCTATCCCCACCGGGAGGCCGCCCGCGTCCTCCTCTTCGACGACGCTGGTCGTCTTCTCCTGGCCAAGGGACACGACGAGGACCAACCCGAGCGACACTGGTGGTTTACGATCGGTGGGGGGATCGAGGAGGGAGAGGAGCCGCGCGTCGCGGCGGTGCGCGAGGTACGTGAAGAAACGGGACTTCGGCTGAAGCCCGAAGACCTCATCGGCCCCGTCCTGTACCGGTGCGCAGAGTTCGACTTCCTGGCCGTCACCGCACGCCAGGACGAGTGGTTCTTTGTCGCTCACGCGCCGTCGACCACCCTGAGCAGGCGGGGCTGGACGCAGCTGGAACGCAACGTCATCGACGCCCAACGATGGTGGGATATTGACGAGGCCGAAGCGCAGATAGAGGACGATCTCTACCCCGCGCGGATCCTTCAGTACGCGCGGCAATGGCGCGGCGGGTGGGATGGGCAGATGATCCGGTTAACCGACGCTCGAGAACCCTAGCGGGTTTCTTGTCCGTTGCCGCTCAGTCCGAGCGGAGCGATCGCGCGTGACAGGTCGGGGACGTTCAACTGAATGCCGACCTGCTCGCGCACCCGCGGCTTGGCGCAAAAGGCAATGCCGACCCCCGCCTGACGGAGCATGGGAACATCGTTGGCTCCGTCTCCGATGGCGGCCGTGCGCTCCAGGGGCAGACCCAGCGAGGACGCCCACGAGCGCAGGCACTCGACCTTGACATCGGCTGTCACGATGCGACCAAGCACACGACCGGTCAACACGTGGTCGCGCACCTCCAGCCGGTTGGCGGCGTAGAAGTCGATGCCGAGCGAAGCAGCCAGCGGGGCGACCACCTCCTCGAATCCACCCGACACCACCGCGAATCGCGCGCCCGAGCGGTGAGTGGCCTCGATGAGCTCCCGAGCCCCGCGCGTTGGCGTAATCGCCGCGAGAACGCGGGCGAAGACGGAATCTCGCACTCCTTTGAGTGTCGCAACCCTCTGCCGAAGCGACTGCTCGAAGTCGAGCTCGCCGTTCATTGCTCGCGCCGTTATCTGCGCGACCTGTTGCCGGGTGCCCGCGGCCTCGGCAAGCTCCTCGATGACCTCCTGGCAGATGAGGGTGGAATCGACGTCGGTGACGACGAGGCCGGGCGCACCGTCGCGGAAGAGACGCGGCGCACCCGGCTCGTCGATCAGGAGAGCGGAACTCACTTGCGAACGACCATCCCCTTGGGAACCACCGTGATCCCAGACTCGGTGACGGTGAAGCCCCGCTCGCGATCGCGTTCGAGGTCGATGCCGACGGTCGCCCCTTCTTCGACGACAACGTTCTTGTCGAGAATCGTCTTGACGACCTTCGACGAACGGCCGATGCGGGTTCCATTCATGATCACCGAGTCACTCACCTGCGCCCAGGAGTGGACGTAGGTGTTGGGGGAGACCACCGACCGGTAGACCTCGCCGCCGGATATGATGACGCCCGGTGACACGAAGGAGTCGATCGCGTGACCGATACGCGAACCCTGATCGCCGTAGACGAACTTCGCCGGCGGCAGCGCCCCGTTCATCAGAGTCATGGTCGGCCAGTCCCGGTTGTACAGGTTGAACACCGGGTGGACGCTGATCAGATCCATGTTCGCCTCGTAGTAGGCGTCCAGGGTGCCCACGTCGCGCCAGTAGTCGCGGTCGCGGTCGGTGGATCCGGGCACGTCGTTGTCCTGGAAGTCGTAGACGCCGCATTCCCCGCGCTCAACGAACCAGGGAATGATGTTGCCGCCCATGTCGTGCTTGGAATCCGGATCTTTTGCGTCCTCTCGCAGGGCATTGACGAGGTCCGCCGTGGTGAAGACGTAGTTACCCATCGAGGCCAGGACCTTCGTCGGGTCGTCGGCGAGCCCCTGCGCGTGCTTGGGTTTTTCCAGGAATTTCTTGACAGTACCACCGTCGGCGTCAATGACGCCCAGGGCCGGGGCCAACTCGATCGGCTGGCGGATCCCGGCCACGGTGGCGGGCAGGCCCGAATCGATGTGGTGCTGGACCATCTGCGAGAAGTCCATGCGGTAGATGTTGT
>ERZ772986.2414-NODE-2414-length-10187-cov-6.010067_pt1 | contig 10187 bp, 7 predicted proteins | sample MGYA00511898_ERZ772986 | MGnify/ENA primary metagenome ERZ772986 (study PRJEB29015, sample SAMEA2737934) | human oral metagenome | biome: human oral; feature: human-associated habitat; material: dental | place: China | collected 2148 ... | reverse complement strand
TGCAAAAGGAGATCAAGGCCTACTTCCGAAACTCTCTCTGGTACGGCTTTACAGGAACTCCGATCTTTAAGGAAAACAAACGAAAACAAGTGGGAGACTTGGCTCAAACCACTCACCAACAGTATGGCGAACGCCTGCATGAATACACCGTTAAGGAAGCCATCCATGATGGAGCGGTTCTGGGCTTTAAGGTAGACTACCGCAATACTATCATCTCTGATATGCTGGAGGAGGAGATTCCTGATAGTGCTTATGAGGACAAGGAACACATGCTAGAAGTCCTGGATGCTATCCTCAATAAGAGCCAGCAACAGCTCAATATCCCTAAAGGAGTTGGAAAAAGCTATAACGCTATTTTGACGGTCAAGTCCATCCCACAAGCACAGGCTTATTATAACCTGCTCAAGAGTATCATGGCTGGCAAGGAGCGGATCAAAGTCTCTGAGCGGGTCAAAAGCCGTTTGCCGGATTTTCCAAAGTTTACCATCACCTACTCGGTGTCTGAAAATGAGGAAGAATCCATCGGCTACCAAGACCATATGAAGCAGGTCATGGGGGACTACAACCAAGAGTTTGGCACGCATTTTAGACTAGCCGATCTGCGGGGCTTTAATACCGATGTCAATAATCGCCTGGCCAGAAAGCAGGATAAGTACCTCTATCGCAATGAGCAGTTGGACCTAGTCATCGTAGTTGATCGCCTCTTAACCGGCTTTGATGCTCCCTGTCTCTCCACGCTCTTTATCGACCGTAAGCCTATGCGCCCGCAGGACTTGATCCAAGCCTTTAGCCGGACCAATCGGATCTTTGATGACAAGAAGCGCTTCGGCCATATCATCACCTTCCAGCGCCCTCAGGCCTTTAAGGAAGCCGTCGACAATGCCCTCAAGCTCTACTCTAATGGGGGAGAAAATGAGGTTTTGGCTCCAAGCTGGGAAGAAGAAAAAAGCAACTTTCTATCAGCTTGCGGAGAATTTCAAGCGCAAGTTACGGACCATGAAGAAGAAGGAATCGCTATCGAGCAAGCTAGCACAGCTCAGCTACGTAAAATAGCGAAATCTTACCAAGCCTTTGATAAGTATCTGGCCTCTATCCGCGTCTATAATGAATACAAAGAAGAGGAGATTTACCAAGAGACTGGCTTGACTAATGCCAAGCTAGAAAGCTACCTAGGCCTCTATCAAAACATTCTAGCAGAGCTTAAAAGCCGTGTAGATGACGATGATCAAGATGATCCGCTGGATATCCACTATGAGCTTGAGTCTGTCCAGGTCGATGAGATCAATTATGCCTATATCTTGACTCTCATCCAGAGTATGATCCAGCAGGATGACAATGTAGCAGAGCCTCTTAGTGACAAGGATATTGCTGCTGTGGATGGTTATATCCAAGGCTTGAATAGAAACAATCCAGGACTTGCGACAATCATCCAAAATCTTTGGACAGAAGTGCAAGCAAATCCAAAACTTTATCGTGGTTTATCCATCGCAGGTGTCTTAGATAATATGATTGAGACGGTGATTGATAAACACATCTCTAACTTTGTCAAAAAATGGTATGTCGGAGAGGACGAGCTTCGCTACTATATCCAGCACTATCGCAAAGGCGCTAAAAAGCAAACAGGTGAAAGCCAGCTGACCAAAAGCCAACGCTACAAAGACTATAAGGTAGAAGTAGCAGACGCACTCAACCCCCTCAGCTACAAAAAACAAATCAAAGAAGCCTATACCCAACTGATCGAAGAGGTGATTGAACCACTGAGAGTGGGGAGGTAGAAAATGAAAATACAATTAATAAATTATACTGGTATCAATACCAAAGGGCTATTAGTGGATTTATGTAATTCGTTTGGAAATGCAGAGTCTTTAGACTCATATGATTTAAATATAATTGATTTAACAGATGAATTAATATGGCAAAATAGAAGTTTGAGAGCAGATTTTGATACTCTAAATTGTGATGATGATTTTCAAACTTTGAAAACTAGTATTATTCGTTCTAGCAAAACAAATTATTTATATGTTTTACCAAAGAATATTAAATTTAAAACAAATTTTGATAATCCAAATAGACATTCTAGTAAGATTCATCTAACTAGTGTGGATATTAAGAATAATATTTATAAACTAACAACCAATTTGCAAAAGGTCATTCCTTTTAAATTCACCTTATACTATGAGAAAACTTCAACGTATTTATCGGAAATTGAATTATCAGCTGATTTTTATTTTGACCAAAATATGAGGACAAATGTGGATGGAATTGTAATTTCTAAGAATGAGATATACTCGAATGGGAGTGAAAAGTTAGTATTTTAACATTGGGTAGAAATTCAATAACAACTTTACAGATTGAAAATGATAATTTAAAGTTGATATTAGATAATATGTTTTTAACACAATCACTTGAAAACATTCCTAAATGGTTTTCGAAACTAGAATTTTTTGACGATGCCTATCAAACGGGAGTAGCAAAGATAGAAGAAAGAAAAATTCAAGAATCAAAACTTAAAATAGAAAACGTTGAACAAATTATTAAAAAAAATAAATATTATGAATCGATACTTTATAAATCGGGGAAAGAATTAGAACTTGTTCTAATAGAGATGTTAGTAGAAATGCTAGAAATAAAAACTGATTTTAAAGATACTAAAGATGAAGATTTTTCTTTTGAAAAGAATGGAATTCATTATCTATTTGAATTTAAAGGGTTAACTAAAGATCTAAAAAAATCCAATATTTCTCAGTTAATGACTCATGTATATAAATATGCCGAAAAGAAAGAAATTTCGGATAAAATTATTAAGAGAATTATCATTGTGAATCGGTTTAAGGATATAGATCCGAAAGATAGGGAATCAATCAATGGTAGTATTATAGAGATAGCAAAAAATGAGATATATAATGTGTTAATTATCGACACATTGCAATTTTTAATGCTATTTGAAAAATATAAACTTGGAGAAATAGTTATTGATGAAATTCTTACTAGGTTGGATCAAATTGGGGTCTTTGAATTAAGTTAGATATAAAACTAAATATTGTGTTTCATTTTCATATAAAGAATAGGAGAATGTTTATGAAAAAAAGTGTTGGAGTTAGAGGTGCATATTTACTGTTTTCTAAGCAGGAAGAGATAGAATTACAAGAAAGATATTCTAAAGAAGGTATAGAGATCTTATTTTTTGGAGAAGACAGTTTACAGGCATCTTTCGATTCATTTATTGAAATAATCTTAAATGAAGAAATGTTGAGAGCTATAATAGCAGGACTAACAGTTGAGATTTTAAAAGTGTTAATTTTTAAGGCTACATCTTCTATTAAGAATAAAAAAATAATAAAAGTTGAGTCAGATGATAAAATTTCACCAGCTACTATCACGATAAAAGCTTCAACTAAAAAAGGAACAATCTATCAAGATCTACGGGATGATATTTCTGATAAAGATTTCTACGAGTCAATTAATAAGATAAAAGAAGCTAAAATACTTTTAGATTCCAACAAAAAAGATGGTTTAAACGACTTATTCATAGTTGAAAACAGTATAGGAAATCTTGAAATAATGACCTTGAAGGAATACATTGAGTATAGAAAAAAGAGTGAGGAAAATGAGCAACAGAAACATTCCAAAAATAAGATTTAAAGAATTTATCAATAAGTGGAATAACTATAAATTAGGACAGCTTGGAAATTTTAAATCGGGAATAGGTTTTCCAGATAGTCAGCAAGGTGGTACAGAAGGGATTCCATTTTTTAAGGTTTCTGATATGAACAATATTGGAAATGAAACTGAGATGAGGAATGCAAATAATTATGTTACACAGGAGCAAATTATGAAAAATAGTTGGAAAGTTATTAATGAAACTCCAGCTATCATATTTGCTAAAGTTGGTGCTGCATTGATGTTAAATAGAAAACGGTTAGTTACTAAACCTTTTCTGATTGACAATAATACTATGAGCTACTCTTTCGATGAATCATGGGATAAAGATTTTGGTTTAACATTATTTCAAACGATAAATTTGCCCAAGTATGCACAAATCGGTGCCCTTCCTTCATACAATGCTAGTGATATAGCAATGATAAAGGTTAATGTACCAAATGTTCAAGAACAATCCGCCATCGGCTCTCTTTTCCACACCCTCGACGACCTTCTGGCTAGCTACAAGGAAAATCTCTCTAATTACCAATCTCTCAAGGCGACCATGCTCTCCAAGATGTTTCCCAAAGCTGGACAGACAGTACCAGAGATTCGTTTGGATGGATTTGAAGGTGAATGGGAGAAAACTGATTTAAATAATGCTACAAGTCGAGTTAAAACCTACTCTTTATCAAGGGATGTTGAATCTAATCAAGACACAGGGTTGAAATACATTCATTATGGCGATATTCATTTAGGAAAAGTCTCGCGGATAGATGATGGGAAATTAATTCCGTACATTAAACCTGATACAACATTAAATGAATTTCTTCAAAAGGGAGATTTAATTTTTGCAGATGCTTCAGAAGATTACAAAGGAATTGCTGAAGTAGCGGTATTAGCTTGTGATGTACCAGAGAATGTTGTAGCAGGACTTCATACTATTGCTGTTAGACCTAAATCAAGTTTTGATTCAATCTTTTTATTCTATATGTTTAAGACTCAAACGTTTAGAAAGTATGGCTATAAAGTAGGTACGGGTATGAAAGTATTTGGAATAAGTCCATCAAACTTAATGAAATATGAATTTTACTACCCTGATAAAAAAGAACAACGCGCCATCGGATCTTATTTCTCAAACCTCGATAACCTCATCAACTCTTACCAAGAAAAAATTTCTCAGTTTGAGACTTTGGAAAAGAAACTCTTGCAGGATATGTTTATTTAAGGAGGAGTTATGTATAGTTCTATTAATGAATTAATTAAAAAATTAGAATCTGAACGGGTAAGACTTCAAGAAAACTTGAATCAACTATATGACTTAAAAGATGCTTATGAGATTCACTACCAGCATGCAGATACTCATTTATTAGCACTTGTTAACCTGATTAACAACGAAATAAATGATGAATTTTTGTCTGATAATGTAACAGAAAAGTATAAAAATCTACGTGATAATTGGTTAGAAAGCATATACTTTTGTTTTGGAGGGGACGCTCATTTATATGAATCAAATCTTCCTCAAATTATAGAGAACTTTAAAATAATTAAACTTTTTTCTTTTATTTCAAAAGTAGATTCTACAACAGTTATTATAGGAGCTAATGGAGCAGGAAAAACTAGTCTTATTAATGAATTACGGAAGAATAGTATTGATGAGATGTTTGTTCTTCCTGCTCAAAAACTATTATATTTTATGTCTAATGTTTTTGGTCGTGATAGTATCAGTAAAGAAAAATATCTAGCAGATTTAAAAAAAGCAGAAATTAAATATGATACGATTGAAATACAGACTCATAATATCGAAGATTATTTTTCAAGTTCTTTTACTAAAATGATAACGTTATTGGTAAAAGATTATTCAAATATTGCTACCCGTAAATTACGAGGAGAAATAGATTTACATTTAGCTTTATGGGATAGAGTAGAGCAGGTTTGGAACCTAATATTACCTGAAATAAAATTTATCCTAGAACCTGATAATAGAGTTGTTGAAGTTGAAAAAAATGGTTCTAGATATAGTATAAATGGACTTAGTGATGGGGAGCGGTGTATATTGTTTTATATAGGTAATGTCTTTCTTTCTCCAGAAAATAGTTATATTGTTATTGATGAACCTGAAACTTTCCTAAATGCTGCAGTCTATAATGAATTATGGGATTTACTGATATCAGAACGTCCTGACTGTCAATTCATTTTTGCTTCACATAATATGGATTTTGTTCAATCAAGAACAAACGCTACCTATCTGTGGTGTAAGAAATTTGAAGCACCTTATAATTTAGATTATCAATTACTAGAAGATTCACAAGAAATGCCCCTATCATTATTAACTGAAGTATCTGGAACAAGAAAGCCAATTTTATTTTGCGAGGGAACGAAAACTAGTATAGACTATCAGATTTATTCAAAATTATTTAGTGATTTTTGTTTTGTAAAACCTGTTCAAGGCCACAAGCAAGTTATCCAATATACTAAAGCCTATAATAATTTGCAACATTTACATGGTAACACAGCATACGGAATTATAGATAATGACTGGATGGATGAAAATAGTATTCAAGCGTATAAAGAAGAGGGGATTTTTGTTCTTCCATTTAATGAAGTAGAGATGATACTTGTTGATGAAGCAGTCGTTAAGTCATGCTTACCATTTGACGATGACAAAGAAAAACAACGAAAATTTGAAAATTTTCAACAAAGTATCATTGAATCTTGTAAAGAAAAGAAAGATAAAATAATAAGTCTTGCTTTGAAAAAAAGACTCGATGAATTTTTGGAAGGTAACTGTATTCAAAATAATAAACCTAGTAAAGAGGATGTTGAAGAATTTTTAAAAAGTTTAGTAGATGAATTTCATGCATCTTCAACGGTTGATAATATAACTTCTATCGTTGAAGCAAGTTTGAATTCATCTGATTTTTCAGCAATTTTAAAGATTTGTAACTTAAAAAATGAAATAATTAATCATAGAGGAAATACGAAAGTAGTTCCAAACTTTAAAGATAAAGCTTTAAGGCGAATTACATTGAAAAGTGATTTACAGAAAAAACTACGTCATAAATATTTTGAAGAATTGGAAGCAAAGCTATTGAACCATTAAATTAATTTTTGATATTTTGGATAAAGTAAAAAGAAAGAAACAGTATGGAAACAACACAAACCTCCCAGTCGCTTTACCAAGCACTGTGGAACTCGGCGGATGTGCTCCGCTCTAAGATGGATGCCAATGACTATAAGTCTTACCTTTTGGGGATGATCTTTTATAAATACCTCTCAGATAAGTTGCTCTTTTTCGTGGCTGAGACTATGGAGGAGGAGACAGAGAGTCTGGATGAGGCCTTGGCTCTTTATCGATCTTACTATGAGGATCCAGACTCTCAAGAGGACCTCATCTCCGTCATCAAAGATGAGCTCAACTATGTCATCAAGCCAGACTTGACCTTTACGGCCTTGGTGGACCGGGTCAATGAAGGCACCTTCCAGCTGGAAGATCTAGCTCAGGGCTTCCGAGATATTGAGCAATGTGATGAACTTTATGAAAACCTCTTTGAGGACATTGATCTATACTCTAAGAAGCTAGGAGCAACTCCTCAAAAGCAAAACCAGCTAGTAGCTGCGGTCATGAAAGAGCTAGCAGTCCTGGAAGTAGCAGGTCATGTGGGAGATATGCTTGGGGATGCTTATGAGTACTTGATTGGTCAGTTTGCGACCGACTCTGGAAAGAAAGCAGGAGAGTTCTATACTCCGCAGCCTGTGGCCAAGCTCATGACTCAGATTGCCTTTTTAGGGCGTGAAGACGAGCAGGGCTTTACACTCTACGATGCCACCATGGGATCAGGCTCCCTCTTGCTCAATGCTAAGAAGTATTCTCATCAACCTCAAACCGTCCAATACTTCGGCCAGGAGCTCAATACTTCGACCTATAACCTGGCTCGGATGAACATGATCCTCCATGGGGTTCCTGTTGAAAACCAGTTCTTGCACAATGCCGATACGCTGGATGAAGACTGGCCGACCCAGGAGCCGACCAACTTTGATGGGGTCCTCATGAACCCTCCTTACTCAGCTAAGTGGTCCGCAAGCTCAGGCTTCCTCCAGGATCCACGCTTCTCCCCATTTGGCAAGCTTGCGCCTCAGTCCAAGGCAGACTTTGCCTTTCTCTTACATGGTTATTATCACCTCAAGCAGGATAATGGGGTTATGGCTATCGTCCTTCCCCACGGTGTTCTTTTCCGTGGCAATGCTGAAGGAACCATTCGTAAGGCCTTGCTGGAAGAAGGAGCTATTGATACGGTGATCGGTCTTCCTGCCAATATCTTCTTCAATACAAGCATTCCGACCACAGTCATCATTCTCAAAAAGAATCGCACCAATCGGGACGTCTACTTTATCGATGCTTCTAAGGAGTTTGATAAGGGTAAAAACCAGAATATCATGACGGATGCTCATATCGGAAAGATTCTGAAAGCCTATAAGTCTCGTGAGGAGATTGATAAGTTTGCCCATCTAGCAAGCTATGAAGAAATTGTTGAAAATGACTATAACCTCAATATTCCTCGCTATGTAGATACCTTTGAGGAAGAAGAAGTAGAACCACTGACAGATATCGTCAGCAAGATTAATGATACAAATAAAGCAATCGAAAGCCAAACAGCTTCGCTACTCGAAATGCTTAATCAACTCCACGGAACCACACCAGAAGCAGATGATGAGCTCAAACAGTTTCTGAAGGAGTTCAAAGGGTGATGGGAAAATAGTTAGATACGTCAATCCGATTTAAAATCCCAGCCAAATCAATCTTTGGCTGGTTTTTATTGTCTAAAGATGATATAATTAAATTACCTAAAAGGTAATTTAATTTAACGAAAAGGAAATATGAAGCTTATCTATACAAACAAAACTGTTAAAAAGCAGTGCACAGAGCTGAGGCAGGCGAAAAAGGATTTTTCGGATAAGGTTGCGGTAAAGTTGCATCAGTTGATCAACTTTTTGGAAGCAGCGGATTCTTTGGCCAGTGTGACAGCTTTTCCTAAATATCACTTTCACCAACTCAAGGGAAAGAGACAGGGACAGTTTGCTTTAGATATAGATGGCCGAAAGAGTTCCTATCGGTTGATTGTGGAATTTCGTGAGGAGGATATGGAGAAGGTATTTCCTAGTCCCGTTGAAATCGAAATCCTAAAAATAGAGGAGGTCAGCAATCACTATGAGTAATAAAATTGTTGAATACAAAGACCTGATTGCTTTTCATCCAGGTCAGTATGTTGAAGAGTTGATTGAAGAGTATAACGTAACGCAAAAAGAATTTGCGGAGCGTTTGGGTGTGTCAGCAAAGACTATCAGCAAAATCGTCAATGCTGAGGAGTCCATTAGTAAAGAGACGGCTCATAAGTTAGCCAAGCTAAGCGGAGTTTCTATGCAAACCTGGCTCAATCTTCAAAATACTTATGATGTAAAAGTTGCAGAGATCGTAGAACAAAAAGAGCTAGAAGAAGGTAGTGAGAAAGAAATCTGTGAGATGATAGATTTCAAGTATTTTAAGGAAAAAGGCTACGTTCCAGACAAACGCTATACTTTGAAAGAAAAGATTGTTGAACTTCGCAAGATTCTAGGTGTTGCAAGTTTAGAAAACCTCTTAACTTTCAATCATCTAGTGAGTTATCGGAATACACGTGAGTTTACGGCTAAAAGTATAGTGAACTCCAATATCATGCTGGAGTTGGCATCTAAAAAAGCGCGTGATAAAACGACAACCAAGCTCAATCGTAGAAAGTTAGAGAGAAGCTTGTCTGCCTTGAGAAAGTTGACCAGACAAGACCCAGAAGTCTTTCCTCAACGCTTGTCTGATATCTTGCTAGACTGTGGTGTTGTCTTAGTCGGTCTACCTGCTTTGCCAAATGCCAATCTGAATGGTGCAACTAAAAAATTTGGAAATGGCAGTGCGCTTCTTTTACTCACGGATCGAAATAAAGTATCCGATATTTTCTGGTTCTCACTTTTCCATGAGATTGGGCATATTTTGGAAAATGATTTTTCATCTGATGATGGTAATAGTGAATCCTACCGACTTTCTGAGGAAATGGCAGACCAGTTTGCAAAAGATCTTTTGATAAACCCTGAAGACTATCAAGCTTTTGTAGAAAAAGGAAACTTTGATAAGCCAGATATCCTACACTTTGCTGAGGAGGTAGATATTCATCCTAGTGTCGTCTTAGGAAGATTACAAAATGAGGGCATTCTCAGTTTTGACCGTTTCCGAGAATTAAAAGAAAGCTATTACTTTGTTTCTTGAAACATTGGGAACACGTAGAAGATGAAAAAAGCTTCATACGGTCAGTAAATTGAGTCATTCTAGCAATATTTACAATGAAATTCGCCAATACTTGAAGAATGGACTGGTGAAGTTGAGTCAGGTTCAACTCATGATTGACCGTGCCTGCCAAATTCCTAAACATAAGGGGGAGGTCTGTAAAGAAGATTTGCTTGCCCCTTATCTAAATGCTTACTTACAAAAATTAACTTTACTGAAAGGAGACTACTATGAG
>ERZ772986.2411-NODE-2411-length-10206-cov-3.665255_pt1 | contig 10206 bp, 9 predicted proteins | sample MGYA00511898_ERZ772986 | MGnify/ENA primary metagenome ERZ772986 (study PRJEB29015, sample SAMEA2737934) | human oral metagenome | biome: human oral; feature: human-associated habitat; material: dental | place: China | collected 2148 ... | reverse complement strand
GCACACGTTCATTAGCAGATACGGTCGCACTTGTCATTGACAAGTAACAAGTTAACGAGTTAACAAGACTGGTGGCGCAACCTTTCTTTCACCTTCTCCAGTGGACAAGTAGATAAGTTGACAAGCGAGCAAGGCGCAGCCATCTTTCCACCTTTTCAATTTTTCACCCTTTCACCTTTAAAAGGCGCAGCCATCTTTTCATCTTTTCACCTTTTCACCCTTTCACCCTTTCGCCTTTAAAAGTCCTTTTCGCCCCTTCTTCTCCACATTTTTTGCCCATTAAGCATAAAAAAGTTGGGTTAAAATTTGGTGGCATGCCCGAAAACAAGTACCTTTGCACCCGTTAATTGTCCCATGGTGTAATGGTAGCACTACAGTTTTTGGTTCTGTCAGCGGTGGTTCGAGTCCATCTGGGACAACCTTAGAAGAGGTTCTTTCGAAAGGGAGAGCCTCTTTTTTGTGTTTGTAACTCGGTGAAATGGGGATGGTGGGGCGGTGACAAGGTCAAAGTTATGGCGCGCTTTGTTGGGTTGCCAGTGGTTTAGGCCAGAGATGAAGGTGCGAGTGAGGGCATTAAGAACGCCGTTTTGTAAAGATATTGCACTGTTTTTTAACATTATGAGTGCCTGTTCTACTCACCAACCTGCCAGCGGTGCTGTTTTTTGCGCGTATTTCGATAATTCGTAAGTGTTTGATTGTCTGCGCTTTGCGCGTTTTTAGTGCGGTTTTTGGCTGCTTTTACGTATTTAGTGCCGTTTATATGCATTTTTTCTTGAGGTGGCGAGTTGTTTTTGAGGTTTGTGCCAAGTATTGTTAGTTGCGCCTTGTTTTATGGTTTGTTTTTCCGTTTTACCACTCTTTTTCTCCTATATTTCGCTTTTTTCATAGCATTTTATAGCTTTTAGTGGTGCTAAGTGGTGCATTTCGCACTGCGTTTTGGTGCTAAATGCCTTGCGTTTTGGTGCTAAATGCACTGCGTTTTGCTGCATTTTGCACACCTAAATGGTGCATATGGCAGAACAAAAAGTGTTGTTTTTTGCGCATTTTTATGCTTTCCGGAGCGATGAATTTTTGGGTTTGCGTTGCATTTGGGAAGACAAAAAAGGGCTAAAACATAGCAAATGGCATGTCGTGTGGTGCATGGGCAAGGTCAAAAACTGGTTTTAGCGGTGCGTTTTCTATGCTTTTGGGGTGCGATTTCTTCTAGAAGGGTGAGCCCGCAGGAGTGTGTTTTGTAAAGAAAAGCAAGAAATTTAACACTTGCCATCGACTATTTGATTTCTAGATAAAAGAAATAGGGGCGTTAATGCAATGTAAGTAAAATAAAATAACTAACTTTGTGCACTTTCCTTAATGGCCTTTATGCTCTGCATTGTGGGCCTAAGTGGGGCTGTTTGTTCGCCTGTTTCTCAGGTAATTGTAGTATAATTATTTAAATATGAAACGATATTTTGTTGTTTTGATGGCCCTTGTGGCGGTGCTGTTGGTGTCATCGTGCGCTAAGAATGAGGGCAAGTGCACTTGTGGGCGTGGTGAAAAAGGTAGTGATACGGTGGTGGTGCTCAGTCCTAAACGCCTTGATGTTAAGAGTAAAGACGATGTTTCGCTCAGAGTGGTTGATGCAGATTATTGTCTGCATTTTACCAAAAAACTGCTTAACTACATCGTGATGGATGTTAAGTTTAAGTGTAAGGGTAATGACGATGTAAGCAGTTCTGCCTTAACCGACTTTGTCAGCGGCCCCTTGTATCTTTACTTTTGCAATCAATACGGTAAGATTCTTGCGGATGTTGTGCCTTTGGCAAGCAGCTATAAAGACGACGCTAAGCTGAAAGAAGCCTTGAAAAAGGGTGGGGAGGTGTGCATCTCGTTTGTCGGAATGATACCCAGCGACCTGGCCAAGAACATTGATGGCTTTACCATTGGTTATGATGTTACGTATGCAAACCAGGATTTGAAGGATAAATTTCGCCTCAATTGCAACACCAGTTCGATGGAGCAGGTTGAAAAATGGGATAAATTGATAGACGAACTTGAAACAACCTACCTCAAAGAGCTGGCCATGAACAAGCAAACGGATGAACTTAACCCTACTCAACTTGATTCTGAACGCAGCAAATTGAATGGTAAGAAAGAGCGAATGTGGGCACAAATAGACTCTGCTGTTAAAGCCCATGCGCTCGCCCCAATGCAAATGGTGAGGTTGGGCGGCATACACATGAAGGCGAAGAGCATCGAAGAGGGTGGCTTTCACTAAGATTAGGGATTAGTCGTGCCCGCACTTGGTGCGCCTGTGGCACCATAGTGCAGGCCAAAACCACGGTCGAAAACCTGACCGTAAAGGATGCTATGGGCGATTATGTTGGGCGTTTTGCCAACTGCTATAAAAGGCCAACAGCTCCCGACGGCACCAAGATTACACCCACTCCACTAGATTACAACTGGCTAAACAACGACCTTGCCTTGGCCCTGGTGGTACAACAAGGTTGCCAACTCTATATTCAAGAGCATCAACATAATTGCAGCAACCTTATACGGACATTACGATGGGGATGCTCAACTGCTTTGTGAGCAGGGCAACAAACGCATTCGCCGAATCTTTCAATGCAGAGATAAAGGCTTTCAGGGCGACTTTGAGAGGAGTTGCGGCTATAAAGTTCTTCATGTTTAGGCTTTCAAATATATATACATAGCCCCCACTTATCTTCCGCCGAGCCACTTAGCGTGTTGCGTTTTTCTATCAAACAGGATGACAATGGCTTGTGGTTGAGATAAAAAATAACTACCTTTGCGCCAACGAGACAAAGGCTAAAATCGGCCTAGGGCTAGAAATTGGCCACGTTTCGCTTTCGAATGACAAACCCCTATGATAGAAAAGTATGATTATGAAAAGAATTCTTGTTATCTTTACGGCCCTCATCGCAGTGCATTACCTAACGTCTTGCAGCAGCAACCCGAGCAACCGCGCCGCCAACGAGCAAGAAGAGACGTTCAATGCAAGCGTTATGCTTAAACCAACTACGGTTAAAATAGATGGTTCGTTGTCTGCTGTGCTCGAAGTAGTTGAAGGCGAATACCGCTTAAACTATACCCAGAAACTACTTCGCTACGCCACCATCGCGGTCAAGATAAGGTCTAACGGCAAAGGCAACCCCAACGACGAAACATTTAAAGACTACACCAACGGTCCCCTTTCCCTTGACGTTTGCGACAAGCAAGGCCAATCTATTGCCAAGTTTTCCTCAATAGGAAACAGCTATAAAGACGATGCAAAGCTTAAAGAGATGATGACCAAGAGCGGCGAGTATTGGGTTTCGTTCGACATGATTGTTGAAGACAACCTGCCGAAAGATGCCGCCACCTTTAAGATAGCAACCGTAAACGCCTCTGACTTAAAGGAAGCCTATGCCGATGTGTATGTCTTGTGCAACACTGTTTCTGCTGCAAACGTTGCAAAATGGGATAAATTGTTAGACGATTTTGAAGACAGCTATATCCAGTTAGAGGCGCTAAACAAGAAACTGGCGCGCAAACAGGATGCAGAAACCAAACTTGCCTTTTCTAAACTAGATAAAAAGGTAGACGACTTATGCGACAGCATCAATCGTGCATGCGACGAAAAAGCGTTCGCCCCAATGCAAGCAGTAAGGATTGGCCGCCTATATTCGGAAATTACAAAAAGGGAAGGTACGCCGCATCAATAGTGCGTGGGCTTTCTTTTCCAATCAAACTCCAATCAACTTTTGTTTGTAGTTGAAATAAAACAGCTACCTTTGCGCCAGCAAGAGCGGTGCAGAACAACAGCCTATCGCAAGAAATTGGCCACGTTTCGCCTTCGAACAACAATCCGTTATAATAAAAAACATCGGTTCAAAACACCAACAATTCATAAACGCTAAACATCCTAAACGCAACAAATGAAACTCCTCAAACTCCTCGTATTGGCCATATTGATGCTCGTCGGCGTGGCAGCCTACGCCAAGAACATAATTTCGATACACACCAATAACGTACAACTGGTGCTGGAAGTGAAACCGAACGGGCGGCTCTACCAAGCTTATCTAGGCGAAAAACTAAGCGATGCAACGCCCCTCGACCAGCTTTTTATGCCGCGCGCCAATCAAACTTCGCCCATGTGGGCAGGCTCTGAGGCGTACCCCGTTATGGGAACAGAAGACTATTTTGAACCAGCACTGCAACTTACCCACAACAACGGCAACCCCACTTCGGTGCTTAAATACGTGTCGCATACGCAAACCGCGCGCAACGGAGCCACCGAAACCGTTGTGAAACTGCGCGACGAGAAGTACCCATTAAACGTTAATCTGCACTATTTGGCCTACGCTAAGGAAGACGTTATCTGCCAATGGGCGGAGATTAGCCACGGCGAAAACAAGCCAATAAGCCTGGGCCGCTATGCCTCTGCCATGCTCTATTTCGAAGAACCCACGTATTATCTAACCGAGTTTAGCGGCGATTGGGCGCGCGAAATGCAGATGAGCCAAACCCAATTGAACTTTGGACGCAAGACGATAGACACCCGCCTGGGCACACGAGCCGCCATGTTGGCTTCCCCTTTCTTCGAGGTTGGCCTCGGCTCGCCCGTTTCCGAGAACCACGGTAAGGTGCTAATGGGCACCATCGGTTGGACGGGGAACTTTCGTTTTACATTCGAAGTAGACCACAACAACCAGCTGCGCATATTGGCAGGCATCAATCCCGACGCCTCAACCTATACGCTCGACCGCGGCAAAACCTTTCGCACACCTGAGTTTATCTTCACACTAAGCACCCAAGGAACTGGGCAAGGCAGCCGCAACTTTCAGCGTTGGGCCTTGAACCACAGGTTGTATATGGCGCAAGAAGACCGCATGACGCTGCTTAACAATTGGGAAAACACCTACTTCGACTTCGACGAACAGAAACTGGACAACCTCTTTGGGCAGACCAAAAGCCTAGGGGTAGACCTCTTTTTGCTAGACGATGGATGGTTTGGCAACCGCTATCCGCGCAACGACGACAAAGCAGGGCTGGGCGATTGGCAGGCTAATCGCGCCAAATTGCCTGGCGGAATACCGGCCTTGGTGAAAGGGGCGAACGAGCAAGGCGTGGACTTTGGCATCTGGATTGAGCCCGAAATGGTGAACCCCGAAAGCGAACTGGCACGCAACAAACCACATTGGATATTGCGTTTGCCCGACCGCGAGACTTATCTTTTCCGCCACCAACTGGTGCTAGACCTAACAAACCCCGAAGTGCAAGACTTTGTTTTCGGCGTGATAGACGGGCTAATGAAAGAAAATCCCAACATCAAATTCATGAAATGGGATTGCAATAGCCCCATCACCAACATCTTTTCACCCAACCTTAAAGCACGACAAGGCAACCTATACGTTGACTATGTGCGCGGACTTTACGCCGTTCTCAACCGCGTTCAAGCCAAATATCCCAAGCTTTACATGATGCTTTGTTCGGGCGGAGGCGCCCGTTGCGACTTCGAGGCCTTGAAGTATTTCACCGAGTTTTGGTGTTCAGACAATACCGACCCCGTTGAGCGCATCTACATTCAGTGGGCTTTCTCGCACTTTATGCCTGCAAAGGCCATGTGTTCGCACGTTACCGACTGGAACAAAACTGCCTCGGTGAAGTTTCGTTTAGATGTAGATTTCTCGTGTAAATTGGGCTTCGATCTCGACCTGAAACACCTTTCGCCAAACGATTTGGCTTATTGCCAGGCGGCGATAAAGGAGTATAACCGACTTAAACCCATCATTTTCGCCCCCAATCTTTATCGTTTGGTATCGCCTTACGAAACCAGTCATTGCGCCCTGATGCGCGTAAACGACGAGAAAACGCATGCCCTACTCTTTGCCTACGACCTGCATCCGCGGTATAACGAAACCATCATCAGCACCCGTTTACAAGGTTTAGACCCCGCCGCCACTTATCGCGTGCGCGAAATTTGCCTCATGCCAGGGCAAGAAAGCCATCTGGCCTTCCACAACAAGTGCTTTACGGGCGACTACCTACACAAGGTTGGGCTTAAAGTATTGGGCGGAAACCAGCTCGATAGCCGTATTATCGAATTGGTAAAAGAGTGAAAGCGCATCGCCATGTAGTTGTAAGTGATGGAAAAGACAATTGAGGACAGCATATTAGCACTATCGCCAAACAAGCAATTGCTGTTTGGCATCAGTTGTGTGATAAGGATGGAAAGCTTTCTCGAAAGTTACCTCATAAGCACCAACAAGCGTTGTCGGTTTGACGCAATCAGTCAATTAACAGATAAAATGCTGTTTAATTGCACCCAAGAACTGTTTAATCAAATTGAAACACGTGTTAGTTCTGATGACATAAAGTTGGTAGAACAAATAATACCAGACACAGATGAAGATGGAAGAAACGAGGCGGTTTTGGCACAGAATGCAGCAATAGCACAGGCATATTATCTTGACTTCATCAAGGAGAACGATGCGAAGTACATTGATTACTGCGCAATTAAACTTGTCGAAACAGCAGATATAATTGCGTTAAGTAACAAAAGGATGAGCAACTCAGACGCATTTATTTCTCAAGAACTCGCAGTTCAAAAGCAACTGTTAAGGGTGATACACCACATGGACAGCGGTTTTGACTTGATTGAACTCAACAAATTCAAGCAAAAAATCATGCAACTTAAAGTTGAATGCTAGCACCTAAATACAAACAAGACGCTATCACATTTCAAATGAGAACACTACATATAAATAAGGAAAACGTGTTTTGCGATTTTGAAAAGCTAAGCAAAACGTGGGAAACGTCAAGCAATATAGCCATACGTCTCGACGTTGAACAAGCAGACGCTGAGCCTATCGTGAAAGAATTGCTGGGCAAATTGCCAAACGATTTGGCCTATTGCATCATGTCTGAAATAGCCGAGTTTAAACACTTAGATGACGAACTGATGCGGTTAATCTACAACACAGGCGACACAGGCTGTAAAGTTGCCATTTGTTTGCGCGATGATTTACCCCAAGATTTGAAAAAACGCTGCGAACAATCCAACGACATCAATGTACAACAACATCGTGACAATAAGCGTTAGCACTTATAATTTTAAGGCGCACTAACGGCACTTGCAGATAATATTCAGCTAATGGTTACGTTAAAAACCTTGGTGGCAAACCAAATTGTAAGAAAGAAATGGAATGATATTCAACGAAGTCGTCTTGACTTTTAAGACTGCTATAATTGAGAGTTGTATTAGCCTTGTGATGCGAAAAGCAATATAAATGAACATCTCACGTACGAAGTGCTGGACAAACTTACAACGACAATTAAATCCTACTCCATTTCTCTGTGACATAATGTAATTATGTCCCGAAGATGGGCTGTTAGAGGCTACTCAGTGCATTCTCTACTAGTTGTAAACATGTTTCCTGTAAGTATATAATGAGGAGAAAGCCACGATGCCTTCAATATAAAAAACGACCCTGAATCTTTCTTTATTAGAAAAGTATTATGTACCTTTGTACGGATAGATATATAAGTTCTGCGAACAAATCATAATTACAGGGTAATTTATAATGGAGTTGTAGGACGTTTTCATATTCCACCTTATCAAAGCCATTATTTTGACAGAAAACAGCAGAGCACTAATCATAACTCCAACTAACAATTACCAATACTGCTATTTTTTACTTCAAAAAAGAATTTAAAAAGATTAAAAACAGATAATGCGCTTGGAAAAAGCATATCCATCGAGAATAGAAAAAGAATGCTGATATAAAGATTAGAAATGGCAACTTGGGAATATACTGATATTATAATTGATGGAAAAACTGTGAAAGCACAGGCACCCATTATCATATCTGCAAGCAGAAGTACTGACATTCCGGCATTCTATGCAGATTGGTTTTTCGACCGATTAGAGAAGGGGTTCTCCGCATGGACAAATCCTTTTAATGGTGTTAAATCGTATGTTTCATATATCAACACACGATTCATTGTATTCTGGTCGAAGAACCCACGCCCACTTCTCCCATACTTAAGCGTTCTAAAATGCAAAAACATCAAATGTTATGTTCAATATACTTTGAATGATTATGAAGGTAATCAGTTAGAGAAAGTCCCCCCTCTCTCCAAGCGTATTGAAACATTTAAGTTGTTAGTTAAAGAACTAGGACTTGGAAGTGTTATTTGGAGATTTGACCCTATTATTTTAACAGATGATATTTCCATAGGAAACTTGCTCGATAAAGTAAAAAATATTGGTGATGCCTTAAAAGGTTATACAGAGAAGCTTGTGTTCTCGTATGCAGATATCGCAACCTACAAAAAAGTGAAATATAACTTAGAGAAAAGCGGTGTTCCCTATCATGAGTGGACCGTGGAGCAGATGCAGGAGTTTGCTGCAAAACTCTCCGAAATGAATAGAGAACGTGGCTGGAATTACCAGCTGGCAACCTGCAGTGAGAAGATCGATATCGAGAAATATGGTATTCTCCATAATCGTTGTATTGATGCTGATCTCATAACTCGGTTAGCATGGGATGATAAGAAACTTATGAATTTTATGAAGGTAAAGGTTAAGCCAATGCCTTCACCTTCCTTGTTTGACGATGCAGACGATTTGCTTCCTGAAGGAGCCATTCGTCTTCCTCATAATCAATACTTTATTAGTGTGCATAAAAAAGATCCTGGTCAAAGGGCTTTATGTGGTTGTATGGCAGCAAAGGATATCGGTGAGTATAACACTTGTCCACATCTTTGTGAATATTGTTATGCCAATACAACCAAGGAACGTGCTATAGAAAACTGGAAGCGACATCAACAGAATAGGAACGCAGATACAATTACAGGTAAATAATTATGTCTGACTTTATACGATTGTTTAAGAAGAAAGGTAATTTATCATTCATAGGAATGAGAGAAACTGCGGAGTCTCTCCTTCCTGTGGAGCGGGTTGAACGCGACAAACTTTATCACGATTTAGACAGGAGTAAAGGGATTTTAGACGATGAGCCGATTGCAGGTGGAAAATCTCAGCAAGTCCTTTGGGGTGACGACACTTTTCCGTGACGTGAATTTTCGCGTGGATAAGGGGGAGCGCGTGGGCTTTGTGGGCGCCAACGGAGCAGGGAAAACGACGCTGCTGCGCTGCCTTTTGGGGAAAGAAACCTGTGATACGGGGCACATTCGTTTTGACGGCGCAGCTACGGTGGGCTATGCGGAGCAGCAGGCGCATTTGGGCGAAGGAACGCTCTATGAGGCGTTTAAGGGGGTCTTTGGGGACATTCATCGTCTGGCGGAGAAAAAACAGGCCTTGGAAAAAGCCATGGCGGCGGGGGGCGGCGAAGCGACCTTGGAGGAGTACAGCCGGATAGTAACACGCTTTGAGCAGTTGGAAGGCTACGATTATGAAAGCCGCATCCGCCGCGTGGCTTTCGGTTTGGGATTTACGGACGAGGATCTTGCCCGTGACGTCGCCGCTCTTTCCGGCGGACAGAAAACGCGGGTAGCGCTGGCGAGGGCGCTCATCCGGGAGCCGGATTTCCTTTTTCTGGATGAGCCTACCAATCACTTGGATATCGCCATGATCGAATGGCTGGAAAGTTTTTTGGCGGGATATCCCGGCGGCGTTCTTCTTATATCCCACGATCGCTTTTTTCTCGATCGGGTGGCGACGAAAATCATGGAGCTGGAACATCAGACGGTCACGGTCTACGCGGGAAATTACAGCTATTTTCTCAAGGTGAAGACGGCGCGCCGGGCGGCTTTGGAAGCAGCTTACGCCAAGCAGCAGGCGCACATTCAGGAAACGGAGGCCTACATCCGCCGCTATAAGGCGGGGATCAAAGCGAAGCAGGCCCGGGGGCGGCAGAGCCAGCTCGACCGCCTGCCGCGCATCGTCCTGCCCCCGGCAGAAGCGCGGTTTAATTATTTCGCCTTTCATCCGCCGGCCATGTGCGCCGAACGGGTGGCGGAACTGGAGGAGGTGACCGCCGTTTTCGGCGGTCACACCGTCTTTCGGAATGTCTCACTCCTCCTGCGGCTCGGGGATGGTGTGGCCCTGGTAGGAGCCAACGGCGCGGGAAAGACGACGCTGCTGCGGCTTCTGGTGGGGGAAATCTCTTCTCCCACGGGCCGCGTGAAGATTGGCAGCCGGGTGAAGATCGGCTATTTTTCTCAGCAGCATGCGGAGCTGCATCAGGAGCGAACCGTCTT
>ERZ772986.2406-NODE-2406-length-10214-cov-5.876563_pt1 | contig 10214 bp, 9 predicted proteins | sample MGYA00511898_ERZ772986 | MGnify/ENA primary metagenome ERZ772986 (study PRJEB29015, sample SAMEA2737934) | human oral metagenome | biome: human oral; feature: human-associated habitat; material: dental | place: China | collected 2148 ... | reverse complement strand
TCATATGGCTTTTTACTTTTTACAGATTTGGTCTCACATCATTGACTAATGTACAGTATTTTCTATATTACTGCTTGATTACTGCTTGATTTTCTTTTATATTTAACACTTAATTTTAAAGGATATTCCTCCTTTGCATTTTGACCTTTAAGCGATTATAATTATAAAAAAACAAGAGGTATTTTTTTGAAAAGAGATAATAAAAAAAATAAACAAACTAGATTTTCCGTCATTGAAGGTGGTTTGAAAACTAAGTCACCTACTTTAGTTGACGAGCTTAGGGCATCGCTCAAAAATAGCTGCTTCGAGATAAAAGCGACCAATACCAGGCTCATGGGAGTAGTAGGACTGATGCTTTCCTATAATATGCTGGGTCACCGTTTTACGCAGCTCTTTATTCTCGACTATGAGGAGTATGGAGTTGCTGATTACGTAGGTCTCTTTACAGATTCCGAGGAAGAAATCGAATCACATGCTGACACTATGTTTGGCGCTCTCGGTGGCGAATGGGTAGACGTAACTGCCGAAGAAAGCTGGGCACTTATCGCAGGTGCAGATAGAATAAATGAAGAATATGGTGCCGAGTTTCCTGAAGACTACCTGCAGTTTCGCGAGGCAATAAAAGATGCTGACAAAGATACAGAAGTATACAAGTCTGCATTATCAAAGGTTTGCATTAAGCTCAGATCCGATGATGAGCTGGTAAATTACTTCATCATGCGCTGCGTAGGCAAGGACAATACCCCTCTCAGCATACTATGTTCCGAGCTCTTCCTCGATAACACAGGCACCGAAACTTCGCAATATGATAAATTCTCACATGGGCTTAAGATAAATAACCCATCAACACTTTTCAAGAATGATATTGAAAAAATTGGTCCCCGGAAGTACTTGTGTAAGTCACTGGTGGAAGACGATGGAAATTTTTTCCTCATTGTAAGTGAGGTTCGAGTTGTAAAGGATGTGGTTAAATCCGCAACAGTCATTTCCTGCATGGAAATAACTGTATGGGAGTCTGCTATGCAACTTCGCCGTATAGACTATGTTCTAACCGCAGAATGTAGTTGCACCCAAGAAGAGTTTTCCAAACTTGTTAGCAAGACATTTCACACAGTGAACTCCCACTCACACGAAAATGGTATGCTCTACATGATATATAGGAATAACAATGACCATGTGTGCAGTCCTCACTATAGACTCGATGCCGATCTCATCGGAAGCGTCTTCTATATCGACGAAAAGGAAGCGATAGTTTGCTCAGCTGATCCTAGTGATACAGATATAATTGCAAAAGCACTTTTATTATCGGACTGCTTTAGTAAAAACGGTAATATTGGTAATGTCGAGAGGTTCAAATTTGATGATAAAATCATCGGTCCATTCATCGATAGCGGCATGGATAATTTCAGGGAGTTTATAGAATTTTATAAAGGATAATACTGTTTTTTTAAAAAAACTTGTCCGATACCTCGAATATGTTTTATGTCAACCTTTGTTCGTTTTTCCATCAAAGGTTTTCAACATAAGTAAATCCATATTTTTCAACAACATAGGTACTTATCCACAGAAAACGCAAAAATCGTATACAATTTTGTCCTTTAGCCTCTGTGGATAAGTTATTAGTGCTAAATCGCTATATTCCAACATGTATCCTGTTTTTATAATTTGTCAATAGCAAGTTATCCACAGATTTTGTTGTTAAAAAAATAAGAGTTTTGTTCTTTAGGAAAAAAATGGTAGAGCGTTCATAATTTATAAAACAGACAGTCGAAAAACATAAATTATCTAGACAAAAAGAAAGGTATTTTTATGAAAACCATCAAACTTTTTCAAAGTGATGTATATAAACGTAGTACGGAAGCAATCGTTTCTAATATAGATAGGAATGTGGCTCACAATAGCATCAGCATCGTTTTAGATCAAACGGTTTTCTTTCCTACCGGCGGTGGTCAAAGCTGCGACCTTGGGACTATAAACGGAATAAAAGTAGTAGACGTTTTTGAAAAAGATGATATCCTATACCACATCTTGGAGAGATGCGATAGCACCATACAGGTCGGAGATAAGGTGAGTCTTGAAATTGACTGGAAAAGGCGCTTCGATAACATGCAAAGACACTGTGGCGAGCACATCCTTTCCGGGATTTTCTTCAAACTGTTCGGTGGTGTCAATCGCGGCTTCCATATGGGAGAGGATTACATGACCATAGATATAAGTTTGGAGGCTGACGAAAGATACACTGAAATCAATTGGGATATGGCCATGCAAGCAGAGCTTGAGACAAACAAAGTTATATGGGAAAATACACCTGTCTCAGTCTACCGCTTTGATACCAAGGCAGAGGCCGAGAAAATGCCTCTTAGGAAGGCTTTGAACCTGGAAAAGGATATATCCATTGTTACTATCGGGGACATTTCAAACCCTGCAGACTCCGTTGCATGCTGCGGAACTCACCCTTCAACTGCCGGTCAGGTTGGAATGGTCAAGATTTACAAAATTGAGCTCAACAAGGGTATGTTTCGCATCTTCTTTGAAGCCGGACAAAGGGCTCTCGCCCACTACGATATGCGCTTTGATATAATGACGAAGCTTGAAAACGACTTATCTGCAAGCTATACAAACCTTATATCAAAGTATGAGATACAAAAAGAAAAAGCTAAACAGGTAAAGGACAGACTCTACCACCTAAGTAAAGAACTCATAAAGCGAGAGATTGCAGATTTAAGAGAATGTAGCGACAGAGTTAGGCACTACAGCTTCCTTGATTCTAACGATATAATGGAGATAGGAAACGCACTAAGTCCTGAAATCAACAATACACTTTGCCTCATCGACGACCTTACAAACACGGTATTTCTATTTTCAAACAGTATCGACTGCGGAAAGCTGGTAAAAGAAAATTCACCTAAACTTGACGGCAAAGGTGGCGGCGGCAGGAACTTTGCACGCGCTGTCTTTCCTAGTGCTGAAAAGGCTGTAAAATTTGTTGATAATATAAATGAATAGAACAAAAAAGGCCTGTAGTTTCTTTGCTATCAGGCCTTATCTTTATTACGATTATTTCTCTTGTTCTTCCCCAAGCTTTTTTGATTTCTTCTTATTAATTACAGGCAAACCGCTGCAAGTGAACAAGAACCTTCTTATTGCAAACAGCACTCCAATTGCAGCAACTGCTATAAGCATTGAAAGCATTGATAAATGTTCAACCACCATCTGTCTTGCAATAGCTAGCATCATAACATCTATTACATCCTCAAGTCTGTGTCTTATCAAGAGTTTTACAAACTCTATACCTACAGATACTACCAGAAGGTCGCTAAGCAAACTGTTAAACTCATCTGTAGTTATCTTCGTTAAACCCCCATCCGTTATCAGACCTAGACAAATTCTTATAAGCATTCCCGCTGCTACAATTACTATTATAATTGCCGCAAGGACCTCTACAAAAGACGATACCTTTGTAATAAGTATATCAAACTTTGACCTTACTTGTTTGTAATTCATTTTACCCCTCTCAAATTCGATAAAATATTATATTAGTTTTTCTAATGCTGCAAGCCTTGCGCAAACACAGAAAACATCCATAGCATCTTCAAGTTCCTCGACCGGTGGAAGCGAAGGTGCAATTCTAATATTACTGTCCTCCGGATCATTTTCGTACGGGAATGTCGCTCCCGCATGCGTCATCTCAACACCTGCCTCCTTGGCAAGCTCAAGTACACGCTTTGCTGTATTTTCCATGGCATTATAGCTAACAAAGTATCCTCCTTTAGGAATCATCCAGCTACCTATTCCGAGCGGAGCAATTTCCCTCTCCAAATACTTTATAACCGTGTCAAACTTCGGCTTCATTATCTTGGCATGTTCTCTCATCAAAGCTAGAGTATTCGCCTTATCCTTAAGGAACCTGACATGCCTAATCTGATTCACCTTATCAAAGCTTATAATCTGGACTCCGAAGCTCTTTGTAAGGTATTTAATATTATCCTCACTTGCAGCCATCACTGATATGCCGGCACCCGGGAAAGTCACCTTTGATGTAGAAGCAAACTCATAAGCCATATTGGGGTTCCCGTACTCCTTGCATAGTCCGATTATATCCGGAAACTCTACATAGTCTCCATCAAATTCGTGGACACAGTAGGCATTGTCCCACATGAGCATGAAATCCTTGGCCGCAGGCTTAAGCGCCGCCAATCGTCTAACTGTCTCATCGCTGTATATTATGCCTTGCGGATTCGAAAACTTAGGCACATTCCACATACCTTTGACACTTTCATCCTTTACCAACTCCTCGACTAAATCCATATCCGGACCTGTCTCAAGCATAGGAATATTGATCATCTCAAAGCCCAGCTTTTCGGTTATCTTAAAGTGTCTGTCATATCCCGGAACAGGGCAAAGCCACTTTATCTTATCTAGCTTAAACCATGGGTTCTCACTATTTAGAAGACCATTTGTAAATGCCTCACAAATTGCCATATACATTAACTGAAGGCTTGCGTTGCCTCCTATGAAGCATTCGCTTTCCTTAACCCCAAGAATCTCGGAAAAATACTTTTTGGCCTCCGGCATTCCTGAAGTCTCCCCATAGTTTCTTATATCCGTATTTCCGAGCTTACAATCAGCCGGATCTACTAAAACATCTAAAAGGCCACTTACGAGATCGAGTTGACGCTTTCCCGGCTTTCCTCTTGCCATGTTAAGATTAAGGTTCTTTTCCTTAAGTGCCTTAAACTTTATTTCGAGACTGTTCATTTCATTTAACAGCTCTTCTCTTGTCATCTCACTATATCTCATAAAAACCTCCATGCGATAAATTTTCCTTTTAATAATATAGCATTATAGACTTTTCTACAATAGAAACCTTACGGTTTTCACATTTTCCCAATTAGAAAACCGATAAGCCTTCGCAAGTTACGTCAGCATTATCGGTTTAGTGCTTTATATTGCAATCTTTATATTAAAGCTATAGATTAAAAGGAGGCAATCTTAAGCTTTATTAGTATTCTATAGATTTTACAATCTCTTATGCATCCTTGAAAATCAGATGCTTTAGTCTCTTGTACACCAAGAAAGTTACTATCGATACAACGCCGAACTTTATTAAGTTAAATGGCAGGATTGATAGCATCATAAGCGAGAACAGGCTGTTGATATGCGAGTTGATTGCATGTCCCATTCCGATTATTGCTTCCATTGGAATTCCGTATAGCTTTGAATAAGCCGGGAATATGAAGAATAGGTTGCTGAGCACACATACTATGCTTACTGTTATTGTTCCAACTGTTAGAGCAACAGCTGCACCCTTTTTGGTTCTCTTAAAGTGATATATCAGTGCTGCAGGAACCATGTATGCTATTGCTGCAATCAGGTTGGCAAGTTCGCCGACAAAAGCAGTCTCCGTTCCCTTAATCATAAGCTTAAGAGCCAGCTTTACAATGCATACCAAAATACCCTCTACAGGCCCCATCATGAAAGTTGCGAGCATTGCAGGCAGATCTGCAAAATCGAACTTCATAAAAGCAGGTGCGATAGGAATTGGAAAATCCACCATCATTAGAGCCATGCTAATAGCACCAAACATTGCGACAAGAATCATATTCTTAGTTGTAAAGACCTTATGCTTTCTTGTACTTAGATTCATTACATTTTCATTTCTTTCCATTTTAGATACCTCCAAAATTAATTGCTTCGGTTTCTTCAGGTTCATTGGCAAGAAATGAACATAAAAAAGCCGAGCTACCATCAATCGATGGAATTGATGATGCCCGACTCAAAAAGTCATATATCTATCCATTCCATCTTTTCCCATCCGGACTAACCAACTATTTATCTCTGCTCACAAACTGCTCAATCAGATATCAAATGTTGGAATACCGTCGGTTTCGGAATTTCACCGAATCGGCCTAAAAAGGTTTGTGGACTATACCACCGGTCAGGACTCTCACCTGCCTCAAAGATAGTTGCATTCAATTATCTACTGTTGCACTTATATTGCCTGTGCAACACAATCATATTAATACTCCAAGAACGCAGTGTCAACCTTTTTACACAAAAAACTTTAATTCGAATTTGCAAAATAACTTTCGAATGACTTATTATTCACCTACTCATCCATTATATTTCAGAATTTTTGCACATAGGCTATTGCATTTACGCAGAATAGTATTATAATTTAGATAAGAAAATATTAGCTGTTGTATTCTCATTTATAAGGAGGCATAGTATGTTAAAGATTTTATCCGATTCTGTAGCAACCTTAGATGCTTGGTTATGGGGATTGCCATTTATAATTATACTTTTGGGTACACACATATTCTGTACCGTTAGAACAGGATTTGTTCAAAAGCATACTTTTAAAGGAATTAGGCTTTCAGTAACTCCTGACCCTGATGGTGAAGGAGAAGTTTCGCAGTTCGGAGCACTTACCACAGCTCTTGCTGCAACCATTGGTACAGGTAATATTATAGGCGTTGCTACTGCTGTTGCTTCCGGTGGTCCGGGTGCAGTATTCTGGATGTGGATTACAGGAGTATTCGGCATGGCAACTAAATACATGGAAACTGCCATGGCAGTTAAGTACAGAGAACAGACTAAAGATGGCAGAATGATGGGTGGCGCGTTCACTGCACTTGAACGTGGATTACATTCGAAATGGCTTGCAGTTCTGTTTGCTCTATTTGGAGGTATAGCTGCATTTGGTATCGGATGTCTTACACAGGCAAATTCTATATCTACCGCTCTTAAGCAGAACTTTGGTGTCGATGAAAAAATTGCAGGCGTTGTTGTTGCTGTACTTACAGCTATAGTAATTATTGGTGGAGTTAAGTCTATAACAAAAGTTACAGAGAAACTTATACCTTTCATGGCAGCTTTTTATGTACTTGGATGTTTATGGGTTATCTTCATGAACAGGAGCGTTCTCGGTGAATCAATTGCACTTATTTTCAAATCTGCATTTTCTTTCCAAGCAGGTGCAGGCGGTGTGTTTGGCTTTACTGTTGCTAAAGCTTTGCGTTTTGGATGTGCAAGAGGCTTATTCTCAAACGAGTCAGGTATGGGTTCAGCACCTATCGTTGCAGCTTCTGCAAAGACAAGAAACCCTGTAAGACAATCTATGGTATCTATGACAGGTACTTTCTGGGATACTGTTGTAATATGCGCACTCACAGGTATAACCCTTGTAAGTTCCGCAGTTGCACATCCTGAATTTATAGCATCAGGAAGTAATACTGATACAACAGTACTTACATTCCATGCATTTTCACTTATACCTACTATAGGTAAACCTGTAATTGCCATTTCGCTTGCCCTATTCGCATATTCTACTATCTTGGGATGGTCATACTACGGCGAGAGATGTGCTGAATATCTTTTGGGATCAAAAGTCATAAAATACTATAAGGTTATGTTTGTTATATTATCATTTGTTGGATGTATAGTAAAACTTGCAACAGTATGGAATATCGCAGATATACTTAATGGACTTATGATTATTCCTAACGTAATCGGTGTATTCTTACTAAGCGGAGTTTTAGTTGTAGACCTGAAGAAATATGCTAACAATATAGACGCTGTTGATCCAACACCTGTCCCGGTTGTTGACAGAGATTCAAAATAAGTTATAAAAAAGTCATTGAACGATTTAACATAATTAACATAATACAGTAAGTATTACAATGAACAGCTAATAGAAAACGGCTAATCTACATATAAATCATTTATTTAATTTATGTAGATTAGTTGTTTTTTTCTCCTTCTATTGCTGCAATAAGTAATTCTCACAGCAAACTATCTAATGGAGCAAAGTCCGAGTTGACTTCAGGCAGAAACAAAGTTTCCATATTTACAAAAACTTTGTTAGAAACTTTGTTAAAAACTTTGCTCAATGTCGTTGACAACACCATTCCCTTGTGATAATATATTCCTTGCGTTAGACAAGCGAATATGTGTCATTAGCTCAGCTGGCAGAGCACCTGACTCTTAATCAGGGTGTCCAGGGTTCGAACCCCTGATGACGCACCAAAAACCTCGGAATTCAATTCCGAGGTTTTTTATTTAACTATCATCGTCCCCTTGTATAAATATTTATATTATGCTATAATTCCTACAATATTTTTGTTATTTACTAAGGAGAATTTAGTTATGAAGTTAGTTTGTTTAGATTTAGAAGGCGTTCTCGTTCCTGAGATTTGGATTGCTTTTGCTGAGGAGACGGGACTAGAGGAACTTAAGAAGACAACGAGAGATGAGCCGGATTATGACAAGCTCATGCAATATAGATTGGATATTTTGGCAGAAAACGACCTTGGACTGGAGCAAATTCAGAACACTATCGAGAAGATTGATCCGCTTCCGGGCGCTTTAGAGTTCCTAAACAAGCTTAGAGAACTTACACAGGTTGTAATCATCAGCGATACCTTTAGTGAATTCGCTAAGCCTCTGATGAAGAAGCTCGGATATCCTACCCTGTTTTGCAACGATTTGGATGTCGCAGATGACGGTAAGATTACAGGAATCAGGATGAGACTGGAAGACTCCAAGCTAAACACTGTCAAGGCATTCCAACTTGCAGGCTGTGAGACCATCGCATCAGGCGATAGCTTCAACGATCTAGGAATGATTAAACAGAGTCAGCATGGCTTCCTATTTAGAAGTACAGAATCAATCAAGAAGGAGCATCCTGAGGTTCCGGCATTTGAAGAATATGATGAGCTGCTTGCAGCAATTAAAAAATCCCTATAATAAGGCATGATATGACCCTCAAAGTCAGACTTTTGTCCCAGCTTTTTTCGCTGGGATTTTTTTATTACTATAATACCTTGTGCAAAATAGTCGTATATATCAAAATCAGAGTCACGTTACCTACTATTAGGCCGAAAGTCGCAAGTATTGTCTTTGATGTACCCGGCTTAAAATCTGCACTAATTAAATATGGCCAAAAGCATACCATTGGGAAAACGGCTATTAACACGCATACATAGGTAGGAAAGCTTGTCCAAAGAAAACGCGTTGTCTCTAACCAGTGTCCCCATGAAGGTATCATTATTTTGCTTATAGTGAAAAGTACGCATATAAGGTGAACTACCAGAAGATAAATAGCATACTTTCTCTTGCTCATTACTTTTTTCTCTTTCATTTTATCTAATTATCCTTGCTAATTCTTCTCTCGCTCACCTGCAATACGAGCTTTAAAACTAAAATTAACTATATTATTATTCGAATCAATGTCCAAATTCATAAAGTATTGATTCCAAAAGAATTCATTGTTACCTGCTCCCCACTGCACACCGTAATGACCCAAATATTCATCTCTTGGCTCGCTTGGAGTCAACCATATTTTTTTGCCAAAGGCTTCCTTGAACCCTGATTCATCAAGCTTCTTCAGCAAATCTATGCCATCTATATTATATGAAATTCCATGAGTTTTCGCAGCAGCTGTGCATTCAGAATCGAAGCAGACCTGCGTAACTACACAGTCCTTCAGTTCCTCATACCTCTTTTTATGCCCGTAAACACCTATGCATCCAACCACTACATTCTTCTTTACAAGAAGATAAGTCGATCGTGTGACTGCAGAGTCATATGACTTAAAACCGCTTGGCACTGTTACACCGGAACCTTGGTATTTATAATACTGACCCGATGTCAAAAGCTCATCATACTCGGGGTAGTCCTGTTTACCATTTGATACATATATATCATAACCCTTATCCATCAAATCTGACACCTTCGTCTCAGATAACTTTATCTCCGTATTATTAATCATCAAAGCAGGCGCCTTGTCAGGTAAACCTATCAGTATGTATGCAAACATCAAAAATACAAATACCATAAGTACTGCAACAATGTATATCCATGATTTTCCCGTTCTCTTACGCGCATTGAAGTAGGCCATAATCGATGGTGCTGCTATCGCAGAAGCAATTGGAGCTGCACCATGCCTAAACTTGCTCATTATAAATAAAGCAACCGCAAGACTGATTAGAATCATCGAGATATAAAAGATGTTCTCTTGCATACTTAGCTTGCTGGTTCTAGTTTGTTCATTCGCAGGCGCATCGTACATAGGTACACCATCCACATCGTTTCTCTTCAAATATGAGCGCAAGCCAAGAGCTATTCCTATGAATAATAGTGCTAAGAAAACCAGTAGCCCAATAAAAACTAATCTTTCCATCTAAAACCTTTTCTTTGAATAAGTTCTTATC
>ERZ772986.2399-NODE-2399-length-10223-cov-2.708104_pt1 | contig 10223 bp, 10 predicted proteins | sample MGYA00511898_ERZ772986 | MGnify/ENA primary metagenome ERZ772986 (study PRJEB29015, sample SAMEA2737934) | human oral metagenome | biome: human oral; feature: human-associated habitat; material: dental | place: China | collected 2148 ... | reverse complement strand
AGGCTTTGGGTTGGAGTTGCACACTCCACTGCGCGGGATTGTCGCTGAAGCCTACGGTCGAGATGTAAACCAGGCCGTCGCGTTGAAGCGTGGTGGCTTCCTCGATGACGGCGTCTTCGGGCTGGTCAAGAAGCTGGGCGAGCCGCCAGATTTTGACCAGTGTGCCGTCATAGGCGCCGAGTTTGCCCAGGTGAATGAGCATGGCGGGGCTGTCACTGGGAAGAGCGATGGGTTTGCCTGCGAAGTTGGTGGCGTCGGCCCAGCCGAAAAATCCTCCGGCCAGCATCCAGAGGGGGATGAGCAGGTAGGCCCAGCCGTTCATGCCCGGTGCGAAGGTGACGGTGAGGTATATCAGGGCATATACCGTGATGAAGGGGAGGAAGGCCCTGGCGCTGAATGTGCGGCTGGTGGAGGGGACTTTGTTGATGACCAAGCCGGTGTTAGTTACCCTGCGGAGTTCGGGGAATCGCCAGATCAGCACGATAGCTGCGAGGAGGACAGCGCCGGTGAGCCACCAGTTTCCGATGATCACGCAGGCACCCAGTATTCCAGCAAAGATGGCCATGGCGGCTATTGATCGCTTGTCACTCATAACTCTAACCTAAGGTCCTAAACACCGTTTTTCAAGAATTTGACGTGCATGGTTTGTGGGAATCGTTGTTGCGCGCAAAATGTGGAAGAATAATAGTTTGGCTCCGAACGTTCGCTCTGGGTTACCGGAATCGCTGCAACGGGACGAGCAGACGATATTTACATACGTTTTCGCGGTTCACCCGCGTGGCGGCGGCACACGTAGTAGTGCCAGCGCCCGGGAAGACCGTGAGCACAACTCAAGGAGAGTGCCATGGCACAAACCATCGAAGAATTTGATCGCAGCACCCTGGGGCCGAAAACCCGGGTTCACGCGCTGGCGAAGCAGCTGGGCATGACGTCGAAGGAACTCATTGTTGCGTTGGATGGCTTGGGGCTGGTGAAAGTCGCCCAATCGAACCTGAGCCTCGACGAGGCCAACAAGCTTCTCGACGCCCTGCAACCCGCCGAACCTTCTGAACCCGCCGTCGAGGAAAAGCCAAAGAAAAAAGGCAAGAAGAAGGCCAAAAAGCAGCCTGAGGATAAGATCCGCAAGCGTGTGGAAAAGAATGTGGCCAATGAGATCCACCAGATTGAAGAAAAAGTGGATCGGGAATTGTCCGAGCTGCTGGACGAGGACGAAGGAATCGACGCCGAGGCGTTGGCCATACTGATACCAGAGGTTTCAGAACCTACTGAAGAGCCAGTCACGCAGGTGCACCCCTTCGCCACCCCTGTGTTCCTCGCGCCGGAAGCAGTGGAGGAGGACCTGGAGGCCGAGACGTCGGTAAGCGACGAGGACGAGGAAGACAGCGGGGACGCGGACGATACCAGCGAGGATGGGGACGGCGCACCGTCGAAACGCAAGCGGCGCGGGCGGCGCGGCAAGGGTCGTGGGCGCGGTGCCGAGGCCGAACAGACCGAAGATGGGGATGTGCCTGAGGGGCCCGTGGGGATCAAAGGCTCCACTCGGCTGGAGGCGCAGCGCCGACGCCGCACCGAACGCCGGGAAGAGGAACGCAAGAAGCGGCACGTGGTCAGCGAGGCTGAATTCCTGGCGCGTCGTGAATCCGTGGACCGCACCATGGTGGTGCGCGAACGCCAACGCAACGACCACCCCGGACTGGTCACCCAAGTCGGCGTGCTGGAAGACGACCTGCTGGTCGAACACTTCGTCACATCCGAATCCCAGAGTTCATTGGTAGGAAACATCTACCTCGGGCGCGTGCAAAACGTGCTGCCCTCCATGGAAGCCGCCTTCATTGACATCGGCAAAGGCCGCAACGGTGTGCTCTACGCCGGGGAAGTGGACTGGCGCGCCCGTGGGCTTGGGGGTCGCGGCCGGAAAATCGAACAGGCCCTCAAAAGCGGCGACCAGGTGCTGGTGCAAGTCACCAAAGACCCCGTCGGTCACAAAGGCGCACGCCTGACCACGCAAATCTCCCTGGCTGGCCGCTACCTGGTGTACGTGCCTAGCGGGCGCGCTACCGGCATCTCCCGGAAACTTCCCGAAAACGAGCGCAAACGCCTAAAGAGCATCGTCAAAGACGTGGTGCCGGACAAAGGCGGAGCCATCATCCGCACCGCCGCCGAAGGCGTTGACGAAGCCGAAATCGCCGCCGACGTGCGCCGCCTGCACAACGCATGGGAGCAAATCCAGCAGCGCACCGACGAAGAGAAAAACAGCAAAGGTGCCAAGCCCGTCACCATGTACGAAGAACCAGACATGCTGGTCAAAGTCGTACGTGACCTGTTCAACGAAGACTTCACGCACCTGGTTGTGGAAGGAAAACGCGCCTGGAACACCGTGCACGCCTACGTGCAATCCGTCGCACCAGACCTCCTCGACCGCCTAGTGCGCTACAACCCTGACGACCACGACGGGGAAGACGCCTTCACTCACTACCGCATTGACGAGCAGCTGGAGAAAGCCATGTCACGCAAAGTGTGGCTGCCCTCCGGCGGCACGCTTGTGATCGACCGCACCGAAGCCATGACCGTCATCGACGTCAACACCGGCAAATTCACCGGCGCGGGTGGCGACCTCGAAGAAACCATCACCTCCAACAACCTCGAAGCCGCCGAAGAAATCGTCCGCCAAATCCGGCTCCGCGACCTGGGCGGGATGATCGTCATCGACTTCATCGACATGGTGCTGCCCGCAAACCAGGAACTCGTGCTCCGGCGCCTCACCGAAGCCCTCGGGCGCGACCGCACCCGGCACCAAGTCTCCGAAGTCACCTCCCTTGGGCTCGTCCAAATGACCCGCAAAAAACTCGGGTCCGGGCTGCTGGAAACCTTTGCCACCGAATGCCAGGAATGTGAAGGCCGCGGCATCATCGTCCACAGTGACCCCGTCGAACAGCGCGAGACCAACGGCAACGGGCGCAAACGCAAAAAAGCCGCACAACACCCCGTTGTCGTGGCCATGCACGATACCGAAGACGAGATTATCGACGCCGAGGTCGTTGAGGAATCCACGGATGCTGAGGTTGCCGGTGAGGCAGCGCGCAGCATTGAAGAACTCGCCGCTGCCGTTGTTGTTGACGAGAAGCCCGCGCAGACCTACGAGCAGGCGCTCGAAGAATACGAGACCTCCCCGCGCCGCAAGCGCGCCACTAGGGGAAACTCGCGCTCCGATGTGCCGCCGCGGCCCGAGGACTTTGTGGAACCCGAACCCGCGCCCGAGCCGGAGAAACCCGAGAAGTCTGAAAAAGAGGACAAGCCGCGCCGGGGTCGCCGTCGCGCTGTCAAACGCAACGCTGAGAAGGTCGCCGAGGTCGTGGAGGGTGACGTTGAGGTGGGCACCACCGCTTCTCGACGCCACCGTCGCCGCGCCGTCCGTCGCATGTCGTCCGCCGCGCAGCAACCCAACAACCAGGAGAAAACCCAGGGTGATGCGGGAGTTCGGGCGTCGGAAAGCAGCACGCGTGGACGCGGGCGGCGTAGGGCCGTGCGCAAACGCGCGACCAACTAAAATGCGGTTTGTCTTTTTGCCGTGATAAAGGGTAGTCTTGGACAGTCGCTATTTCAGTGGGGCCTAGTGCTGCCCCCGAAAAGCCAATGAAGAAATCAACCCAATCAGGTTTCTGCGGCAAGACGCGGGTGCCTGAACCGAGTTTAGAGATAAAGGGGTAGCCCTCCTATGTACGCGATCGTCAAGACCGGCGGAAAGCAGTACAAGGTTGCCGAAGGTGACCTCGTCAAGGTCGAGAAGATCGAGGGTGAGCCAGGTTCGTCCGTGGCCCTCACCCCGATCCTGCTCGTTGATGGCGCCGAAGTAACCACCAGCGCAGACAAACTCGCCAAAGTGAGCGTCAGCGCCGAAATCGTCGAGCAGACCAAAGGCCCGAAGATCAAGATCCTGAAATACAAAAACAAAACCGGCTACAAGAAGCGTCAAGGCCACCGCCAGCCGCTGACTGTCCTCAAAGTAACCGGCATCAAGTAAGCCTGCAGGCTCACAAGAACTTCCAAAGGAGGGAAACAAACCATGGCACATAAGAAGGGTGCATCAAGCTCCAACAACGGTCGCGATTCAAACGCCAAGCGCCTCGGTGTCAAGCGTTTCGGTGGCCAGCAGGTCAAAGCCGGTGAAATCCTGGTCCGTCAGCGCGGTACCAAATACCACCCCGGTGAGAACGTAGGCCGCGGCGGCGACGATACCCTGTTCGCCCTGAAGCCCGGCGCAGTGCAGTTCTCCAAGCGCCGTAACCGCAAGCTGATCAGCATCGTGGAAAACGAGGCAGTATCTGCGTAGGTTTTAGCTCTGATTGAGCTTTGTGAGCGCCGCTCCCAGCATGTTTGGTGTTGGGGGCGGCGCTTTTTTGTTATGCGCTGGGGTGTGGTGATGAGTATGCGGCGTTGCTGTGGCGAGAAGGGGAGTGGCAGATCATCAACGCGGGGTGCGTCCAGACAAGCTGCAGTTCAGGGGCAAATTTTTGACGTTATGGGATACATGGTTGACGCTATGTAAAGTTTGCTGTACATTATGTCGTATGGATGCGACGTTGATAGCGAAGCCAACGAATCTGGTGCGGAAGCTCCGGCGTTGGCGTGAGTTGTCCCAAGCTGAGCTTGCTGAGCGTGCTCATGTATCCAGGCAGACGATTGTCAATGTGGAGAAAGGCAGTTATTCGCCGTCCGTATATCTGGCGTTGGCGATCTGCCGCGAGTTAGGGGCGACGGTTGAGGAAGTGTTTGGCGATGAGCAAAGTATGGAGGTGGTGAAAGGTGAAACTTCTTGATAGATACGTGTCTCACGCGATTGGCTCCCTGGGTGAGTATGAACGCGACGTTATGTACCGTTCCATGATTATCCGCCGGATAACTCTCTTTTGGGGAACGGAAGTAGCGGCCGCGGCGCTGGCGTGGACGCTTCCCGCAAATCTGGTGTGGTGGGCGCTCATTGTGTTTTTCTTGCCCATGTTTGTCTCGGAATGTGGCGCATGGATGTACATGCGTAATAGGGCAGTGAGACCCCGATCTGCGGGGTCGACAATGACGATTAGTGAGCAGCTTGCTTATACCGCCATAGCAGCAGTATTTCTTGTTGGGATGCTGCGGTGGGAGTTTATCGGGCAACAGGGGTCGCGGGCGCTGATCATCATGTTTGTCTCATATGTTGCGGCTTCTGTTGTCGTCCCACCAATGGTGAAACAGCTGAACGGCTGGCTGCGCGGCAGGGATGAACGCCGACTAGAGGCCGCTTTCCCGGAGGATTAGTAATGAAGCTTTTTGACAAATATGTCGCGCGTTTTCAATCCGCTATTGATGATGAGTATCAGCTAGACGTGATGTATCGTTCCCTGACCATTGACAATGTCATATACACATGGACGTTGCTGAGTGTAGGTGCCGTATTAACATGGGCGGTTCCGCCTGCGTATGTGTGGTGTTCCCTGTTGACACTTATCCCGCTGCTTGTGGGCGAGTATTCTTCCGCGCAGTATGTGCGGCGGCGTTCGGGGGACAAGGGGGCATCGATAAGCATGGGACGTAATGCCCTTGGGCTGATTGCCTTTGTGTGGATAGTTGGGCTAGCGCGGCATCCACTGTGTGACGGTTTTCGGTTTATGGTTCCCGTGATTGCACTTGCGGGTGTTGTGGCTGTGTTCTTGTTGCGGCCTGGTAGAGAAGCGTAATTCTTGTAAAAGATAAGTATGTGGAGATTAAACGTAATGTTTATGGATACCTACGTGGAACGATTTCGTGAAGGCATGGACGACGAGTTCCAGTTGGATGTGATGTATCGGGCGCATGTGATTTTCGCAGGTGTTGTGGCTAATGTCAGTATTGCATGTGCCGCTATTCTTGCTTGGGTTCTGCCGCCGAATTATGTTCTAATGTCTTACATTATGGGCGCTCCTGTGTATGCGGGTCAGATTGTGGTTTCGTGGTACACGCACAAGCGAGTAATTCGACCGCGCATCAATCTGTGGGGCTATTCACGTCTATTGTTGCTGTTGAACATTATATGGGCAATTGTGTTGTTTTCTGGCGTGCTCATGCGTTACCCGAATTATGCTGACAGTCCAGTTGCGGTTCTGATCACTGGTGGGATTGTTGGAGGTGTTGCGGGCGTTGCGGGACTGTGGTTACTCAATAAGCGTGGTCGGGTGCGGGACAAAATGCGATTAGAGGCGATAGAAGAAGACTAATGCAATGTAGGTGTAAAAAGTGAAAGAAATGTACTTCTATAGCGGAGGTGAAACGTGACTGTGATGGACAAATATGTGGAACGATTTCGTGAAGGCATGGACGATGAGTTCCAGCTGGATGTGATGTATCGGGCGTATGTAATTTTCGCTGGTTTTTCAGCTAATGTTAGTCTTGCATGCGCGGCTGTGCTCTCGTGGATTTTGCCGCCGGATTACGTGTTGGTGTCTTATATTATGGGCGTCCCGTTGTTTGCAGGTGAGATTGCGGCATCCTGGTATGCGTCTAAGCGGGTAATTCGACCACGTATCAACGTGTGGGGGCGATCGCGTCTCTCGCTTGTGTTGACCATAATATGGGGAATTGCTTGGCTCGTGGGTCTAACGCGTTTTCCGGCTTTTGCTGAGAGTCCTGTTGCAGTTCGAGGGATTATCATCGGCGCAATCGTTGGTTCTATTGCGGTAACAGTAGGCATGCGATGGTTCAATACGCGCGCCCGCGCGTGGGATAAAAAGAGGTTGGATAGCGCAGAAGAAGACGACTAAGAGTATTCGGCGTGAGGAGAGGATCATGGTTATCTATTTCGTGCTCATTTCGTTAATGTCGACGCAGATAGCAATTTCTGAGGGAATGCGTCGCAAAATTTCTCAAGAAATGTCGGAACGAAATTCTAAGTTGGGTTTCGATACGTCTGGAACCATCGCCTCCGAAGAAGTCCGGAAGAAAAACCACGAAGCTGCTGTCATCTGCCTGAAAATAGATAGCATCTGTGGTATCGTAGGGGTCGTTGCGTCATTGGTGCTGCTGATCGTGATGGGTTTCTCATGGATACTCATGGCAGTTCCCCTCCTTGTTCTTGTTGTTCAGATTGCTATGGCTGTCGCCGCTCTCACTGCGGCGAATGATGCGGTAGCTAAGGCTTAACAGCCATATAATAGAAAGAGAAAATGTGAATATTTCGGTGAAACACGTGTCGGCGTGTGCGGTGTCGGCATTGTTTGTTCTTGCTGCGGGAATGACAGTCCCGGCGGCAACTGCGCAAGCGCAGAAAATCACCTGGGAAAATTGTCCTTCCATGGTCACCACTGAGGGTGCGCAATGTGGGCATATTGAGGTTCCCATGGATTACAGCAACCCAGCAGGCGAGAAAATCAGCGTGGGATTTGTGAAGGTCCCGGCAACAAATCAAGGAGCAAAGCGTGGGGCGTTGTTCATCAATTCAGGTGGCCCCGGCGGCGATGTGTATGGATACACAGCAAGTAAAGCTGGTGCTGCGTGGCCTGCGGAGATGCGGGCGGAATGGGATCTGATTGGTGTGCAACCGCGCGGTTTGGTGGGGTCCACGCCCGTTGAATGTGAAAACGTAGACCAGCCTTCACCCACCGATATGGTGTCCAATGTGGGCAAACTGTATCACGACGCGTGTGCGGCAAAAAGTTCCACAGCATTTTTGAATTCGCTGACCACGGAGAACACCGCACGCGATTGGGACGAAGTGCGTAAAGCGCTGGAACTGAATCGAATCGGAATCATGGGTCTGTCCTACGGAACTATTCTCGGTTCCACGTACGCCACGCTGTTCCCGCAGCACACCGACAAAGTGATACTGGATTCTGGTATTGATACGGAATTACTCTGGAATTCCGTGTTTGAGCTTCAGCGCCCTGCCCATGTGCGCAGTCTGCACGAGTACTTCGCCTGGATTGCGCGTAACGATGCCACGTACCACCTGGGCGCAACACCCTACGCCGTGTACGAAAAATGGGCTGCTGCCGTGGTTAAGGAAAGTGGTGCAAACCCAACGGTAAAGCCGCCAGCGATGGAACCTTCCGAGGCTCCGCTGGGATCATCCGACCTAGCCAATGCGACAAAGCCTTTGGAAGTGCAGATTCAGAACTTCCTGACCACTATCACCCAGCCTGGTGCCAGCCAGCAGCGCTCGGCGACATTGCAATTGACCCGCATGCTGGTTCCGCAGACGAACACCTGGAATGGAATGGCACGGGCGCTAAATGGAACTGGGCCGTCCCTCACCGAAATTGCGGAGAAGCAACAGCAAGACTCCGAGCTGATGCGTGTCAACGAGACTTCTCAGCAAATGCAGCAGATTATTTTGTGCAATGAGAATCATACGCCAGCCCACACGGAACAGGTTCCCGCATTCTTGTGGAACACCTTTGTTAAAGGTGACGCATTCGACCAGTTTATTTTCTACTCATCGGGTGTTTCGTGCGGCGGAATCCAGCCCGTAGCGACGGTCCCACAGCCCGATGGTTCCAAGCTCGCAACCCGGCCGCTGCAAATCCAGGGCATTCATGACCCGCAAACTCCTTATGGCAATTTCACGAATATGCAGCAGCGCATGAACAGCCAGCTGATCACGGTGAATAGTTTCCGCCACGGGCATGTGGGTATGGGCAACGATGCCGTTGATAAGGCAGTAGTGGAATACCTGCGCACCGGAAACTCGCCCATCACCGAAGCTCCGGGCGAGCCTATTAGCGCGGGGGAGGGGAGAGCGCCCCGATTAGTCGCCTTGATTAGCTCTGCGATGCAGACACCGATGCTGAGGTGATGAGCAGGGTGATCAGGGCGTCGATATGCGCGATGGTTTTCTTGATTAGGGTGTCTGCCTGGGAATCGGCGTGCTTTTTCACCATGTCCTTGATGCGTGCCCGCTCGTCGCGCGAGAAGTACTCTTTCAGCAGCTTGCTGCGTTCCAGCAAGGTGGCCAGGATGACGGTGTTTCTTGTGGGGGCATCAGTGGACGAGGTGGAGGAGGTCTCCGCGATGATGGCGCTTCTCAAACGATCCAGATTGTGCGAATCAGGAACATAGCCGGTGCTACGCTTCAGAATCCCACTGACCTGTGGCGTGGCGGCACCGGCGGCAACCAGACTGTTTCCCAGAGAGTCAAAGAGCTGAGTGCGGGGGCCGGACCTGCCCATCATGTACTGTTCGACAAGCTTGTTGAGCTTTATGGGGCCCTTCTCGGAAATGCGCTGGTAGATGGGGAGGAGGTGGTGGAGTGTTGATGGCAGTTCGGCGGTGGTGCTGACTGTGGGGCGCTTTTCGTCACTGATTGACACGCAGTCGTTAAGGTGAAGATCAATCACCCCGCTGGTGACGCAGCACACCCAGGTTCGGGTATCGAGGCTTGATATTTTCCCCTGCTTATTTACTGCAAACATGAGGAATTGTTGGGAGAGGCTGAGGTTGTACATGTGCGTGTCCTTTCGGGACCGGCTGCATACTTCTCACTTATTAGTGTAATAGTTTTCGCCTGTTTAGTGGAAGGGTGCAAGCGGCAAACCGCAGTTCAAAGAAGATTCCGTATCTCGCACACTTCTTTCTTTGTCAACGCGTTTCTTCCACGGGCCACCCGCGCCCTGGCCTACGCCATAACAAAAGAAGGCAGCTAAAGAGGTAAACACCCGCCATGCGGATCACCCGCACTAACCACCCCCGACCGCTACACTGGCTCGCATGACGCAGTCAGTTGCAATTGTCGGGTCGGGTGGCATTGGTGGCTTGTTGGCGGCGGTATGCGCTGCAACCACTGCTGCTGCAAACACCACCACAACACAAGAAACAACACCCATCGTGGTCACCACTCCGCGCAGCGCCCGCCGCATCACGGCCGAGGGACTGCGCCTGACAAGCCCCTTGTTCGGGGACAGCACGCACCAGGTCCGCGCGGTCACCCAACTAGAAGAGCCGGTGGACTTCACGTTTATTACGGTCAAACAACCGCATCTCACCGACGCTCTGCGCAGCATTCCCGCCGAGTACGCGGGCACGGTGATTCCGCTGCTCAACGGCGTGGACCACATGCAGGTGCTGCGCGACCAGTTCGATTCGCTGCTGGCTGGTTCGATTCACGTGGAGTCCAGCCGCGACCAGGACGGCACGATTGTGCACGGCTGTGATTTTGTGCGCCTCACCACCAGCGCCTCGCTTCCGCCGCTTTTCGACGCCCGCGTCACCACCATCAC
>ERZ772986.2397-NODE-2397-length-10233-cov-4.229908_pt1 | contig 10233 bp, 11 predicted proteins | sample MGYA00511898_ERZ772986 | MGnify/ENA primary metagenome ERZ772986 (study PRJEB29015, sample SAMEA2737934) | human oral metagenome | biome: human oral; feature: human-associated habitat; material: dental | place: China | collected 2148 ... | reverse complement strand
CGGTTTTCTGGCTTCCGCTGTCTGCCGTTACTCCGAACTGGGCCTTGATATTGGTAATCGGAGTGGTTGTGCTGTTATTGATATTGGTAATCAGGTCGCCCGTTATATTTTTGACCAGCTTGTTCTTGTCAATCCCGTATGTGACTTTCTTGTCGCTCAGGTTGACAGTCATCGTGTCGTCGGCTGTCGCAAATTCTATTGTCGGCGTGGTTCCTTCTCCCAGTCTTACCTGGCTGGTCGCGCTTCCTGCTTTCAGGTTAAAGCCGCTTTTCAGGTTATTGATGTCCGTCCTGTTGTTCTGAACCGTCGAATTATTACTGATACTATTATTCAGCTGGTTTTCATCCAGCTTCAAGTTCAATCCGTCATAACCGACTTCTGCCTTGATATATCTATCACCTCTGACAGTCAACGGATTATTCTTATCGATAGTTTTTCTACCTTGCGGGCTGTTTGTGTCCTGGATCACCCAGCTTGAATCTCCGCCCCCGCCCAGCTGGGCGGCTTTTAACTGTGCCACGTTGACAGCATCAGTGTCATTAGTACCAGCAGCAACGCCTATAATCTGACGGGTTTTATTACGAGTCGTATCCCCCACGGCCACGGCTCCCAAGGTAGACTTCCACGTGCCGGTCGTATCACCGGAATGGAAAGCCCCTGACGGATCATACCCGACCGCCCCGGCGGCAACATTAGCCAAAGAACCCGTACCGATGGCAGTACCCCACCTTACACTAGCTTTAGCAGCATCACCAAAAGCGGCTGCATACTGACCTGTAGCCTCCGCTGCGATACCAACCGCTGTTCCAGCTTCCTGATTTGCTAAAGCATCCTTTCCTATTGCGACCGCACCAGTTGCATTTGCCTTCGCTGCGCCACCGATTGCCACCGTGTCCTCTGCAGTTGCCCCTGCACTATCACCCACAGCTAAAGCACGCACCGCTGTCGCCCGTGAACTTACACCGACGCTTACTGCACTAAGCGCATTGGCATACGTTGAATCACCTAGGGAAACAGCACTCTGGGCAAGCGCACGCGCATTCGCGCCGACAGCTACCGCACTATGTCCTCGGGACACCACATCAACGCCTAAAGATGCCGCGCTATCGCCATAGGTCTTAGCAGTAGCCCCCATTGCGACCGAATTGATTTGCGTCACTTCCGTATTAACACCTACCGCTACCGACCCGCTTGCCGTTGTGCGTGCATTCAGGCCCATTGCCATCGCATTGGTCGCCGTTGCATTTGCAGAAGAACCGAATGCTATGGCATCTACTCCGTATGCCCTTGCCTTGTTTCCGATAGCTATTGATTGAGGATTACTTGCGCCGGATAACGTACCGATCGAAATACTATCAGCGCCACTTGCCTCGGCCTGATGACCTATTGCGGTAGAACGAATAGAAGTCGCCTTCGTTTGTGTCCCCAACGCCAGCGCACCGTCACCTCTTGCCGTGGCTGCTATACCAATCGCTGTATTATATCCATCTGCCCAGGTACCATCTCCATACTGTGTGCCGGCCGAAACTTCCATCGGCCAGAACAAAGCACTTCCTGTAATCGCTAAAACACAAAGTATTGCTTTTAGTGAAAGTTCACACACTCCTTCCCTGCATATATGCTCATACTTACTTTTTCCATTTTTCTTTGTTAATTCGGAGACAACAACATAGCACCCCTTTACTTTGCTCCAAATAACTTTATAAACCTTATTCAATACTTTTCACTCCTTCCCTTTAAAGTATTTTGAATAAATAAGGTATAATCAACAATGTAATTTGTCAAAAAAATGCCAATTACATTATGATTATTTATTCCTACATGTATATAAATAACAGAAACAACTATATTTTTCAAGTTAAATCCACTTTTTTATATTATTTTGTTAAAAACTTTCTCTTGACTTTCTTTTTCTGATATAATTAATTTTGTAAACTATTATGTGTATAAATTATTTATCCAAGGAGGACAATCGCTTTATGAATAACGTAAGCATAAAAATCCCTTTAGCTGAAACAACACCTGCGGAAAAGGATGCGTTTATCCAAAAAGCTTTAAAAATTCTGTCCGAACTACTGGAAAAATTGGAAACCACTGTAGTTATTACCGTAGCCGAAGATATATCATCAGAAAAGAAATCAAAAAAGGAGTATCGTTCAAAAACAGATCTGTTGAAAAAATTAAAGAAGTTAAAAAAGAAAATAAAAAAGATAGAACGAAAGAAAAAAGAAAAAAAGAAAAAGAGAAAAGGCCCAAAGCAGAAAGAAAAGCATAAGAAAAAAGCGAGAAAGAGCCATTAAGTCAAACTGTATTGTCAATATCATCGATAAGACCTTACAGGTATAACAGAGCATAAACCTAAACGTCCTTCAAATAAAACCACCTCTTACCGTCAGACAGTACAGGTTAAACGGTAAGAGGTGTAACGAGGGACGTTTTATTTACGTTCTTCTATGCGATTGAAATTATTTTTGCTGAAGTCTAAGCAATTTTTGTTTCAGCTTGCGTTCTTAAAATATTCGATTTATGCCGAAGTTACTGAAAACCCGAAAATCCATACGCAAAGAAACAATCCGTTTTCTCCTTGCCTGCATATTAAAGGTATTAAGCGGCTACAATATCATGATTATTAGACTATGAAGATTTTGAAATCACATCGCTATTTTGCACTTTTCCGCAATCTCAGCGTATCCCGTTTCAAAATAAGGAACAATCAGTTCACTGATAATAGAAGTATACAGCACCGGGTTAACGTCATCTTCAAAGACAGGGATGCATACATCCATTATTATACCGTTCATGTCTGCAGCTACATAATACTTAAAAGGTTTTAACGCGGCATTCAATCCGGAAAGGTATTCATCAATTGCCGCCTTCTTATTCAAATCCACCTTGTCCGATGAAATAACCACTCTAATCATCGTATAAATAGAATCATCGAACACAACGTAAATCGGCAATTTCTTTATATTCGTGTCCAAAGACGAACGATAGAAAACGGTATGTACGTCATCTTTTTGTTCTTCTTTCGTAAAGCAGTCAATATTATTTTCTTTCAAAAATACATCAAAAACTTCAGATTTTTTTATTGCACTTGTGATATTTTCTTCCATTCCGTAATTCCTCCCGACCCCTATTTTATGATAGGTTTATGTATCAATTCTTGTTATTACTTGTAATAAGTATACTAATTATGTTTTGGATTAGTCAACACTATAGTATATGTCTGTAAAATCAATGCTCCCTATCTTATTTTTATAATATCTTCTGTATAACCTTTATAGACAAAGTCCGTTCCGAATATTCTCTCGTAGTCATTCCTGCCCAGACTTTAGAGAGTTCATTGGTTAGAATAGCATATTCTTTTCCTTCTTTTACCCCATGATCTTGACAGGCATCTATTAGTTCTTTTTTTACCTGAATAGCTTGCAATCTTTGATTAATCCATTCTCTGCCCTATCCTTTTCTAACATATGTTTCTAAAGCTCTGTCAATGGTAAGTTCCGGATCAATGATTTCATCGATTCTTTCCTTGACGACTTCGGCTAGCCACATTTTAAAAGGCTCAGCTTTTGTTGAGGCTATCGATTGAATAATACGGAAAATACCTTGTATATCTGCAACATCTGTATTTCTCATTTTTCCATTGTTAGCCTTTATTTTCAACTGCTTGCAAATTGTAAGTAGTTCACTTCCTTATTCTTCTATCCTCTTTTTTAACACTGCCCAATAGGTACCAGTTCCTCTAGCACTTTTTTGTTCGGTCAAAATTCCAAGAATGTCACAATACTGAAGTACCATTCTTTTTTTCATTACTCAAAGCAGAATGAATTCGATTTCCTTCAAATAAATTAATTTCGTTATCCAAGTTATTTTCTCCTTTATGCTGACATACTGTTTACAATAACTATTGATTTTTACAGTTTATGCCGCGGAACCCGGAATTGATTGGAAGCTGCTCTTCCATCTTCATAAAACACACTGCAGAAACCACTGAATTCGCACTCTTTTAAGATATACCTAATGCAGACACTGCACTTTCATCTCAACCAAAACCAACTTTCCCTTCTTTAATCCACTGTTTCATAGTTATCTTTTTGTAACTTTTCGTATTCATCATATATATCCGTTAACCCCTGTTCCTTTTCTCTCCATATCAGTTTATGGCCTTTAATATATTGAGCATTTTAAATAACAAAGACTATATTCATGTAATAAAGCATTTGTACAATTTACCGTAAGTTTGCTCTCTTTATTCTCCCCATTCGTTCAGCAAGGCTTCGTCTCTTTCTCAATATCTAAGGCATCAACACACGCAGGATTTCTGTCAAACATACAAAAATTTTTCCATGAGTTTTCTAATTTTCACTTTTTCCATTGCAAACTCTATTTCAACATAGCCGTTCCTGACCCGGCAGCACCCTATCTTTTATCAATAACATCCAATATTTCGCCGATAAAGATGATATGTGGCTGCCAGCCGCCTTCTCCGTCCGGATAGACAGCGGCGCCAGACGCATAATATGCTTGAACGTCGGATACAATATCTTCTTTTGTAAATTGATGCTGATATAACTTTCTGCAAACAAAGGTTAACTCCGCTTCTTCATAGGTCACTGAATTTCTTACGGCAACGGGCGTAAGGCCTGCCGCTTCCGCCTTATTTTCCGTCCGTCCCGAATGGGTCCCCATATAGGCCAAGGCTCTTTTTTGCGACTTAGGGAAAAAGCTGACCGTAAATTCTTCATTTTCTTTGAGAAATTCACTCGTATACCGGGCCGGATGCACGTATACAGTCACCGTCGACCTGCCGTCTCCCCACATATTGCCCAAACTCCCCCAACCGACGGTACAAGAATTAAACCGCTCTATCGTACCGGCCGTAACCAGAGCCCAGTCCTTTTCAAACATTGCAAACACACGATAGTCTTTTTCTTTATACGTCATGATGATTCCCCTTACACTGTAACTATAATTATACGCTCATTCTAATCATAAAAGCTCACGATCTCATAACCGCATTTAGTGCCGAAAAACATACTTTATTTACCGATAACCGACTACCGAGTCTGTCGCTTTACTTCTACCGGCAAGGCAGGCGACTCATATGTATATAGCCTCTTCATCCAGCAGAAACTGTTCCACCCCTATATACAATATGCCGTTTTCATCCTTCCACGGTTTGATATAGTCACGGACCGCAACAATCTTACCGAAAGAATCAGGTATACGAATGAGGGAAGCTATCTCCTGCATTCGCTTTTCAGGTTCCGAAACAGACAGCGCCGACTGAATATAAAACCGCTGATTACCGCGGTTTACAACGAAGTCGACTTCAAGATGTTTTCGAACCTTTTTACCTTCTTCTGTTTTTATGTTCTGCTCGACAACTCCCACATCCACATCATAACCGCGACGAATCAAATCACAGTAAAGAATATTCTCCATAATATGCGATTCTTCCTGCTGCCGAAAACCGAGTCGGGCATTCCTCAGTCCTACATCCGTATAGTAATACTTCAGCGGAGTCTGCATGTACCTTTTTCCCTTTACGTCGTATCGATGGGCTTCGCTAATTAAAAACGCCTGTGTGAAATAGTTAAGATACAATTCAATCGTCGCAGGACTAATACGAATCTGCTTTTCACTTAGAAATGTACGAGAAAGTTTTGTCGGATTCGTAAGGGATCCGACATTTGAAGCAATGATATGCAAAAGGTCTTCGAGGATACCCGTACCGTTTTGAATATTGTGCCGTTCAACTACATCTTTCAGATAGGTGCGCGTAAACAAATCTTTCAGATACCTGCTCTTCTCTTCATGGGAAGGAAGCATCGGAACAACAGGCATTCCTCCATACGTATAATAATCAATCCACGCATTCCTCTGCTCACCTTCATACACCTCATAAAATTCAGCAAACGAAAGGGGATACACTCTGATCTCATCGCCCCGATCCCGAAATTGCGTAAGAATATCCGAAGAGAGCATTTTCGAATTGCTGCCCGTAACATAAATATCCGCATTTTTTATTTTCATTAAACCGAGAATAACATCAATAAAAGTCAATTTTGCGTCATCATTCGGCACATACGGATTTTGAATTTCCGTAACAAACTGTATCTCATCCATCAACACATAATACTGCTTAGACTTATCAGTAATTTTTCCCCGGACATATTTGTCGAGCTCCAACGGATTTCTATACCTTGCATTCGCCAAGTCATCAAGGGCAAGGCTTATAATCTGAGCATCGTCAATTCCGTTTTTACGAAGATATTTGGTGAATAATTCAAACAAAAGATACGATTTCCCGCTTCGCCGTATTCCCGTGACAATTTTTACCCTGCCATTATGCATTTTGGTAAGCAATTTTTGCATATATTGCTTTCGGTTAAATTCCATTTTATATTACCTCGAACTTTTTTTGCGGATTCCGCATTTATTTTTCGAGTTAATCATATCAAGTGAATAATTGTATTGCAAGTATGGTCAAATAGTTTTCGCGGATTCCGCACTTTTAATTGGAAAGGAAAAAGCAGGTTTACAGGCTGTCCTGACATGAGCAGTCACGTTGTCACCTCAGTCTCTTCGCCCCCTCATCAGCAAGGCAGGCGACTCACCCTACCGAACTCATGACCCTGCCGATGTAGTAAATGCCTCCTATGATGCCGACTGTAATCAACAGCCCTGCCAGAGAGGATAATGTCTTTAGAAACAATTTTTTATCTTTACGAAAGGTTGAAGCAAGGACCGTAAGTTTTAATATCATGCCGACTGTCGCTATAGGCAAGCCACAGATGAATACAAATGAAATCATATAAAAGCCGATTTTCACACTTCCCATTCCCAGTGAAACGCCTATGACAAAGGTTAAAATAAGAAATGTATCCAACCCTCTTGATACCCAGTACCTTCGTTTATCCGCACCGTTCCATATTCGTTTTCCCGTATCTATCAAACATCTCATGAACTTCAAGTCGGACTCCTCCCTGACTGAGCCGGCGCTTAGAGGAAATAAGGCCGAAGTCCCATCTCTCAACACGGCAGAATTACTCGTTGATCTGCCGGCGGCCGTAACGTTTTCCTCCAATACGGACTATGCGACCGGAGTCCTTCAGCGTATTGATATATTTCTGAACAATTCTCCGTATTGTCCCAAGTCTTTCTCCCAAGGCTTCCTGTGAAATATCCGGTTCTTCTCTTAATATTTCTATAAGCCTAAGCGCCATTGTACATTCCGAAGTACTGTCATTATCAGTGCTTCGGTGCATCGGGCTAAGCAATTAGCGCACTTTTAAGTGCCTTAAAACACAAGTGAATGCCATTTCCCAAAACCTCATAGCCAGGCAAGTCCGTCCCAAGTGCGCGACACGCATCGCAAATCTTCTGAATTCCGCGCCCTTATCTCTCTATGTAAGCCATTCGGTAACATGCATTCGCAATGTCAGGCAGTTCAATTTTGTCTCCGTCTTACCTGTGTGTCAGCATTTTGAACCTGACGGCCAATTCCTGCGGATACAGCGGCACCATACTGCCATGTCCGCAATTTCTTATCTTTACTAATTTTGTACCGGGGAAATGCCTTTTTACGTATTGGATATCCCATGCGCGGTCTTTCTCTTCTCTATCCCCGTACCAATATTCCAGATGGCCGGAAATTTCCGGCACCGGGTCCGGCATCTTGTAATTATTGCAGGATTCAAAAGTACGCCAAATTGTCTTATAGCTCATAAAATGAAGCACCCCGGACAAGTACTCCAAGTCTTCTTTACTGTACTCATCTGTGGAGAACGCCTTTTCCAGAATCTTCAGCCCGCCCGCTTTAGCCACGGATACCATCATAAAATCTCTGACGGCGATAAGACGGGTGATGAGCCATGGCAGCTGATAAGGCGTGATGGCTCCATCTGCAATCGCATTCTTAACGTGGACCTTGTGATCCGCCAGCATCCTGAGTGCTACGCTGCCTCCCATAGAGCAGCCATACAGTATATCAACATCCTCTATTCCTTTTAATACAAGATAGTCCGATATCCGGGCGGAAATATCCTCAACACTTGTAAAATCTTCATTGGGCGCCTCCCTGTCGTAGCCGGGAAGCGCCGGAATAATCAGGTGAAAATCTTCGCAAAGAAGCGGGCAGACGCGAGAAAAATAATCCCATGTGACTACAGAAGGATGAATCAACACTATGTTTCGATTATTTTGCTTGCCGTATTCATGAAACGTCATGTCATCCCCCTTTTCTCATCTTTTAGACCGTATTCCTCATAATATAGAAGAATTATCCTGATAGACTTAATTAAATAATTACAGCAAAGTGCATATTCCGGTGATTCCGAGAAAGCAGAAGAAATATGACGAGCAATTTCAAAAGCCAACCGAAAATTGTTTTCTGCGCGGGTAACCCGCTATTATGTTTCGTTTTACGATTCAGACAATAAACCTTATCAGCAAAATGCTTCCTGTCTGCGCAAGTGAGAAAAGCGGAGCCATGACGAACGGCCGCCGCAGAAAGTGTTCAAAATATCCAGTATGTTATGAGTATATGGGTCAGTCAGAATGTAGGATTACAATTGCAGGATCACGCTGCATATGTTACACCGGGGACTTTACCTTATCTCCATTTATTGAACTGCGGTCGTTCTGTTTTATCAATACTTACTTCAGCCAGCGAATACATCTGGTCGGATAAAAAATCAATTCTATTACGGCTATTTTCTTCGTGAGATAACAGGCAATAACTGAAATCAACCAGGCAAGAAGAGTGACACCGACTATCATCAAGAAATAATCGGCAATCCCCGCTTTGACAAATACTGCCCTTATAGCAGATACGGCGGGAGCATGCACCAGGTAAATGATTAGAGAATCACGGCCATACTTTCTAAAATAATTATGTATACGATTCTCCCTGAAATTAGAATAGATGTAGAAAAACACAGGAATGCTGGCCATTTTCGAAACAAATGTAACAAAAGTTAAGCCGTTTGTATCATACCAGTTTTCCCCACCGAATTGAATTTGTATGAGCCAGGATATTAACATAATCGTGAGTGCCGCGATAAAACTTTTGTTATAGAAAAAAGTTTTATGTTCCTTTATCAAGCGGCCGAAATTAAAAGTTACCGCCCATGTAAACATCAAATGCAAAAAAGCGGGAAATTCAATTAAGGAAGCCGCGACAAAGAGAATCAAACTGATACCGAATTGAACTTACACAGATCCAAAAAGCCGCTCAGTATATAAATTAAGACCAAAGCATATATATACCACAAATAGCTGATTGGGTGAGCAAAGATACCTAATAAGTCAGACCACGGATGAACAGCATGTGTTGAACTTTCCGGAGAAAGATTTTGCATAAACACATACGCTGCTGAAAATATAATATAAGGAACAGCCAGGCTTACAATTCGTTTAAGCATATTTTTCCCATATTCATCCCGATTCTTAACTTCTTTATAAACAAGACCGGATAACGCAAAAAATACAGGCATAATGAAAGTAGCCAATAAAAATATCGTCCATTCGCCTATTTGCTGCTCTCCCTGGGCGAACACATTAGCATCATGCACACTTTTAAAGGCATGATAGATAACTACAAAAAGGATAGTCCATCCTTTCGCCCAGTCAATCCAGTCTATGCGGCCTTGTTTATCTGTTAAGACTGTACTTTTATTCATGAATATCCTCAACCTTTTATAGGAAATTTGCCGATTTTATCACATCTGATGTGTAGTTTACCATGTCTGCCCCACTTAGAACCCTTCACCACGGAAGTCTGCATCAATCAACAACCGCACTATCGTCTTTTCCTGAGTCTTCCTTAATCAGCACGAGCCGTTTTTCCATACTGAGAGTATTTCCTTCCAAGAAACCACAGGTAATTCTTAAACCAATTTTTACTTCATCCGTGACATCAAGGCCACGCACTCGACATGTGATTCATTGTCCAAACTTATTAACGATACCCTATCGAGAATCGACAATTACCTTATCTATATTCAGATTTCAAGAATGAAACTTTATTCTTTTTCATTGTGCCCCACTCACCAGACAGGTTTCTTAAACATTCATATACAAATAGCCAATATTGATCCATTTCACCTTTTTTCAATTCTTGTGCATAATCTTTCAATTGTTTTACCTCTGATTTGAGGTTATTCTTTTTGCAATAAATAAATGCCATCAACATCAATATACAATCTTGAGAACTTTTAATTATTT
>ERZ772986.2394-NODE-2394-length-10247-cov-4.314266_pt1 | contig 10247 bp, 10 predicted proteins | sample MGYA00511898_ERZ772986 | MGnify/ENA primary metagenome ERZ772986 (study PRJEB29015, sample SAMEA2737934) | human oral metagenome | biome: human oral; feature: human-associated habitat; material: dental | place: China | collected 2148 ... | reverse complement strand
TGAAAATGGGAAAATGTTTCCCGTTTCAGACGGCCTTTCCAATGCCGTGCAAATATATGAACGAGTAAAATTACATTTCTATGGAATAAATTATATGCCTATGAAATATAAAGATAAAATAAACTGTAATAAACAGTTAATTATAGAAATGAAGATGAACTTTCTTCGTTTCTTTCTTTCTTACAGCCATGTACCGAGAAAGGTGCATTAAGTGTTTTAATTACCAAAGTAAGAAGGAATTGATTATGAAAAAATTTGCCCATTTTAGCCATGTGTTTCATGGTTCTAAGAGGTTTTGTTTATGCCATTGTGGCGTATATTTATGCTTTTTGCGTTGTGTTTTGCACCATTTTGCACTGCGTTTTGCACCATTTTACGTTGCGTTTTGCACCAAAACGCACTGCATTTAGCATCAAAACGCATTGCGTTTAGCACCAAAACGCGCTGCATTTAGCGGCAAAATGCACTGAATATAGCAGCAAATTGGCCAAAAACTGGTGCAAACAGCACTCTTTTTTAATAAATATTCATTTTGCCCGTATGTGCAACTACCCTTTATTTGCATCAAAACAAACCTTCGCGAGAATCGTTTTTTTGCGACAAGGTGGGCATTGGTGGACAAAAAGAGCACTCATAATGTTAAAATTCTTACTAAAAAGGTTACAATGACTGACGAGTGGACGAGTTGACAAGAGGATAAGTTAACGAGTTGAGAAGTTAACGAGTGGACGAGTAGACGGGTGGACAAGAGGACAAGTTGACGAGTGGACAAGAGGAGACGTTAACGAGTGGACGAGTTGACAAGTGAACGAGTTAATCGTTTATCTTTCGGATTTTGACATAAATACGTCCATCTTGACATAAGGACATAAGAAACATAAAGAAGTGCTCTTTGCTTTCTCCTCATTATGTGCCACAGGACAGATGCTTTCAACTGGCAGAGAAAGCATTGAAACAACTCGCGCCAGGTTATCTTTTTTGAGGCATAGCCACGTTTTGCCACAGACAAATGGGGCAGAATTTCAGTACTTATCATAATCTTAGTCCAGTACTTCGTACATGATAGGTGTGTTTATCCTGGATTTATAACGCAAAGATAATAAACCCCTATCCCTTTTTAGAAACATAAAAGTGAAGACGACTTCTATTACTGTCCGCTAAAAATAAATTTTTATTGAGAGAAAAACTTTTAGCAGACAGCAATATAAGTATAACGTTTGGAAAGTGAACTGTGGTTTTGCACGTGGAGTTGGCCACGCTGTGCAGGCCTTAAAGAAAACGTTGCGCTTTGAGTAACAGGACTGTTTGCACGCCTTATCACCCGCTTGTGTGTGGGGGATGCAGCGTGTTTTGCTCTGTTTCCTCAAAGCGCAACGTGTGGTTGTGCGCGATAATGCTGGCCTGCTTAATGGTTTACCAAGCGGCGCATTGGGGTTAAAGCCATTGCGGCAACTTGTCGAGATGTATGCCGTTGCTGCCTTTTACAAGGATGTAATGGTTTTCGGGACGATGCTTTTTCAGCTCGGCTATCACTTCCTCTACATCGTTGAACTTGCGGAAAGCGCAGTTTGTGCGGGCAAATTCGGGGCCAACGAGCCACACCTCGTCGAGCGCGAGCTGCGAAAGCTGGTCGACAATGGCTTGGTGCGCGCTCTGACTAACGGTGCCCAATTCGAGCATGTCGCCCAAAATGGCCATCTTGTGCGGCACTTCCATATCGTGAAAGTTGTTCAGGGCCACGCTCATACTTGTGGGATTGGCGTTGTAGGCGTCCATAATCAGCTTGTTGTGTGTCGTTTCTTCCAGTTGCGAACGGTTGTTGCTGGGCACGTAATTGGCCAAGGCGCGGTTGGCCTCTTCGGCCGAAACGCCTAAGAAAAGGCCCACACTGAGGGCTGCAAGCATGTTTAGCACGTTGTATGCCCCAACAAGATGGGTTTGAACCTCGTTCCATGCGCCGCCTTCGCGTTGCCAAGCGAAACGTAAGAAGGGGGCAGCCGAAACCACATTGCCGCTAACGAAGAGGTCGGGGCGTGCAGGCGTGCCATAGGTTACGAGGTCTAGCCCCTCGGCAATGCCCATCAGGTGGGGATTGTTGGCATCTACAAACACCTTTCCGCGCTTGCTTTGGCGCATAAAGTCGTATAGTTCGCCTTTGGTTTTTACCACTCCTTCGAACGAACCAAAGCCTTGCAGGTGGGCCATGCCTACGTTGGTGATGAGTGCAAGGTCGGGTTCAACCAGCTCGACCAGTGTCTTTATGTCGCCCGGATGACTGGCTCCCATTTCTACCACGGCCACTTCGTGTTCGGGTTTAAGGCGTAGTAGGGTTTTGGGAACGCCAATGTCGTTGTTGAAATTGCCCAAAGTGTACAGCACGTTGTACTTCTGGCCCAGCACAGCCGCCAGCAGTTCCTTAGTGGTTGTTTTGCCGTTGGTGCCCGTTATGCCCACTATGCGCGTGCCAAGGGTGCGGCGATGGTGGCGCGCCAGCAGTTGAAAGGCTCGCAACACGTTGTCTACTAGGATGTATCGCTCGTCGCCTTGTGGACAATATTCGGCCTCGTCTACCACGGCAAAGGCGCAACCTTGCTGCAAGGCCGCGGCAGCGAACTTGTTTCCGTTGAACGATTCGCCTTTAAGGGCGAAGAAAATGCTACCCGCGGGGCAGTCGCGACTGTCGGTGGTTACTACGGGGTGGCGTTCAAAAATCTTATATAACTGTTCTGTTGTCATATTCTTTCTTTTGTGTTGGCTGCTTTTGCAGGGTGTGGGCAATTGGCAATTTGCTCTCGTGCGCTAGCCGTTGGGTGGGCGTTATTCGTCTACTTTCAATTCTTTGCGATATTCGCCCAATCGTTTAAGCAATTGCTTGGTAACCTTTTCTGTACCCGGTTTGCCGTAGATGTTGTTCAGTTCGTCGGGGTCGGCCTGCAAGTCGTACAGCTCGTAATAGTCTATGTCGGCATCATCGCGGAAGTAATTGATTCGTTTCAATGCCTGATAGGTATAATATTCGCTGGTTCCGGGCGTGCGTTGGTACTTGTTTTCTTGCACGGCGCGGTCGCTGCCCTTGCCGTAGAAGTGGATAAGCTTGTAGCGTTCGTTGCGTACGCCATCGTGCTTACGCACAAGGTGGTAAGTGGGATAGTCGTAATAGTGGTAGTAAAGGTCTTTTCGCCAATTCTTCACCTTTGCTCCTTTAAATAGCGGTTGCAGGCTACGTCCGCTCATTTCGGTGGGCTTTTTAACTCCTGCAAGTTCGAGGAAAGTGGGCGCGAAGTCGATGTTCTGCACCAGTTGGTTGCATTCTGTTCCTTCTTTTACATGTCCGGGATAGCTGATGATGAGCGGTGTGTGGAACGATTCTTCGTACATAAAGCGCTTATCAAACCATCCGTGTTCGCCCATATAGAAACCTTGGTCGGAGGTGTACACCACGATGGTGTTGTCGCTAAGTCCGTTTTGTTCCAGATAATCGAGTAGTCGGCCCACGTTGTCGTCAACAGAACGTATCACGGCAGCGTAGTCGCGAATGTAGTTTTGGTATTTCCACTTCACCAATTCCTTGCCTGTGAGTTTTGATTCGATAAACTTCTTGTTCCTTGGCATATAGTATTTGTCGAAGGCTACGCGCTGTTCGGTGGTAAATCTGCTTGTTTCGCCGAGCAGTGCGTAATACGAATCCATGCTTTCCACATCGGCCGTGTCTAGCGTTTCGGGCACTTTCAGGTCTTGAATCATGCGCAAGTCGTCGTCGATGCGCATCTTTTGCGTTCTGGCAGCCGAGCCGCGCGTGGCGTAATCGTCCCAAAAGGTTTTGGGAAGTGGGAACTCAACGTCGCCGTAAAGGCCGAAATACTTTTCTTCGGGCATCCAATTGCGGTGCGGTGCCTTGTGATGCACCAGCAAGCAGAAGGGTTTCGACTTGTCGCGATGCTCTAAGAAGTTGATGGCATGGTCGGTAATGAGTGTCGTTGCGTAGCCTTTCTCTTGCTTGTACTTGCCGTATTCGCGGTTGGAGCAGAACACGGGGTTGTAATAAGAGCCTTGGTTGTTGAGGATGTGGAAGAAATCGAACCCCTTGGGGCGGCAGTGCATGTGCCATTTACCCACCATTCCTGTGGTGTAGCCCGCCTTTTGTAGCAGTTCGCTGAAAAAGGTTCGGGTGGTATCGATGCCTTCTCCCAGTTGTCGTTGTCCGTTTTGGTGGCTGTAAAGGCCCGTGATGAGGCAGGCGCGACTGGGCGTTGACAGCGAGTTTTCGACAAAGGCCGACCTGAACAGCATGCCGCGGCGCGCCAATCGGTCGATGTTGGGCGTGGGCGCAAGCTTAGATAGGGCACTTCCGTATGCGCTGATGGTTTGCATGGAATGGTCGTCGCACATGATATATAATATGTTGGGGCGCACGGCAGTGGCTTGTTTCGCTGCGTTCACGGGGTACGTGGCCAGTTCAGGGCACTTGGGGTAGCTGGTGTCGTTGGTTTGTGCCATTGCTCTTTCGGCTGTCGTGGCCAAGGCAAGGGCAGGTAACATGGTGAGCGAAATGTTGGATGGTAGATTCATCTTTGTGTAAGTTGGTTGCTGTTTTGCGCCGGCATGTGTGTTCGCTAAGCTTGTGGCGGGCATGTAGGCAGCGCGTTATGTGCTACAAAAGTACACAAAATCGTGGGGATGGCTGCCCCCAATGCCACATTTTTTGTTTGGTGGGCGAAATATTTTGAATGAGTGTGGGGTGGTGGATGGGTGCGAATGGCACTCCTTGTTATATAAGGTGGGGCGGTGTTGGTTGGGCATGATGGTATTGGATGGTGTGCAAATGGCACTCCTTATTATATAAGGTGTGGTGGTGACAGGTGTGCCGAGCGAAGTGCGAAGAAAGGGTTGTGCGTTTCCTTTTGGCATTTAAAGAAGAAGGGATAGGGCTAAGTTTGGGGTATAAAAAAAGTCCTTGAAATCTCACGACTTCAAAGACCCACACAATTTATTAACCAAAAAATTGTGGTGCCACCAGGAATCGAACCGGGGACACAAGGATTTTCAGTCCTTTGCTCTACCAACTGAGCTATGGCACCAACTTCTGAATTGCGAGTGCAAAGGTAGTGATAATTTATGTAACTGGCAAACATTCTCTGCATTTTCTTTAATATTTTCTCGTCATTTGCACGTTATTCAGATTTTTGCAGTACCTTTGCACCGCATTTAAGCGAAGAAAGCCAGTTGCGTAAGTAATGTTGCGGTTCGTCATTGGCATTCGTTTTGGCATCGGGATGTAGCGCAGTTGGTAGCGCACTACGTTCGGGACGTAGGGGTCGGGCGTTCGAGTCGCCTCATCCCGACCAAAAAACAATCGGCCACGCATTGGGTTTCCAATGGCGTGGCCGATTGCTTTTAGTGAGAACGTGAATAGGGAACGATGGTTTCCTATATATATGGCTCCCTATTTTTCTTTTTTCGGTTTCTTTCCTACTTCAACGAATATTGACATGATGGACAGAATGGTGATTCCTCCAAAGATACCAGAGAACCAAGGCTTATCTAGGTATAGAGCGAAAGCTGTAATACCCATGAAAATGACAAGTGATAAGAAGGCAAAACGCATACCCCTAATGTTCATCTTTGCGTCTTTTTGTTCAGACTCCTTTATTAATTCCAACTTCTCTTTTTCCATATAATGCCTATGTTCTTGTTCTTTTCTCGCTGTTTCTATCAGGAACTCAACAATATTGGGGCTGATTTTCTGGTATTGGGATAACTCTTGGGGCGAAGGCAATGAGTTATCATCAACCGACACGGTTTGTTCTAGTTGCTTTCCTACCGAATCGCCAGTTGATACTTGGGTTTCTTTCCTGCTGATAGATTGTTTAGCCATTCTCCATTATAAGTTTATTAAAGCTTTTTCGTATGTCGGCTGCAACATTCCGTCTGTCGTTTATCAGGTTCTCTGCATCGGTACGACGATCCGATTTGCCATACAGCACTTCCCTTTCTAGTTCTTTTATTGCTTCCGAATCAGAGTGATATTGACCTTTGGAAGCTCTTCCAAACACGTATGTGGCCCTTGCCACAAATTGTATCATGCTTTTTATGATGTACATAAAGCCTCCTTTTATTTTATTGGATGTTATTTTATAGTGCAAATATAGTGTTTTTATCTCGAACGAACAAAAGTTTAACAGATTGACAGCTTCTAATGTGCGGCAATGTTGACGGCTTTTGTTTGGTAACGTGGTATCGAAAAGGCGTGTTTGTTGTTTACACACTCGCAGAATGTGGCCTGAAAAGTCTACGATACCTCTTTTATTATAGGCGTTGTTGCAATAGCTGAATTTTAGCCGACAAGTTGGTTCGTCAGCTGTTTGGCAGACACGTTGTCTATGAATTGCGATCCGTTTTACAAGGCTTGTTCCCCCTTGCCACGCTAGCAAGCGGACGAATGAAAGGGCGCACGGTGTGTGCAGCAATTGTTCGGCCTTTACTTCTCTTTATATATAATCTTGTTTTGTCCCGTTGTCAGTTCCAGCGTTTCTCGGTTTTCGGCAATGAAACTGTCGATGTGGCGCACGCGTTTCTCTTCCAAAATCTCGTCAACGGCGATGAGGATGCCCGTTTCTTCAACGTCGCCGAAACCATAGTTGATGGCCGTTCCGAAGAGTTTCATCGTAGGACTAAGCCCCATGTAGGCGTTAACCAGCGGCGGAATGTTATATCCCAACGCACGAATTTCGCGATTCAAGATTTTATAATCTGCCTTAAAGTCGTTTTCGCAGAACAGCGCCTCCAACTCTTTCGGGTCGGTTTCGATAATAAGGGGCTTCATCGGTGTAATTAAATTCTCCTTATCGTCGAAGTGTTTTTTAAGGAAATAGAGTATCATATCCCTGCCGCGACGGATGTACGAGGGGTACATCGTCATCTTTCCAAAGAAGTATTTCAGTTTCGGGTTGATGACCGTCAATGCGCCAAGCCCGTCCCAAAGGTTGTCTAGCGCAAAGATACTCTTTGTTCCCTTGCGGATGCTTTGGTATTCTACGGCCACAAACGAACGGCCTAGTTCCACCGTATAAGGCATATAGTCGGTGAGAAAGCGATTGGAAAACTTGAACATGTGGCTCGTTGCCAGCAGCGGTTGTCCGTCGTCGTTCATCTTCCAGTCCGTTCCGTATATATATCTGTATCCCCCAATGATGTCTTCTGCGTCGGGGTTCCACACGATGAGCTGCTTATATCCGCCTTCCATCGTGTCGAACTCATCGATGTCCAACGCCTTTCCCGTTCCTCCGCCGGCGTTTCTGAACGCAATCTCGCGCAGCCTGCCAATCTCTCGCATCACGTTGGGCGAGTCTTGTGCGGTAACGATGTATATCTCGTTATTGCTCTTGTTCGTCAGGCGCAATTGTTTGTTGGGCGTGAGTTCGCTTTTCAGCAGTTCCCTTTCAACGGGTTGGATGATTTTTTCTTCCATTCTTCCTTCGGTTATGGTTTATGGCTTAGGGATTAAGTCGCTGGTTTTGGTTGTTTGTGGGCAGTTGGTACACCAAGTTTTGCACCGCTTGCGCCCATTGCAGGGACGTTCGGCTTTTGTCGAACGTTTGCCACGGAATGGGTTTGCCGATGGTTACGTTAAAGGTTTTGTGCCTGTTCTTGTACATTTCGTCTACAAGGAACAGCATGGCCACGTTGAACTTGATGCCTAGGCGTTTGCAGGTGTTGGCCAAACGATAGAAAAAGTTGGAGTTCTGCCCTCCGAAATGTATGGGCACCACGTCTCTCTGTGTTTCTACACTCTTGGCGATGAACGTCTTTGTCCACGGTATGTCGCGTATCTCGCCTTTCGTTCTTCGGCTGCAAAGGCCCGCAGGGAACATCATCATGTGCTGCTGCGACTTGAAACCAGCCTCAACCATAGCAGGGAAAGCGCGACTTTGGTTGCCAGTTTTGTTGATAGGAATACATAGCGGAGCCAAACCGGGCAGGTTCATCAGCAGGTCGTTAACCAGATAACGGAAGTTGCCGTCGTAGTGCCGACCCACGATTGCGCCAAGTGCCACGCCGTCGATGCCGCCCAATGGATGGTTAGACACGAACGTGTATAGCCTACCATCATCCTTTGCAGGCAGGTTTTCCATGCCGCGCACGTTTAATGTCAGGTCTAGATAGCTTACGCAAGCCTCTAACCAGTCTACGCCCACGCGTTCGCGGTTGTCCCAAAGAAAACCGTTCACCTCGTCTTGGTGCACGATGTGTTTAAGCCATCTTACCAACGGACGGGGTACAAGACGCGCCTTGTCGCCCATCTTGCTTTTAAGGATGTTGTCTATGTCTATGGTTTTCTCCACAATGTCGTTCTATCAAAACAATACTAACAATTTGCAAAAATAACACTTCTTTTTTTAATATGTGCGGTGTGCGGCCTAAAAAATGCGTGTTTTTTTGCGTTGTCTTTCAATTGTGGCTTGCTAAACGTTGCTTTCGGGCACATTACTGTACAACCTGGTCTGGCCTTCGCTTGGCATCTTGCTTTTCGGCAGTGTGGCCTGTGGGCATGTTTCTTGTGTTGGATGTCGGGTGATGTGGGTGTTTTTCACAAATACATTATATCTGCAACTAGTCGATATAATAAATAGGTGTGACTATGTGCCAAAGCCTTGCTTGGTGATTGTTTGATTATAGCCAAACAGGGTTGCTTTTGGAAAATTGTTGTTAGAAGAACGTAAGTTGTGCGTAGCATGGCGTGAACAAACCCTTATGCAGAGAAAAGGCAACACTTTGGTTTGCTAACAGCGTATCTATGGCGTTCCGAATCCAGTTCTGCTTGACTATAAGTGAATTTGCTATACAACATTTTGCAAATAAACAAAAGAGGAGAGAAACCTATTCACAAGCAGTTGGTTCTTTATTGTTTCTTCAATCGTCGGTTAAGAATAACATTCCGCACCTTGTAAAACACCCACATCAACAAGGGGGCGTGCCATTCCTTTGGCAAGCATCGCCAAAAGCAAAGCAACCAAAACGAGGGTTTGCCCAATGATTTTTATCGATAGCCAGACCTAACCGACCGAAAGAACATGAAAGAATTACGAATGCAGAATCAAAAGGGATTAAAGCAATGAGCGTTTTTTGTGGGGTTTCGAAAATTGGAATTGGGCATCACTTATCGTCGTAATGGCCAACCACGGATAACACTAGTACGACTATCGTCGTGTTGTTGACAAGATACCGCAGCCGGTTCTTCTTGTCAATCTTGCGAGACCAAACGCCATTGGCATATCGAAGTTGGTGCGGATGCCCCGTGCCTGTGTAAGGGTGCTCGCTAAGTTCAACTAAAAGGGCTTTGAGTTTTTTGTAGCCTTGTGCGTCAGACTTGCGCAGCTTGGCGATTTCTTTTTGCGACTGTTCTGTAAAGTCTAAATCATACATGGCCTGTGCGCTCTAAAAAATCATCAAGGCTTTCCCCTCTTTCCATGCGATTTACACGGCCGCTCTTCACGTCTTCTAAGGCTTTCTGTAAAGATGCAACCTCTTCTCTTGTGGGAAACTCCTCTTCGTCTGTAACCACCACAAGCCGGATAGGATAATCGTTTCTCCTAGCCACAAAGATTGTTTCGTGCGCGGCCAAATCAAAATATTTCTTTTGGTTGGCTCTAAGTTCTGCCGGGCTTATTATCTGCATAACATATCTATTTAAGTATATGGCAAAGTTAGTGATTATTTTTCAAGCCACCAAGCTTTTAAGTACTTGTTTTTGTACATATACGTGTACAAGTGTAAGAAACGAAAGGCAACGTCCTTAACCCGCTTTCCTCTGAGAAAAGAGCGGCCATTCCCTGTGGCAAAGGCCACAAGCGCCTACAGCATACTTCGAAAAGGGAGGCAGCCATCATGCCACCACACCCACCCCGATACTGAAACTCTGGAAATCAAAACCTTGTGAATGGGCATGTTGGCACATACGCCCGTAAGATATAAAGGTGTGAAACGGCCGTCCTTCTTGGCATGCTGAGGTTCAGGAAAACACCTGTCGAAGTCCTGGAGGGCGGTTAACTTTTAAATCTCAAAGTCTTCGCCTAATCAATTTCTTCTGCCGATGCCTGTGCGTTGGACTGCTTAGCCAAGCTCAATGGCCTGCATGGTTCGCCGAAACGTGCCTCATGCGGGGTGAAAAAGAAAAAGGGAACTACCGAAGTAATTCCCTTTCGCGCTTCAAGATGGGCTTGAACCAACGACCCCCTGATTAACAGTCA
>ERZ772986.2390-NODE-2390-length-10252-cov-3.070609_pt1 | contig 10252 bp, 8 predicted proteins | sample MGYA00511898_ERZ772986 | MGnify/ENA primary metagenome ERZ772986 (study PRJEB29015, sample SAMEA2737934) | human oral metagenome | biome: human oral; feature: human-associated habitat; material: dental | place: China | collected 2148 ... | reverse complement strand
TTGATCGCGAATGGGAACGAGCAGAGGATCAGCACCCCGAGGCTGCCGACGAACCACGCCAGGATGAGGTCCATGCCGCGCAGCCGGGTGACAAGCCCGATGACGAGCCCAGGCACAGTGTGCAGCGCGATGGCCACCAGCAGCCCCATGGCGCCGCCCTGGGCGCCGGCGATCACACCGGTGGCGGCGAAGGCCCCGAAGGTGGCCAGGAAGACCGCGAGCCAGAACCGGTTGACCCGGGACTCTGCCTCGGTGGCCTGTTCGTCTACCGCCACCGGCCGCATCTCGGGTTCTGGCGCATCTGAGGCGCGCGCCGGTTCGACGCGTTGATGCTGAGAGGCCTCGACACTCATCTGACCTCCCTGGATCTGGTGTGCTCGCGTGCGTGTTCGAAGACTGTGTTCCCCCCTGCCTCCTTGGATAGTAGCGAGCCCTGGCCCTCACCCCCTGGTTTTCCGGCTCGTTTCGGACCTGTCAGGGTGATCTGCCGCGGTGCCGCGTAGGGACGCATCGACGGGGCGACGGGCCTTCCGGTGAGCACGCTCTCCGGGCCGTCGGCGAGGGCGCGCGCGTAGTCGTCCAGGCTCAGGGCGATGGCCTCGATGGTGTGGTCGATGTCGGCCTCGGAGTGTGCCGCGCAGGTGACCCAGGACTGGGCGAGCACCCCGTGCCGCAGGAGTCCCTGCATCAGCACCGTCCGCATGGCCTGCGAGCGGTTGCCGTCGGCGTCGAGCGTGGTGAACACGAGGCACCGCGGGTCGCCGGCGGGGAAAAGGTGGCGGCTGAGCCCGGCGGCGGATGTGACCTCGGTCATGCCCGCTGCGAGGCGCTCCCCCGCAGAGCGGATCGCGGCGATCGGGTCGGATGCGGCGTACTCGTCCATCACCGCCCCGAGCGCGGCGAGGCCGACGGACTCCGGCCCGTAGGTCGTCGACACGAGGAAGGGACGGTCCCGGCCGGTGGCCAGGCCGCCCAGGTCCATCAGGTCGGCGCGCCCAGTGAGCGCGGAGATCGCATAGCCGTTGCCGATGCCCTTGGCCCAGCAGCTGAGGTCCGGGCTGACTCCGGTGAGGGCCTGGATGCCGCCGGTGTGCCAGCGGTAGCCGGTGACGATCTCGTCGTAGACGAGCACCGTGCCGGTGCGGTCGCACAGCTCCCGCAGCCCGGTGAGGAAGGGCAGGTCGGGTTCGGTGGTGGCGTCGGCGGCCTGCAGCATGACGGCGGCCACGTCGCCCTGCTCGACGATGGCGCGCACCGCACCGAGGTCGCCGTAGGGAAACAGGCTGCCCGCCTCGACCTCCGCGGGGAGGGTACCGGCGTTCATGGCGGTGTGGCCGATCCACCAGTCGTCCACAGAGAAGAACGACTGGTCGGCGACGGCAATGCGCCAGCGGCCGGTGGCGGCCCGGGCGAGTTTGACGGCGGCGGTCGTGACGTCAGAGCCGTTCTTGGCGAACTTCACCCGCTCCGCACCCGGCACGTTCGCCAGGAACCGTTCGGCGGTCTTGGCCTCCAGCAGGGTGGGGCGCGAGAAGCTGATGCCATCGCGCTGCGCTCGGCGGACCGCCTCGTCGACCCGTGGATGCCGGTGGCCGAGGGTGACAGCGCGCAGCCCGATGCCGTACTCGACGTAGGAGTGGTTGTCAACGTCCCACACCTGCGCCCCACGGCCCCGCACGATCCCCACCGGCGCGGACTCTGGGTACTGGTCCGGGCCGCGCGCGTAGGTGTGGGCCCCGCCGGGGACGACCTCGTGGAGCCGCGCCTGGGCGGCGACCGAGCCGGGCCAGGCGTCGATGCGGCGGCTCGGACGGGCGATCCCGCCGGGACCCGCCGCGACGAGCCGTCCCCTCAGCTGCGGATAGGCGGCCAGGACCTCGTCCTGCAGGTCGGCCAGCAGCAGCAGGACCTCCTCCGGGCCTGCCTCGATGAGCTCTTCCGGGCTGACGACCGGCACCCGGCTGCCCGGCATGCAGCGGCCCTGCTTGTTGGGCGACGCGTCGCCGACCGCGAGGATCGCGCCGGCCACCTCCCCCACCATCGCCAGCTCCGCGACGGCCTTGGACGCCGCACCGTACGCGAACAGGCGGGTGCCGGTGGCCTGGCGGTCGGCCAGGTAGTCACGCAGCTGGCCCAACGACTCCGTCACCGCGTCGGCGAGGCCGGCGAGACCCCCCGGGGTGGCGAGACCCTTCCGGGCCTCGTCGTCGTACGCGGCCCGGAGGCCGGCGTCGGGCTGCCCGCCGCGGGCCGCGAGCACGACGGCGACCCCGCCGTAGAGGTCGTATCGCAGGGCGGTGACCGGGGCGAGACCTGCGAGCTCCAGCGCACCACGCAGCGACGTGAGGGAGAAGTAGGCGTGGTGGCCGTGGCGCAGCGCGGTCCACTGACGCTGCTCGACGACGTCGCCGAGCGGCTGGATGAGGAACACGGCCAGCCCGCCGTCGGCGAGCGCCGCAGCGCGGCGCTCCAGGGCGGCCCGGAGGTCGCGGTCGTGCATGAGGCCGAGGCTGTCGACCAGCAGGTCCGCGGGCCCGCTGACCGGCTCCAGGTCGAGGAAGGGCAACCAGCTGCCGCCGTGCGGGGAGCCGAACTCGACGACCGTCCGCCGCCCGTCGAGGTGGCCTAGCCGGGCCAGGTCGGCGACCGCCTGGCGGGCCTGGTCGGTGACCGCCTGCGGCTCGGGCACCACGACCTCGGGTTCGGTGGTGTCGTCGGCGTCGAGCTGCGCCAGCCCGCAGGCGCGGCACAGCCGCATCGCCAGGGCGTGAGCGGCATCAGGCAGCGGGTCGCCGGGAAGCGGCCAGTGACGCGCCGACGGCTGCATCCCAAGGTCAAATACGACCGTATTGTCGCTGGATCCGCACAGCAGGCACTCAGCCATGCCACACCTCCGGCATGATGGGGTGATGGACGTACACGAGACCGACATCGACGGGGTGCTGAGATTCGTTCCCCAGCCGCACCGCGACGCCCGGGGCCTGTTCACCCGCACCTTCGACGCGGCCATCGGGGCGCGCCACAAGGTGGTGTTCGGCCCCGGCTCCCAGGACTCCCAGTCGCGTTCGGAACCCGGCGTGCTGCGCGGGCTGCACGGCCGGCTGGGCGACGGCGAGTCCAAGCTCGTGCGGGTCTCCGCCGGCGCGGTGCTGGACGTCGTGGTGGACGCGCGCCCCACGTCGCCGACCTTCGGACGCCACATCACGGTGGTGCTGGACGACCAGGAGTTCGCCGCGCTGTGGATTCCGGCGGGATGCCTGCACGGCTTCCAGGTGCTGCGCGGCCCGGCGGACGTGCAGTACCGCATCGACCGGCCTCACGACCCGTCCGAGGATGTCGCGGTGCGTTACAACGACCCGGACCTGGGCATCGCGTGGCGGCCCGGCGAGGTGGTCATGAGCGACCGCGACCGGGCCGCCGGGTCCTGGGCGCAGCTGGTGGCCCGACTGTAGGGGGTGTCGATCGGGATCATCCGGCTCGCCTGCTGGCGGAACCTCCAGGGTCATTTCACCGCCCGGAGGTTGTCGTCGAGCTGGGAGCTCTCCTGCAGCTCCCGGATGCGGGCGAGACGAACGAACCTGTGGTTGAAGATGTCGTCGTTCATGCCGTACTCGCGGTAGGCGGCCACCAGCTCGCGGGCCCCGTCGAGGATGCTGTGACGCACCGACGCCCCAGGCAGCAGGCGGCGCAGCCGGGAGAAGTCCACCCGGTAGGAGCGCGGGTCGTTGCCGGCCTCGCCCGTGATCCGCACCGACGCCCCGGTCTCGGCGGCCACGACCTCCGCGATGTCGGCGACGGTCACGTTGTTCTCCTCGGAGCCGACGTTGATCTTCTCACCCCGGATCTCATCGGCGGGCGCGGCCAGGGCGGCCGCGAAGACGTCGGCGATGTCGGCAGCGTGGACGAGCGGACGCCATGGGGTGCCGTCGGACAGGACGAGCACCTCACCAGAAAGCAGGGCGTGGCCGACGAGGTTGTTGAGCACGATGTCGGCACGCAGGCGCGGCGAGAAACCGAAGGCCGTGGCGTTGCGCAGCGAGACGGTGCAGAAGTCCTGGTCGGTGAGGCCGTCGAGGTCCGACTCGACACGCACCTTGCTGACCGCGTAGGGCGTGACCGGGGCGAGCTCGGCATCCTCCGCGACGAGCCCATCGCCCGCAGCCCCATAGACGCTGCATGTCGATGAGTAGACAAAACGTCCCACCCCCGCCTGCTTCGCGCGCTCGGCCAGCTGCACCGAGGCGAGGTGGTTGATGTCCTCGGTGATCTTGGGGGCGAGGTGCCCCAGCGGGTCGTTCGACAGCGCGGCGAGGTGGATGACCGCGTCGAAGCCCTCCAGGTCGGAGGCGGTCACGTCGCGCAGGTCACGTTGCAGGGTGGGCGGGTCGCTGGGGACGGGTCCCAGCACACAGCCGGCGAACCAGCCGGTATCCAGACCGGTCACCTCGTGGCCCGCGGCCTGTAACACCGGGGTCATGACGGTGCCGAGGTATCCCTGGTTGCCGGTGAGCAGGACCTTCATTCATGTACTCCAATCTTCACAACGGTGGTTGGTACGACGAACGCCTCGGCGTACCGCTGATGGCACTGGACGCCGCGCAGCCGCATGAGCGCGGTGAACGCCTCGTCGTCGAACCATGGGTGATCCGCCTGGCTGGGGTAGTGGCGGGATCACGTCGATCTTCGCGCGTGCCGCGCTCTCCGGCACGGGGACGAAGGTGCTCGTGGCGGGCAAGTCGGACTCGTACTTCGCGATCTCGTAGCCCCACACCGGCTGGCTGCGGAAGAGCTGGGCAGTCAGCTCGGCGACGAGCCGGTGGTCCTGGTGCATGTCACCCAGCTGCGGTCCGATGACCAGGTCCGGGTCACCCGCCTCGCGGAGCGCCATGACGGCGTTCTTCGCCTCCGCCCAGCTACCCGGGAGGCGGTTGTCGGGGAACCCTGCGATGCCGACCTCCAGGGCTGCTCCCGCACACAGCTCCGCCAGGGCAGCACGCTCCTCGTCCTCACGGACGGTCCCGGCGCCGGTCAGCACAAGTGCCGTCACCCGCATCCCGGGGTTGGCCTGGCACAGCATCCTGACGGTGGCGCCGGCACCGATCGCAATGTCGTCGCAGTGCGCTGCCACGAGCGCAAGGTGCCTGATCGGCTCGAGGATCATGACACCATCGCCAGGGAGCGGGCCCACGGTGCGTTCCCGGACTCGTACATCTCGTCCAGGACGGCACGCTCCTTGAAGGTGTCGGCAGGCATCCAGAACCCGTCATGCTTGAACGCCAGCACGCGGCCACTCGGTGCGAGCGCATTGAACGCGTCGTCCAGGTCACGTCCGCGACCGAGGTGGTTGAAAACCGCCTGGCGCAGCACCAGGTACCCGCCGTTCTCGTGCAACGGCAGGTCCGAGACACTGTGGAACCCAGCGACAGCGTCGCCGTCGCGGACGTCAAGCACATGGAACGAGGCCTGCGGGCGTACCGCCAGCATCATCGCCGCCGCATCCGGTGAGGCATTCATCCGGGCGACCATGGCGTCTATTGAGGCGTCGGTGAAGACGTCGGCATAGTTTGCTAAGAACATCGGCTGATCGGCTATGAGGTGCCGCACCCGCCATAACCGTTCGCCGATCGGCGTCTTTAACCCCGTGTCGACATATTCAATATTCCATAATCGTGCGCGCGGGTAGCGGGCGACCACCTGGGCCACTGTCTCCCTGACCTGATCCGCCGCGTAGCCGAGGCACAACACGAAGTCTGTGTGGCCGAAGCTGGCGTAATGGCTCATGACATGCACCACGAGCGGCAGGTCGCCGACGGGCTGGAGCGGCTTGGGCAAACCTTCGCCATGGCAGCAGCGCATGCGCATGCCGTAGCCGCCGCAGAACAGTACAACTTTCATCTCTCCCCCAGGGTTTCGATGTCGAGGTCTGGCATCGGCCAGATGAGCCGGGTGCCAGGCTGTAGGGTTTCCGCGAGCTGCGCGGTGATCTCATCGCGCAGGTTCCACGGCAGGACGAGGACGTCGTCGGGGGCGTCCTCGATCAGATGCTCCGGCGAGACCACCGGAATCCGGGTTCCGGGGGTGTAGCGGCCATGCTTGAACACGTTGCGGTCGGCGGCGTAGGCCACCAGGTCGGGACGGATACCGCAATAGTTCAGCAGGGTGTTGCCCTTGCCGGGCGCACCATATGCGACCACCCGGCGGCCTGCGCGCCGGGCCTCGATCAGGAAGGCGACCAGGTCGTCGCGGATCTTCGCTACCCGGTCCGCGAGACCGAGGTAGCCGTCAGGGGTGTCGAGACCGGCCTCCCGCTCCGCCGCCTCGACCTGCGCCACCCTCGGGTGTTCGGCGACGCCGGCCTCCGCCGGGGCCGCCCACAGGCGGATCGAACCGCCGTGGGTGGGCAGGAGCTCCACGTTGACGAGCTTCAGCCCGCCGGCCGCAAGCCCGCGGCGAGCGGCGAGCACCGTCCAGTACTGGAAATGCTCGTGGTAGACCGTGTCGAACTGGGCTGCGGTGACGAGCGAGAGCGCATGGTGCACCTCAATCGAGACCCGGCCGTGGTCCGCGACCAGTCCACGCAGCCCGGCGGTGAAGCCGAGGACGTCGGGGATGTGCGCCCACACATTGTTGGCCACAACCAGATCGGCCGGGCCATGCTCGTCGCGCACCTGCGCCGCCACATCCTGATCGAGGAACGCCCTGAGCACAGGAACCCCCTTGTTGCGGGCGGCGACACCGCAGTTGAGACTCGGCTCGATCCCAAGACACCTGATGCCGCGGTCGACGACATGCTGGAGCAGGTATCCGTCGTTGGCGGCCACCTCGACGACGAAGCTATCCGGGCCAAGACCCAGGTCCTCCACCGCCTGATCGGTGAACCGTTTCGCGTGCTCCACCCACGAAGTGGAGTAGGAGGAGTAATAGGCGTAGTCACCGCCGAAGGTCTCCTCTGGCGTGATCAGGGCTGGGATCTGCAGCAGCAGGCAGTCCGGGCACAGCCGCAGGTGCAGCGGATACGTGGGCTCGGGCATGTCGAGCTGCTCACTGGACAGAAATGACTCACACGCCGGGCTCGCACCGAGGTCGAGCACGGATACGAGATCGACGCTGCCGCAAAGACGACAGGGGTTGGTCACCGATGGTCCTCCATATCAGTTCTGGGCTTGGGATCTGCGGCCGCGCCGGATGGCGATGCGGCCGACGATGTAACCGAAACCGGTCGTCGCGAGCGCGGAGACGATCGCGAACGCGCCTCCCAGCCCGCGGGCCCGGGTGCGCGGGAACGAGCCGAGCTCACGCAAGACACCACGCGGCAGGACCCGGGTGGCGTATGCCGTCTCGGTGGACAGCGATGCCTGGCGGGTGGTGCGCTCGGTGACGGCCGCCTTCGAGATGCCCTCGGCGTACGAGCGGCGCCACAGATAGCGCCACGTCAGCCGGTCCCGACTCACGTGGTGACGCACCAGGCTACGCGGTTCGAAGAGGATCTTGGCCCAGGGACGCTGCTGGGCTGCGCGGATACACAGCTCTGTCTCCTCGCAGCCGTACGGCACACGGCCGACCCGGCCGAGATCCTCGCCGAACAGCCCCGCCGTGCCGAACACCTCAGCCCTGAACGCCATGTTGCAGCCCATGACGTTGCGCACGGGGGCCACCGTGGTGGGCTGACCCGCGTAGGTGCAGCCGACCACCCAGTCCAGCTCACCCCGTCCTGACGGGGCAGCGGGCAGCGAGACGGGCCTGCCGGCGTGGTCGGGCCACTGGGGGGTGGCCGCGCCACCCGTGATGAGTACGTCCTGGTCGCCGAACGGGGCAAGCAGTGCCTCAAGCCACCCCGGCTCAGGAGTGGCGTCGTCGTCGAGGAACACCACCACACCCGTCGTCACGAGACCGATCGCCGTGTTCCTGGCCCCGGACAGCCCCTGGCGGCGGGTGTTGGGCACGACGTCCACGAGCGGGCCGGCGAGCTCACCGGCGGCCCTGGCGAGAAGCTCGTCGTTGTGGTCGATGACGACAAGAACCCGGCCGTCGCGCCCGGACTCCCGGAGCTGCAGGGTCGCCGCCCGCACCCCGTCGCTGAGGTCCGCCCAGCGGTCCAGGGTGTAGGCGCACACGACGATGGTGACACTGTCCAACATGGCAGGGTCCACCTCTAGCGCGCCTGCCAGCGGGCACCGTTCAGGTGCACCGGGGCATCGTGCACCGGGGCATCCGCCTGTTCCCAGTCACGTGAACGCAGCCGGCAGGTGGGCGCATGATGCCGCGCCGGAGCTGCGACGAGACGGGAGCGCTTGGCCCTACCCCCGCGGAGCGTCTCAGCTGCGATCGTGCGCAGCACCCGCTGCCCGTCAGCGAAGGTGCGCAGGTTGCTCTCGCCATGGATGCGGTCGAGTTCAAAACTGGGCACCTCGGTGACCGCCAAGCCCGCCTGTGCGACACGCACTGTCAGGAGGGTCTCAATCTCAAAGCCGTCACCCCAGATACAGCTGCCGTCAGCGGGCTGGGGCTGGTCCGGGTCCGGTAGCTTCAAGGCAGGCAGGACGTCGGACCAGAAGGCGTTGTAGCCGTAGCAGAGGTCGGTGAATTTCGTGCCTAAACTAAGGTTGCTAAGAAAGTTGAGGCTCCAGTTGCCCGCTGCGCGTAAGCGGGTCAGGTCGACGGATCCTCCTCCCGACATGTAACGCGACCCTTTCGCGAAGTCTGCCCCGTCGACTAGGGCGTCGACAAACGCGGGGATCTCGCAGGGGTCGGCTGACCCATCGGCATCAAGCGTGACGATGACATCCCCGGCGGCGGCATACATCCCGCAGACTAAGGCATTGCCCTTGCCCGTACGCGTTTGCTCGACGACACGCACGTTGGACAGATGGCGACGAGCAACGTCGACCGTGCCATCGGTAGAACCCGCGTCCACAAGCACGACTTCGTACACGTCAGGCAGATCTGGAAGCAGCACCTCCAGGTTCTTGGCCTCATCTTTCGTCGGGATAACGATAGATACTCGTGGACTGCTTGAGCGAGCGCTCATGTAGCCCCCTTTCCGTTGGGATCAAGAAGTGCGCGTTCATGTTGATCGAATAACGCGCATAGCTGACCCTAGACGACTGCGACGCTGGGCGGCAGTGGTACGCCACAGGGGTATCGGCACCACCCCCTCAAACACACATATTCCCTAGTCAGAGCGGAAAAAGTCCGAAAGGATGACGCATTGTTAGCGGTGACATAGGGGGCCATCGGGCGACGTTAGAGCTTGTACGACGGGAATGGCGACGCCAACACGGGCGGCCAATACGGTCATCTTGGGGAAAAATTGGCCAAAAATACGACAATGAAATAGCTAAAGATACGACAGGGAATCCGCGGAATCCGTCGTCCGCCGCCGGCCGAGAGGGTCAGCCGAGCCCTGCGAGATCGGCCTTATCGCTCCGGCGGAAATGGCCTGAGACCGCTCTCCCAGCCTGCCTGGGGCCGCGTCCCAGACGGCCTGAATCCTGCCCTACAGGCCTAGCGAGACCACACTCAACAACTCGGGAACCTAACTTTGAGCCAAGGCTCCTAAGTAATATCAAATCCACAAAGCATAAGCTATATGAGGTCTATAAAGACGACGCACATAAATATTTTTAATGCGATTGTAGTTGATTTTAAAATCAGGTTTTCTCCACCCCTACCCAGAGGACGCCCGGTCATCCGCCCCTGACGGACCGGCTGGGCGCCTTCTGGGTCTCGCAGCTGCATCAGGGCAGTTCCAGGACGGCCGGGCCAGGACGGTCGGCGGCCAGCTGCAGGCGGCCGTCTTCCACGGTGGCCCAGTCGGGGGTGAGGAGCGTGCCAGCGGGCACCGCGACGACCTGGTCGGCGTCGATGAACAGCAGGCGGCGTTCGCCGGAGCGTCCCAGCCGCGTCCACGCCCCCTCGACCTCCAGCTCGCCGTCCGCGACGAAGTCGGGCAGCAGCTGGCCGGCCACCCGCATCCAGCGCCCGACCCCCGCGAGGATCTCGGACTGCCATGCGGGCAGCGTCCCGTCGGCCTTCGGACCGACCCCCAGCAACATCCGCCCGCCCCGCCACACGATGTCGACGAGATGCCTCATCAGCTCCAGCGGGGTCATGGCATGCTCGGGACCCTCGGCGGCGTTGTAGCCGAACGACAGCCCCACCCCACGGCAGTGCTCCCACACCGCCGCCTCCTCGCAGCGCTGGAGGTGCTTGTACTCGCTGGTGGCGTAGTCCTGGTGGGGCACCTGCCAGC
>ERZ772986.2388-NODE-2388-length-10258-cov-27.282760_pt1 | contig 10258 bp, 9 predicted proteins | sample MGYA00511898_ERZ772986 | MGnify/ENA primary metagenome ERZ772986 (study PRJEB29015, sample SAMEA2737934) | human oral metagenome | biome: human oral; feature: human-associated habitat; material: dental | place: China | collected 2148 ... | reverse complement strand
AACGACGTCCTCGACGAGTTCTTCCGCACCGGCGTCTACCGCCCCCGCTCCTCCGCGGACACGCTGGCCACCTCCAGCCCGTCCATGGACATCTCCAAGGCCTCGAACTTCGAGCGCTTCATCTTCGACCTGCTGGGCCGCGACGGGGACGCCACCCGCGCCCTGTTTGACGAGGCCCTGGCCCGTGACGGCTCCTTCGACCTGTCCGGCACGCCCGAGTTCGCCTCCCTGCGCGAGACCTACGGCTTCATCTCCGGCACCTCCACGCACGCCGACCGCCTCGCCGAGATCGCGCGCACCGAAAAGGAAAGCGGCTACCTCCTCGACCCGCACACGGCCGACGGCGTGCACGTCGCCCGCGCCGTGCGCCCCCAGGTCGAGGGCCCGCTCGTCGTCATGGAGACCGCCCTGCCCGTCAAGTTCGCCGACACGATCCTTCAGGCCACCGGCCACCTCCCGCCCGTGCCCGAGCGCTTCGCAGGCATCGAAGGACGCGAAGAACGCGTCACGCCGCTCGCCAACTCCGCCGAGGACCTCAAGGCCCTCATCGCCGAGCGCGTGCGCCCCGGCGCCTGAGGTTTCTTTCACTCGACGAGGCCCGAGCCCCCACCCGCGAAACCGCTCCGTTTCGCCGGGTGGGGCCCGGGCCTCGTTACATACTCCCGGAGAACGCGGCGTCGCTCCCCGCCGCGCCTCGCCAGGTAGGATTGGTGCCATGCTGCACCTGTACGACTCCAAGAGCGCCCGCATCCAGCCCCTGAGCCCGGTTACCCCCGGCAAGGTCGGCATCTACCTGTGCGGCGCCACCGTGCAGGGATCCCCGCACGTCGGCCACCTGCGCGCCGCCGTCTCCTTCGACACGCTGATCCGCTGGTTGCGCCGCAGCGGCTACGAGGTCACCTACGTGCGCAACGTCACCGACATCGACGACAAGATCCTGAACAAGTCGGCCGAGGCCGGCTGGGACTGGTGGGCCTGGGCCTACCGCTTCGAGCGTGAATTCACGCAGGCGTACGAGACCCTCGGCGTGCAGGCCCCCACGTACGAGCCGCGCGCCACCGGCCACATCCCCGACCAAATCGACCTCGTCCAGCGCCTCATCGACGCGGGACATGCCTATTCGGATGGGCGCGGCAACGTCTACTTCGACGTCCACTCCCAGGGCGACTACGGCTCGCTCACCCGCCAGCGCCTGGCCGACATGCGCACCACCGAGGACGACGCCCAGATCGACGAGGCCGTCGAAGCCGGCAAACGCGACCCCCGCGACTTCGCCCTCTGGAAGGCCAGTAAGCCGTCTGAGCCGGCCATGGCCTCGTGGGACAGCCCCTGGGGACGCGGCCGACCCGGCTGGCACCTCGAATGCTCCGCCATGTCGCGGCGCTACCTCGGCGACGAATTCGACATCCACGGCGGCGGCATCGACCTGCGCTTCCCGCACCACGAGAACGAGCAGGCCCAGTCCCACGGCGCAGGCTGGCCCTTCGCGCGCCTGTGGGTCCACAACGCGTGGGTGACCACCAAGGGTGAAAAAATGTCCAAGTCGCTGGGCAACGTCCTGTCGATCGGGGCGCTCACCGAGGAGTATCCGGCCGTCGCCGTGCGCTGGGCACTGTCCACCGTCCACCACCGCTCCGCCATCGAATGGGGCCCCGAAACCCTGCCCGCCGCACACGCCGCCTGGGAAAAGTTCTCCACCTTCGTGGCCCGCGCCATCGAGGCTGCCGGCGAGGCTCCGGCCTCCGAGATCGCCCTGGCGCCCGCCGACCTGCCCGAGGCTTTTGTGGCCGCCATGGACGACGACCTCAACGTCGCCGGCGCGCTCGCCGTCCTGCACGAGCACCTCAAGGCCGGCAACGCTGCGCTTGCTGCCGGTGACGTTTCCGGTGTGTACCGCGAGCAGGTCCTGGTTCGCTCCATGCTGGATGTGCTGGGGCTGGACCCTGCTTCTGAGCAGTGGCGCGGACAGGTCGGCATCGGCGCGGGTGCCTCTGGTGCGGCTGCCGCCGAGCACTCGGCGCTGGACGCGCTGGTCCAGGCCGTGCTCTCTGAGCGGGCCGATGCCCGCGCCGGCAAGGACTGGGCGCGCGCCGACGAGCTGCGCGACCGCCTGGCTGCCGCCGGCATCACCGTCGCGGACGGCCGCGACGGCGCCACCTGGAGTGTTGGCTGAGCTGCGGCTGAGCACTGAGGCCCCGGGAGCGCGAGCTCCCGGGGCCTTGTGCGTGCCTGCGGGACGGGCACCGCAGCCAGGCCCGGCGCGTTGCCTCACGGGCTGCTCTCCCATCAATTTCGCACGTAATTCCCCTGCGAGTACTTCAAACATTGAATTCATGTCGTTGGGATTGCAACGTTTTCGGGCTATCTCCACAAGTGACCGTGGGAAATTATGTGCGAAATGTGTCTGGGGCGGGCGCGTCGATTCGTTGTCCGGTCAGGCCCCGCCGCCGCCCACAGGCGCCGCAGCCTGGCCCCGCCGCCGCCCACAGGCGCCGCAGCCTGGCCCCGCCGCCGTTTGCGCTGCGTGTTGCTGCTTGTTGCCCCACGGGTGTTCCGGGCGCCGGAGGCCCCGGCCGCCCGCGAGGCTAGGGCCTCACTTCGTTCGGCGCCGCGCCTCGAAGCCCGCCCGTGCCCTCCGGACCCTCCGGCGCCCTCCACAGTTGCGTGGCTGCCAAGGAGCCGCGTTTTCGCTTGTTGATCGGTGGTATTGCACTACTTAGGGAGGCATTGCACTGCCTAGTAGCTAGTACATTGCTGGCCTATCTAGTGCATCGCTTCCTCAAGCAGCATATTCCTGCTCATGCCCACGGGTATGCGGATAGGTTGTTGCTTCATGGATAGGTTATGAGCATGCGGATAGCTTATTTTCCTATTCGCGTGGCGATAACCTATCTGCATCGTCGCAACCTATCCGCGCAGGGGCTTCCTGGGCTCGGGTACCGCGAAAATGCTTGTTGGGGTGAGGTGTACACCCGCTCGGGAAGATTCAACCCCTTCCGATCAGGTTGAATCCCTCCGATCAGGTTGAATCCTTCGGAAAGGCGTCCCCTTCTGAGCAGTCGTGGCCGCTGTGCTGTGTCTAGCCCGGCGCTCACCCATTTCGCACGTAATTCTCCCGCGACTCGTTCAAAACGTGAAATTGCATCGTTGGAATTGCAGCGTTTTAAGGCTGTCTCAAATAGTTACCGGATTAAATTACGTGCGGAATTGAGGTTGGGGCCTGGACAGGGTGCTTCAGGAGAATCGATGTAATTGCCCCGAGAGAGTCCGTGGGCAGTGTCCTCAGCTAGGCCTCTTGACGGGCTGGGATCACCCTGCAATCGGTGCTATACCAACGGGTGTAGAGCGCCCGATGAGAGCCGAGGCCCTACCCTGGTGTCAGGTCGACCACACGGGGAGTCACCAACACGGGAGGAACGCATGGAGTATGTGGCGCTGCTGCGCGGCATTAATGTCGGCGGCACAAACAAGGTCGTCATGAGCGAGCTGCGCGAGCAGATTGCCGACGAGGGCTACACGAACGTTCGCACCTACATCAACAGCGGCAACCTCCTCTTCGAGGCCGAGGCCGAGGCTGGGACCAACACCCCATGCGAGGCCGTCGCCCAGATAGTCGAGGAGGCCCTGGCGCGCCGTTATGACTTCCCGATCCGGCTGGCCCTCATGACAGCGCAGGACTACCTCGCGGAGCTGCGCAACCTGCCCGACTGGTGGCATGGTGAGGTTGCACGCCGCGACGCGCTCTTCTACACGCGAGGCCTGGATCCGGATCACGTGCGCGAGCGCATCGAGGCCATGGAGCTGGGCGACGAGGCCGTGCATGTCGGCGAGCACGCCGTGTTCTGGGCAAAGTTTGATGAGAAGACATTTCTGAAGACCGCCTACCACAAGCGCCTCCTGCGCGAGGACTTCTACCGCCAGGTGACGATCCGCTCCGGCTCGACGGTCGAGAAGATCGCTGCCATGCTGTCGCGGGGTTGACGGGTAGGGAGTCCTTGGCGACGGCGCAGGTGGGGAACTAGACTGAATCGGGAGAACACTGACGTAGGCCGTTCGCCGGAAGGAATACGGATGACAACCGCTGCCCCGACCCTGTGTGTTTTTACCCCGACATACAACCGCGCGTACATTTTGCCTGCGCTGTATGAGTCGCTGCTGGCTCAGACGTCGACGGATTTTCAGTGGATGATCGTGGATGACGGATCCACTGACGACACGGAGTCTCTCGTCCAAGGCTGGATTGCTGAGGGGCGTATGTCGATCGACTATGTCAAGCAGGAGAACGGCGGGAAGCCTCGCGCAACCAACACGGGTGTTGCCCGCTGTCGCAGCGAGCTGTTCTTTGTCGTGGATTCAGACGACCACCTCGTGCCGACCGCGGTGGAGCATGTTCTTACGCGTTGGGAGGAGATCCGAGGCGACGACTCCTTCGCGGGAATCGTTGCCCTGCGCGGCACTGACGAGCACACCCCCATGGGCACGTGGATGCCCGAGGGGGTGCGTGCGGTGACGCTGTGGGACCTGCACGAGAAGATGGGTTTCCGTGGCGATACGTCGCTGATTCACCGCACCGAGATCCTGCGTCGCTACCCCTTTGAGGTGGCTCCCGGTGAGAAGTTCGTCGCGGAATCCTCCGTGTGGTTCCTCATTGACGAGAGCTACAACATGCTGGCGGATAACGAGATCCTCACCATTTGCCACTATCTGCCCGACGGTCTGACGCAGAACTTTGCGTCCAATGCCAAGAAGAATCCGATCGGCTATTGGAAGCACAAGCGATACTGCGCGGCGCGTTCCACCACGCTGAAGTCGCGTGCCCGCGAGACGAGCCTGTTCCTCGTCGGATGCATGCTCGCCCATCAGAAGGGGGCTCTTTCCATGGCGCCGAGCAAGGCACTCGCGGTTGTCTGCTACCCGGTTGCGCTTCTCGCCCGCTATACGATGTTCCGTTGAGGGAGCCCTATGGAAAAGCCGCAGGACACCGCCCGAGAGGGGGCCTCCGTGGACGAGGCCGTGGCGCCCGACGTGGAGAGTGCGCAGGCGCCTGAGAAACTCTCACTGAAGGCCAACATGATGTGGAGCTCCGTGGGCTCCCTGACGCGCTTGGGTTGCAACTACCTCGTCTCATCGGTGTTGGTTGTGCGCTTGGCGGCGGGTTTTGACGCGGCGGGCATGCTCGCGCTGGCGATGGCGATAGCGAACCTCGTGAACCCGATCGCGGATTTCCGCTTGCGCACGGTCCAAGTGACGGATGTGACGGGGGAGCGCACCTCGCGTGAATATGTCGGACTGCGTTCGGTGCTGTCTATCGTGGCATTCCTGGTCGGTGTGGCCTATTCCATTGTGACGACGTCCTATGATGCGTTGCCTGTTATTTCTTTGTATCTCGTGTACTCGTTGGCGACGAATTTCATCGAGGTTTTCCACGCGATTGACCAGAGGCATCTGCGTCTTGATTTCGCGGGAAAGTCCTACGTGATGCAGGGGGTTGGCACGCTCGTTGCTTTCACAGTGGGCCTGTGGTTTTTTGATTCCTTGCTCGTCGCTGTGGGTCTCATGACGGCGGTCGTCATCCTGGTCGGCGCTCTGTATGACGCGCCTCGTGCGTCCATGTTTGAGCCAATTCGTCCGCGGGTGCGTTTCGGGCGTGGGGTGAAGACGCTCGTTTCGTTGGCGCCACTCGTCGTTGCTCAGATCGCTGCGACGTCGGTCTTGACTGTCCCGCGCCAGATGCTTTCTGCGAGCGATGGTGCTGAGGCTTTGGGCGTGTATCAGGCTGTCGCGTCGCTCGCTGTCATCGTGCAGATGGGTGCCACCTACGTCTACAGTCCGCTGATGGGCGTGTTCGCTGAGCGTTTCCATACGAACAAGCGCTCGGCGCTCACGCTGTTGTGGAAGACGATCGGCGCGATCGTTGCCATTGCTGCCGTCGCCGCACTGGGGTTGGAGATTGTTGGTGAGCCGGTCTTGACGCTCCTGTTCGGTGAGAAGATCAGGGGTAATACTTTCCTGCTCCAGCCCGCGGTTTTGTGCACGGTGATCACGGCCTTCGGCTGGTTCTTTAATGACTTGCTGCTGTCTGTGCGTGATTATGTGGCGAGTTTTGTCGGCAATGTTGTCGCCTGCGTCGTTGCTCTCGTGCTGGCTCGCCCGTTCGTGAATTGGTTCGGTATGAACGGTGTCTCGTGGGTGGGTGTTGCCGGCTACGCGTCGGGTGTTCTCGTTTTGGCGATTTTCCTTGCCGTCGACTATCGCCGGCTGACAGATGCTCCCGTTGATTGTGTCGAGGAGGGCGGGGAGGCTCCGCAAGGGGCGTGACCGTTGCGGGCGGCGTGATTTTGGCCCCCGCGCGCGCCCCTGCGGCCCCGAAGCGGCCCAAAACCCGTACGCTTGTGTCAGTTCACGAGAAAACGAGGAGACACCATGGCCTCACACAGCGGGCGCCCCGGCGCCATCCGTAAGAAGGGCACCAAGAAGGGCGCGCAGGTCGGTACCGGCGGGCACTCGCGCCGCCGCCTCGAAGGTAAGGGCCCGACCCCAAAGGCCGAGGATCGCACCTACCACCCGGCCCACAAGCGCAAGGTGAAGCGCGAGGCTCGCGAGGCCCAGGAGGCCGCGATCGCCCGCGCTCGCGCCAAGTCGTCGATTCGCGTCAAGCCCGGCCACGAGCTGATCGCGGGCCGCAACCCGGTCGCCGAGGCCGCCCGCGCCTCGGTCCCGATCGAGCGCGTCTTCATCCTCGACAACGTGAAGGATGACCGCGTGGAGGAGGTCGTGCGCCTCGCCTCCGCGATGGGTGCGCCCGTGTACGAGGTCACCCGCCGTGACCTGGATGTCGCGACCGACGGGGCAGTCCACCAGGGCGTCGCCATTGAGGTACGCGGCTACGAGTACGCCGACGCCTCGGACCTGATCGCGGGTTCCCTGCAGCAGCTGGGCTACCCGCTCCTCGTCGCGCTCGATCAGGTGACGGATCCTCATAACCTGGGCGCGGTCCTGCGTAGTGCGGGCGCGTTCGGCGCGGACGGCGTCATTATCCCCGAGCGTCGTAGCGCGGGCGTCAACACGACCGCGTGGAAGGTGTCGGCCGGTGCGGCCGCCCGCGTGCCCGTGGCTCGCGCGACGAACCTTGTGCGCGCCCTTGAGGAGGCCAAGGCGGCCGGGTACTTCGTGGTCGGCCTGGATGGCGGCGGCGACGCGCCCCTGCGTGGCCTGTCGCTGGCGGACGGCCCCCTCGTGATCGTGACGGGCGCCGAGGGTGCGGGCCTGTCCCGCCTCGTGCGCGAGACCTGCGATCAGATCGTGTCGATCCCGATCGCGTCGACCGTCGAGTCCCTCAACGCGGCTGTCGCCACGGGCATTGCCCTGTACGAGGTCGCCTCCCTGCGCGCGCAGGGCTGAGTCTTCCGAACGTTCTGTTGTCTCGCCGCGGGTGCTTGAAGCGCCCGCGGCGACACTCTTTTATGCGATCACTGGTGGTGCGGGCGTCAATGTGCACGCGCGCCTCAGTTTCCCGAGAATCGAATGGGGTGCCGACCGTGTTCCTTCCTGGCGGCACGTCGCATCGTGAGGATGCCTTCAATCGTGAAGAGGTGGTCTTTCGGTAGGTCTCCGCCATGGAAGAATCGAGGGGCTTCCAGGAGGAGCCCTTGGCGCTGGAGGTTGCCCGCGAGTTCGCGAAAAGACATGTCCATAAACGCGTCCGTACCCCAGCGGTCATCGTGCAGAATGCGAGCCTCGCAGCACCAGAGTTCGGAGGCGGGGCGTCCTCCGACCGAGCAGGATCGCGCCGCGACGAGGATCTCTGTCCTCTCTTGGCGTGTGCGTTTGACCGACGTGGGTGCTGTGGAAGGGAGGAGGTCGATGCCCGGGATAGTGTCGATGATTGGCGATAGTGCGAGGCTGCGCAGGTCGCTGCCGATAATGACTTCCGCGCTGACCCAACCGTGCTGGGCGAGCTGCTCACGCATGCCGTTCGTCTCGCCCCAGGCGCCGGTCGACACCCAGTAACCGATGCACAGGTCGAGAGCCTGCTGTGGGTTGAGCGCGACCCTGGCGTAGAAGTACCTACGGCGGTTGAAAATCCGTCGCAGCGAGAAACCAGGGGTCATGAGCAGCCTCCTCGTGCAAGACCTGTGTCAGCGCATCAGCACGGTCCCGACGCAAGCGAGATGTGCTGTGGCGTCAGGATACTATCGTGAGGGATTCCCGGGGTTTCGACGAGGCATGGGTGCCCGTGCGGTGACCGGCTGGAGAGGGGATGCTATCGGTTGCGCTTCTTTGCAGCCTTGCGCATTGCCGTGAGCTCGGGGAGTGAGAGGGGGACGTCCGACGGGATATCCCAGCGATTGAGGTGACGGGCGGGTGCAGTCATGATGCCCTGCGCGCTGAAGGACTCTTCGAGTGAATGCATCGACGATTCAGCGTAACTCTTTTCGAAGCCGCTGAGATTCATCCGTGTTGCCCAATCAGTAAGGCACCACAGTTCGGTCACCGGACTCGATTCGCTCTCGACTGTGCGCGCAATGATATCCACGTACACCTTGGTGATGGCGGCTCGCTTGATTCGGTCGGGCACGAGAAAGGGGGCATGTGACAAGAGGCGACGGTATGAGCGTGTCTCGAAGAAAACATTAGTCAGGAATGCACGACCGCTGTGTCCGATGATCAGTTCCGTTCCGGTCCATCCCCGCTGCTTGAATTGTTCTTGCATGCCGGTACTGGTGCGGCGGACCCCCTTCGTCTTCCAGAGGCCGACGCAGCGAGAGACAGCATCGGACTGGGACGCTGACAGCTGAAAAACGGTGATTGTGCTGAAAGATTCGTTGAAGCCTTGCTGCATACTTGAGATGAAAGAGTTCATCGGCCTTCTTTCCGGGAAAAAAGGGATGAGAACGGAACACTAGTGATGCCCCGCATCTGGGCGATGTTGGTGGGGGAGAGGGGGTGTTCCTCGGGCAGTTCCTCGCCGTCGACGAGGCGCGGGGGAACCAGGAGGATGCCCTGCTGGTGCAGGGCCGTGTGCAGGTACTCGAAGACGCGGGCGAAGGGGTCCTTGTCTGGGCGGGCGCGCTGAATCGCCGTATCCCAGGGGAAACACCACAGCTCGGTGCGGGCCTGTTCGTCGCCCGGCATAGGGCGCGCCGCGATGATGATCGTTGTCTTGTTGAGGTGGCGTAGCTGCGCGCGCACGGCCTTCGACGTCAGGTAGACGGCGAGGCCTCCCAGCAGCAAGCTGGGAGGAATATCTGAGAGATCATCAGGAAAATCGCGGTCACGGAACCGCTTTCGGTTCTCGACCTGCCCGGGTAAGACCGTGACCTCGGTGCCCGACCAGCCGATGCCCGTGAAACGCTCGCACATAGTGGTCGACTCGCGCTTGATGCCGACAGCACGCCAAAACGCCACGCAGCGCGTGACGGCCTCCGCCGGCGGGCATGACACGGTGTACACCGTCATGGGACGTATCTTCAGGAGGGAATTCAGTGGCAGGCGCGGGGGAGTGATATCCATCAGTATTCCTGCGGTTCGGGGTGACGAGGCCAGGCTATCAGCGCGATGCCCGTCTGGCGAAACACGCAGACGAGCGGAGGCGATACGATGAGGCCATGAGCGTCCTGGGAACCGTCATCGTTGGCATCGTCATCCTCATTGGCGTGATTGGCGCGGTCGTGCAGATCTGGCCGTCCGCGCCCGTCGTCGGGGGCGCGATCCTCGTGTGGGCGTGGATGACCGGCACCCGCAGCGCGTGGATTGTCCTCGCCGTCACGGTCGCCATCCTCGTCCTGGGAACGGTCCTGAAATACGTGATCCCCGCGCGCGGCATGAACAAGGCGGGCATTCCCCAGTCCACGCTCGTGTGGGGAGCCGTCGGCGGTGTCGTCGGATGGTTCATCGGCCTGCCTCTCGGCCTCGTCCTGGGCATGGTCGCCGCCATCTTCGGCGTCGAGTACCTGCGCAGCCGCGACACTGCGAGTGCCTGGACGGCCACCCTCCACGCCCTTAAGGCCTTCGGGTGGACGATCGCCATCGAGCTGATCGCCGCCCTCACGAGCGCCACCTTGTGGGGTGTGGGTGTCGCCCTGGTCGCCGCCGGAAACTAGCGTGACCAGCCAGGGTGCCCCGGCCTCGTCGATCCTCCGGTAGGATGGGTCTGTTACGCGCGCCCGCGCGGCTCACCCAACTAAACGGAGATACTCATGCCCGCCGTCATCGTGCTCGGCGCCCAGTGGGGCGACGAAGGCAAAGGCAAGGCCAC
>ERZ772986.2380-NODE-2380-length-10273-cov-10.299472_pt1 | contig 10273 bp, 19 predicted proteins | sample MGYA00511898_ERZ772986 | MGnify/ENA primary metagenome ERZ772986 (study PRJEB29015, sample SAMEA2737934) | human oral metagenome | biome: human oral; feature: human-associated habitat; material: dental | place: China | collected 2148 ... | reverse complement strand
TTCAAAACAGGTGGGTAGTTAGTAAAAAAAGATAAAGAAGGATCTAAGATTCATATTAAAGAAAAAAATAAAGGTAAATTTAAAGCTGCTGCATCTAATCATAATATGTCAGTACAACAATATGCATCTAAAGTTCTTTCCGATCCCTCAGCTCCAACATATTTAAAAAAGAGAGCAGTCTTTGCTAAGAATGCTTCTAAATGGCATAAATATGGTGGATCTTTAAAAATGCAATAGGGAGGACTTATTACTTCAGATTATTAGAGACTTAATGTAGATAGTAAGAAGAGACAATTAGATTTATAGGATAATTATGTTCCAAAACTTCCTTAGTCATTAAGTATTTCTGAATCTCCATAGTAGGTAATGGATAGAGTATATGCAGATGATAATATTAACTATTCTAATACTATAAATAAACTAGATTCTGCAGTAAATAAATGGTCTGGAATTAAATATTCTTTTGGTGGAAAAAATTCTAATGGAATAGATTGTTCTGGATTTACTAAAAATGTATTTCAAGAATTAGGAATAAATATTCCACATGGTACTATTAGATAGTATTAGGAATCTTAGAAAATTAATAAAGAAGATATTAAGCCTGGTGATTTATTATTTTTAAAAGGAACTTAGAATAGAACAGGCCCTACTCATGTTGGAATTGCTTTATCTGGATTAAAACCTGATGGTACTGTAGATGTTGCTGCTTCTTAGAAGAGTAATGGATCTACTGTTTATAATTGGGATTTAAATAAAGGATATTATGCTAAACATTGGTTAGGTGCAGGAAGAATATAATGAAAAATAAATATTATAAAGAAAATAAGAAAATAGAAAAAGAACATAAAACACATTGTTGTATATGTAATGAATCAGCTAAATGTTGTTTAGAATTTCACCATGTACGTGATAAGTTATGGAATATATCTTAGTCAACTAAGTTTTTACCTACTGATTTATTTATAAAAGAAATTAATAAATGTGTATGTATTTGTTCTAATTGTCATCGTAAATTACATGCAGGATTAATAAAACTTAATAATGGATAATAATTTAATTACCTCCAATTATTAGTAGTTAGATTATCCAGGAGTTGAGCGATCTCCTTCATTACGAGATTTACAACTTCCTGATAATGTTTTAACTATAGATGATCATTTATAGAATAGATTAAATTATATTTAGAATAATATTTAGCCAGAATAGATTAATGATATAACTACTAGTATATCTATTCCTCAAAGTTCTTCAGAATATTCTGTTACTCCTACTAGTAAAAATAAAGGCACATATTAGGAGTTAGTGCAAGAATTAGATAAATAGATATAGGATCCTATGAAAAAGAACATACTATTAAAGATTGCATAGAATGAATCTAATTTTAATAGTAAAGCTAAAAATCCAAAAAGTACAGCTAGTGGTTTATTTGGTTTTCTAGATTCTACTAAATAGAAATTTGGATATGGGAATACTATAGCAGAACAAGTAGCTGGTGCTTCTAGATTATATGATGCTAATTCTAAACAGTTACAATCATGGATATCCAAATATGGAACTAATGGAAAAAATTATGGATAGTTAATGTATGGTATGTGGTTTAGCCCTGGTTCTCTATAGAATTATTTAGCTAAAGGATCAGATTCTTATAAAGATCCTCAAGGTACTGGATTAAATAAAATCTTTGCTAAAATGGCTAAGAAAGGAGGAATTTTAAAAGCATAGACTGGGACTGCATTACCTAATACTCCTTCTATGTTTAAATAGTATGGAATAAATCCTAATAAATTTGTTGATATGTTTAATGCTTTACGAACTAAAGGATTGTCTAATTAGGTATCTTTTGAAACAGCTTGGCAAAGTATTAAAGAGCAACCTAAAGGATATTATTCTTTTGGACAAAAAACTTAGGATGTAAATGATTGGGCTGAAAAAGCTAATCGATCTTTAACTATAGGTAGATATAAAGCAGCTAGAGATTCTGTTAATTTTAATGATTTTAGAAATAAAACATTACAATATAATAGATTACCAACTTATACTAATTGGTTAAAGACAGGTAGAGATTCTGGAAAATCTTTTATAAATTAGTATATTAAAGATAATAATTTAGGATAGCCAGTTGCTTAGATAGATAATATTAATTAGTAGAATAATTTTTATACTTAATATTATGACTATAAAGGAATTTCTAAAAAGTATATTTCTAGCTAAGACTGGAACTATAAGTTCTAAAAGAATTTGTGGTGTATTAGGTTGGTTAGTATGTATAGGTATCTCTATATATTGTACTATTAAAGTTATTTAGGCTCCAGTAATAATAGATAGTATTATAATAGGTAGTGTAGCATTACTTGGTGTAGATAGTATAATGCGACCTTTTGGTAAGAATAAATAGACTAGTGAGGAAGATCAAAATGAATGTTAAAGAATTAAAAGAATTTTTTGAATTTATAGATAAAAGAGATAAAGAACTAATTAATAATTATAAATGGGGATAGATAAATTTATAACTTATATTAAGAGTTGGGAAGGTGGATATGTAAATGATCCTAGAGATAGTGGAGGAGCTACTAATAAAGGAATTACATTAACTACTTTTAGATCAGTTTATGGTAAAGATAAAACAATTGAAGATTTAAAAAATCTTACTGATGAATAGTGGTGGACTATCTTTAAAAAATATTATTGGGATAGATATAAAGCTGATGATATTAAAGATGAGTGGATTCAATATTTATTAGTAGATTGGTTGTGGGGTTCTGGTAAATGGGCTATTACTAAGGTACAAAAATATTTAGGTTTAAATCCAGATGGAATTGTTGGTCCTAAAACAATTTAGGCTATTAATAGTAAAGATTCTAAAGAATTGTTTTAGGAATTATGGAAATTAAGATCTGATTATTTATATTCTATATCTAAAGGTAAGAATAATGTATTTTTAAAAGGATGGCTTAGAAGACTAAATGGAATCCAATATGGTAAGCTAATAACTAATAATGGTAAGGTATTAGAATGAATTAATGGTAATGTAATAAAAATTTGAATATTTTATTATTAATTACTTTATAAACAATGGAGATTAAATTTGATTAGGTAAAATCAATTGCTAATGGCATTTATAATGCCGATTTTAAAAAATTATTAAAAACACTTGTTATAGTTATATTATTTAGTATTACTGGTATAGCTATATTTTTCTGTTATTAGATTGCTAAGAATACTTAGATCACTTAGACTTTAGTTGAAAATATGTTTAATGAGTAGGATGAAGCATCACAATTAGCTGTTAGAGATAATATTGTTACTCCTTAGATATAGAGAAATATTAGTAGATTATGTTATGGTGTAAATGCTGATAGAGTAATTATAATGGAATTTCATAATGGAAAAGTTAATGGTACTAATTTACCTTTTACATTTATGGATATGAGTTATGAAGAAGTTAATGATTTAAGAGAGGTTGAAAGGATAGCTAATAATTATTTAAATGTTCCAATATCTCATTATAAATATCCAGAAAGACTTAGACAAGTTAAATGTGAATTAGTAACTACTGAAGAAATGTAGAACTATGATAGATTATTAGCTTCCAAAATGTTGATTGAACACGGACAAATAGGTTGTTTTGGTTACCTAATAAGTAATGGAAAACCTATTGGAATCTTAGCTTGTTTTTGGGATAATAAAAATGATTGCCCAGAAAACTGTGTAGACATAGTTAAAAATTATGCCATAATAATCAGTAATATATTAGATATGAGTAAAATAAAATGAAATATATTGTTGTATTCATTATACTAGTATTAGATATTTTATTCTGTTGTACTATACATAATTGGACTAAATAGCAAACTAATACAGTAAAAAGATTATAGGTATTAAATAAAGTAAAAACATATCATAGGATTCATTATATATAGTAGATAGTAAGTCTACAAAATAATAATAGAAATTTAAGATACGTAGTTGTAGAAAAAGAAAAGAAAATTAAAGAATTAAAATCTCTTCCTCCAGTTGAAATAATTAAGGAAGTAGTTAATGAAAAAGTAATAGTTAAAAGAGATACTGTTACTAATATGTATTCTTATTCTGGAAATCCTACTCCAGAACTTTCTTATTCTTTAGATATTTATTCTACAACTAAACCTAAAAAATATAATTTATCTTTATAGCAATTTAAAGAGAATAAAGAAGTTTAGACAATTTCTATAACTAATAATATAGAAACATAGAAAGATTAGGAGATTAAGATATCAGGATCTATGCCTATATATAAAGAAAAGAAACATAGTAGAATTTCTATAGGACCAACTATTGGATATAGTTATGATGTAGCTAATAAGAAATTTGGTCTAACTATAGGAATAGGTGTAACTTATAATATATTAAAATAATTATGAAAGAAACATTTGGAAAATTAATGAACAATCCATTATTTGGATTTGCATTTGGAGTTGTGTTCACATTGTTATTCACTTTAGTAGCTCAATATGAAGCTCATCCAATTCTTATTGGTGGATGCTTAGGCTTATTGAGTTCAGCTATTAAAGAAGGAGTAAACATTGGATTAGGTAATAAGTTTAATGTATCTAATACAGTATTTACTGTTCTTGGTGTAGTAGCTGTAGTATTAGCTTACGTACTATGAGTTTTATAACAGACTTTAAAGAATCTAATAGGTGGAAGCACTTTCTATGTGCTTTACCTATTGGATTAATTTTTACCATACTTTGTGTATTAGGTTGTGCAGCTGGTATGGAATTTAAAGATAAACAATATAGTAATTATTGGGATTGGAAAGATTTTTGGTTTACTATTTTAGGTGGGTTAATTGGATAGATTTTATAGATTATTCTAATATTAATAATAATATAATGAGAACAATAGACTAGTATTTTGATGAATTTACATCAGTTAATGGATCTAATATTGGTTATCCAGTAATGTATGATTATCCAGAAAATGAACCAGATCCAATATTAGATTCTTATATAGAGTTTGAAGATCCAGAAGCAGAAAAAGCTATGGTTAATGCTTTTGGTAAAAATGGTAAAATAACTTATAGATAGGCAAGAAATGTTACAGATGCTAAATGGAAAAAAGCATTTTTTACTTCACATGCTGGAAAAAATATAAATCAATTAATTGTAGAAAATTTAAAAAATATTTCTAAATTTAATGAATTTAAATATTTTACAGGATTAAGAAATCCATTTCCATTATATAGTGATTGTGTTTGTAGTTTCTTAAATAGTCCTTCTTTAGAAGAAATAACTATTCCTAATAATATCACTATTTTAAGTAGTTATTCTTTTAGTAAATGTAGTAAATTGAAAAAAGTTAATGGAGGATCTGGAATTACTATGTTATATAAATGTGTATTCTATAACGATAATAAATTAGAATCTTTAGGAGATATAGATTTTAAAAATAAAGTTGATACTATAGGATCTTGGGCTTTTTATAATTCTTCAGCTTATAAAGCATTAATAGATGACAATGGTATAGTTGATTTAACTAATATAAAAGCTATGGGTAATTCTCCATTTTTTTTAGTAGAAACTGATGATCCTAAATATTCTTAGCTTACTATTAAAATAGGTAAAAAATTGAATAAAATAATAATTAGTGATGGATATAGTACCTCTTTTGATATAATTAATAGTGATCAATATGCTAAGTGGTATGATATAGATCCAGAAAATAAATTACTTAAATTATAGCAATTTGAAGATTATTAGATAGTTACTATGTCTTTAAAAGAAGCTATATCTAATCCAGATATTACTTTAAGTAAAAATTATGTTCCTTCTTAGAATACTGATAATCTATTAGCTTTTGTTGATTTAGGTATAAAAAGAAATGCTCCATCAGTAATAAAGATTCCTGAAGGTATAGAAGTAATGTTACCAGGATCAGCAAGGTAGTCTTTGAATAATACCTTAGGAGATTTAGTAACTGTAGTATTTCCAGAATCATTAAAATATATTGGGGATAGATGTATGTAGTATGGTAATAAAATAGGAACATTAGTATTTAAATCTACAGAACCTCCTTTATGTAATGAAATATTTATATCATATAATAAGAATCTTACTAAAGTATATGTTCCTAAAGCTAGTATAGATAAGTATAAAAATAATTTTAAATATATATTAGGTAATAATACTAATCAATAGTTATTAGCTATAGAAGATATGTCAGAAGATTTAAAAGCTAAATTATTATGATTGGAGCACATGATACTTTTACATTCCAAGATGCTGGAGGTATAGCAGCTATTACTCCAGATTCTTGGAAATGCCAATCTGTTGATTATGAAACTCTTTATAAAAAAGGAGTAAGAATGTTTGATATTCGTGTTTATTGGGATAATAATTGGAGAGCTTGTCATGGTGCAGCACATCTTTCTAGTAAGTGGAATACTATACAAGACATTTGTAATGAAATGAAAATTAATTGCCCAGAAGCTATTTATAGAATAGTTTTAGAAAATGGAAAATTATTAGGTAATCCAACTAGTTCTGAAATATTTAGATTTACTAATGAAGTTCAATAGATAAATGAACCTAATTTATGGAGAGCTATTATTCAATATAAATCTGGAACAACTGATTGGGTGAATGGGATAAAAAATAATAATCAAGAATTATTTGATAAAGGTTATAAATTTGCCTTATTAGGTAGTTCTACAGAAGCTTATGCTACTTATTATGAAACACCAAGTGTTGCTTTAGGGATTAAAAATAAAGTTAGAGATACAGGTGTTCATGGTAATTAGAAATTAAATATAACTTAGAAAGATTTAATTACTAAGAATTATTTATGTTTACTTAATTATATAGATGATATATTACCTATAGATGAATCTAAAATTAAAATAGAAAATAAATTAGTTAATAAATTATATGTAGGAACTAATCCAGTTACAGAAGTATATTTAGGAACTAAAAAAGTATATTAAACAATAAAAGCCGACTCAGTTAATTCTGGTCGGCTTTATTCATTTTAATAAAGAATATTCATTAAGTTTATCTTGATAATTTATAAATTCTTGAGTATTCTGCATCCCCATTTTAATAGATGCTTTATCTACATAATCACATAGTTCAATAACTTTTTCATATAAGGAATAAATTATATCCCTCATTACCTAATCATTTTTATCCATATAACATTATTTTATAATTAGTTATCCCACTAGGATTCGAACCCAGACTAAGAGGGTTAGAGCCTCCTGTGCTAGCCATTACACCATAGGACAATAAAAAGAGAAACTACTCTCCAATAGTTTCTCAAAAGATATATCTAAAAAATATTGCAATATTATTGTATATTAGATGTATAGGAAATTTTATTTTCTTTCCATAATTGATCAGAAAGAGAAGTAAATTCATAAGGATTTTTATAAGCTATACAGTCTATAATTTTTAAAATCTCTTCAGTAGATAAGTTAGGAAAACTTTTATTTATATTCTTTATAGTTTTTAATATATCTACTTCATTATTTTTGTATTGTGGCTACAAAAGATTGGAGTAATTCATACTTATTTAATTTTTCATGAATATCATCTAAAACAATTAATCTTACTAAATCTTTATACTGATTAATTTCATCTTCAGTTAAAGAATTATTTTTCATTTTAATAGATAAATCATTTAATGATTGTCCAGTATATTCTTCATATTCATTACATACCTTATCAAAAATTTCATCATCTAAACTATCTATATATTCTTGAAATCTATCCACTGGATTATCCTATTTAATACCTATAGTTAATAGATCACCTCTTTTAATATAAGTAATTTCGTATCCTGGAATATTCTCTGTTTTTGTGTAATCATCTATGGTAAACATATCCTATAGATAATCATTATTTAATAAGTTATTCATAATTTTTAATACAAATATATTATAGATTATTTAAGTAACAAAGTAATTAATATTTTTTCACAATTAATAAAAAATAATTTTAAAGTTTATATTCTTCTACTTTAGAACTCTTTAAAAGTTTATTAATTAATTCTTGTTGTGTTTTAATAGTCTTTTCTAATTCTGACATCTTATCATTAATATTATTAATATCTTCAGTATTCTTATTAATTCTTTCTTCATGATCTTTTAATTTCCAGATAATTGCTTGACCTAATTTAGTAAGATGAAATATCTTAGTTTTAGTATTACAATTACTTCCATCTAATTCTAAAGATTTATTTTGTAATTCCTGTAAAAATCCTTTAGCTCTTAATTCAGTATTACAATCATTAATAGTAGATTGTGGCATATTTATTAATGTTGATAAATTCCTGTTAGATGTAGAAATCTTACCATAATCTTTAACATCTTTATACATATATTGTTGTGATGCAATTATATATGCTTTTGTTTTTGGAGTTATCTCTTTATTATTTAATAAATCTGGAGATACTGGTTCAAATTGTTTATACGGACTAAATTTATAATATTGTTGTCTTCCAACTTTTTGTACTATTATATATTCAGCTTCCTCTAAATTTTTTATAGATTTTCTTACAGTATTAATACTAATTCCAGATTCTTCAGAAATTATTTTTAATGAAGGGAAACATCCTTTCTCTCCATCGTGTGACTTAATTACTGAATATATTAATTGATCTCTAGGAGTTAAATTTTTATCCGCCATTTTATTTGGCACTTGTACGTGTTGTAGATTTTCTGTCATATCTTTATCTTAATTATTTAATACAAATATAATGTTAAATTGTATTAATTAAAAGTTAAAAAAGTTAAATATTGTTAATGTATTACCTCTCGGTTAAGTTGACCGAGATTTGAAAGTGGGTTGACCGAGAGTTGATACATAGTGACCGAGAGGTGATATCTAACTATACTTAAAACTATACTTAATCGTAACTATACTTAAACAGCTCCGCTGTCAATAAATTTAAAATTTTAAAAATTAGTTATATGTATATAGTAAAATTTATAGTACAAGTACTTATAATATAATCCCCCCCCTATCCAGTTTATCCATCCAAAAAATATTAAGAAAAAAGTTATAAAAAATTAGGACAATTTTTAAAAAAATTTTGTATATGATGGAAGGGAGAGTACACTACAATTTTAGTCCCCCCACCACCTTTGAATAGAAAAAATATATTATATATTTAATCTATTCTTAAACATTTAATAATTAATTAAAATTAAAAACAAAATGGAAAAATTTTTAGATTTAGCAAAGTTGGGTGTTTCAAATGAAGTGTTGTCTTTCATCAGTGAGAAAAACGACAAAGTACTTAACAATGAAGGTCGTTCACTTGGTGACACTTTCAAGGTTACAGGACTTGCAGATGCTCCAACAAGTTCAGAGATTGATGGCAAGCCAGTTAGCTGGTTAGACGCAACTACTGACAGCGGTACTATTTCTTTGGCTACTTTGGCAGGAACTCCAAAGGTTGTAAAGTATTTCAACGTTAATCAGTTCAATATGACTGAAGTAGACGGAAATATGGTGTCTTCTGAAGTTGATGACTCAGGCAATCCACAGCTCGAGATTACAAGCGACTTTGACATCGCAAAAGTTATCAAATTTGATAACAACAAGATGTCAACAATCGCACGTGCTTGTCTTGAAGGTGGCTTGGTGCATAACCAAGATTTGAAGATTGTGGCTATCCGTCGCAATTTCAACAAGCGTTTTGAGTCTTGGAACACTTATTATCTTTTTGCAAAGATGTAATAAGGAAAAATGGGGAGAAGTGAGATAATCACTTTTCCCCTATTTTTTGTCTATTGTCCATTTATGTTTGTATAATTTTTAATTAAATGTTTGTATAAAGTTGATGGAAAAGTATATTACAGTATATGGTTTAGTTACCACGAAACAAAGATTGTATCTTTCAAAAGATTTTTGGTTACCAATCTATAAACACTCTAACAATCACTTAGGATGGTTCATCATAGAGCGAACTAATCCATTCAAAATTGTTCGTGGAGTGAAGATTAAATGGGTGAGCGGTCTCTTACTTTCCCAAGAAATTGACAATTTACCAGATCTCTCAAAACATCAATTTAAATGGATGTATAATCAAGAACAAAATAAATAGATTTTTCAAACAGTTCAGTTGAAACAATTTTTAAAAATTTTTTTAATTGTCATCAACAACTGAAATTTGGCTCTACAGAGTTTTAGATATCTTTATATCAAAATTCTTTTAGCATATATAAAAACAAAAACATGATAGTAATTAGAGCATTTTAGTTATTATTAAATGTTTACCTCCAGAGCAA
>ERZ772986.2377-NODE-2377-length-10284-cov-3.383908_pt1 | contig 10284 bp, 7 predicted proteins | sample MGYA00511898_ERZ772986 | MGnify/ENA primary metagenome ERZ772986 (study PRJEB29015, sample SAMEA2737934) | human oral metagenome | biome: human oral; feature: human-associated habitat; material: dental | place: China | collected 2148 ... | reverse complement strand
ATAATACACGCCACCCGCCTACATAAGAACAGGCATCAACTATTTTCCCTATTTCAAATTCTGATAATACTATTACTGTTCGCTTGGGGTTGAGACAATAATAGATTTCCTCTTTTTTGAACAGCACAACAAAATGACCACCAGATAATTTTTCATTATTGTTAAAGATTGATGAATCGACACAGCAAACTATGCAACGATTCTCGTTTATCTCCCGATAAAGTGATTGGATACATAATAATTTCTCTTGAATAGGTTCTACACAGCTTTCGTAACTTTTTAAACTGCAAAATCCTTCAAAGGAAGAATCATCTGAACTGCAATAATCGCGATATAAATTACTGTTCCAACAAAGCAACTGAACATCGATTTTCCTGCTATGAAGAAACAATGCTATATCGGAACACCACAGCAAGGTCTCCTTGGTGCTTCCGTCTTTCTCGTAAAAAAGCATACATGCAATTTCTGCACACGCATTTCCACATAGCTGATCCTTTTGTTTCAAAAGAGCATGGTTATATGTAAGCGATAGCAAGTCTACATTAATGACATCTATATTCTTGACTCCCATTACATAAGATATGTCATGGATAGAAGCAATTGTATAATTGTTTTTCTCAGACATTCTGTTTACAGATTTCGCAGCCTGCGGAGTAAGTTCAATTTCATCCATGAAAATAAGAAAATTTTTCTCCATGCGCTCTAATGCAGTAAGGCAAGCATTGGTAAAAATCTTGTATCTTTCTCTTACTTCAAGCCGAGTCTTTGTATCACTAAAATGATAGCTCTTTTCTAAGTAAAATGAAACATCTATTAAGATAACTTTATGTTCATTTGAATGTAGTAATTTGTGTATACTTGGCTCTTTAGATAAACCGTTTTGTAAAAGCAAATCTTCAAAATCTTTCTTGGATGAATCAACAAGTATATAATCGTCATATGACATGGCAATTTTTCGTATCAATGATTTTTCCTTGTGCTCCGTTGCCGAATCTATGACAATTATTTTTCCAGAAAATATTTCGACATACTTCCAAAAATATCGGAACAAATATGTGGATTTACCAGTGTCTCGTCTTCCGCACAAGGCAATATTATGGTCAGGAAAATCTAATTCTTTTATCTCAGAAATATATTTCCAATTGAAGTTATTTCTCTTCATTGACATTGCTCCGTTTAAGTGCCTGTAAAAACCGTGTGCATTTGCCCCCATGATGTTGCAAATCTGGATTAATATCAAAATTTGATAAAATTTCATCTATGTCAAGAAAATCTTCTGACTTAAATTCTATCTCTAACTCGTAGTCATACATACCAAGATACTCGTTAAAATCTAAGCAAACTTTCACATTCTTGTATGGATAATATACATAACGATAAGTAGTCATATGCCCAACACATTGTATATCATTTATTTGAATTCCAGTAACTGCTACTATTTCATCTGGTTGGATCTCACTAAAATTTTGTATTTTCCTTGAATATTCATCTCTAATTGCCAAATTTTCGTTTTTCGTATAAAATTTTTGATGAATATTTCTTCTTGGATATTTAATCTCTAGCATCTTCTTATCAGGATATTCACGCACTCTTACCGTAATGTGATTTAATCGCAATAGATTATCTCCATCAATAAAGTAGTGATTCACTTGCTTGACCGGAGATTTAAATGGTTGCATTTTTAACAAATAATCAAATTCATCTCGCGAAATCATGAATTTGTATTCTATCTCCTCCAATTTATTTACATCTCCATTTCCTCTATTGTGATACCATCGTTACAATTTTTAAATGAAATCTTATACATATCAGAAGTACCCTTTGGTACGCATATTTTTACGTCATGTCCGATGTTATAAAAAAGCTCATGCGCTATACGAGAAATATTTCTTGATCTGAATACAATGAAATTTAATTTCTTGCAATTCCAAAAGGCGTAATCATGTATTTCAATTGGAGAGTTAATAATAAGACTTTCTATGGTGCTGTCTACAAACGCATACGGGCCAATTCTTTTAACATTTTCTCCCAGTTTTAAGTCATTTATTCTTTTATTTCCAGCAAAAGCCCATGCATTGACTTTGGTATTGTTAATAAGCTCGCTATGTGAGCCAAAAGAAGAGACAATATCTCCTTTATCGTTCAACAATATGCCATTTTTAAATGTCAATGCTGTTGTATTTGTATCAATAATAGTTAATGCTGTACAGCCAAGAAATGCCATTCTTCCTATCTTTTTCAACCTATTACCAATCGATATTCTTTTTAATTCTGCACAACCCCAAAAAGATATATATCCTATCTCTCTGCAATTATCGTTTATTTCTATATATTTTATATGACAGTTCTTAAACGCATTGTACCCTACTTGCAAAACATTTTGGGGTACAATATATGTATCACTATCATACGATACTGGCACCCTTAGTAATCTATTCCCATCTTTGCTGAACAATATTCCGTTGCAAGACATATAATATTGATTTTCACTATCAACATTAATTCTTTTAATATTTGGAAGAAATTCAAACAATGCGGGAGGGATATGATTTATCGACTTTGGTATAAACAACTGGTCTATATTTGATAAATCTATATTCCGTGAAAAATCCTGTAGGGAAATATCATGATTGTCCTTAATATAAAGTCGACTTCCCTGAACATACCAACTGGAATTTTGAGATAGACATTCAACGTTCAGGTTGGATTTATCGTTAATGATATTCAATAATGAATTGACAACTTGCAATAATGTAAGGTTTGTAGTATCAAGGAAATAATATCTCAAGCCTATTATTTTTGCCGCTTTTAGAAGTTTTTCATAAAAGGCTTTATGTTCTTTGAGTTTTTCAAAGTCCTTATCATATGGATTTCTATCATACATTCGTTGATAATTAGTTTTAGGGTCGCAATATAAAATGAATGTGATATCTGGATATCCGAAATAATTAATGTTTAAACGTATCTCATCCAATGTTTGTGTATCTGGTTTCACTGCATAATTTGTGCAAAAATAGCGTTCAGTTACCACATTGTATCCCATCAATTTGGAGTAGAGGAATGAACTTCTTGTACCATATGAGGAATAGTTCCTTGAATCTGTACCGCCGCACTCCACAATTGATGTAAAGTTATCGTAAACCCCCGATGTATCTCGCATAAGATGAAACGCTTTTGAAAAGTAAACTCCCTTTATTTGCTTTGCAAGTTCTTTAGCTGTAGATGTCTTACCAACTCCATCTAATCCTTCAATGGCAATGTGCATTATCGTCACCTATCCTGTCTATATATCTCAATCAAACCATTTTTCTTGGCGCGTCAAATAATATGGAAGATACAGTATCTTATCCTGCATACCTAATATTTCGATTATAAAATTTACAACTTCCGTAACATCCAGCCTATTGTATGTACGATTGTTATTTGAATAATCCCAGAAAATTCCCATTCCACAAATCCAATATATAACATCTTTTTCATCTAGCTTATATAGATTATCATCCAGTTTGGTGAATTTATGGAATCTGCAAGAAAACTCGTTTTCCAATTTCACATTCATTTTCATAAATTCACTAAAGACTGCCAATGGGAACAAGTAGATTCGATTGTTATCGACATATTCAGCATTACGCATATCTAAATCTGTTCGCTTGAAATTGTAGACTTGATTATAGTCATACGGCCAAGAGTTTAACTTTATCGTGTTTATCCCAAAAGTATGGCTAAGTTTCTCTCTAATGTAATCCGGCAAATCGTAATTATCTATTATATACTTAGCAGCTACTGAAAAAAAGAATTCTAGCTTGTTTCGCTCTATTTGTATTTTTAAATATTCAAAATCCAGATTGTTATTTAATAGAAAATACAAATCGTTTATATCTTTCATAAATACGTCTTTGTGTTTAAATAAGTGACAAAGGGTAATTATAAACTCATCCTCATTCGATATAGAATGATTAGAAAAACGCAAGGGAAAATACAACGATATTCGTCCCATCGGAAAACCCGGAAAATTAATATCGATGATGATTTTGTACTGATTATAAACTAATTTTTGTAAATGAAAATGCCCAGTATATAGACCATCCCCTTCAGATGTTTGAATGTATTTAATAGAAAATTCACTATAAAATATTTTGAATCCACGTCTAAAAAGGAAGGTTGCTATCTGAAATGCATCACCAGATGAAGAAGCTAAAATATCGTAATCTAGAAAATTTCTAATCCCAGTATCAGACGTATAAAACAGTTGCATAAAAGCACCTTTTACAAAGTATGCCGATAAATTATTATCGGCAATAAAACGGCTTAGGATATCGATTTCCTGTTTAACTATTACACTGCGATACTGTCTATAAAAAATATTTTTCCATATAGGATTTCGAGAAATATCATCCTTGCAATATTTTGTAATGTTAAAGAATATCATCTGCTCTATTTTCAATTTAGAGAACATAATCACATCATCATAAGTTATTGAATTCGCCATTTTCCTTAACGTCGCAATTTCCTCTGCGGTTAATACTGTTTTTGCAAGAGGCATCCATGTTTTACGATATTCCAAGGTGAATTCAGATGACGATGTTGTCTCCTTATGTTTTTGTGTCTCATATTTAGGATTTGTGTTTCTCCAATTAACTCGTCCCGTGCTTACACATGCATCACAATCTAAATCGTTCTTTGTGTTTTTTACAGAACAACTATTGTAAGTACTGCCTTTTATTTGCTCAAAAAAATCCTTACATATCTTTAGGGGATTCATAACACATTTTTCTCGAAGTCCACTCTCGCCAAAAATTTCATGGCAAAATGTTCCAAAATTATCTTCCGCTGCTTTTAAATCTTTGGTCAAATTTGTTACAACATCGTTGATATTTTTTTTGTTATATTTGCTATATAGATATCCTAATGTCGCCTTACACTGTATGCATGCCTCAGAGCTAAAGGAAAAAGACAAGATATCATCGTCTACAGCACCTTGTATTATAATATTATCTCCGCAAGAAATGCCATCCCTAATAAGAACATCATCTGGAATAATGACTTTTTTGCACTTTATGGATGAATATTTCTCTAGACCTGTCTTAGACATATTTTCACCGCTCCAGTCCCTCGAAGCATTCTTTAAGCGCATTACATAATGCATCTATATCCTCATCCGTAACAGTCAATCCAAATGATATTCTGTTAATTGCATAAAATCCAATTTTGCGTATGGCATTTTGCGCGCACATATTGCCGGCACGGATGATAACATTTTTCTTAGCTAAAAAATTTTCAATATCGTGCGGATGAATTTTCGAATGAACAAATGCCAAAAGTGATTTGCTTGACATTTCTCCTGAAATCAAAGTCACATTATCATAATTCCTTAGAACTGATGAAACATGGTTGGAGAAAGTTTGTTCCTTATTTTTTATTTTCAAATATGATACACTATTTATATATTCACACGCTTTAGCCCATGCAACCAAAAGTCCAACATCGTATGTGCCTGCATAAAATTTATACTCATTCTCAAGCCAAACGTCATCAATTTGTTGTGACTCTATCATTCCGCCTCCAAGCAAAACGGGCTTCATTCTTTTGAGGAGACTTTCCTTTATAAATGCCCCCGCAATGTTCTTGGGACCATACATTTTATGCGATGATAAAATGTATCCAGATATTTTACAATCAATATCTATCGATGAATGGGCGACACCTTGCGACTCATCAGAAAATATTAGCGTATCACATCCAAATAAGGCATTTATGCTTTTTTTATTTACAATGAATCCATTCGTGTTAGCAACGGATGAATATGCAACCACCTTCACATTGTTAGCAATAGTTTTTAAGTATTCTATATCTATCATTCCATCCTTCAAAAGCGGCATTTCGATAAATATAGCATTGGTTCTCCTCGCTAAATACTTCCATGTCAAGAAATTGCTGTGATGCTCATAGGGTCCTATTAAAATAATGTCCATTGGCTGCAATAAGTGTTCGATTGACATGGCAATGATATTGATAACTTCCGTGGTATTTTTCCCTATAATCAGTTTATAATCAGTATCCAGCCGAAAATGTTTACGAATTGAAGCAGCGGCCTCATCAAATAGTTTCTTAGACAAGGCCGATAGGTTATTACCGCCTTTACCCCATAAAACACTGACATTTCTTTGAAAGTCAATATACTCTTTTATCGATGACTCGCACATGAATGTGGTAGCAGCATAATCAAAATAATGAATATCGTTATGACCTAACAATTTTATCTCGCCCTTTATTGCGTACTTGCATTACATACGTTATTCTTAATCCATTCATCAATCAAAAACAAAAAAATCTTTCTTCTGTCATAGCAATGTGGATCTTCCCTATACACCGTACCAAAGGCTCCGTAGGCAGAATAACAGCATGAACAGCACATAGCTCTAAACAGGCATTTGCTACATTGTGGAATATCCTTTTCTGTTCTATCTCTCAATTTCTGAACCCAAGGTTTATGAATCATGTCTTTAAGGGATTCTTCTTTTATATTTCCCATCAGAAATTTCTCATTTCCCTTAAACCCATCACATGGATAAATCGTTCCATCTGGATTAACGGTAATGATCTCACGAGCCGCGCCACACGGATACCGCATACATATATAATCACGAATGGGACCATATACATTTTCTTCAAATATATGTATAGAAAAATTTATCGCACCCAAATTTTTGCTTCTAAAATACATTTCTTTATATGCCTCAAACCACTCGCCCTTCTTTGTGGTCATGTGTTCCTCTAACTCACGACCTGAATAATTTGCTGGTCTCGGCTTAAATGCGATATCCTTGCTATGAAAATAATCCACAATTTTATACGAATCCTTGCAGTTGTGCTGACCTATTGTACATACAGCTCCATCTGGAGTTAAATCGTTTGCAATAAGTTTATCTAAACCCGCATCAACCTTATCAAAACACCCTACACCGTTTTCATCGACCCTAGACAAATTGGTCATGTCTCCTGGTCCATCAACGCTCACTCCCATATTGATATTATATTTTTTTGCTAAATTTATGAATTTGTCATCTATTAATGTCGCATTAGTCATGATGCGATACTTGACAATCTTATCGTTCCCATCTTTTAATCGTTCGGCTATTTCCAAAAATTTCTCCATGCCATCCAAATTGCAAAGCGGCTCACCACCTTGCAATTCAAATGTAATTGTTTTGCTAGGCATTTTATACATTTCTTCAATAGTCCGTTGCATGACAAACTCATCCATATCTTCGCCAACAAATGAACCACAATTAACAAAACAGTATTTGCATTTTAGATTGCAATTTGTTGTTATATTTACAATAGCTACACTTGGATAATCAGCGGCTTTGGGGAAATTCATGGATACTTCCTCCCCAGAATCATCCAATGCTAAACCACGAAAATAGAGTGCTTCCATCTCTATCTCATTTAATTCGTCAGCCAAATAGCGAGAATAATCCCTTTCGTTGAAAACGACCCACGCTCCCGTATCGGCGCGCAACAGGACATAATATTTTGCCCCATCGATATCTCGCACCAAAACATTCAAATCATTTCTCTTTCTATATGAACTATCCATCCAAGGAGTTCTCATTTTATTAATCGCCCTCATTCTTTCAAAAAATTTTAAGCCAATTTATTTTATATGGCAAAAGCCTAATTTCGTAAGCAAGTAATAATTGTCAAACATCTGGTGCCAACTACCACTTGCCGATACCATTCGAATACGCTACAATCAGTTTATTTCGCTGTAAAGTTCAACAATCTACTGCATTTTTTTGTATAAAAAATATATAGCTGATGCAAAGCACGTGTACATGATATATATAGGATTTGCCTATCAATATCCGATGTGTAATTTTTGTCATCTACATTAGGTATCAACACTGTATCAAACTCTAGTCCTTTTGCCAAATACGAAGTAATTACTACAACACCTCCATCAAAATGGGAACTATCCATCGTGAATAAAGCGATATCCTTTCCATATGTTTTTTGGAGTTTAGTATGAACCTTCTTTGCTTCTTTTTCCGTCTTGCAAATAACAGCAATATGTTTCATGCCGTTGTCTTGCTGTTGTTTTATAATAGTAGTCATTGAATCGGTTTCTTCAGCTTCGGACTTTTTCTTCTCTATCTGCGGCTCGTTACCATGCCGCTCAAAGATTACAATGTCGTCCAAGCCAATGATTCGACTCGCAAACCTTGTTATTTCGGCTGTAGAACGATATGTTTTGTTGATCCTTATTATTGCAGCACTATCAAAAACTTCACCTAAAACATCCACAACATTTTCATTGGTCGGTATCATAACTTGGTTGACATCACCCAATATAGTCATCTTGCAAGGGAAAATATGTTTGAGTATCTCAAATTGAATACGAGAATAATCCTGCATCTCATCAATAACAACATGTTTTATATTATTGAAAGCTGAATATCCAGCCAGTTCAAATTTAAAATATACCAACGGGAATGCATCTTCGTAATGCACATTTTTTCTTTCACCGCAGTTCAAGTTAAGGCCTACAGTTTTTGACAAATCACTCAAAAAATCAAGATAGATCTCAAAGACGCTATTCTTCCGCAAACAATGTTTTTTTAGCTCCTCAACAAATACTCCCTTTGTTCTTGCACTGACATTTCCGCCATTATCTAAATGCACTTCGTCAAAAAACCTATCAACGATATCTACAAATCGCTTAAAATAAGGCATTTTTTTAGAATATTCCCTGCAGTAAACTTTCTTAATAAAATCCGACGGAATAGTTACGCTACCAACTTTCACATCTTGGAAAATCATGTAATTCTCAATAAATTTATCAAAGAAAGACTTCATATATTCATAAAACTTCATGCTGGCCTTGAACGGGATAATTTTCATATTTTCATCGTCAGCATTTAAAATGGTATTTTCTATAGCGGCAAACTTATTTTCCGTCTTGCATACATCTTTCAATTCTTTGCGAACCAAATCATCAATTTTCATCTCTGTGATATTTGTCTCGCCTAATTCAGGCAATACATTTGAAATATAATCAGAGAATATATGATTAGGTGACACCACTAACATCTCATTCGACTTTATTTTGTCTCTAAACGCATACAAAATATAAGCAATTCGATGCAGTGCTATTGAAGTTTTCCCAGAACCAGCAACGCCTTGGACAACAAGAATGTCATTAGCTGTATCGCGAATAATTTTATTCTGCTCTTTTTGAATCGTTGAAACGATAGTTTTCATCTTATTATCCGTTGAATGACTTAGAGCTTCCTGCAAAATCTCATCGTCTATTTTCAAACTGCTGTCTAAAATGAAAACAATTTTACCATTTTCAATCTTGTACTGCCGTTTTTTTCTGATGACACCAGTAAAAGTACCTTGCGGTGCTACATAGCTGGCTTCTCCTTCTTCGCAATCATAAAACATACTCGAAATAGGGGCGCGCCAATCATATATCCATTGCTCCACTTTGCCTTTAGGTGTAAATCCTCTTATTCCGATATAGAATTTTTCTGCCATATCCTCGGTATCATCATCATAAGTAAAATCAATACGTCCAAAATAAGGGGATAGTACCAACCTTTGTAGGCTATCCAGTTCTTTCGTCGACAACGCAATATTGTTTTCTTGCCCCATTACAATGTCAGCATTAGCAGCCTTTTCTACCATATCCATTTCATAAATATTATCCCAAATATAACGCTTATATTCAGATAAATCCTTCTTGCTTCCCGACAAGTGCAAAGAAATGTCATCTATCTTTTTATTTATTGCATCCGTTACCTTTTTAAGGTAATTCACTTCTTCTAAATCAAATTTTTTTGTTTCCATTTACACTACACCCCACAAGAATAATGGCAGTATTGTACAATGTGCTCGTGAATTTTGACTCATCCATAGATACCACTCTTAAAATGGCTCTATATGGTATTCACAACAGCCTACATGCCAATACTGCCATCTCGTTTGATATTCAGACTCAATGAACAAAGCTGATAGCGATAAGAATTTCCTCTAGCTTATCACCAATCATGCGTATGCGTGCCGCACCCGTCATAGCCTTGTCCATATTTTCCGTCATAAACAAACTCTGTCATCTTTTTACCATTTTCGAATTTCACAACTCCCTTCAATCCATCGACACGGTCATTTCTGCACTCCTTGTAAATGTTTTTCCTCTCTTCCCTTGATTTCATGAAAATCTCCTCCTCGTATAATATGTTTTGTACGCAAGACAACATCGCCTTGCCTACGAAAAAA
>ERZ772986.2376-NODE-2376-length-10284-cov-4.680614_pt1 | contig 10284 bp, 12 predicted proteins | sample MGYA00511898_ERZ772986 | MGnify/ENA primary metagenome ERZ772986 (study PRJEB29015, sample SAMEA2737934) | human oral metagenome | biome: human oral; feature: human-associated habitat; material: dental | place: China | collected 2148 ... | reverse complement strand
AGCCTCAACTCAGTCCTTTATTTATAAGGAGTAGTCTTAGAGTAATGCGAAAAGGAGAGGGCTACGTGCGCTTACCTTCCTTATATAGGAAGTATGACTGTATGGCCATCAGCGCAAAAATTGCCCAGTAGAGGCCTGTCGACTGATTGTGCTGAGGCCCCCAATACGCCGCACCGAATAGGGTAACCGCAGCGAGGATAACTGAGAGCGTCAACCACACCCTGCGCAGTCCTGCATTCTTATTCTTCTTCATGACACATCATCCTTAGGGGTAAGTCTTGGTTCGTTGAACCCGTTTTTTGAATACTACCAGACAGAGAGTCTTATTCAAGGGGGTATTTGAGTCCGTTAAGTGCACCACTAGAGATGGGTCTTGTACCTGTTAACTTGAAGCTGTGAAACAAACGTAAAACCAGTACAAGATCTGTTACATCAAGGCTGCTATGTACCCCCCATCACCACGTCGTCGTTGAACATATGTGTCCCCCAGATCAAGGCAGACAGGCACTCTCAACCCCGCAGACCCCTCGTCTTGTTACTAGTAGAGTATTTTCGGTCGTGTGTGGGTTGAATTCTCTGGCTACAATGGCCTAAATGAAGAACTTAATTTTAAGATTTCCTTATTATTTTGAAGCGCAAGACATGCACTGGGAAAGATTTTAAAAATATTTTTTATCCTCTTGTTCTCGTGTATGGTGTCCACTTTAGGTGCATAAATAACGACATTAAATTTTTGAAAGTTTCCTTTTGATTTACGGTTCCGCCTTAGTATGCCGAGCTGAACACAAGATTTGATCGTCGTCTAGTATATTTTACATACGAAATAAATTTACAGAAGTCATTTATTTAGGTGTTCTTAAAATACTTAAATTGCTCTTGAATGTATGCTTCCAGGTTTGTTAGGTTTAAACTGCCAGCAAATTTCGGGACTGTGTGAAGCTTCTGGAGTAACTGGCAAGTCAGTAGGGTTTTATTAGATGTTATCCATGTGTATCTAGTTTTGTAAAAATTGATGATGCTTATGTATGGAGAACATATTGCCCTGAGATTTTAAGAAATTTGGGAGGAGCTCTTATGGGTAAGGATGCTGTTCTTTTGGAGGAACTCACTGAGCAGGAGACCAGCCAGATTAGTGGTGGTGTATCTCCTGATAAATTACTTCCCTGGCCCATACGTACTAGGTTACTAGGTTACTAGGTGGTAGGTAATCTGTGAAATGTAAACCATAGCTAATTTTGAAGGAAGAAAGGAAGAATAATAATGCCGCAGGATATCACTCTGTTGGAAGAAATTTCTGAACAGGATCTCTCTCAGGCAAATGGGGGTACCGCTATCACTGTTACTTATACAATATACAGCTGGTATACAGGGAATAAAGGTATTATGTGTACTGCCACTAAGGAGTGTGTCTGTAAATAAAATTGCGCAATAAAAATATATACGATAGCAAAGAGAATATGAGTGTTGATCAGGGAACTTATTCCTGAGCTGGATGACGAACAGTTCCAGCAATTGGTGTCGGATGTTTCGAATACCTTGTCAGTAGAAGAATTCGGCGCCCGCTCAGGCTCCGAATCTATTGTGCGGTTGTCGGCTCCAGCGTCTATGACGCTGGGGCCGGCTTCCGTTTCACGCGCTTTTTGTAAACCTTGTGAAGTATGAGCGTGACCATGCGCGGCAAACCATCCAAAACTTTGAGTATGCTGCTACAAGCCAGTTGGATGATCTGGTAGATTCGCTTATGGGTGAGCTCACGGAGCGGTTACTCAACTTTTATATGCGCCCCTTGGTGGCTCATATCAAGAAAATCTCTGCGTAAGGACTTTTACGAGGGGAAACCCCTGAAGAACGATATGAAGAATGGCTTTTCCTGCTGTTTTGCAGACCGCCCAGACCGAGTGCGGTCTGGGCGTGAGCGCCTCCATCCTGCAGCATTATGGGCGCTATCAGACGGTCTCAGACTTGCGTTTGTCTATGGAACCCGGTCGTGAAGGGCTGAACAACCGGAATCTGCTGGACTCGGTACGCCATAGAACGAGCGCTCTGGAACGTACTTGGTGCCCGGTGCGGACTGGGCTTCAAAAAGGTGTTCAGGTTCTGTCCCGTCTGTAGTTCTACTAAGGTACAAACCCTAAGTGAATAAATCTCATAAATTTATTTACAAGAATGAGTAAGTTGTAGTCAAATAAATAGCTAACTTTAATGAAATATCGTATTTTGTTTAGATGAACTAACTAAAATGGCTGTCGGAACGATGCTTATGGCACTACACGAAAAACTTTTTAAAAAATTTTTCCAAGGATTTGCGCCCGGTGAACTATGTTTGAATATAGATATTTGAGTATGATGTTTATTTTTGAAAGAAAACTATAAATTTTGGAATTTAGGCACTATGACAAGGTGAACATTGATTTTAACAATTTTCAAAGTGATTGACATGGATAATAAATACAATCCAATGAGGTAGGTTAGGATATTTAACTTATTTGAGAATCGCTTGCATTGATCCTGTGATGACTGTTAGGGTGGAGCTATCAAAATAAATAGGAGGTTTATAGAGGAGTTTTTCCATGTATAAAATTCTTATTTATCTTGAATATATACTGAAAATACCTAATCAGCTCATGTGGGTATATAAATACCATGTCCATTGAGAGATGATGGTTATTTAGATCTTTATAAATGGGATGTGACGGAGTTCAGTTAATAACATTTTATGATGTGAGATTTATGGATAGTGTCACTGTATAGAAGTAGCAATATGTTTCTATGTGTGTGTACAACGTCTATAAATCTTCCTCACATGTACAACCAAAACAACGGCATAGAAAATTCTATTGCCTAAGAGGCTAAGGAGGAAATCATGAACAATCCTAAGGATGCTCTGACTGAGCAGGAGTTGGATCATCTTGTGGCTTTGGACGCAGCTCAGGTAAACGCTGTAGAAGGCGGCGTTGTTACTGGTACTGGCGCAGTAGCCATTGCAACCGCTGCCGCTGCTGTTAGTGTGCCAGTAGTCGGAGCTATTGCTATTACATTGGAGGCTCCTGCATGTCCAAGTTCAAACTGTACTAAACACTGGATTGGACATAAGTAATAGTTAGTTATTGCTTTCAGGTTTGGTGGTATTTGCATCACCAAACCTGAAGGTTAGACAGTGTAGTAAATTTTTAATGATAACTATAGATAAACTAAGGGTTTTAAAATGAGCTCACATGAAGGGTATGTTTTAGAAGGTCTCCTTCTGCCCTATAGGCATGAAGTGTGTCAGGAGATTGAGACATTTTTGCAAAATAATGCTTCTGATATATGTGTCGCGGATCCAATAGAAATGGCACGGTACGTTGGTGACTACTGTGTTTCAGAGATGATAGGTATTTCTATCCGCGCCCAAAATTCAATGAGGCAAGAAATATTTGGTAATTTATTGAATAATGATAAGGAGTATTATGACTGGGCGATTACTGATGAGGCAAAAAACTTTATGAAAAATAGGTATCCAGAACTTGCGCGAATTTTAGATGTTAAAAAGAAAAAAATCGTCTCGCTGTTTAAAACCGTAATAAATCGTTTTATGAATGACAAGTGTGATCTTAAAGCCCATGGTTTTCCAGTCTCTGCTGATTTATTAGAGTTTATTATTTCTGACGGTGACTATCACAGGGGAGGTCAATGTGTATGTATCCTTCAAACTAGTGCTGGCAAAATCGTATATAAGCCTCGTTCTTTAAGCATTGATAATGCGGTTTATCAGATTGCGACTATTGTTAATAAAAATTTATCTTTTGGTAAGGGGTATGTAGAAATTCCAAAAAGCTTGGACTGCGGAAGCTATGGTTGGCAAGATTTTGTAGAATATATATCTGCAAAAACTATAGAAGAGCTCTCTGGATATTATAAGTCTCTTGGTGGTCTTACTGCATTTTTTGCATCGTTGGGTGCTCTTGATCTTCATTATGAGAATATTTCTATAGTAGGGAATAAAGCAGTGCCATTAGATTTAGAAACATCAATGGGCACTCTCCAAACTACCCAACAGGCTTATCAAGGCGAGGGTATTTCAGGAGTGGTTAACCGTGTTATAGCGTGCGCGGGCGTGAATACTCTTATACTTCCTCCTTTGGCACGGGGTAAACGTTTTGATGTCGATTTGTCTCCAATTACAGATGGGAATTCCCAAAAATCAAAATTGATGTATAGTTTGACCTACGAAATTGGTGCTGAAGGAGCAGCTAGTATGCAAGAGTCTAATATAACTAAAAAAGCCCTTTATAGTGGAAATTTGACATTAGAGGAAACACATCCACGGAAACAGATGAGTAACTTTTTGCAGGGGTATAAGGACGTACGTGATGCAATATTAAACTGTAAACAAGATTTGATAAGCCTTCTCGAAGATTTCCCTAATATTTCAAATCGTTGTATTATTCGACCTACAGCTACCTATGGGGCTTTTCTTGATACCTCTTATCACCCAAAATATCTTGTTTCTTATGAAAAACGTAGTGATTTATTTAAGCGCTTAAAGCTTCCAGCTGGACTTCCAGAGCGGCTTAGGGAAGATGTTTTGGAGGTTGAAATTAAAGATCTTTTAGACGGGGATATTCCCTATTTTACTAATGATTTCCTGAAGGGTCTTGGGGCAGGTAATGATATAGACCGCACAGTAGATAATCCTAGTGATGCAGATATCTTTCGAGTGGCTCCAGTTGAATCTTTACAGAAGTTTTCTGATGTTCCGTATAATGTTATATCGTATATTCAGCATGGTGCATTTGCTGGTATTGATACTGATATTGAAAATATTGATCAGGAGATAACCCCATTTTTCTCTCTTGATATTAGTAGTACCTGGAGTATGGCTTGTTATGATCTTGCTAGTCAGGTTCGGGAACTTGTTCTGGAAAGCAATGAGGAAGAACTATCGATTCTGCTTATGCATAGTGTAGACACGAATAACCGCATACATACTGCACCCTTAGATGCTAACTATTACGAAGGACAAGGAGCGCTATGGGTTCTTCATGAATTAGCGCAATTAACTAAAAATACTGACGTTTCTGAAACTATTTCTTCGTTGCTTCGTTTTAATTTACAATCTCTTCCTCATCTCCCTTTTGCTAATATATCTGGGTTTACGGGGATATTTTCCCAGATACAAATTGGTCATTTAGTATCCGAATATATAGATAGTGACTCAGAAAAATATTTAATAACTAATATTATTGAAAGGGCAAAAAAAATGTTAGATAGTTCTGAAGCGTCCAAGGCTTTGGATATGGACTACATTTCTGGCTTAGCGGGAGCTTTGGCATTACTAGGTAATCAGATTTCTCGATTATCCCTTTATAAAGATTCACAATCTCTCCGAGAACAGCTCCATGTCTTGGTGGCTTCTGCCTTTATGAAAGATCAACTGGAAGATTTTGTGGGGGTTGCCCATGGACCTGCTGGGCTTGTGCTTGGGCTGATTCATGGAGGTATTTCCCTTAGCCATGATGAGATTGATGTATTCCGTGAAAAATTTAAGAAGCGTGTGATGTTTGAAATCAAAGAGGCTGATAATTATCCACCTGAGGCTAGGCAAGCTTGGTGTAGCGGAATTCCTGGGATAGCAGAAGCATTTGCGTATGTCCTTGACGCTACTGGGGGGCTTAGTGACCATGATCAAGAAATGCTTGTCAAACTTTTTAGGGAATTTCAACATGATTTGGATTTAATAAACGGTCCAGCCGATGTTTCCCTTTGTCACGGTATCGCTGGTTCTTTAGCTGCGTGGTATCGCATTGCATGTTTATTACCAGATTTGCATCTTTCTGACGACATTAGGTTTGAAGCTGAGAAGTTACGTCAACGACTGCTTGCTGGGGAACTAGAGATACGAGGGGGAGTTCGACATGCTACCTCAAGTCTTTGCATGATGCTTGGAATGAGCGGAGCTGTCCTTGCTCTGAGCAAGATTGAGAAAGGTCAAAAATTTACAGACTTCCTTTCCTTTTAAATATTAAAAGGAAATGGGAACATTCTCCATTTTAATGTGGAGATTTTAAGAATGGATGTCATTGAATATATCCAATGAGAGCATAATATTTCATATCTTAAGGATATGGGAAAGGAATAGGACATGAAGAAGGATATTACGCTTGTGGAAGAAGTTGCTGAACAAGATCTTGCACAAGTAAACGGAGGCACGCTAGGCACCCCCTTTGATTTTGTTGCTATCAATGCTGCTACAGCAGGGTATCGTTACGGGAGTTATGTTTTGGGCAATGGCGGTGGTGCTGTATGTACCTTAACCATTGAGTGTCAGCAAAATTGTGAATAAATAACGTTCAGCAATTTTATCGAGAGCCTCTTTTTAGGAATTATAATGATGGAATTTCAGGATATTACTCTGCTGGAAGAGATCTCTGAACAGGATCTTTGCCAAAAGGCTGGAGGTACTAATCCTTTCATTCTTGGTCTTGCCGCCAACACGGCGGTCAGCTGGGTAAAAGGAAATACAGGAATTTTCTGTACGACTACCTTGGAATGTAGCTGTTATTAAATTCATGTAATGCGCGCATTCAAATACAAAAGTAAGGATGAAAATGTCTCAGGACGTTACTCTTTTGGAAGAAATCTCTAATCAGGACCTCAGCCAGGTAGCTGGGGGGACTTTTGGAAGCGTTGAATCAGTGCTTACCACGTTGGGGCAGCTGAAGCCGAATCCTATGGCTAACAGGTGCATAACGTGTGTATGTCGCTAACGTTTCCCTTCATTGACTGTCCAAATAAGACAGTATGGAATTTGATTAAGTAAAGGAGTAAGGATGTACGATATTACTTTGCTGGAGGAAATCTCGGAACAGGACCTCTGTCAGGTAAATGGCGGTACTGGATTTACTTTTGCTGCCCCTGATCCGGTAGGAGTTCCCGTTAAGACAACTGACATGTCGCCAGGTCTGACTCTCTTCCGGTTCAGTAGCTAATACGCTACAGTTGCTGAGCAAGGAGAGCAAATTGTTGATGATCACCTCAAATAAACCTTCGAGAGGGATGTTTTTAAGCAGGTGATCGATAAAATCTAACCGTATGACAGGTTAAATATATGGCTGCAAAATTATTATGTGATATGAGCAATTTACCATTTGGGGTAATAGAAATATGCATGTCCGGTAAATAATAGCATGCCATTAAAAATATATACGATAGCAAGGAGAATATGAGTGTTAATTAGGGAACTTATTCCTGAGCTGGATGATGAACAATTTCAGCAATTGGTGTCGGATATTTCGGATACCATATCCTTAGAAAAATTCGGCACCCACTCAGGCTCCGAGTTTATTGTGCGGTTGTCGGCTCCAGCGTCTATGACGCTGGGGTCGGCTTCCGAACCTTTTACGTTTCACGCGCTCTTTACAAGCCTGATAGGGCATGAACGCGAACGTGTACGCCAGACTGTCCAAAATTATGCACACGCTGATATACAACACTTCGATGCCCTCACTGAACAGCTCATGGGTGAGCTCACGGAGCGGTTACTCAACTTTTACATGCGCCCCTTGGTGGCTCACATCAAGAAAATCTCTGCGCAGGGACTTTTACATGGAGAAACCCCTGAAGAACGGTATGAAGACTATTGCCACCGCTGGTATGAAGATTTTCAGGATGACTTTTATGCCAGTTACCCGCTCCTTCAGCATGTTCATACGACGATCATAGATCAGTTTTACATAGCAGTGTCGGAGATTTTTGAGCGAGCTCAAACTCATGAGAGCGATATACGAAAACTTCTCGGCGTCACAGATGCTGACCCTCTGAACCTAGAGTCTCTTGTGCTAGCTGGCGACCGCCATAATGGTGGACGCACCGGCTGTATGCTTATGTTTCGTCAAGGAACTGTAGTGTATAAGCCGCGCAGTGTTGAAGGAGAGCGAGCCTACTACAACATCGTCCAGAAACTTGCCGCTCATGGTGCCCCTGTTATGCGTGCCGCCCGCGTAGTGGTCGGTGATGGGTACGGATTCATGGAATTTATCGAGCGGGAAGAGACCGACTTTTCCTCCAAAGACTTCCTGGAATCTTCAGGTCAACTTGCGGCTTTATTATATGCACTTCAGGGTAAGGACATGCATGAAGAAAACCTTATTCCTTCGGCAGATGGACCTATTCCTATCGACCTGGAAACCATGCTCCACCCCATTTACATCATGGCTCAAGAAGATGCAGAGGTCCTTGACCCCGGAGTCTTCTCCCGTAAGATACGCGGAATTTCAACCAGCGCGTTGCTTCCTACCCGAATGAGGCGCAGTGACCCTTCGCAGGGGTACGTGGATATTGGCTTTATTCAGGGTGAGCAAGGGGCTAACCCTTTTCGTAATATGGCTGTTCAGCGGCCCTTCCGTGATGATGCAGTAGCCCAGTTTGTCTCCTCAGAAGCACCAGCAGAAGAAGCTAGTGAGAATGACCGACCAGACCCTGTTGAAGAAGAAAAACAGCGTATATCAGAATCTGCCCGTGCCCGTGCTTTTGCCAGCGGATTTGCCCATATGTATCGGTGGATCTGTGAAAACCGGCAGGCTGTCCTAGAGATTGTCCGTACTGAATGTACTGGGATAACACTCCGTGCCGTCCTGCAGCCAACCATGTATTACGGACAGCTGCTACGCATGCTGGGAAATCCAGAAGCACTTGCTTCAAAGGATGTTTTCACAACTATTATGTTTCGGACCGCCGCTTTCGCCCCCAAACGTCCGCTGGGTCTTATCATTGCTGAGGTTGAGTCACTCTGGAAACTTGATGTTCCTTTCTTCAAACATCGGGCAGACTCGTCTGAGATTCTCTCTCCACATGAAACTGCTGCAACTGGAATGAATGTTCGCAAGAGCGCTCTTGGAGAGACTCTAAGCCATATTGCCGATATGGATGAGGCAGATTTAAACGATCAGCTAAACCAGATTTGGGCTGCCTTCGTGTCCCCGTACCCGGCTAACACTTTGGTCCCCCAACCTGAAGAAGCATGGCAGGGACGAGAAAACTCCCAGCGTGAACATGATCTTAGTTTCAAGGTTGCAGATTATTTGGTAGATCGTCTATATCCCGGGCTTACCGAGGAGAGCCCCTGGACATGGGTTGCACCTATTCCTGGAACTCAGCAGCAACATACCTGGGCATGGGATACTGCCATGTTGGGGCTGGATCTGTACAACGGATCTGCTGGTGCTGCGTTAGCTCTGGCGCAGGCGGCGCATACTTTAGACAATGAGGAGCATGAGTATGCTCAAGCCGCGCATCGTGTGTTTGACCCGATAGCGGATGCTGTCTTCTCGGAAGACAGTTTTCCGATAGCTCCTGAGGAAGTGCGCGATGCAGCTTTGATGGGCGAACCCGGTATCGCTTTTGCTCTTGCCGGTGCTGCAGAGTGTTTGAATGACCCCCGCTTGAAGGAAGCCGCCGCCGTACTGGGGGACCGATCCGCTGAGCGTTTGGCGCAGGCAGAGCATCCGAGCCCGGACTATCTCACCGGGCAGGTAGGTGCGGCAGCCCTGATGCTGGGATACGACCTCGCGGATGACCGGGAAGCGCTGCTGGGTGTACTGGATCGGCACGCCCAAGACATCATCGCGGGTCGACTCGAGGAGGACTGGTGGTCTCATAGCGGGTTCGCCCACGGGATTAGCTCCTCCATCTTCGCGTTGAGTCGCTGGAGTCGGCAGATGCCCTCCGAAGAACGCGCTCAGCACGCGGTCAAGATTCTGCTGGATCGCCTGCGTGAATTCGATAACGGGGAAAGCTGGGAATCGCAGATTTCTGGGCGGGGTAGTCGGAACGGTGTGTGGTGCCACGGTACCGCCGGTATTTCCCTAGCCTTGGCGGCGGTACAGGTGTGGATGCCCGAGCTCTCCGCTCGTGCCGATCTTGAGCGTGCTGTACACCATGCCCTGCATGAGGGGACCGGTCGTAACCTGACCTATTGCCACGGTGATATGGGTACTCTGGATATTCTGGAATGGGTGATCGCTCATGTTCCTGATCTGCCGGACGCCGAGAAAATCCGGGACGTTCTCGATAACGGGTATAGTGCCTCTCTGTTACAGAAAACGCTGGACGATAAATCTGTGCGCTACTCGTTGACCCCATCGTACATGGTGGGGACGTCCGGGGTGCTGTCCTGGTTGGCTCGCCGTATCGGTGGCACCCGGTTGTATACTCCGATTATTCCCGATTCCACCGAAGCATAAGGCATCAACTAATGGCTTTTCCTGCTGTTTTGCAGACCGCCCAGACCGAGTGTGGTCTGGG
>ERZ772986.2368-NODE-2368-length-10299-cov-6.039535_pt1 | contig 10299 bp, 7 predicted proteins | sample MGYA00511898_ERZ772986 | MGnify/ENA primary metagenome ERZ772986 (study PRJEB29015, sample SAMEA2737934) | human oral metagenome | biome: human oral; feature: human-associated habitat; material: dental | place: China | collected 2148 ... | reverse complement strand
CAGCTCGGCCGCCGGGGCGTCGGGGCCGATGCCGGATCCATCGGGAGCGGCGCCGTCTCCGGCGGGCGGCGGCCCCGCCGACGTCGGAGGGGCGGTGCGCTCCCCCGTCGGGCGCGCGGAGCACGCGCCGCTCCCGGAACGGGGGGCGGGCCCGGCAGTCATCAGTCCTCCTTCAGGACGCGGTGCTGGGCGGCACCGTGCAGGTCATGGGCGGTCATGAGCAGGTCGTGAGCGGGTACTGAGCCGCGCCGCGAGGCACTGAGGCGAGACCCCGGCGGCTGGCCGCCGAGGAGCGCTCAGCCACGCAGGCGGGCGAGCTCGGAGACCAGCTGGGGCACGACCTCGGTCACGTCCCCCACGACGCCGAAGTCCGCCATCTCGAAGATCGGGGCCTCGGAGTCGTCGCACACCGCCACGATGGTTCCGGCGCCCTGGATCCCGCTGGTGTGGTGGACGGCGCCGGACACGCCCAGACCGATGTACAGCCGCGGGGAGATCGTCTCCCCGGTCTGACCGATCTGCGCGGACCGCTCGACCCATCCCTCGTCGCAGGCCACTCGCGTGGCGCCCACGGCCGCGCCCAGCGAGTCGGCCAGGGATCGCACCAGGTCGAAGTCGCCGTCCACGCCGCGTCCGCCCACGACGACGGTGCGCGCTCCGGCCAGGTCCGGACCGGCGGTCGCCGCGGCGCGCTCGCGGGAGACGAGCCGCACGGCCGCCGCCTCCGCGCTCAACGGGACGTCCAGGGGCTCGGCCCGCAGCGCTGCGGAGCCGTCGGCCGTTCCATCCGTCGTCCCCCCGGAGGCGACCTCGACGGATCCGGGGCGCACGGCCACGACCGGCGCGCGCCCGTCCCGGGCGGCGGCCGGCGCGATCGACACGGTGACCGCCCAGGATCCGGACAACGCGAGCCTGGAGGCGCGCACATCGCCGTTCGTGACCCGCAGGTCGGTCACGTCGGCGGCGCAGGCGGAGTCCATGAGCACGGCGGCGCGCCCGGCGACCTCCTTGCCCCGGTAGTCGCCGGAGACCAGCACCGCACCGGGGGCGGTCTCGCGCGCGGCCGCGACGACGGCGTCGGCGGAGGCGGGGGCCTGCGCCCGCTCGCCGCCCACGTCGGCGATCAGCAGGCGGGTGGCGCCCGCAGCGGCCAGGGCGGCCGAGGCGGCGGCCTCGACCGGGCCCAGGACAAGGGCGACGACATCGCCGGCGGTCAGCGTCCGTGCGGCGGTGACGAGCTCGAGGGCGGGGCCGGTCGGGAGGGCGCCGTCGAAGTCGGCGAGCACGAGCACGGGCGCATCAAGAGTCTCGGACATGATCTTCTCCTTGTGGTCCTCGGTGTACGCGTCGGCCGCTCAGACGAGCCCGCCGTCCACCAGCCAGGCGGCGAGCTCGCGCCCGGCCTCCCCGGCGTCGGTGCGGATGATGCCGGCCTGACGGGCGGGCCGCTCCTCGGCCTCGACGACGGCGACGGCGGCCCCGCGCGGCTCGATGCCCAGGTCCCCCAGGTCCCAGACGTCCACGGGCTTCCTCCGGGCGGCGCGCATGGCGGCGAAGTTGGGATAGCGCGGCTCGTTGGCCTGGTCGGTCACGGACACGAGCGCGGGCAGGGGGGCCGAGAGGACCTCCTTCAGCGCGCCGGTGGCGCGGGTGACGGTGATCCCCTCGGCGCCGGCCTCCAGGGAGCTCGCCAGCGTCAGGGCGGGCACGTGCAGGGCCGCGGCCAGGGCTCCGGGCAGCATGGAGGTCATGGCGTCCAAGGAGGCCATACCGGTGACGACCAGGTCCACATCACCGGTGCCGGCCCCCGGTCCCACCCCGCCGATGCGTCCGATGGCGGCGGCCAGCGCACGCGCAGTGGTCACGACGTCGGCCCCGGCCAGGTCGTCGTCGCTGACGACGACCCCGGAGTCGACCCCCATCTGGAGCGCGCGGCGGACGGCGTCCTCGGCGTCCTCGGGCCCCATGGTCAGGGCCACGACCCGACCGCCGAGGTCCTCGACGAGGCTGACGGCGGCCTCGACGGCGTTCTCATCAAGCTCGTTGAGGACATCGTCCTCCCCCCGGACGAGGCGGGCGCCCTCGAGGCGTCGCTCGGACTGCACGTCGGGGACGTGCTTGATGCAGACCACAATTTTCATGCGTCCAAGATTGCCATATCCGGATGCCGGCGCCGGTGAGCACTGGGTCACGCATCTCGGGCCACCGCGCCCCGGCCCGCACGTACTCGCACCGAGCGTCCACCGCACGCCCGCCGCACGAACACTGCACAATCCCTGCATATCCGCTGCGCGTCCACTACGCTCCCACCAGTTCACGGAGCTCGAGGCGTGTGCCACGCCCGCCTCGAGTGGCCGTCGCGCGACTGCGCCTCGACAATAGAGCCCATGTCCCCCACGTTAGAGCCGCAGCCGGCCGCCCGAGCAGCCTCCGACGCGTCGGACCGCATCCGCCTGGGCGCCACCCTGACCGGGGACGGCGCCGATTTCGCCCTCGCCGCGCCGCACGCGACCGCCGTCGATCTGTGCCTGATCGAGACGGACGCCGCGGGCGGGATCGTCTCCGAGCGCAGGATCGGCCTGCGCGGCCCGAGGCTCGGCATCTGGGACGCCCATGTGCCCGGCGTGCGCGCCGGGCAGCGCTACGGCTACCGCGTCCACGGGCCGTGGAACCCCTCCGAGGGCCTGCTGTTCAATCCCCGCAAGCTTCTTCTCGATCCCTACGCGCGCGCTCTGGACGGCAAGCCGACCCTGGGGCCCGAGCTGTACGCGCACGCCGTCGACGACGACCTCTCCCCCGCCTTCGTGCCATTCGCTCCCTCCGAGCTCGACTCCGCCGGACGCGTCGCCCTCGGCGTGGTCACCGGTGAGCAGTTCACGGTCGTGCCCGGCCCCAGGGTGCCCTACGGCCGCACCGTCATCTACGAGACCCATGTCAAGGGGCTCACCCACGACATGCCCGGCGTGCCGCCCGAGCTGCGCGGCACCTACGCGGGTGTGGCCCATCCGGCCACGATCGAGCACCTGCGCTCGCTGGGCGTGACCACCATCGAGCTGCTGCCCATCCACGCCGCCTTCTCCGAGACCTTCCTGCTCAAGCGCGGACTCACCAACTACTGGGGGTACTCGACGCTGTCCTACTTCGCCCCGGAGCCCGCCTACGCCACCGCCGCGGCGCAGGCGGCCGGCCCCCAGGCGGTCCTGGACGAGGTCCGCGGCATGGTCTCCATGCTCCACGAGGCCGGCCTGGAGGTGATCATGGACGTGGTCTACAACCACACCTGCGAGTCGGGGGCGGACGGTCCGAGCCTGTCTCTGCGCGGTCTCGACAACCTGGAGTACTACCTCCACGCCCCGCACCGCCCGGCCCAGTACATCGACGTCACGGGCACCGGCAACACGGTGGACTTCCGCTCCACGCGGGCCGTCCAGCTGGCTCTCGACTCACTGCGCTACTGGGCCGGCGACGTCGGCATCGACGGCTTCCGCTTCGACCTGGCGGTCGCCCTGGGGCGGAACGCCGCGGAGTTCCACGCCCGCCACCCGCTGCTCATCGGCATGGCCACGGACCCGATCCTGGGCGGCGTCAAGCTGATCGCCGAGCCGTGGGACATCGGCCCGGGCGGCTGGCGCACCGGAGAGTTCCCCCTGCCCTTCCACGACTGGAACGACCGCTACCGGGGCACGGTGCGCTCCTTCTGGCTGCGCGACGCCTCGGAGATGTCCAAGGGGCGTCCGGGCTCCGACCTGCGGGACCTGGCCACGCGCCTGTCGGGCAGCGCCGATACGTTCGGCTACGGGGAGTGCCCCGGCGGGCGAGGACCGCTGGGAAGCGTCAACTTCGTCACCGCCCACGACGGCTTCACCCTGCGCGACCTGGTCTCCTACGACTACAAGCACAATCTCGCCAATGGCGAGGACAATCGCGACGGCACCGACGACAACCGGTCCTGGAACCACGGCTTCGAGGGGCCGCTGCGCGAGGGGATGGACGGCGGCCCCATCGAGATGCTGCGACGCCGCTCCTCCCGCAATATCCTGGCCACCCTGTTCGTCAGCGCGGGCATGCCGATGCTCCTGGGCGGCGACGAGATGGGCCGCACCCAGGACGGCAACAACAACTCCTACTGCCAGGACTCCCCGATCTCCTGGTACGACTGGGACCTGGCGCCATGGCAGTGCGACCTGCTGGCCACCGCCCGGTTCCTCGTGAGACTGCGCGAGAGCCACCCCGTCCTGCGGCCGGAGGCCTTCGCCACCGGTGCCGCGCCGAGGGGCGACACGCTGCCCGACCTGTCCTGGTTCCGCGCGGACGGCGTCCCCATGGACTCCGACGCCTGGCACGACCCGTGGACGCGCGTGATCCAGATGCTGCGCAACGGCGGACCGCTGGCGGACAACGACCTGCTGGTGGTCATCAACGGCTGGCTCGATCAGGTCGACGTCACGCTGCCCGACGGCCACGGCACGGACTGGCACCTGTCCTGGGACTCCACCTGGGCGGTGCCGCGCCCGCACACCTCGGCCTTCGCCCTGGCCCACCGGGTCAGCCGCGGGGCGGCCCGCACCCGCGTCGTCAGGCCCACGAAGGACAGGCCGCGGCGCTCCGCCGAGTGCCGCCACGACCGCCCCGGGGACACCACGACCCTGGACGCGCTGAGCATGCGGATCTACCTGTCCGGTGAGGTGCTGGAGCCCCGGGAGGGCCGTCCCACCACCCCCTGACGCCCGAGCCGACCGGTGCGCCCCCCGGTCGGGCCGCCCCCCCCGGGCGCCCCCGTTCTCGGGAGGCCTTCGTCGCCGGCTCGGAGTTCCCAGGCGGCCGGATCAGTCCGAGCGTCCCTGCGGACGGCGGGGCGTGGGGCGTCCGATGGGGCCGGCGCCGCCACCGCGGTCCGCCTGCGAGACCTCATCGTCGCGGAGGCCCTCACGATCCCCGCCCTGCCGACCACTCGGTGCGGGCTCCGGCGGGCACCGCGGGGCGAGTCCCCTGCTCGCGGCGCTCCCGCGCCCCGCTCGGGGCGCACCAGGGCGTACGCGAGTCGCACTCGCGAGCGACGTCGGGAGGTAGGCGGGCGCGCACGCGGCACCGTTCCCGGGCTCCTCCCCGAGCTCATTCAGTGGCGATGGCCTGGAGGACCGGCAGCCGGAGGGCCCGCAGCGCCGGCCACAGGGCGGCGAGGACCCCGACGACGATGGCGGCCGCGAGCATGATCATCAGCTGCGGCCACGGGATGGCCAGCTCGGTGAGCCCCCGGTCGGCCAGGACCGAGCGCAGCGCCCCGGCCAGCAGTACGCCGACGGCCCCGCCCAGGACGGTTCCGTAGACGGCGGTCAGGACGGACTCGCACATGATCTCGCCGGTCACCTGGGCGCGGCCCAGGCCGACGGCCCGCATGAGCCCGATCTCGCGGGTCCTCTCACTGACCGACAGGACGAGGGTGTTGACGATGCCGAGCACGGCGATGACCAGGGACAGGCCCAGCAGTGCGTAGAGCACGGCCAGCATCTGGTCGGCGGTCTGGCCGACCTGGTCGGAGAGCTCGTTGGCGTCCAGGACCTCGAAGACGTACGCCGGCGCGACGATCTCCCGGATCTCGGACTGCACGGCGCCCATGTCGGCGCCGTCGGCGAGCGAGATGAACAGTCCCTGCGGGGAGGCCAGGACCTCTCCCGGGTCGGCCGATATCGGCACGGTCCACGAGCCCACCGCGGCCGCGACCCCGGGCGTGGCGTAGAGCGTGCCGATGAGCCCCTTGGAGTCGGCGACCGCCGAGACGGTGGCCGTCACCGAGCCCGTCGGCCCGGTGATCGTGACCCGGTCGTCGAGCTGCAGGCCGGAGTCGGCGAAGGCGGCCACGTGCGTGTCGTCGAGGGAGTCCAGCGAACCGGCGGTCACGCCCGGGTCGTAGAAGTCGGAGTAGCGCTGCGGGTCGATCGCGACCATGTAGCCCGTGCTCCCGCCGCCGTCCGGCATCGTGGTGGTGACCGAGGAGACGGCGTAGCCGGTGGCCTCCTCCACGCCGTCGAGCGCACTGATCCTCTCGGTCATCTCGGCGGGCAGAGGAGTGAGCTGTCCCGACGAGGTGGGCGCCCGCACCAGGAGGTCGGCGCGCATGGAATCGTTGACGATCCCGGAGATCGAGGCCTGCATGGAGGCCGCGATGATGCTCCCGGCGCACACGAGCGCCATGCCGACGACCAGCGCCGCCGAGGTCGCGGCCGTCCGGCGGGGCGCCGCGGCGAGGTTGCGCGCCGCCAGGCGCCCGACGGGGCGCATGAGGCGCAGCGGCATGGCCAGGACGGCGATGGTCCGGCGGGCGAGCACCGGGGAGCAGACGAGCAGCCCGAGGACGAGGGCACCCGCGCCGGCGCCCAGCGCGGTCGTCCGGCGGGACAGGTCCTCGTCGACCCAGGCGGCGATCACCACCGCCAGGCCCGCCGCCGCGAGGACCGCCCCGATGCCGCCGCGGACCCGCAGGGGCTTCTCACGCGCTCCCGCGGTCCCCCGCATGGCCTCCACCGGCGGGGTGAGGGCGGCGTCGCGAGCGGGCAGGAGGGCGCCCACGATGGTCACCAGGAGACCGATGGCGATCGAGGCGGCGATGACGCCGCTCGTCATGGGCACCCCGCCCGGCAGGGACATGCCATAGGCCTCCAGGCCGGCCACGAGGAGCCGTGTCAGGCCGATTCCGCCCGCGACGCCGATGAGCGAGCCGACCAGGCCGATGACGACGGCCTGGAACAGCACCGTGCCGAACACGGATGCGGGAGAGGCCCCGACGGCTCGCAGCAGGGCGAACTCCTTCTGGCGCTGGCGCACGCTCATGGCGAAGGTGTTCATGATGATGAACGAGCCGACGAACATGGCCAGGACCACGAAGACCAGGAGGAAGGTCTGGACGTAGCCGAGGATCGACTCGACGTAGGCGTTCTGCTCGTCGATGCGCTCGGCGCGGGTCTGCAGACGCGCGGAGTCGGGGAGCAGGGTCGTGATCCGCTGGCGCACGGACGCGGCGTCCGCGCCATCGCCCAGGTTGATCTCGATCTGCGAGACCTTGCCGTCAGGTGCGGCCAGCCCCATGATCCAGTCGGGGTCGCCGGCGACGAGCGTGGCGCCGGCCATCGAGGTGCCGAAGGTGAACTCCCCGACCACCGTGACCTCGGAGGGGGCGCCGTTGACGACCAGGTGGGTCCGGTCCCCGACGGCCAGGCCCGAGCGCTTCAGGGCGTCGGACTCCAGGGTGATCTCGTCGGTCCCGGAAGGGGCCCGGCCCGCGACCATCCGCCGCCCCGGCTCGTCGGGGAAGGCCGGGACGATAATGGTCGGGGCGCCGGTGGAGGTCACGGGGGACCCGTCGGCCCCGACGAGCGTCCCGTTCAGCGACGAGGCCGCGTGGGCGGTGCGGACGCCGTCGATCCCGGCGATCCGCTCGGCGAGCGCTCCGTCGATCTTCTCCGTCAGGACCCCGCCGCCGCCGCTGGACTGCGCGCTCCGGATCGGCTGCCCCGTCACGTAGAGGTCGGCCGTTATCGTCGAGGACATCAGTGCGGAGAAGGTGTCCGACAGGACTCCGCGCAGGGCGAGGGTGCCCGAGAGGAAGGTCACTCCGAGAACGACGGCGAGCGCCGTCAGCAGGAACTGCCCGGCGTGAGCGCGCACCGAGCGCAGGGCGACCCGGATCATAGCGCCGCCCCCTGCGCACCCGCGGGGCCGGCGGCGGGGCCATCGCCCGGAGGAGTCGGGACGGCTCCTGCGGTACTACCGGCGGTGCCGGCGGACCGCCCGCGCCCGATGCTCCCGCCTCCGGGCGAGCCCAGGTCGTGCAGGGCCTCCAGGACCCGGTCGCGGTCCGGATCGTTCATCTCCGCCACGACCCGCCCGTCGCGCAGGAAGAGCACGGTGTCCGCCCAGGCCGCCGCCTCAGCCTCGTGAGTCACCATGACGACGCTCTGGTCGAAGTCATCGACGCTGGAGCGCAGGACCCTCAGGACCTGCTCGGTCGCCCGCGAGTCGAGGTTCCCGGTCGGCTCGTCGGCGAAGACCACCGCGGGGCGGCCCACGATGGAGCGGGCGCAGGCCGTGCGCTGGACCTGGCCGCCGGAGAGCTCGGCGGGCCGGTGGGACAGGCGGTCCGACAGACCGACCGCCTCGACGACCTGGTCGAAGCGGCTGCGCTCGACCTTCCGACGGGCGATGTCCAGGGGCAGGGTGATGTTCTCCCCGGCCGTCAGGGAGGGAACCAGGTTGAAGGACTGGAACACGAAGCCGATGCGCTCGCGCCGCAGCCTGGTCAGGCGCCGCTGGCTCATGGAGGTGATCTCCTGCCCGTCCAGGGCGATCGTCCCCGAGGTGGCGGACTCCAGGCCCGCCAGGCAGTGCATGAGGGTCGACTTGCCCGACCCCGAGGGCCCCATGATCGCGGTGAAACGGGCGCGCGCGATGGAGACGTCCACCCCGTCCAGCGCGGTCACGGCGTTCTCGCCGCGCCCGAAGACCTTGAACAGGGCGCGCGCGGTGACGACCGGGTCATCGACCGGGGCGTGCTCGATCAGACCGGTGCTCCCCCGGTCGCGCCGCCGAGCCGGGTCGGGTCCCCCGCGGCGCCCTGCGGAGAAGTCGTCACTGCGATCCTGCGCGTGCCTGGTCATGACGGAAGTCTGTCACAGGCCCGCCCCTGAGACGCATCAGGGGGTTCCCGGACCCGCGTCCGCATGCGCGACCGCATTCCGGAGAGCGGGACGGAGTCGGGCACCGGGCGGATATGGTCCAGGTATCGTGTGATGCCGCTCCCAGCAACGCCATTGAAGCCGCGGCGCCCCATGCCCCCTGGGCCGCATCCGGGACCGCCGGCGCCCCGACCCCGCGGGTCTCGTCCTGGGCACCGTGTTCTTCATCCTGGCCCTGACGCCCTCGCTGCTGCCCCGCGACGTGCTCTCCCAGGGGGCGCCCTGCGGGCTGTGCGCGGGGACCGGTTACCCGCTGGGGGTCTGGCTGTCCTGGAACTGGCGCACCTGAATCCGCGCGGCGGCCGGGATCCTGTGGGAGTCCAGCGGCCGGAGTCCGCCCGGGTGGTGGCCGCAGTGGAAGCGGCGCGCGGAGATCGCCCTGAGCACGGTGGTGGTTCTGGCGCTCAACGGGATCCCCCTCCGCGCGGTTCACTGGCAGCAGCAGGTCGCCGCCCTGGTGGTCGAGGAGCCGAAGCGCACCGGGGGCGGCCTCCCGCTCGGCAATCATGATCGCTCCGACAACGGGGACCGGCTGGGTGGACCCGGTGGCCGCCCTGTCCCTGGAGGCCCTCTACGACGGCGATACGGCAATCGCCGCCGCCCAGTACTCCTATCTGCCCTCGGGCGTGCAGTTCATCGCCGACACCGATAGGACGCGCGCCTCGGGCAGAGCACTGGTCACCGCCGTCGTCGCCTGGTGGAAGACCCTCCCGGAGGAAGAGCGCCCCAGGCTCCTGCTGTACGGGGAGTCGCTCGGAGTCGTGGCGGGCGAGGCCGCCTTCTCGGACCTGTCCGATGTCCTGGAGAGCGTTGACGGCGTCCTGTGGGTGGGGCCTCCCAACTCATCCCGGCTGTGGCGCGACCTCGTCACCCGGCGGGACCCGGGGATCCGTGAGGCGGATCCCGTCTACTCCGCGGGGCTGACGGTGCGCTTCGCCCAGGAGCGCGACGAGATGGAGTCCTTCATCGGGGACGGCGCATGGGGCGATCACCGCATCCTCTACATCCTCTACGTCCAGCACTCCAGCGATCCGGTGGTGTGGTGGTCGCCCCGGCTCGTGCGCGATCAGCCCGAGTGGCTGCGCGAGCGGGCGGGCGCGGACCGCTCCTCCGCCATGCACTGGATGCCCTGCATCACCTTCTTCCAGGTCAGCGCCGACCTGCCGCGAGCCGTGAACGTCCCTCACGGTCACGGGCACCACTACGGCACCGAGATCCTGGACGGCCTGGCCCCGGTGTCCCACGGCGACTCCTTCACCGCCGAACGCGTGGTGCAGGCGCGCCACGAGCTGGATCTCGCCCTGACCGGCCAGCCGGAGGACGACCGACGCCCGGTCGCGAGGGGCGGGGAGGAGAACGGTGCGGGACGGGCGCGCCATCCGATGCCCCGGGACGATTCTCTAGGATGACCCCATGACTCAGACCCCCACCGCGGCCGAGGAGGCCCTGGCCACCGCCGTCGACGACGCGTCCCTGGCCCGCTCGATCGCCCGCTCCACCGAGATCGAGGCCGACATCGCCGTCAACCCCGGCCGCTACCGGATGTTCACCGGGGTCCGCCCCACCGGGA
>ERZ772986.2365-NODE-2365-length-10309-cov-2.989955_pt1 | contig 10309 bp, 8 predicted proteins | sample MGYA00511898_ERZ772986 | MGnify/ENA primary metagenome ERZ772986 (study PRJEB29015, sample SAMEA2737934) | human oral metagenome | biome: human oral; feature: human-associated habitat; material: dental | place: China | collected 2148 ... | reverse complement strand
GAAAGCGCCCGCACCGGCAAAAACAAAATAGAAGAAGATAAAACAATATAATACCGCTGCTTCACCGCCATTCATTAGTGGGAAAAGCACACCTTTCGGCGCATGGAGCATGAAATACGGCCATTTGACCACTCAAAATAAAGGCTGAAAGGCGGGTCAATAAGCCGAGTGTAAATAAAATACCAAAGACCAATTCAATCACGCCACCCACGCCCATTAACGAGGCAAGTTCTACAGAACCGTTTCCACCGGTCATGGAGATCGGGAATTCCCAAAATTTCGCAGTACCGTGTAAAACAAAAGCATAGCCCAAAACGATGCGTAATAAACCTAAAACATAATGACGATATTTGTCTAAAAACATAAATTTTCCTTCTATAAATTAAATTGGATTGTGTTAGTGAGGTGGCGTATGCTAACACAACAAAAAAGAAAAAAAATACTTCAAGCAGAAAAGGATTATTTCCAATTCGTTAATAATTTGTGCTTTTCGCGGCGTTTAACGTTGCCATAAAGGCTTCTGCAGGTAAAAAACCGGTAATCCGTTGTGCTTGAATTTCTTCACCTTGTTGATTAAAGAAAATAATCGTAGGCAAGCCTGTTACCGTAAGCGCCTTCATTAAAGTTCGGTTAGATTCGCTGTTATTTGTCATATCCACTCTTAATAATAAAACGTCACTCAACGCGGTTTGTACTTGCGGATCCGCAAAGGTTTTATGTTCAAATTCCTTACAGGCAACGCACCAATCGGCATATAAATCCAACATCGCTATTTTATTCGGATGCTGTTTTAGCACCGTTTGCAATTCGTCATAATTTGAAATTTGTTGAAAAACGAGCGAATTTTTGACCGCACTTTGGGCATTCGCGGCTTGTGAGGTCGCCGCATTATCTTGCCACACCCAATTTTGTAACGGTTGTGCCGAAACCATGGCGGCAACAAAGAACACAATACGGAAGAATAAACCAATACCGTTTGAACGCATCTGTGTGGCCAACCAAATGAAGAAACTCACGCCAAGTAATGCCCATAAACGCGGTTCCCACATGCTTGGAATAATGCGCGAAATCAGGAAAATCGGTAACGCCAACATGACAAAACCAAAGGCGGTTTTCACGTTTTCCATCCAAGCCCCGGATTTCGGTAAGATTTTATTGCCGAATACGGTAATTAATATGAGCGGCAAGCCCATGCCTAACGCCAATAAATAAAGGGTCAATGCGCCGATAACAAAATCGCCGGATTGCGCCACATAAAGCAATGCACCGGATAAGGGCGCGGAGGTGCAAGGAGACGCCACTAAACCGGCAATCGCCCCCATGACAAACACCCCGAAAAAGGCGCCGCTTTTTTGTTGTTGACTAAATTGCGTCAGTTTCGTTTGCAAAGACGAAGGCAGCTGTAATGTGAATACGCCAAACATGGACAACGCCAGCAATACAAAGACGATGGAAAGCCCAATCAGAACATAAGGACTTTGCAGGGCAATTTGGAACGGCAAGCCAATCAGCACGACCACCAAACCGAGCAAGGTATAGGTTAATGCCATGCCTTGCACATACACAAAACTGAGCGCAAGTGCGCGCCAGTTGCCGGTCTCTTCTTTCCGACCGCCGATGACAATGGCAGAAAGCAACGGCAACATCGGTAGTACGCAAGGCGTAAAGGCTAATCCGATACCTAAGACAAAAAACCACAACATGGCATATTTACTTTGTGACAGACTCTCTGCCAGTTGATTTTGTTGTGATGAAAAAACGTTGGCATTTTCCACCGCACTTTGTGATGTCTGATGCGTCTCTGCACCATTTTGCGTCACATAACCGGCAGAAACGTTTGATAAAAGATCACCGATCTGGAATTGTTTGGTTTCCGGCGGATAACAAAAGCCTTGGGTACAACCTTGGTAGGTAATGTCTAAAAGATCTTGCACTCCTTTATTTGGTAACGGTAACTTAAGGGTAAGCTGGTGTTTGAAAATACTTACCGTACCGAAATAAGGATCTTGATATTGTTCCGCCGTACTTAAAAATTGCGGTTTAGCGTCAATTGGCTTGCCGTTAAGTGAAAATTCCAGCTTGTCTTGGTAAAGATAGTAATTATCGATAATTTGCCAATTCAACAAAATATTTTCATGCTGTTGTTCTGCATGTAGCTGAAATGCTTGATCCACCGGTAAGAATTTTGGTTTGTTATTGAAAAGATCGGCAGCTTGTAGATTCAATGTTGTGAGTAAACAGAACGCGAGAAGAAGATGTTTTTTCATAAGATACAGTGATGATTTTCCATAAAATGAGGCACATTCTAGCACCACAGAAAACAAATTGCTGTAAAATATCGCGACCTTATAGTCGCATTTTTTGTGAAATAAATTCACAGTGAGCCGACTTCGTACGAAGTCATATTATTGAGGGAATAAAATGAATATCACCGTTTATTGTGGTGCGGCATTGGGGAATGTGCAGGCGTACCAGCAGGCAACAATTGAGTTAGGTAAATGGCTTGCAAAATATCATCACCGATTGATTTATGGTGGGGGCAAAGCAGGGCTCATGGGACTGTTGGCAGATACCGTATTATCTCATGGTGGAGAGGTAATCGGTGTGATTCCTCAATTTTTGCGAGAGAGAGAAATCGCCCATAGTGGTTGTACAGAAATTATCGTGGTTAATTCTATGGCGGAACGAAAAGCAAAGATGTTGGCATTCGCTGATGCTTGCATTGCGTTGCCTGGTGGACCGGGAACACTAGAAGAAATCTGTGAAGTATATTCTTGGTCGCGTATTGGACAAAACCCTCATCCTTGTATTTTATTTAACCAAAATGGTTTTTATGAGCCACTCAGAAGCATGTATCAAAGCATGGTAAATATTGGGTTCTTGAGTCAAACACATTTTGACAAATTGTTATTCAGCACAGATCTTCTTGAAATAGAAAAGTTTATTAGATCCTATCAAGCACCTGAAATAAGAACTTATTAGATTTTTATTAAAGTGCGGTCGAAAATAACATTGTTTTTTATAAAAATTAATTGAGGAAGAAATGTTAAGGGGTAAAAATGTATTATTATGAAATTTATGTGGAAAATAATCAGGGAATATACACGTATAAATCGGAAGAGAAGTATGAAATTGGGCAATGGTGCATTGTCAATTTTATAAATAAGGATAAAATGGGGCTTATTGTAGCGATTGTTGATGAAAATCAGATACAATTTGATATTTCAAAAGTGAAAAAAATTAAGGATGCTGCCCCAGTTTTGTCCATTCCATCCGATATTATGCAGCTTATAAGATGGATAAAAAATTATTATATAAGTGATTATTATAGCGTAATAAAGGCAGTTTATCCAGGAGCATTGAAGTTAAATTATTCCAAAAAAGCCATTTTCCAAAAGGAATTTTCAGAAAATAATGAAACTTTGGAAGTGGAAAAAATTGAGGAAATAAAAAAATTTAATGAATATATGAAAAAGCGGAAGGAAGTTACAGTTACAACTTTGAAAAAGAATTTTTCTAGTGAAATTGTAGAAAAGGCGATAAATGAAAAGATTATCTCTGTTGAAAAAAAAGTAATTTTAAATTCTAAAATTTCAAAAAAGGAAAATGAGAAAGGTGAAATTATAGAAAAGAAAATTATTTTAAATAATGAACAGAAAAAAGCTGTGAATACAATAAAAAATAGTGAAAAGCAGATTTTTCTATTAAAGGGAATAACTGGTTCAGGAAAAACTGAAATTTATATTCATTTGATAAAAGAAGCTCTAAAACAAGGGTTTGGAAGTATTTTTCTAGTTCCGGAAATTTCTCTTACAGTTCAAATGATACAAAGGCTAGAAGAGGAATTTTGTAATGAAGTGGCTATTCTTCACAGTAAACTTACTGATAAGGAAAAGAGGGAAGAATGGACATTTATACGAAATGGAGAAAAAAAAATAGTGATTGGGGCAAGATCAGCAATTTTTGCTCCAGTTCAAAATTTGAAGTATATTATTGTGGATGAGGAACACGAAAATACTTATAAGCAGGAAAATAACCCACGGTATCACGTAAAAAATGTGGCGATAAAAAGAGCTTTTTTGAAAAACGAAAAATTGAAAAAAGATAATGATTTAGAAAAAAATAAGGAATTAAGAAAAGATGTAGACTTAGAAAAGGAAGAAACTGAAAAAAACAAAAAAATAAAAGTGATTTTAGGTTCGGCGACTCCATCGTTTGAAACATATTATCAGGCACAGCAGGGGGATATTGAATTAGTTGAGCTTACGAAACGATATAAAAATGCGAGGTTACCGAAGTTTGAAATTGTGGATTTGAATGAAACTACAGAAAATTTTTCAGAGAGATTACTAGATAAAATTTCTCAAACTTTGAAAAAAAATGAACAAGTTATTTTAATTTTGAATAGAAAGGCATTTTCAAATTTGCTAAAATGTAAAGACTGCGGCAATATTCCAACTTGTCCGAATTGCAGTATTTCCTTGAATTATTACAAATATGACAATTGCTTGAAATGCCATTATTGTGGTTATGAAAGGCGATTTAACAATACATGTGATGAGTGTGGTGGGCATAAAATGAGACAAATTGGGGCTGGAACAGAAAAAATTGAGGAAGAACTGGCAGAGGTGTTTCCGTCGGCTAGAATTGTGAGAGTAGATTCAGAAAGTATAAAAACTAAGCAGAATTATGAAAAGGTTTATAATGACTTTAAAAATCATAAATATGACATAATGCTCGGAACACAGATCATCGCAAAGGGTCTACATTTTTCAAATGTAACATTAGTTGGAATAATTAATGCTGATATAATCTTGAATTTTCCAGATTTTAGGGCCTCAGAAAAGACTTTCCAGCTATTAACACAGGCTTCAGGACGTGCGGGTCGTGGTGAAAAGGATGGGGAAGTAATTATTCAGACTTTTAATGGGGAAAATAATGTAATAAAAAAAACAATTGAAAGTGATTATGAAGGATATTATAAAAATGAGATGATTATGCGGAAAATGTTAAATTACCCGCCTTTTGGAAGAATTGTTATTTTAGTAATTTCAACAACAGAAGAAAGTTTGGTAAAGGAAAAAGCTCAAATGTTACGTGAAGAAATTATTAGAAATGTAAATGTAGTTATGAAATTGACTTCAAATGATTTTATATCAGATGCTTTTAAATCACCAATTTATAAGATAAATGGCAGATACAGATATCAAATATTTTTTAAATTTGAAAGAAAAGATATTTTAAAAATAAAAAAAATTATAAAAAAATGCGTTGGTAAATTTCGGGAAATGGAAAAGAAAGTTAGAGTAACGATTGATGTAGATCCTGTAAATATGATGTGATTTTTTTCAATAAAAAGTATTTTTTATATAATTGGGATTTAACAATATGAAGATTATTTTAAAATAAGTAAAATTTAATATGTTTAGGTGTTGCATTTTGATTATAAAATCCAGATTACAAATTCCAAAGCAAAAATTCCCAATCCTCATCCTTAGTTTCTTCATTATTTTCACAATTACAAATTTTCTCATAAAAAACCCTATACATCTTGCTCTTGTACTTAAAAACCTTCATTTTATTTAAATTTTTCTCCAAAAACGAGTTTTCATAACTCCCAAATGATAATAGTAGCACTTTTTTTATGTCAATTGTCATATGCAGTAAGTAATGTTGAGAATGTTAATCAGTCTGATGTGCCAAAAGATGTACATTTAAATGCATATCCAAATTCAAATGATGAAACTACAAATACAGCTGCAACTTCAGAAAAAATTCAAAATACAATAAATGATGGAACAGATGAAACCACAGTTTTAACTCCTGCAGCTGGAGATGAAGAAAAAGAAACGACTTCAGAAAATACAGATGCAAATACAAAAATAACAGAAACTAAAACAAAGAGAACAAATAAAACTCAGAAAAATCAAGTTAAAACAAAAAAAGAAAAAGCTAAGAAGCTGACTCTGGATGAAAAATTGGATTTGGAATTATCAAATCTAACTCGTATGTTAGACAGATTGGAAGGAAGATAAAAAAAGAAATCTCTTGTAATATTTGATTATTCAAGGGATTTTTTTTATAAAAAAACTATCTTAAAATTATCTAGTCTTTAAGATAGTTTTTTATTTTAATTATACATTTCTTCTTTCTCTTTCTCGTCTTTCTCTTCTTGAAAGTGGTCTTTGAGGTTGTTCAAGTTTTTCTGGAATAACTTCTTGCTGATAGTCATCGCCAATTATGATTTTATCGTCAGTATGCTCATATTTTACATTTGAAACTTCTTCGTGAGTTAAGTTATTTGTGTCTTCTTCCCCTCGAACTTTCAATTTCAAGATAAACGAGCTTGTTTCTCTTTTAATCGCATCAATCATTTCATTATAGATATCGTACCCAACAATTTTGTAGTCATGAATTGGATTTCTTTGACCGTAAGAACGAAGTCTTATTCCCTCTCTTAATTCAGTCAAATCTTTTAAGTGTTGTCTCCATTTTGAATCCAGCACTTCTAGCATTATGTAACGTTCTATTTTTCTAAATACTTCATCTCCAACCGCTTTTTCTTTTTCATCATAAATTTTTATCAAATCGTCATAAATTAAATTTGAAACTTCTTCTGCCGATTTTCCTTCGATTCCATTAAGATCAATTTGGTAACCAAATATTTCGTTTAATTTGTCTTCTAACAAATTCAAATCTTTTTCTTCAGATTCTCCTGCGAATGCATTGCCTACAACAACATCAACAGTTTCTGAAATCATTCCTTCAATCAATTCTCTTAAATTCTCATTTTTTAAAATGGCATCTCTTTGCTCATAAACAGCTTCCCTTTGAGTGTTATTTACATCGTCATATTCAATAAGACTTTTTCTTGATGAAAAGTTTCGGCTTTCAATTCTTCTTTGTGCATTTTCAACCGATTTTGTAATTTGTTTATGACGAATGTCCTCATCTTCATCGATTTTTAATATTTTCATCATAGATTTTAATTTGTCTCCACCAAAAAGTCTCATCAAGTCATCGTCTAATGACAAATAAAATTCTGATGCTCCGGGATCTCCCTGACGGCCAGCACGACCTCTCAACTGATTGTCAATACGTCGAGATTCATGTCTTTCGGTCCCTAAAATGAAAAGTCCTCCAGCTTTTAGAACTTTTTCTCTATTCTCAGCGCACTCTTTCATATAGGTTTGATAGATATCTTCATATTCAGGCGTTCCTTTTATAGCAACTTTAGAAGCAAAAGATTCAGGATCTCCACCAAGTTTTATGTCGGTTCCCCTCCCTGCCATATTTGTCGCAATTGTTACAGTTTTAAATCTTCCAGCTTGAGATACAATTTCCGCTTCTCTTTCGTGATGTTTTGCATTTAATATTTCATGCGGAATTCTTGCTTTTTTTAGTAGCGCCGAAACTTCTTCCGAGTGCTGGATAGATGCAGTTCCGACTAAGACTGGCTGTCCTTTTTCATATAATTCTTCAATTTTTCTTGCTATTGCTCGATATTTCGCATTTTTATTCATATAGATAACATCTGGCAAATCTTTTCTTATAACAGGTTTGTTTGTAGGAACAACTATAACTTTTAAGTTATAAATTTGTTTAAATTCTTCTTCTTCTGTTTTAGCTGTCCCCGTCATTCCTGACAATTTTTCGTACATCCTAAAATAATTTTGCAGTGTGATAGAAGCTAGAGTCTGATTTTCTCCCGCAACTTCCAAATGTTCTTTGGCTTCAATCGCTTGGTGAAGCCCGTCCGAATATCTTCTACCTTCCATAAGTCTTCCAGTAAATTCGTCAACTATTATAACTTCTCCATCATTGTTGATGATGTAATCTCTATCAATTTTAAACAGTTCTTTCGCTTTTAATGCCTGTGTTAAAAAGTGTGTAAGTTCAACATATTCAGGTGAATAAAGGTTATCAATTTTCAAAATTCTCTCAACGTTTTTAATCCCTTTGTCTGTAATTGTAACAGTATGTGATTTTTCATCAACTTCATAATCTTCCCAATCTTCATCAGGAATTACAGTATTTTTTTTATCTTTTATTTCTTCAGTTTTGTAACTTCTTTTCAATCTTTTAGCAACTTCCGCAAAAGTGTTGTACCACTCTGTCGTCTCTTCAGCTGCTCCAGATATAATTAACGGAGTTCTCGCTTCATCAATCAAAATCGAATCCACCTCGTCGACAATTACAAAGTTATGTCCTCTTTGAACTTTTTCTTCAAGTGAACCAACCATGTTATCCCTTAAGTAGTCAAATCCAAACTCACTGTTTGTCCCGTAAGTTATATCCGCTTGGTAAGCGATTTTTCTTCGTTCTTGAGTAATATTTCCACCGATAAAATCAGATCTCAATCCCAAAAATTCAAATAACTCAGCCATGATATCCCTATCCCTTTTGGCTAAATAGTCGTTTACGGTCACGACATGCACCCCTTTTCCAGTCAGTGCATTTAAGTAAATAGGAAGTGTCGACATAAGTGTTTTACCTTCTCCAGTTTTCATTTCCGCAATACTTCCCTTATGCAAAATCATACCACCTATGATTTGGACATCGTAGTGACGCATTCCTATTATTCTTTTAGACGCTTCTCTTACAGTAGCAAACGCTTCTATTAAAATATCATCTAAAGTTTCTGATTTTGAAATTCTTTCTTTAAATTCCACAGTTTTGTGCTGCAATTGTTCATCTGTCATTTTTTCAAATAGTGGTTCAATTTCATTAATTTTCTCCACTACTTTTCTCATTTTTTTTATTTCTCTTTCATCTGAAGTTCCAAATATTTTTTCTCCAAGTTTTTTTAACATTTTATTCTTCTTTTTCCTTTCGATTTAAATTTATTTAATTTAATTAAAATTTTTTGTAATTAAAATCGAAAATTTTTATTCTCTTATTCGCAAGTCATTCTCTTTTCTTTTTTCAAAAAATCTGTCATTTTGGAATAAGTTTTTATTTCTTATTACATCGTCGAAAAAATCTATATTTTCATTAATTTTTGTAATAACGTGAAATTCATTTCGTGAATTGCTTTCAATTTTTTTTCTTTTTCCAATTTTTTTAAGTTCTTTAGCAAAGACATCATTTTTATCACTATTTATTTTGCTAATTTCATTCGCAATATCATCAATATCTTTATGCGACAAATTATTGTCGTTTACAAAGTTATTAAGTTTACTTGTGAATTTTGGCGTTCCCAAAAGACTCGAATAAGTCATCATAAAAATAATGCTCATAACAACTAAAACTATATTTTTTTTATTCATCTCGTCATTTCCTTATAAAATTTTAATATGTATTGTGTTCATTTTTCGATAATTTTTTAGAAGGGAATAATTCCCTTGAAAAATAAAGTTATTGCATAAAGTTATTATATCAAATATGTTAAATTATATCAATAAAAAAAATAGGAAAAATAGAAAGCTAAATAAATAAAAATTATTGTAACTTAACTTTAACTTCTTATTTTCAAAAAGAATGCAAGAATATTCAAAATCCAAAATTGTAAAGGGTAAAAAATATAGAAAAACCATTTGTGAATTGGTGCCTTGCTTCCTTTTTTTCCATTGTACAAAAATATGAATGGTAAAAATAAAAATGTTAAACCGTCGCTGTTATAGCAAAAACTGTCAAACCATGCTCTTGAATTAGGGTATTTAGCAGGATTTAACGATGGCGTAAATAATGGAATATATAACATATTCAAAATTAAAAATGTTATTACCTGCTTTTTTCTATTTCCATAGAATGCCCAAAAACTAATCATTGTAAACAAAGTCTGTATTCCACCTTCAAGCCCCATGATATAATTTCCAATCACAATCGGAACAAAAGAAAATACCAATCCCAAAATAAAAAGAAAAATTCCTAAAATATTATAAATTACTTTTTTACTACTTCTCCCTTTTTGCAAGAAATAAATTATTGTAAATCCAATCGCAAGACTTAAAAAAATATTATCTACTATTTGATATCTTTCTCCTAGTATAATAAATGAAATTACATTTCCAAATTGCATCAAAATAGCGGCTATCCACAATCTTGCCATATATTTTTTACGGTTTCTTGTATGATAAAAGCCTTCCACTGTAAAAAATGCAAATAATGGTGCCACAAATCTTGTGATTAAATGAATCCAAGATGGTAAAAATCCTGAAAATACAAAAAATACTGAGTCTAAAAACATAAAAAATAAAGCAATATATTTCAACTGATTTGTATTTAATTTTTTCATAAAATCCTCCTAAAATATTATTTTTGTAAAAAATTATAACACTTTTATCAGATAAATTTATAATATTTTATA
>ERZ772986.2364-NODE-2364-length-10309-cov-11.374488_pt1 | contig 10309 bp, 10 predicted proteins | sample MGYA00511898_ERZ772986 | MGnify/ENA primary metagenome ERZ772986 (study PRJEB29015, sample SAMEA2737934) | human oral metagenome | biome: human oral; feature: human-associated habitat; material: dental | place: China | collected 2148 ... | reverse complement strand
TAGGTCCTATTGAAGTCATTTTCCATGAAGGCGCATGTGCAGATACGATGGAATACAATGGCAAATATATGATGAAGAACAACTACGAAGGTTCCAAAAATCTATTCCATTATTGCCAAGATCGTGCTATTCCATTTATCTATGCATCCTCTGCATCTACGTATGGCAATGGTACAAATGGCTTTGTTGAAAAGCCAGAAGCAGAAGAAGCTCTAAATCCGTATGCATATTCTAAGCTATTATTTGACCGATATGTACGTAAATTTGAAGGCGAATATACAGCGCAAGTGGTAGGTTTGCGTTATTTCAATGTATTTGGTCCTAATGAAGCACATAAGGATAAAATGGCATCTCTTGTACGCCAAATGTTCTATAAGAACCAAGAAACAGGCGTTATCAATTTGTTTGAAGGCACAGATGGCTATGAAAATGGTGGTCAAACACGTGATTTCATCTATGTCAAAGACGTGGTAAATGTAAACTTCTATTTCTGGGAACATCCTGAAATTTCTGGTACATTCAACTGCGGTACAGGTCACGCACATAGCTTCAATGAATTCATGCAAGCTGTTATTGACTATAATGGTAAAGGTCGCATTGAATACATTCCGTTCCCAGAAGTGTTGATTGGTAAATACCAAAGCTTTACTGAAGCAGACACAACTAAAATGATGGCTGCTGGCTATGATAAAGGCTTTACACCATTAGCTGATGCCGTAAAAGAATATTGTGAATTATTAGATAATAACGAAGGATATTTGCGTTAATTTGTTGTGACAGATTAATGTCAATTCTTTGATAATTGTAAAGGATGCAGTATGAGAAAGGTATTATTCCTCGATAGAGATGGGGTTATTAACAAGGATGTTTCCTATCTCTATAAGATAGCGGATCTACAGTGGGTTGATGGTGCAAAAGAAGCATTGAAATTAGCCCATGATTCTGGTTATGAACTTATAGTCGTAACAAACCAAAGTGGTGTGGCACGAGGTTATTATAAGGAAACCGATGTACAAATCCTACATGATTATATGGGGAATGAACTGTTTAAAGCGGGTGCACCTATCTTACATTTCTATTATTGCCCACATCACAAGGATGGCACTGTAGACCGCTATGCTGTCGATTGTAATTGTCGCAAACCAAAGCCTGGTATGATTTTGCAAGCTATCAAGGATTTTGATGTTGATGTAGAACATAGCTTTCTCATCGGTGATAGCCAACGTGATGTAGATGCTGCTGAGGCTGCAGGGGTAAATGGATATCTGTTTACAGAATCCAATCTATTAAATTTCATGAAAAAGATTTTAAAGCATTAATTTTTGGATGAACCACATTTGTGTGTATTCTTCGTTCATAGAGGGGTTATTATGAAGGACTATTCCAATATACTCATCATAAAAATGAGTTCCTTAGGTGATGTCATTCACGCATTGCCAACATTATATGCATTGCGCCAAAATTTGCCGCACGCAAAAATTACATGGGCCATACATGAACAATTTGCGAGCCTCTTGCCAGGTACCCCTTGGGTGGACGAAGTAATTGTCATCGATAAGAAACAATTAAAATCGCCGTCTTATTTATGGAATCTTTGTAAAGAACTACATAGTCGTCATTTCGATATGACCTTAGATTTACAATGTATCGCCAAAAGTGCCATTGTATCTCTACTATCGGGTTCTCCTGAGAAATATGGCTATTGGGAACTTCGCGAGGGCAGTCAATTAGTTAATAAAGCTCTAGTAGGAGCTCATAAATATGATCACGTTATTGAGCGCTATCTCGATACGGTACGTGCCTTAGGTGGCGAAGTGGATGGCGTGGAATTTCCAATGCCTCATGACCATGCAGCAGAAGGGAAGATTCGCAACCGGCTATCCGAACTAGGTGTAACCGATGATTATGTTGTCGTTGTACCTGGTGCGCGATGGATTGTTAAGGAATGGCCGTTATTAAATTTTGGTGAATTATGTATTCGCCTTTGTGAAAGTGGTAAAAAGGTGGTCATTGCGGGTTCGCCTGATGATAGTGAAAAAGGCCAATTTATAGAAAACTATGTGAAGAGCGATAATCTCATTAATTTAGTTGGTCAAACGACCATGGCTGAGTTAATCGAGTTGATTCGTCACTGCCATATTTTCATCAGCGCTGATACGGGGCCTTTACATATTGCCAATGCATTAAAGAAACCATTAATCGCTTTGTTTGGTACCACATCACCGCATAGAACGGGTCCGTATGGTGGCAGTCATGTGCATCTTATTATTTCCCCTACGTCGAAGGCTACACCTGAACAGCCGTTGGTAGATGATCTAGATTGTATGGCTCAAATTCCAGTAGATGCGGTGTGGGATGTATATTCTGAAATGTTGAGAAAGGATTTATGATGGAACTTGATTACAAACGTATTGTCGTAACCTTTCTCATGCATTTAGGTGATGTAGTGTTAACGACTCCATTTCTAGAGGTGTTGCGTAAAGCAGCACCTCATAGTCATATCACCTATGTGATTGATGAAAAGTTACAAGATGTGATGAAATACAATCCTTATATCGATGATTTGATTACCGTCGATAAAAAAGGACGTCATAATAGCATTAAAGGGTTAAATGAAATCGCTCGTCGCATTAACGATCAAGGTCGTCCAGATATCGTTATCAATTTACATCCTAATGAACGTACATCATACTTGGCGTGGAAAATTCACGGTAAGGTGACGACGGGGATGAGTCATTTTTTATTTAGACCATTTATGACGAAATACACCCGTCTTGATCGCAAGACACGTCACGCTGCTGATATGTACATTAATGTATTAGAACAGTTAGGTGTCACCGACGTAGCTAATCACGGATTACATATAGAAACCTGTAAGGACTGGAATGATGAGGTTTCTCGTTTTTATGAAAGTCAGGGTGTTATGCCTCGCGATAAGATTATTGGATTTAATATCGGCAGTGCAGTGCCAGAGAAACGTTGGCCTGCAGAGCGATTTGCTGATGTAGCTGATTATTTTGGCAATAAGGGTTATAAGACTGTGTTTTTTGGTGGCCCCATGGATTTAGATATGGTTAAACCTGTTGTGGCGCAGATGAAGACGTCACCAATTGTGGCTACAGGTGCTTTTAAATTGGGACCTTTAGCAGCGGCCATGAAATGGTGTGACTTGTTGATTACAAATGACTCTGGTCCTATGCATGTAGCCATCAGTCAAGGCGTCCCAATTGTAGCCCTTTATGGACCATCCAATCCGTTTTTTTATGGTCCATACCAAGCAAAATCTATTGTGCTTGAATCGATGGACCATTACGAAATTGGTAAAAGCATGAAACAAGTTATTAAAGAAGGTAAGTACAAAGGCATTTCTGTTATTACCGAAGAACAAGTGATTAAGGCAGCTGAAACATTACTGCAGGAATCGTAAGTTATGGATTATATTATTTTTGATTTAGAGTGGAATCAACCATATAGTAACGACATTAGCTTTATGAAGCGAGCACGGATGCCGTTGACTGGTGAAATCATTCAAATCGGAGCTATTAAGCTCAATGAGAATTTAGAGATTGTGGATTCCTTCACAATGTATGTAAAACCTAAGTATTTACCACATATGCATAAGCATGTGAAGGCCCTTACAGGGATAACAAATCAAGATTTGAATCGCGGTGTCCCATTTAGGGTGGCCTTTAGTCATTTTCAACAATGGTGTGGCAAGGATTATATGCTTCTGTCTTGGGGCGCTGACGATATTCTTATATTGCGAGAAAATTTATTGCTCCATAAATTAAAGAGTATCGACTATGATTCTTGGGCTGATGCGCAGATGATATACAGCTATCAACGATATGGCACGACACAACAGTATTCCGTTGCTCATGCGATGGAGGATTTACATATATCATCTGAAGATTTATCTGCTCATAATGCACTTCACGATGCTATATTTGCGGCACATATTTGCCAAAAGCTAGATTTGCCAAAAGCATTGTTGCATTATGATTCCATACGAAAAGAGGCGCCAAATCCATTTTTATATCCACCGGGTTTGACCTTCTTTATGTACGATAACTTTCAAGAAAAGAAACGTATCGTTTATGATAGACGGGTGCGACTATCCTTTTGTCCCTATTGCCAATGTCGGTTGGAAACGACAAGTCCTGAGCGGATACAAGGAGATAAGCATTTATCGATAGGCGTTTGTCCGAAACACGGAGAATTTGCCATTCAGTTAAAGGTTGGAAAATATACGATTAAGTCAGGAATTACCAAGTTTTATGTAACAAAGGTATTAAGTCATAGTACTGATGAAATCGGTAAATTATATAGAGAAAAATCGGAAATTAACCGAGAGAAAGAGCGGCTTTATTATGAGCGCCGTCAAAAAGAATTATTAGAAAAATCAAAAGCATAACACACTATATGTTGTGCATTATGCTTAAATAGAAAGGAATGAAATTATGGAACGTAAATATGCTTGGCATAATTATGATGAACAAACATTACAAGAGGTGATGTCATTAGGTGACTCTTATCGTCAATTTTTAGATAATGGAAAAACAGAACGCGAATGTGTCATTCAATCTGTAGAAGCTGCTAAAAAAGCTGGCTATGTTGATTTAAAAGACTTGATTAAATCTAATACGCCAATTAAAACGGGAGATAAGATTTACTATACTCATATGGATAAATCTATTGCGCTATTTAATATCGGTACCGATAATTTAGATCTTGGTATGAATATCCTTGGTGCTCATATCGATTCTCCGCGCATTGACGTAAAACAAAACCCTCAATATGAAGATAGCAATCTAGTATTTTGGGATACACATTATTACGGGGGTATTAAAAAATACCACTGGGTAGCTATGCCTCTTGCTATTCATGGGGTTGTAGTCAAAACGGATGGTACACGCATCAACATTAATATTGGTGATAAAGAAACTGATCCTGTATTCTGCATTACAGATTTATTGCCTCACTTAGGTCAAGAACAAATGCAAAAGAATGCAGCTAAGGTGATTGAAGGTGAGGCTCTAGATCTTCTCATCGGTAGTCGCCCTGTTAAAGATGAAGAAAAAGAAGGGGTTACTAAATTTATTAATCACCTTCTTGAAAAAGAATATGGGTTCGTAGAACGCGATTTATTATCGGCAGAACTTGAAATTGTACCGGCTGGTAAGGCGCGTGATATGGGTTTCGATCGCTCCATGGTATTAGCATATGGTCAAGATGATCGTGTCTGCGCTTACACATCTTTGGTGGCTATGCTTGAAGTTGATAAGGTAAAACGTACGACTTGTTGTTTACTTGTAGATAAAGAGGAAATAGGTTCCGTTGGTGCTACAGGTATGCAATCTCGGTTCTTTGAAAATGCTGTAGCAGAAATCTTAACATTGATGGGTAAACCTAATTCGGTAAATGTGCGCCGTACATTGGAAAATTCTCGTATGCTATCCTCTGATGTTAGCGCTGGATATGATCCATTGTATGCATCTGCCTTTGAAAAGAAGAATGCTTCTTACCTTGGTATGGGCGTCGTATTTAATAAATTTACCGGTTCTCGTGGTAAATCTGGGTCCAACGATGCCAATGCGGAATACATGGGCTTTATCCGTCGTGTGATGGAATCAAATAATGTAACATACCAAACGGCTGAACTCGGCAAGGTTGACCTTGGCGGTGGTGGCACTATTGCGTATATCATGGCTTTATATGGTATGAATGTAATCGACTGTGGCGTTGCTGTTCTCAGCATGCATGCTCCATGGGAGGTTACTTCTAAGGCCGATATTTATGAGGCAAAACGTTGTTACGTAGCATTTTTGAATGCAGATGATGAAACAATCTAGTATGATGGGGCTTTCACCATTGGTGAAAGTCCATGTTATGTGAGGTATAGGATGAAACAAACGGAATTAGGTGCTGCTATCGAGGCGGCAAAGGGAGAGGCAACAGAGGTTAAGACGGTAAAGGTCGATATCTTTGATATTCCTGAAACAAAGGCAAAAGAATATATCGCTACCCGCGAAGAGGTTGCTAAGGCTGCTATGGAGGTTATGAAACCATATTGTGTGACCGTTAAACGGGAAACATTAGATGAAGATGAAGGGGAAGCCGTAGTGGGCTATTATGTAACGGGAGAGATTTTAATGTGTGTCATCCTTGACCCCTTTGAAGTGCCTGTTATGAAGGTTGCCCTCAATAAGGGGACATTAAAAGAATACATTTTAGCAGCCAATGAATTGACAGAAGACATGCTAGCTTCTCTAGATAAATAATAAATCTGTTAGTATGCAATATGTGCTCTACATAAGGACAAATGTAAAATACTTTAGTCTGATACATTGATGTAGTGCTCAAAGTTGTTTATAATAGAAGTATTATTATTTCGAATATAGGAAGGAAACACCAATGAACTTGAAAAAAGGCATTGCCCTCGCGCTCACGGCGGCAGCATTGATGGCTTTCACAGGCTGTGGCACAAATGGAACTACATCTAATGGAGAATATAAGGTTGGTGTTGTACAACTCGTAGAACATCCAGCACTAGATGCGGCAAATAAAGGTTTTGTTGATGCTCTTAAGGAAAAGGGCTTATCTGACAAAATTACCTTTGACCAACAAAATGCACAAGCTGACCAATCTAATTTGAACAGTATTGCACAGCGTTTTGTATCTGATCGTAAAAATTTGATTTTAGCGATTGCTACGCCAGCGGCTCAATCCATGGCGAATGCAACTCATGATATTCCAATCTTGGGTACAGCTATTACTGATTATGAGGCGGCTAAACTTGTTAAATCTAATGAACATCCAGGCGGTAATGTATCCGGTACATCCGATATGAACCCAGTAGAACAACAAGTAGATTTAATTTTAAAAGTATTGCCAAATGCTAAAACTATCGGTACTATTTATAGCTCTAGCGAAGTGAATTCTCAAATTCAAGTTGAGAAGATGAAAGCTTACGCAGCTACAAAGGGCATTAAGGTTGAAGAAGTTACCGTTTCCAATGTAAACGATATTCAACAAGCTGCACAAAACCTTGTATCTCAACATGTTGATGCCATTTATGTACCAACAGATAATGTGGTAGCATCTGCTATGAGTAATCTTGTAGCGATTACAGACCCTGCAAAAATTCCTGTATTCGGTGGTGAGGATAACCACGTAAAAGGCGGTGCGGTTATGTCCTTATCTGTAGATTACTATAAACTTGGTTATCAAACAGGCTTGATGGCGGCTAAGGTGTTAACTGGTGAAGCTAAAGTCGAAGATATGCCGATTGAAATGCAAAAAGAATTCAAATTAGTTGTAAATAAAGATAAATTACAAAAATTGGGCATCACCTTACCAGAGGATTTGATGAACAAAGCAACTATGATTTAGTACTTAACTGGTAAGGAGTTACAAATGAACTGGAAAAAAAGTATTGCAGTGGCACTTAGTGCCATTACTGTTATGGCAATGATAGCTGGTTGTGGTTCTAATACTACTACTAGTGAACAAAAGAAAATTGGTGTGATTCAATTAGTAGAACATCCATCTCTTGATGCTGCTAATAAGGGCTTTGTAGATGGTCTCGTATCTAAAGGTTTTAAAGATGGTGAAAACATTAAAATTGACCAACAAAATGCACAAGCTGACCAATCTAATTTGAACAGTATTGCACAACGTTTTGTATCTGATAAAAAGGATTTAGTATTAGCAATTGCAACACCAGCGGCTCAAACGATGGCAAATGCATCTCATGATATGCCAATTATGGGGACAGCTATTACAGACTATGTAACTGCTAAACTTGTTCAATCTAACGAACACCCAGGTGGCAACGTAACTGGTACTTCTGATATGACACCTGTTGAAAAAGAGGTAGATCTTATCATCGCTTTAGTTCCAAATGTTAAACGTATTGGTGCGATTTACACATCCTCTGAAATTAATTCCCAATTACAAGTTGAAAAAATGAAAGCCTATGCTGCTACAAAAGGTATTACAGTTGTAGAAGCTACAGTTTCCAACGTAAACGATATTCAACAAGCAGCAACAAATCTTGTAAATCAAGATGTACAAGCTATTTATACACCAACAGATAATGTATTAGCATCTGCTATGGCTAACTTAGCACAAATTACAGATGCTGCTAAAATTCCAGTATTTGCAGCTGATGAAGGTATGACAATGACTGGTGGCGTAGCAACATATTCTGTAGATTACTATAAATTGGGTTATCAAACAGGTTTGATGGCTGCTAAAGTTCTTTCCGGCGAAGCGAAAGTTAGTGATATGGCTATTGAAACGCAAAAAGATATTAAACTAACTGTTAACGAAGAACGAGCTAAAAAATTAGGTATCACTATTCCTGATGCCCTTCGTAAAGATATGAAATAATAGAGGAGAATTTAATGTTAGATTTAGTGGTAGGCACCATAACAACAGGGCTTTTATGGTCTTTGTTGGCGGTCGGTGTATTTATTACCTTCCGTGTTCTTGATGTGGCTGACTTGACCGTTGAAGGCACATTTCCTATGGGGGCGGCTATTTCCGCCATTTTAATTACTGGTGGGATGAACCCAATTCTTTCTATCTTGATTGCTGGCATTGGTGGTATGGCCGCAGGTGCTGTAACAGGTTGGATTCATACAAAATTAAAGATTCCTGCATTGTTAGCAGGTATCTTAACAATGATTGCTTTATACTCCATTAATCTTCATATTATGGGGAAAGCTAATGTATCTTTACTTCGTATGGATACGATTTATACAATTCTTGGTAGCGTACTTCATACACCAAATATGTGGTCTGCGGCTATCGTAGGTGTTATCGTAGCTGTTGTAGTATGCTTATTGTTATTCTGGTTCTTTGGCACTGAAATTGGTACAGCCTTACGTGCAACAGGTGTTAATCCTCAAATGATTCGTGCCCAAGGTGTTAATACGGATAATATGATTGTTCTTGGCCTATTGATTTCCAATGGCTTCGTTGGGATGTCTGGTGCGCTTATTGGTCAATTTCAAGGTTTTGCCGACGTAGGGATGGGTATTGGTACCATCGTAATCGGCTTGGCATCTGTTATCATCGGTGAAGTTGTATTCGGTACAAAATCCTTCGTACGTAGCCTCGTTGCCGTAGTACTCGGTTCCATTGTATATCGTATCGTTATCGCTGCCGTACTCTACATGGGTATGCCACCAAACGATTTGAAATTATTCACTGCAATTCTCGTTGCTATCGCGCTTTCATTGCCTACTTTGAAAGCCAAATGGCTAGCTCGATAAGGAGGACACTATGTTAGAAGTAAAAAATATGGTAAAGACCTTCTTTAAGGGCACAATTAATGAAAAAACTGCGTTACAAGGCATCGACCTTCGCTTAGAAGAAGGCGACTTCTGTACTGTAATCGGTGGTAATGGTGCTGGTAAAAGTACGTTACTAAACTCCATCGCCGGTGTATTCCCAGTAGATGAAGGGTCCATTACAATCAATGATATAGATGTAACAAAAATGCCTGAATACAAACGTGCTAAATACATTGGCCGTGTATTCCAAGATCCTATGGTTGGTACAGCAGGAAACATGCAAATTGAGGAAAACTTGATTCTCGCTATGCGCCGTGGTAAAAGCTTAGGTCTTAAATGGGCTTTTAAAGATAGCGAACAAGCATTTTTTAAAGAACGCCTTGCACTATTAGGATTAGGCCTTGAAGATCGTTTATCTGCTCGTATGGGCCTTTTATCTGGTGGTCAACGTCAATCTATTACATTGCTTATGGCGACTATGCTTCGTCCTGATTTACTATTATTGGATGAACATACAGCAGCACTCGACCCTAAGACGGCTGAAAATGTATTGCAATTGACAGATAAACTCGTTGCAGAACATAACTTAACAACCCTTATGATTACACACAATATGCGTGATGCATTGCGCTTTGGTAATCGCCTTATCATGATGGACGCTGGTCGTATCATCTATGATGTAAAAGGGGAAGAAAAGAAAAAATTAACCGTTCAAGATCTACTTCAAAAATTCGAAGTAGCCGGCGAAGGTGCGTTAAGTGACCGTATGATGCTCGGTTCAAAATAAGTGCTTAAATAATATTGGGTCTAAAAAAGAGGGGATACTATCTCCTCTTTTTTATGAAAACCTTTACACTACCGGAATTATACTGTATACTTAACTAAGTCATAAGACATATCGTAAGCGAAGTATTCGAATCTCCAACGGTTACTTAAGCTTATCGGGATTATTATTTTTTAGGAGGTAACATTAATGTTAACTACAGAAGCTAAATTAGCAGTAATTA
>ERZ772986.2358-NODE-2358-length-10315-cov-2.600390_pt1 | contig 10315 bp, 11 predicted proteins | sample MGYA00511898_ERZ772986 | MGnify/ENA primary metagenome ERZ772986 (study PRJEB29015, sample SAMEA2737934) | human oral metagenome | biome: human oral; feature: human-associated habitat; material: dental | place: China | collected 2148 ... | reverse complement strand
CTACGGTTCAAGTCTGCGTGTAAAAGATGGAGAAGTTGCTATATTTGTATATCCACAAAAAAGCGGTCCATTGCAGGAATACATTGAAGGTCCCTTTGATCAGACCATAAAAACGGCTAATCTTCCTATACTCACTTCAATTGTCGGTGCGGCATTCGGCGGGGCGAGCCCTTTTCAAGCGGAAATTTATTTTATAAACCTTGCGGGAATCATTCAGGTAAAATTCGGGGTTCCGTTTTTTGATGTAGCTGATGCACGCAATACTAATTTTACCGTTCCCGTTGCGGTTCGCGGTTCTATCAATTTTAGAGTTACAAATTACAAAGAGTTCATAAAACTTCACAGACTTATTGATTTTGACCTTGAGGCTTTTAAATTGCAGATTCGGGATGCTGTTTGCCAATATATAAAATCTATTGTTACAAATATCCCGTTTGATACAGGGATTCCCGTAATTCATCTTGAACGAAAAATTTTTGAAGTTAGTAGTGTTTTGCAGCCTATTTTAAAACAACGGCTTGAAAGTGAGTTCGGTGTTACAACAAGTTCGGTTGATATAAGCGATATTGAACTTGATAAAGCAAGTGAAGGCTATCGTGAACTAAAAGCCGTTACAACAGACATCATAAGTGAACAGGAAAAAGCAAAAAGCGCTATCAATATTCGCCAGATGGAAGGTATGGCGGAAATCAACATGGAAGAGTACCAGCGGGAAAGACGGCTCGGAACGGAAAGTTCAAATCTTGCAGCTCATCAGATTGACCAGCAGACACGGGTCGGCATTGCAGGAGCGGAAGCACTGGGAAAAATGGGAGCGGCAGGCGGTATCGGCATAAACCTTGGCAACGGCGGCGGTTTTAATCCGGCAGGCATGATGGCAGGAATGGCTATGGGAAGCGCAATCGGACAGAATATGGCCGGAATGATGCACGGCGCTTTGGGTGGATTGAGTCAGCCAGTTCCGCCGCCTCTGCCGCAAGTAAGCCAATACAATGTTGCAGTAAACGGACAGACAACAGGCCCCTATACGGTTGCAACACTTTCTCAAATGGCGGCAAGCGGACAGTTTACGCGCGAAAGTCTTGTTTGGAAAGCCGGTATGGCAAACTGGATGACAGCCGGAAACGTGCCTGAATTGTCGGCAATTTTCGGTCAAAATGCTCCGCCGATTCCGCCTGTACCGCCGATGAGTTAAACGGGTCATAGTATGGAGAAAACTTTATGAAAATAAATTGGATTTTAGTTTTGATTTCACTCGGGATTTCCGCATTTGCAGGCTATGGTTTTTTTTCAGGAACAGGGAATATGCTTCTTACTGTCGGAAGCGGCGCTTTTCTTTTTGCCACTCTGTTCGGAATGTTTGGGATTTCTTTTGGAAGAGGAAGTACGAATATAAAAATTTTTTCGGGCATTTTCCTTGTGTTGGTACTCGTTGAACATTTGATTTTTGTTTTTTCAGGATTTAGACAAACCGCGTACATAGTCATAACAGGTATTTTATTTCTGCTTTATCTTTTGATTTTCTACGGAATTATAAAAGCATTGAAAGAAGAATGAATGAAGCAAATTTTGTTATAACGCAAAAATCGAAAATCACAACTCTCGCATTTCTTACTGAACACACCGGTGATAGCCGTTTTTCAGTATGGGAACTAAAAAACAAATGACAAAAAACGATACCGGTTTTTTATGGCAAAATCTCGTACGATACAAGCGGGCAAAGGAACGCGATCATAAATCAGCGGACTATTTTCTTGATGAAACGTATGAAAATTTCGGCTTTTTCGGAACGCTCATGCCTATATCTACAGTGCAGACGGCTTCCTTGCTTCTCGTTTTCGTATCGACTTTCAAGGAATTCCCGAAAAACTTACAGCGCTTTATGAAATGGATATGCCGTTCGGCGAATACGAAGCTCAAATTATTGCATGGGCAAAAAAAGCACCGGTACGGATGATTGGAAAAAACAGCTGGACAAATTGGGATTTAATGCGAGCGGCATGGCAGAAGTCTATGGCAAAGACACGGAAGAAAATGCCTTGAGTTCCGGATCACCCTCTTTATCTGCCGAAGCGCTGTTGATAATCGGTGAATATTCAGCATTACCGAGCTTCTCTCCACTTCTTCAGCGCCTTTTTAATATCCTTGGTTGCCCAATCGTAATGGCTCGATGTTGCGGAAACGCAGTAGCTGCCGAGCGAAGTTGTTCCCGTCCAATCGAAAACTTTCTTGGTAAAAAGTTCTTCATTAGAAAAAGCTTCGATGATATCCATTGCTTCCTTGTGCGTTTTTTTAAGCATTGCTTCGGCGTCGGTATATGGCGTAGTTTGGTGTTTTTCCCAAAATTCGATATTCATCTGCGGATAGGTTTTCCAATTATAGGACGCCGGTAAAAAAGGGGCAGGCTTTCCGTTTGTGTTGGACTGTATCCAATTCAGCAAAAGGCAATGCCATTCATACAGATGGACCAAAATATCGCGTACGTTTTTATCGCGATCGTTCGGAACAATATCGGCGGATTTTTCTTCGTCAGTCATTCCGTCGATTAATGTCCACAGTTTTGCAAACTGCTCATTTGCAGCTTTGATTAAATCTTCTTTTGTTGTAGGTCTCGGCATAGAGTTAGTTCTCCTTATCTTATTTCTTCCGGCGTTTGCGGATTGTTATTGTGCAGCATTCCGCAGCTTTGGCATATTCTCATAAATATCCCCTTTTGATAACACATTCTACAAATTTCAAATCACCCAAACCGGCACGATGTAGTTTTCCCTATCAATCGCCGAAAGTTCCGGTTTCATGCAGATTACTGCACCTTTAGAACGCGGAATAGATGCATTATCCAGTAAGCTGAATACTTTGACAAGCTCGGAACCCGGATTTGCGGATTTCTTAATTTCTATCGGATTAAGTACGCCGTCATGCTCTAATACGATATCGATTTCTTTCGCATCTTTGTCCCGATAGTAATACATAGAGGGCGCTTTACCGTTATTGAGATATGTTTTCATTATTTCGGAAATAACATAATTTTCAAGTATGGCTCCGTTCATAGCGCCGCTTTCCAGCGTTTCCGCACTGCTCCATTTTGTCAGATAGCAAACGAGCCCCGTATCATAAAAATACAGCTTGGGAGTTTTTACGAGGCGCTTTAACATATTATTTGAATAAGGGGGTAAGTAAAAAATAATTCCTAACGTTTCAAGAATATTCAGCCAGCCCTTCACCTGCTTTTGATTAATGTCCGCATCCCGTGCTATGTCGGCGATATTGAGCAGCTGTCCGCACCGTGCGGCAACGGCAGTTATAAACCGCAAAAATTTTAAAGAGTCAATCGAATCCGAAAGCGCTCTTACATCTCTTTCAATATATGTTGTTACATAACTGCTGTAAAAAATGTGAGTGTTTTTATTTTGACCGCTTATGACCGCAGGCATGGAGCCGTTATAAATTCTGTTAAAAATTTCTTTGATATTCGCAGGTTTTCGTCCTCTGCTCCGTGCGGAAAGTTTTTTCATATCGAGTACAAACGGTTCAAGTCTATTTCCGTAAATCTCTGCCTGCGATAACGAGGCTAATGAGAGCACTGCTACTCTTCCTGCCAATGACTCCTGAATTCCCTGCATCAGCTTAAAAGCTTGAGAACCGGTAAGCCAGAAATCACCGTTGCTGCGGTTTTTATCCGCATATATTTTTATATAGGTGAACAATTCAGGCGCATACTGCACTTCATCGATCAGTACGGGCGGCTTATGCAGCTGCAAAAACAGTTCCGGATCGGTCTTTGCAAGAGCTCTCTCATGCAAATCATCGAGCGACACATAGTCTCTGTCTGTATTCTCCATCAACTTTTGAAGCATGGTAGTTTTCCCAACCTGTCTTGGGCCTGTTACCAACACTACCGGATATTCTTTTGTAACTTCTAAGACTATCTTTTCCAAACTTCTGGAAATATAACGCATACGGGCTCTTTTCGGCTAATATGTATTACACTTCTATTTTAGCCGAGGGTTGCAAGCATAGCAAGTACAAGGCATCCCGTATCAAACCATCCAAACCTCTTTTTACTCGTAAATGTGCCGATTATATCTTGCAATTGTTTTCATAATCCCTCCATCTATAAATTATGCGGTCTTTTAGCCGTTCCTTATTTTTTTGATATTGCGATTCATCAAGTGTCGCCCTATGTGCCGATACGCAAACCGTTTGAGCGGCAACATTTGCTGATGATGCTCTTTTAAGAGTTCATCGGGAGAATCGTATACGCCGAAATCTTGATTGATGCCTTCGCTTTGGATATAAGTGTCGTTCCGGTTAAAGTCGATCACCGGCTTGTTAAAATCTTTTACACCTACGCCGTATCCGCAAAAGGCGCCGGTACAGGTTTTATGCATCGCTTGCAGTTTAGTAAGGTATTGCGTATCAAGAATCAATGCTTCAAGCTCATACCAGCGCTCTTCAAAATACACTTCGACCCAACTGTGAAAAATATTTTTCGGCGCATTTCTATACACAAAGCCCGTCATTGCGCCCTGCTGCAGTTTTTTATCTATTGTAAATCCGTGTATCCTGCACGGAATACCGCATGCGCGGAGCAACGCCATAAACAGCGTGGCTTTCGTGTTACACTGACCGTACCCGTCTTTTAAAACCTTTGAAGCGCTGATATTGTCGTCGATATTATAACCGAAGAGAATGTCATCACGCACAAAATTGTATATCGATTTGATGCGCTCAAACGTATCAAGCGTGCGCCAGTTTTTTTCTTGTATCAGCGCTTTAATACTCGGATTGGAATAATCGAGCATTTTTGTTTCACAAAGATATGTGTCCATTTGATGTACCTCCTGCAATTCCGATTTTTTGTCTCTCCCGTTACACGGTAACTTCAATCTGATTGTTTTCGATTGCGACGATGCAGCTTTCATAATATCCGTCGCCGGTGATTCGCGGGACGCTTGCAACTTTAAACCCCGCCCGCCTAAGATTTTCGGTCAGCGCATCGACCAGGACGATATCTTCCTCCCATAACATCTAATCTTCAGGATGCCACGAACCCAAGGTGCGTTCCTGTTCTTCCAGCGTCATCGTACAACTGAATACCTGATACCCGGAACTTGATTAACATTTCTTCCTTACGGCTGTTACTATTGTGCGGTCTTTGGCAATCAATGCGCGGCAGATTTCTTCATAAGCAGCATACACCTCCTGCTGTTCCGGTGTCAAAGCGGCGCTGCCTTTTTCTTTTTCCGTGCTTTTTGCCCTGACGAATGAGACGTTCTCTTTTGCCTTATCGAGTGTCGCTTTCAGATTTTTTGCATCGGCGATAGATCCGAGTTTAATATAGCCCGACGTATTGGCATCTGTATATCACATCCGTACTTGACACTGACTTTTAATAGGACTATAATTCAAAAAACCGACATAAATGTCGGTTTTTTGAACAAGCAAGGAGTAATTTTATTTTGAAAGAAGAAGAACAAAAAGTCGGACAAATGAGAAAAAAAGAAATTCGAGAAGCGGCAAAAAGGTGTTTTTTAACAAAAGGCTTTCAAAGTACAACGATGGAAGATGTCATTACGGAAATAGGCATGAGCAGAGGAGGCGTTTATCATCATTATGCAAGTACAAATGAAATGCTGAAAGACTTAATGCTTGATGGAAATAATTATAGAAACAGCTTGATAAGCGAGTATTTAAAAAATAATCAAGGCAAAGATAAATATCAGCAAATGGGTGAAATTTTAGTTGACAAGTCCTTAGCCGACACGGATTTGATGAAACTGTACGCTCTGCTTTTACAGGCAAAAAACTATAATGATGATTTGGAAAAATTGTATCGGGAATTAAAACGCAAGACGACTGATGAGCTTACTTTAATTGCTAAGCAACTTGGAATTAAAGCGAATATATTTAGAGACGGTTTTTTAGTGAATTATATCAATGGATTGATAGTAAGTTCGGAAGTTCTTGGTGCGAGAAAGTCTTACAGCAAACATAAAAAATATATAAAAGAAACAATGATACAGTACATCGTTGATGTAGAAAACAGATAACACATATAGAGAGAGTAATGTAATGAAAGAAGATATGAAAACACAACTTTTAACCAAGAGTCCCAAAGAACTGTTATTTAAGCTGGCAATTCCCGGAATAATTGGGATGATTGTTATAGGATTGTATCCGTTTATGGATGGAGTATTTGCGGGACGGCTGATTGGCGATTACGCTATGTCAGCAATCAGTGTATCTATGTCTTTGACAATTATAAACGGCGGCATATCCGCTTTGATAGGTGTCGGCAGCGCTTCAATACTATCGAGAGCAATAGGCAAAGGAGATAAAGAAACAACAGACAAAATATTCGGGAACTTTTGCTATTGGGTTGTTTTGTTTTCTGTAATTATCACAATATTAGGCTTGGTATTTGCACCTCATTTTTTGGATTTGGTAGGAGCTAAAGGGAATATTAAAGAACTTGGTGTTAGATATTTGAGAGTTGTGTTCTTTGGTTCCATATTCGTTAATTTTGCTCAGGCCGGTAATATGACGATGCGCGGTGAAGGGGCATTAAAGCAGTCCATGTTGATTATGGGAGCCGGTGCGCTGTTAAACATTATTTTAGACCCTATTTTTATGAAACTCATGGGAGAATATGCTATTGAAGGTGCAGCCATTGCAACGGTACTATCTCAAATTGTACAAGCCGTATTAACCTTTCATTATTTTGCAAAGAAGAGCGCTTTTGTGGGTATCCATAACATTCAAAAACACAAGGCAATATATAGTGAAATGTTCAGCATCGGAACTTCGGCGATGATGATGCAAATTTTATTTGCAGTACAGCAAACATTTTTATTTAAGCAAGCCTTTACATACGGAGAAGATAATTGGGGGATTTTAATGGCCGCTACAATGAGACTGTATATGTTCTCTTTTATTCCGCTATGGGGGATGAGTCAAGGATTGCAGCCTGTTATCGGAGCAAATTTCGGAGCGAAGCAATATCAAAGAGTAAAAGATACGATGAAGATTTTTATGTATGGAGCAACTATTCTTGCAGCAGTTTCATGGATACCGTCAATGTTTTGTTCGGAAAAATTATTGTCATTGTTTAGTGTAAGAAGCGAGATTATTGAAGCAGGTGTGATAAACTTTAAGATGTTTTATTCTACGTTTATCTTGTATGGAATTATGATTATGACGCTTACATTTTTCCAATCAATCGGCGACGGTAAAAAAGCAGGTATGATTGTGATGCTTAGACAATTGGTATTATTTATTCCGGCCATACTCCTGTTACCAAAATTATTTGGAGCGACAGCCGTTTGGTGGGCGGAACCAATCGTAGATTTTAGTATGATTGTAAGCGGATTGCTTTTGATGCTTAACGAAATGAGAAAAATGGAAACCGAAGCAGTTTAAGCGGGGCTATTTAGCGGTTGAAGCTAAACCTACCTCACCAACAGGGATAGCCCAGCACAATCGTATCATAGGCGCTGATATCGGGAAGCGAACCGCGCAGTCCGGATCGGGTATTTGCCCTACCTTCCTCCGCGGCAATATCCGTACACTACTTCACTGCTCGTGTTGCAATGAATGACGGGATATGCAATTCGTGCAGACGTCCTTCTCCGTTCGTGTCCTCATAGATGTCGGTGAGCGTAAAACCGGCACGCAGCTGCCCGCCGATTTGTTCGGTCAACGAGTGCGAAAATTGCCAACCTGAGTCCGACTCTTCAAGTTGCTTGCGGTGCGCTTCGTACAGCAGCGGATTAAACGGCAGCGTATTGATAATCTTCTCTTCTTTTTGATCGACAATATAGTTGATACCGATATCCAGTCCGCACAGTAACACGCCGCCTTTTTTAAGTACGCGGAAACATTCGGCAAACACCGGCTCAACTTTTTCAATATAACAGTTGCTCACCGGATGAAAAACAAGATCGAAAGAGTCATCGACAAAGGGCAGCGGTTTTGACATATCCGCGCGCACAATGCTGATTCGATACCCTTCACGCTCGGAAACAGTCCGCTCCGATTCAAGCTGTTTTTCCGAATAGTCCAGAATAGTGCATTCCGCCCCGGCTGCGATAAAAATAGGCATTTGCTGACCGCCTCCCGAGGCAAGTCCTAAAACTTTTTTCCCTTTTAAGCTGCCGAACCATTCGCGCGGCACCGGTTTTGTCGGCGTTAAAAGCACAGACCACTGCCCGTTCTGCGCTTGCAGATAAGTTTGATGATCGATGGGTTTTCCCCATTCCCAACCTTCCGCAACCCAGCGGTCAATGATAGCCGAATTTGCATCTTGATATGAATTCATAAAAGTTTCCTCCACACTAATTATATATTTTTGTTCCAAGCTGTTTTTCCAATCTCCATTGCGGCGGCGCTCCGTCATCGCCCCAATACTCATCCATCGAAATAATTTTATCGTCTTTTATTTTTATAAACGACACTACATGAAACGAATCGGCACGGATGCCGCTGGTTCCATGCAGTAACAAGTTTGCTGCGCAAACTTGCAGCCCAAAAATGTACACGGATGTACATTTTTGGGCGAGGACGGCAGTAATATCCACAATGATATTCCGTCAATTATTTTTGCTCTCCAATCTTTTTATTGCCCTGTTTTCGACCAATGTTTTCATTTAGGCAATAGCCGTTTTATTTCAGTTTGTCTCCCATCATTTTAACCCATTCTGAATCTGTTTTTATCAGCCGGTTCTTTTTTAAGTTTTCTTTCATAATCCATTTGATATGCTTAGTGTTTTTTTGTAACAGTTTTTCAAAAGCTTTTTTTCCTTCTTCAGGCGCATGAACAATCGCCACGCTCCAGCCGTAGCCGAGTGCTTTTCTAAGCGAATCTTCTTCATCGGTGAGCTTATTGTCGTGGGCAAGCGTTGCCGTTATTTCATCTAAAAGATTGATTACCTGAACGGCAATAGCTTTATCTTTATATCTCCATCTGATTGATAACTGTAATTGGTAATAGATACTCAGTTCAGGTTCTTACATCAATTCACCTTGATTTTGCCGAGCCGTTTGAGCGTGTCACGTTTTGCCGCGTCGCGGGAATGTTGTGCAGCTTGTCCGCGTATCGAAAACGCTTTGAGAACGGTTGCTTTGGGGCACGCCGATTGAATTTTCCGCATAGTTCCCGCATCTCCGCTTCCTTCATGTGTGCAAAACGGCAAAATCTTCGCAGTGTTTTTCAGCTACGCTATTTCAGCGCGGTGATACGCTGCATATCATCTTCGCTTAACCGGAAATCGAACACCGATGTTTTCCGCCATCCGCTCCGCCTTCACCGACTTAGGCAGTATAACGATATTCCGCTGCAAGAGCCACCGCAGCATTACCTGCGCAGTGATTTTTCCGTATGCCACACCGATTTCCTCCAGCACGGGATTTTCAAAAAGCCCGCCGCGTCCCTCACCGAACGGCGCCCAAGCCTCATGCACAACGCCGTATTTTTCCATCCATTTATGAGCTTCGGGTCTTTTGCACCGCAGCTCCGACTTTCTCTTCATTAAAGTAGGATAGAAGAAGCGGCTTTCCAACCGGAATTACAATCGAACGGACTATCGCTAGCAATAAAGCCGTAGAACTGATATACTGTTTTAAAGAGGAGCTATACAGCTATGCACTTGTTTTTATGTTCACACTTTTCAAGTGTCGGATCTGCGATAAAAGAACAAATTGCCGGGAAAAAAGTTTTGTTTATTCCCACCGCATCGATACATGAAGAATATACGGGATACGTCGGTTCGGCACGCAATGTATTCAAAAAATCGGGAGCACTGCTGACGGAAGTCGATATTTCAAGTGAAGCATTTCCAAAAATACAAGCGTTGTTTGAAGATACCGATATTATTTATTTTACGGGCGGCAATTCATTTTTTCTTATCGACCAATTAAGAAAAACCGGCGCTGATAAACTATTAAAGCAGCACATAGAAAACGGAAAATTATTCATCGGAGAGTCGGCGGGAGCTATTGTCTGCGCTCCGACGATTTCTTACATTGAAAAGATGGATCCTATTCCGGAAGATTATTCTCAAAGCGATTATGCGGGATTACATCTTATTGATTTTTATATTCTGCCGCATTATCTTACCGCGCCGTTTAAAAAGGTTACAGAACAAATTATGCAAGCATTTCCGCAACTGGAAATATGCGCCATCAATAATTCTCAAGCCGTTATTGTTGAAGATGAGAAAAGAAACATAATCAAAGTATAACTTTGACAAGCAGATAATGACCCTTGATGTTTTTTGTATTTTGCGAAGGGAGAATATTGATTTATGCTTTCAAT
>ERZ772986.2354-NODE-2354-length-10325-cov-2.880234_pt1 | contig 10325 bp, 9 predicted proteins | sample MGYA00511898_ERZ772986 | MGnify/ENA primary metagenome ERZ772986 (study PRJEB29015, sample SAMEA2737934) | human oral metagenome | biome: human oral; feature: human-associated habitat; material: dental | place: China | collected 2148 ... | reverse complement strand
TGTATTATTATAATTCTACCCTATTCACAACATCATCTTCTTGAATGTTTAACTCCGTAATCATCCATTTGTGGAGAGAAGAATTTATATCTATAGGGCGAATTGCTGTAAATATGTGCAATGCTTCTTTATATCGATTCAAAACTTTCCCGAAATTTTCTATGATTTCCCTCGTATCTGAGCCAGAGTTCAGGATGGCAATCTCTCCTTTTGAAGATTTTAGAACAAAAATAGCAGTATTACGGTCTTTCTCATTAATAGCTTCAACCTCCTCCCATCCGTCAGAAAGCATCATATCCTTTTTCTTAAGAATCCATTCTGACTTTCCTGCTCCTTTCTTACCAATGACCAAAGTGATATTTCTCATACAATTTATTTATTGAAAGCAGCAGGAAACAACATCCCACTGCTTCACATATAAAAATACTAATTTTACTTCACTTCCTCAAAATCTACGTCGGTTACGTTGCCGTCTTGGTTGCCTGTGTTGTTTTGGCTTTGCGACGAGCCTCCGTCGGTGGGTTGTCCGTCGCCTCCGCCCGACTGTGCATTCGCATTCTGTGCGTTGTACATCTCTTGGCTTGCGGCGTGGAAGACGGTGTTAAGCTCACCGATAGCCGTATCGATAGCCGCTATGTCTTGGTTCTTGTGAGCCGTGCGGAGCTTTTCGAGAGCCTCTTCTATAGGAGCCTTTTTGTCGGCGGGTAGCTTGTCGCCAAACTCTTTGAGTTGCTTTTCGGTCTGGAATATGATAGAGTCTGCTTGGTTGAGTTTGTCTATCTTTTCGCGTTCTTTCTTATCCGCTTCGGCGTTGGCGGCGGCTTCGTCTTTCATACGTTTTATTTCGGCTTCGCTCAGCCCGCTCGATGCCTCGATACGTATCTTCTGTTCTTTGCCCGTTGCCTTGTCTTTGGCGGTAACGTTGAGGATACCGTTGGCGTCGATGTCGAATGTAACCTCTATCTGCGGCACTCCACGCGGTGCGGGCGGTATTCCGTCGAGGTTAAACATACCTATCTGTTTGTTCTGCGATGCCATCGGGCGTTCGCCTTGCAGTACGTTTATCTGTACGCTCGGTTGGTTGTCGGCAGCGGTGGAGAATACTTCCGATTTCTTGGTCGGTATGGTGGTGTTGGCGTCGATAAGCTTTGTCATCACGCCGCCCATTGTCTCGATACCGAGCGAAAGCGGGGTAACGTCGAGCAGAAGCACGTCTTTCACTTCACCCGTCAGGATAGCTCCCTGTATGGCAGCACCTATGGCTACTACTTCGTCGGGGTTCACACCTTTTGACGGAGCTTTGCCGAAGAATTTCTCAACTACCTCCTGTATGGCAGGTATACGTGTCGAGCCGCCTACGAGTATCACCTCGTCGATGTCCGATTTGCTCATTCCTGCGGCTTTCAGTGCGTTTTCGCACGGAGGTATCGTTGCCTGAATGAGTTTTTCGCACAGTTGTTCGAATTTGGCACGTGTCAGTGTCTTTACCAAGTGCTTGGGCACGTTGTCTACCGAGGTGATGTACGGCAGATTTATCTCTGTCGAAGACGAAGAGGAGAGTTCTATCTTTGCTTTTTCGGCAGCCTCTTTCAGACGTTGCATAGCGATGGGGTCTTTGCTGAGGTCTGTGCCTTGTTCGGCTTTGAAGTCGTCGACGAGCCAGTTTATTATCTCGTGGTCGAAGTCGTCGCCGCCGAGGTGTGTGTCTCCATTGGTCGATTTCACTTCGAAAACGCCGTCGCCCAGCTCGAGTATCGATATATCGAATGTACCGCCGCCGAGGTCGAATACGGCTATTTTCATATCTTTCTTAGTAGCCTTGTCGAGACCGTACGCCAGAGCTGCTGCCGTAGGCTCGTTGACGATACGCTGTACCTTGAGCCCTGCTATCTCGCCCGCCTCTTTGGTAGCCTGACGCTGAGCGTCGGAGAAGTATGCCGGCACAGTGATGACGGCTTCCGATACCGTTGTGCCGAGGTAATCTTCGGCTGTCTTTTTCATCTTTTGCAGTATCATTGCCGATATCTCCTGCGGAGTGTACAGTTTGCCGTCGATATCTACGCGAGGTGTGTTGTTGTCGCCTTTTACCACTTTGTATGGTACGCGGCTTATCTCTTTCTGTACCTGGTCGTAGGTTTCGCCCATAAAACGTTTGATGGAGTAAACCGTGTTGTGTGCGTTGGTTACTGCCTGACGTTTGGCGGGGTCGCCCACCTTACGTTCGCCGTCTTTGAGGAAAGCCACTACCGAGGGAGTGGTGCGTTTGCCTTCCGAGTTGGCTATTACCACAGGTTCGTTGCCTTCCAAAACAGCTACGCACGAGTTGGTTGTTCCTAAGTCGATTCCGATTATTTTTCCCATAATATGTCTATTTGTTGTTTACGTTAATTACTAAATAAAAATTTCACGTTCTATTTTTATCAAATATCGTACCACATCGACAATATGACATTTTGGCATTAGATGGCAGAGGTAGTACACCGGGCATAAATAAAATAGGGACACACACGGGAGTCCCTATTATTTTATCAGTTATACCTTTTATGTTTAAACAATTACACGACTAAACATAAAGAGTAATTTACGCTTGAAACTCGCTGCGTCCTCTTTCGTAGGCATTATTGCCTTGGCAATCAAGTACTACTATCACAGGCAACTCTTCGACTTCGAGTCGGCGGATAGCCTCTGTACCCAAGTCGTCGAAGGCTATGACTTCGGCACTTTTGACACATTTTGCCATCAGTGCTGCCGCTCCGCCGATAGCCGCGAAATATACGCCCGTATATTGTTTCAGTGCATCGACTACCTCTTTGCTTCGCGACCCCTTGCCTATCATTACTTTAAGTCCTTCGGCTATCAATGTCGGCGAATATGCGTCCATACGTCCGCCTGTGGTGGGTCCTACCGACCCGATGGGCTTGCCCGGTTTGGCAGGGCAGGGACCGGCATAATACACCGCCTGTCCGTCGAAATCGAACGGCATAGGCTTCCCTTCTGCCAACATCTCTACGAGGCGTTTATGAGCGGCATCGCGTGCTGTGTATATTGTTCCCGAGATATATACCATATCGCCTGCTTTGAGCGAGCGTACGACATCGTCGGTGAACGGTGCTTTTAAGACTCTTCTTTCAGACATTTTTTTGTTCATTATTTTTTTGAATATATAAAATAAAGATATTCACAGACTTCCTTCGGCGTGGCGTGTAGCGTGGCAGCCGATATTGACAGCCACAGGCAAGCCTGCTATGTGTGTGGCTCCTGTTATTATGTTTACGCTCAGAGCGGTAGTGGTGCCGCCAAAACCCGCAGGACCTATGCCGAGGTTGTTGATGGCTGTCAGCAACTCGCTCTCGAGACCTCTGAGTGTTTCGTCAGCGTTTTCGGTGCCGACAGGTCGCAGCAGAGCCTTTTTGCTCATATATGCAGCTCTTTCCATAGTGCCTCCGATACCAATGCCGACTATTATCGGCGGACAGGGGTTAGGACCTGCCTGCGATACGGTATCTATGACGAACTTCTTGATGCCTTCGATGCCTTGGCTTGGAGTAAGCATTTTCAGCCCGCTTTTGTTTTCGCTGCCGAATCCCTTGGGTGCTACCGTTATATGAAACTCGCTGCCGGGCACTATCTCGTAATGTACGACAGCCGGCGTATTATCCTGTGTATTTACTCTGTCTATCGGGTCGCGGACTACCGACTTACGCAGATATCCTTTGGTATAACCTCTACGTACTCCCTCGTTGATGGCATCTTCGATGAAGCCTCCTTCGATATGCACGTCTTGCCCCATAGTAACGAATACGACGGTCATACCCGTATCTTGGCAAATCGGGCTTTGCTCGTTACGAGCAATATCTGCGTTTTCGACCAAAGTGCCGAGTATCTCTCTGCCAAGTGCTGACTTTTCTGTCTTGATACAGTTTTTGAAACAACTGTAAATGTCGTCCGTTATCACGCAACAAGCTTCTATACAGAGCTTTTCTACGAGCGATGTTATTTTTTCGGCTTCTACTGTTCGCATATTATTCTTTTATTTTAAGGTTCAATACAAAAACACAATAAACTCAAAAGCAAAAAAGCTGCCTTTTTGCGTAAGACAGCCTTTTTTGTTTTATTCGATTACAGCTCAAACTCGTATTTCATCAACGGGGCGTGCTGTTGTGCCCCATAGACGTCGGTCTCGCCCAATGCACCCGAAGGTATTGGACGTACAATCGTTACCTTGACCGCCTTGGCGGGGTCGAAGTAGACGAGTTTGATAATATCCGATTCGGGTATATTGTACAACCGACAAAACGCCTTTTCGTCGATAGCTTTGGCTGCTTTCACCTTATTGTACATATCGAAGTCTTTGAAAATCACGTCGAAAGTCAATTCATAAGGTCCGGAGTTTTTGCTCCTTATGACCGATGCTACATCTATCAATTTGTATTTCATTGCTAAATCCTCCTTTATTGTTTTTGACCTTTATTGAATACTTCATAAGTGATTGGGAACAACGCCTTCGGGTCGTCTACCTTCATCAGATGGTAGATATTGAACTCGTAGACTTCGCCCATCTTGCAGTCCGACGGCGAGAACGGGAACGCCAGATTACCCGCAGTAGAGATACGTCCTTCGTAGCCGAAATGCAGCATCGTGCTGCGGGCAAAACCACAGATGGTATTTGCCTGCTCCTGAGTTGCTGCCACGGCTTCGATGATTATCAGCAGCTCGTCGGAGTGCGACTCTTCGAGTCCGTCGAACATAGCCATAACACCGTTTTTACCGTATATCTTGAAGTCGAGGAAAAAGTCTCTGATACCGTAAGTCTCGAAGTTGTTCACCACTCGTTCGCGTACGCTACGTGTAACATCATCTATCTTCGAAATCATCACGGGGTCTTTGACTCCGGCACAAGATATGGTGCGGTATCCGACTTTTCGGACGCCTTCGAGTTTTACGAAATACTCTTCGGTGGGCACAAATTTACTACCCGATACACGAACCATATTATCGCTAATCTGTTCGAATTTAGACTCGTGCAGGTTGATAGCTCCACCCGGTCCGGGGAGAACGTACGGGTTTGTCTTCTCGTACAACGTATGTGCGGCTACCGACAGAGTAGTACATTTTCTGAGCGGCGAGAGCGGCTCCAATACGAAGCTGTCTTTACGCAAATAACCGAACATACAGTCGCTGCCGCTACCGGGCACTGCTGCAATGGCGGCACATTCGAGTATTTTACCCAAGTGAATGGCAAGACCTTTGTCGAAGCCCTCTTTGATAGCCAGCGACGAAAATACCGCCGGGTCGTACGAACGTCCTGCGATTACTACGTCTGCTCCCTGAGTAAGTGCCTCAATGAAAGGCTCTTCGCCCATCTGTGCTACGATGTGGACAGATTCGTCGACGTCTGCCTCGGTTATCTCCGGAGCAGGATGCAATGGCGAAACATTACCCCGACGCACATTCTCTTTTATAAATTCTTTTTCGAACTCAGACTGTATGACTGCCATTTTGAACGACAGACCTTTTTCGCGGGCTATCTCACGCACGATATCGAGCACAAACTCTACGTGCGGACGTGCTCCGCTGCCTCCTGCCGTGCCCACCACTACGGGCACTTTGGCTTCAAGTCCGGCAGGTATCATTATCTCGAGGTCTCTTTTTACCGAATTGCGGTCTGTAAAAGAAATGCCTGCTCCCAGATAATACGGACCCGGGTCGGTCGAACCGGCATCGACAGCTATCACGTGAGGCTTACGCTTCATTCCCTCTTCGAACGATTCCATCGGGAAACCATACCCGAGTATCGCCGTGGTGGAGAGTATTCTCATTTCTTCCATCATATCTTATATCTTTTTTAATGTGTTATAAAATATTTTTTAGAGCAAGTATTCTGCTCATTTCGTTGTATACAATCATATAACCTTCGTCTACGCCCATACCGGGTTTTGCCAGATACTGAACGGGCGAAGTAGCCATAGCTATATGAGCACATATTTCGGCCGAACGGTTCGTTTCGTTGCAGGTGCCGCCGAGGTACGCTCCCATACCGTGCTGCTTGCAATACAAAACGGCTTCGATGGAATTGTTGATACCGCCGAGGTCGGGAGTTTTTATCTGAGCCATATGACCAGCCTTGCGTGCCGAGAAGTCTACGATATCTTCCAGAGTATTACACCATTCGTCTGCAACTATTTCTGCGTCGATGCCTTTTTTGTCCATAATAGAACGTATTTCGGCAAGAGTCTCGATTTGAGCCTGCTTTTCGCCCATATCGACAGGACCTTCGACACGAAGTTTGAAGGGTTTGGCTATCTCTGCCAATTCGCCTATGTAGTCGGCAATAGCCTCAGCCTTGTTGTCGAAAACGATACCGAGCGTACCGTAAACATCGATATGAATGGTCGGGTGATACTGTTCGAACGGTTTGAGCTTTATGATACGGCATCGTAGCCATTCGACGTACTCTTTTATCTTTTCGCCTTTGAAACCGACTTTTGTCTCTACGTGGTTAAACAGAGCGTGCGGCAACACGTCAGCACCTTTCATTATCATCTTGTCGGCATTCAGGTAACGGTCGTCGCCCGACTGCGAAAAGATAGGTATTATCTTCGACGAAATCTCCGTACCGTACTCTTCGGCAATTACTTGTGCCATCAACTTGTTTTTGCTCTTTGCCACAGCATCGAGGCAAGCCTGAGTGACACCGTAGCGAATAGCGGTATGATATATCTTGCCTGTCGAAGGGCTTACTCTCTTATCCACTATATCTGCCATTTGGCGGAATGTAGTAATCTCTTTGCCCTCGTAGAGCGGAGCAATCTCTTTTTCGATGACAGGAATAAAACTCTCTGCCAAAAACAGAGGGTCGCGTCCGCCTGCACCCGAATACTGCACGGCAGCACAATCGCCGTAAGCATAAGCGCCGTTTTCCAATACGAATATTACCGAAATGGCTTCGCCCGCCTGTCGTACTGCTGTGAAACCCTCAGTAACAGGCTTACCTTCGTAGAAAGCACCATCGTTTTTAGCTCCCGATTTGATAGCTTTTTGGTCGTCAAAGAAAAAACCAGTCTTTCCTTTGGCACATATTACTTTTTTGATTTTCATACTAATATGATTTTTATAATGAATAATTTATTTACTTTCTTTCTACATATACAAATCAATTGCCTGCCGCAGGACGTCCTACCAGATGTCCCTGACCGATAGCATACACGTCGTCTATTACCATCTGGAAGCTTACAGGTCGGTTTTCGTAGCGTGCTCTCTCTTCGAGTTTATTTCTATGAAAATCGATAATATCCTGAGTAAAAGGCAGATTACCTATATCGAGCAACCGTACGGCACCCTGATTGTCGCGGGCGGGCATCACTTTACCCGCATTGTATTTGCTCGGAGCAAAAGGTATATCGATAACGCCTGCTTCGAAGGCAGCGACGGTACCCAAAGCGAAATCGCCCTTACCGAGCTCCTCGACCTTGCCCAAGATACATTTCATCTCTTTCTCTATCACTTCGCTCTCCATAACTACTGCCGGTATCTCTCTGAAATCTTGGTCTTTGAGCATCGAAATCACCTGCTTGGTGGCACGCAATCCGGCAGCGTTTGCCTCTTTTGTAGGTACGCCCATCGCCTCGTGCGGCGTTTTTACTATCACCTTGGTAGCTTTTGCCAATGCAGCAGCTGCCGCTCCCCACGATATAACGCCGAAGGCTTTGGCTTCGTCCTGCGGGAAACCGCCCATCCATTGGTGGAAGACCGTCGTGATACGAACATCTTTGTATCCGAATTTGTCTAAATATTCTCTGGTAACAACAATCAGCGAACGCAGGGCTGCTATGTCCTGAATAAGATTACCGCACTGCCCGTAACCGACGGTGATGTCTTTTACCCCCTGTTCGGCGGCAAGCAGAGCCTCGATAACGGCAACGGAGTTTGATATACAAGCCGGAATAAGCGTACCCGTAAGCGGACCGAACGGCTCGCGATTGATAGATACGCCTGCCTCTTCGTACAGACCCACCAGACGGTCTGTGTATTGCCAATATGCAATGGTTTTCTCTATCGAATGGTTTTTCGAATATGGCACGTTGTACGAAATACCTCCGCCTTCGTACGAAGTGAAGCCACCTGCTATCGATATCTCGGTAAGCAGACGAGCATCGGGAGTACCGTGACGCACCTGTACAGGTTTTTTGAGAGCAGATGTTACTATACGGCAAATGTTTACACCATAATTTACGATAGGAAACCCATTCAACATAGAGCGGTGTGTCTCGCGGCTCTTCTCGATACCTGTCTCTGCCTCGTGGTAACGATTGAGACGAGTATAGCTATCCACCGTCGTAGGCAGAAGGTCTGCCTCGCCCTCTTCTTCGAGGTATTGCAATAGTTCTATATGCTCGTTGTGCAGAGCCACTCCTGCACGAGGCTGTATCAGAGTACATCTATTTTCTACGGCTTTCGCCAGTTCGTTGCCGAATCTCTTCTCGGGAGCAATAGACTTTTGATACTCTACCGCTTCTTCGAAATTAACTTCGCTGCCTGTTTTCCATTGCGACAGTACTTCGTTGCGTTGTGCAAAAAAATCGTCGTTCGATAATTTTTTATTTCTAATATCCATTGTATATTTTGTTTGTATATTTATTTAATTTCAGTAATTTCTTTTTTCATTATCCTCAGAGCCATATCGGGTTCGATAGCACTAAGCAAGCCCATCGAGGCAAAAATGTACTTTTTATCGAGCATATATCGGGGTTGCCTCGGTTTGGTCGACAATGCATCGTCGGTCTTATCGCCTACAGCTCCTTGCAAGATATACGACGGCGAGGCACTGTTGATGATGGCTCCGCCTATGCCGACCACATAAGGCACTGCCGATAAGTCTTTTCCATTGAGTGTAAATATCATTCCGCACGGCGTGTAGGCAGATTGATATATGCCGCAGTGTCGCTCTACGGCTATCTTTATGGCATTATGAGCCAATGACTCTTCTATTCGCTGGTCGCTACTGCCTGCCGAAGCAATAGTGTCGGGATTGTCGGAGCAGGTCTTTATCCATCGATGTACGTCTGTAATAGGCACTTCTATTTCGTCGGCAAGCGACTCCAAGTCTATCTCGTCGGCAAGCGAAGACAGGCTATAACGCATACCGAGGTCGCCCTCGACGGTGCGTTTGCTATAAGGCTCGGGAAGCCCTTTGAGCATCACGTTGTCTATGGTCGGACGTCCGGCAGACATCGAGTATACATCGGTAGTAGCTCCGCCGAGGTCTACGGCAAGTAGGTCGCCGATACCCGCTTCGTGCTTGGTACCCTTGCTCAGCAGCTCGCAACCGTTGAGAACAGCCAGCGGCGTGGGTATTATCTGGTAGCCGCTCATTTGCTGAATGGCAGAGAGCCCTTTTGCCTCGATTATACGGCTGATGAAAAGCTCTTTTATACGCTCTTTGGCGGGAGCGATGTTTATCTTGTTAAACTCGGGCATCACGTTATCGGTAATGACCCAATTTTTATTCGACGCAGCAAATATCGTCTCCAACTCGTCGGCAGCACTTTTGTTGCCTGCGGCTATGATAGAGAAGTTCCTATCGATACTGCACAAACGTCGGGCGTTGGCGATGATTACCTCCTTGTTGCCGCCGTCGGTGCCGCCGCACAGCAACACGAGGTCGGGATTGATACGGTATATCTCGTCTTGCTCTGCCTTCGATATCTCGAACGAATAGGTTTTCACCACCTTAGCTCCTGCACTCGATGCCGCCATACGTGCCGCTTTGGCTGTAAGCTCGGGCACCAAGCCGAGGGCGACCATCTTGAGACCACCTGCGGCGCTGCTACAACACAGAAGCCTGTCGTAGTCGAATGCCCCTATCTTATCGGCGAGCGCAGACAACGCCGAACGAAAGCCGTCTACGACGTCGGTCTCTATGGTAGTAAAAGCCGTAGAAGTACCCACTACCGAAGCGGTATCCGTATCGATAGCGGTAAGCTTGGTATATGTACTGCCGAAGTCCGCAGTAAGATATCTCATCGCTACTTAACCCCTAAAATTTTGTAAAGGTCGGAAATAGTCGTATCTATCGATGTCCCGGGAGGGTAAACCTTCGTGAAACCCATTGCGGTAAAACGCTTCTCTACATCTTCGAAATTTTGTTTGCCCACAACCAAGTTGCCGCCTGCAAGCAGAGGAATATCTTTGAGACCTGCCTCGTTGCATTTCTCGCGAAGCCCGTTACAGTCTATCTCACCGTGTCCGTAGAGCGAAGAGACCAAGATAGCATCTGCCTTTGTCTCTATGGCTGCCTCGATATAATCTTCCTGAGAGACCATAAC
>ERZ772986.2353-NODE-2353-length-10325-cov-3.628238_pt1 | contig 10325 bp, 5 predicted proteins | sample MGYA00511898_ERZ772986 | MGnify/ENA primary metagenome ERZ772986 (study PRJEB29015, sample SAMEA2737934) | human oral metagenome | biome: human oral; feature: human-associated habitat; material: dental | place: China | collected 2148 ... | reverse complement strand
AGTCGTGGGACTCGATCTGGGTGGTCAGCGGGTTCCAGGTCAGGCCCAGGTGCTCCACGAAGCCACGGGACACCGCCTCCCAGTCGGCCCCGGGCACGGCCACGACGTGAGCACCGTAGGTCCCGGTGGCACCGTTGACCTTGCCCAGGTACTGCGTACCCTCTACATGACGCACCTGGCGTCCCAGGCGGTGGGCCAGCACCGCCAGCTCCTTGCCCAGGGTGGTGGGGGTGGCGGCCTGGCCGTGGGTGCGGGCCAGCATGGGGACGGCAGCGTGCTCGCGGGCCATGGCACCCAGGTCGGCCACCAGGCCCCGGGCGGCGGGCAGCCAGATCTCCTGCACGGCGGCACGCACGGTCAGGGCGTAGGCCAGGTTGTTGACGTCCTCACTGGTGCAGAAGATGTGGACGATCTCGTGGACGCCCGGCAGGACGGTGGGCCCGCCGTCGACGGCGGTCACGGCAGGGACCTGGGGGGTGCCGTCGGCAGTCTGCTGGGCGGCTGGTGCACCGTCCGGGGCCGGTGCGCCGGCGGCGGTCGGGGCCGGGAGGTGGGGGGCAGCCGGACCGTCCGAGGGCGGCACGCTGGGAGCCGGGGCACCGTCACCGGGCGCGCAGGCGGCGTCGAGGCGACGCTTGAGGAGGTACTCCACGGCCTTGACGTCGTGACGGGTCACGGCCTCGATACTGGCCAGCTCGGCGATCTCCACGGCGCCGAACTCCTCGACGATCCCGCGCAGGTAGGCCTTCTCGGAGGCTGACAGGACAGGGGCACCAGGCAGGACGTGGTTGTCGGTGAGGTAGATGAGCCACTCGACCTCCACCTCCAGGCGGGCGCGGTTGAGGGCGGCCTCGGAGAGGTGGTTGACCAGGGGCGCGGTCACGCTGCGGTAGCGACCGTCCAGGGGGCCCAGGGCGATAGGTGGCGTAATGTCGGCGAGGTCGGTGGTGCGAGGGCTCATGGCGGCATTGTCGCAGGTACGTGCCGGTGCGCCACCCGCGGCCCTGCGCCACTGGCCTCTACGAGGTGGTCACCCGTTTTGGTGCGCCCACCCGCGGCCCTGACCGGACCGGTCCCGGTGCTCGGCGGGTACGCGCAGACAGGCGCCCGGACACGGGGACAGCGGGCGGGCCGTAGGACGGGGTCGGCGGGCGTGGTCGGATCGGGCGGGCGGGTCTCGACAGGCACCGAGTGCCGCCCGCCACGCAAGGCCCTGACCGTCCAGCAGCTGTGGACCTCTCAGGAGTACCGGGACACCACTAGCCACGCAGGCCCTGACCGTCCTCCTCAGTCCTCGTCGGGCCCGAAGATGCCTACGATAATGGCGGAGACAATGGCGACGATAATCGCTGCCCCCACCGCGGTACCGAAGGTTGCCACGTGCAGGCCGAGCTGCACCCCGGACCCGGCCCCGAGCCAGGAGACCTTGTCCGTCAGCCAGGACGTCAGCATGAGCATGGCCCCGTTGACCACCAGTGCGAACAGGCCGAAGGTGAGGACGTAGATGGGCAGGGCGAGGGTCTTGACCACGGGCTTGACCAGCGAGTTCACCAGCGCCAGGATGAGGCCGACGACAATGAGGTTGACCCAGGTGTGGACGGCGGACTGGTCGCCGGGGACGGTCAGGCCGGACATGAACCGGGCAGCGAGCCAGAGGCCCGCCGCGTTACCAAGGGTACGGACAATGAGCTCCATGACCTTATGGTCTCAGCCGAACCTGGGTGCCACCTGTCTGGCTGTCATGGCCCAGGTCTGCGGTGAGACGACCCCACCGGCTGCGTGCCAGCACGCCTGAGCCGACTTCACTTCAGGGGCCCGGGTGCACCGCATGCGTGACCCGAACAGGTTCCTCCGGCGTCACCGCAGGGGTCCGGGGACCAGGGCACCCGGCCCGCAGTGTGCGCACGCCCGTATTACCCACTGTCAGGGGCACGGGGGCCAGGGCTCACCTATATGCGTGACGCCCTCAGCATGGTGGTCACTGTCAGGGGCGCAGGGGCCAGGGGCTCGCCACGCGGCGGGGGCAGGCGGCCATTGCCGTGCCCCCGTCTCAGCTCAGGAGGGCCCGCATTATGGCCAGGAAGACCAGGACGATAACGATCCACAGGCCCGTGTACCAGCTCCCGTGATCGGACGACGGCGTGATCCTGGGCGAGGCGTAGGGGCTGCCCGCCGTACCGGCCGCCCGGTTCGCGGGCTGCCAGGTGGCTGCCTGCCGGGTCTGCGGAGCAGGCGCCTGCCCGTACCGGGACCCCGGCACGCGGGACGGTCCTCGCCCGGAACCCGGTCCCCGCCCGTAGCCGTAGGCGCCTGACGGGGCTCCGGGGGCAGACGGCTGGGGCGTGGCGGGGCGCTGGGCCGCCCGGGCGACCAGGCGGGGGTCGGTGCCGGGGGGTGCCCACGGACTACCGGACACGCCTGTCTGGCCCCAGGAGGCCGGGCCCGGGAGGCGTTGCGGACCTCCGGCCCCCGCCAGCCGTGGTCCTGGCGGCCGGGCGGGTGCCCTGCCCGGCGTACCCGACACCGCGCCTCCCGGCGTCGTGCTCCCTTGGACAGCCAGGCGGGATGCGGTGCGGCGCGCCTGGGGCACGGTGGTCCGGCGGGAGGCCGTGGCTGGCGCGGCCGTCCGTCCTGCTGCGGTGCGCTGCGAGGTCCGGGCAGCAGCCGTGTGGGCGGCAGCCGTGGCCGGCGCCGCCGTCCTCCGGGAGGGCGGAGGCGGGGTGGGCTTCTGGTCGCCGGGCGCGGCGGGCTCGGTGACGACGTCGTCCTCGGGCTGCCAGCCGGGAGTGGGGTCCAGGACGGAGACGTCATAGATCATCGACCCTGACAGGACGGAGCCGAAGGGGGAGTCGTCCAGTGCGCTCACGTCCTGGGGCTCCCACCCCGTGGGGGCCCAGTCGGTCTCATCAAGGTCCTGCACGCTCATGGTCCCAAGCATGGCACGACGTCGGTCCACGTGGGAGCTGCATTAGCTGGATCCGGCACGCAGGTCGGCACGTCTCGCACCGGAAGCTCCCGGAGGCAGGGCCCGGCCCGTCGTGGGTGGGCGAGACATCCCGCACCGAAGCAACCCTCTTGACACCCCTACCCCCTGGGGGTATCTTGTCTGCTGACGACCAGGGAGGACACATGGCTGGCTACACCGGAGCCAAGGACGACCACCTCAAGCGCCTGCGGCGCGTGGAGGGCCAGGTCCGCGGTATCTCGCGGATGGTCGAGCAGGACGTGTACTGCATTGACGTCCTGACCCAGATCGCCGCCGCCACCAAGGCCCTCCAGGCCGTGAGCCTGGGCCTGCTGGAGGACCATATGAGCCACTGCGTCATCCACGCCGCCCAGTCCTCCGAGGCGGAGGGCCAGGCCAAGATCCGCGAGGCCTCCGACGCCATAGCCCGTCTTGTACGGTCCTGAGCCCCCGACGCCGCGCAGCCACCTGGGCGGCGCCACTGGCCGGGCCCGCCCCGGCCTACCCCCTACCCGTATGTCGGCCCCACCCGGGCCGCCCACCGCAACCACAGGAGCACACCATGACCGAGTTCACCGCCACCGGCGTCGACCGCACCACCACCCTCAAGGTCTCCGGACTCACCTGCGGGCACTGTGTCACCCACGTCACCGAGGAGCTCGAGGCGGTCGCCGGCGTCAAGAACGTCTCCGTCCTGCTCAACAAGGGCGGGCAGTCCACTGTCACGGTCGTCTCCGACACCGTGCTGTCCGACGCCGCCCTGGCTGAGGCCATTGACGAGGCCGGGGACTACACCCTCGACGCGGTCGAGCGCGACACGCCCGCCGTCTGAGGCTCCCGCCCGGCCCCTCCGCCCCCGGCCCGCGTGGGCCAGGGCCGACGACCTGCTGTTTACAAGACAGCGGCTCACTCCGCCCCCAGCCTGCGCGGGCAGGACGTCACCAGTCCGCACCACGTACGGCGCCCTTTGCCCGCGTGGTAGTGAGCGCGGGGATGGCGAGGAGGGACCTCCGTCCCTCCCGTCCTAGCCCGCGCGGTAACGGGTGGGGACCGAGCTGGATCCTCGGCGTGGTACGGACTCCCGCCCCAGCCCGCACGGTAATTAGGGCCGGTGCGGCCCACGTCCTCACCGAGCCCCGCACCGGCCCACACGGCAGCAGGTGGCCGCAGCCACGACAGGGCCCGGGGACGCGGCAACGGAGCAACGGAGGACGGCAGAACAGCACCGCCTTCGGTGACCTCGGTGCCCGCACCGGCCCACGCAGCAGCGGATCCTGGACGTGAGCTACGCGGTCCGCCGGACCCCAGCCAGGCAGTCCCGTGGCCGCGCCCAGCCACACACCGTCCGGGCTCATCACAGGCCACCTGTGCCCGGGTACTCTTCGCCCGGGCGGGACCGTGCCGGGCAGTGGCCCTGGCAGGTGTCTCCGCACCGTACGGCCCCGCGGGAGGACCGCCTCTACGCCACCGCGTGAGAGCGACTCCGACCCGCACCGTACGGCCCCGTGGACCCGCCTCAGGTCCCCGCCCTCGCCAGCACCCGCTCGCCGGGGTGGCCCGACACCGCGGCACCACCCCCACACCCGCCTGCGACGAGCGAGGTAGGGGTACCAGCGACCAGGACACGCTGTAACCGCCCTGCGCCCCTGCGGCAGGGCACCCGCAGCAGGCCGCCCATCCGCACCCTCCTGCCGCCCTGGACGGAGTTGCACATTCTTACGGGGTCGGCAGTGGGCGGGTGACGTGTTTCCAACGTTTTGTCCCTCTGGGAGAGGACCGGGGACAGGATGAATGTGCAACGGCGCCTACGTTGCACATTCATCCTGGTTCGCAGGTCCCGCACCGACCAGTCGATCCGCATGATTCCGCCATTGTTTGATCGATGATTGTAAAAAGAATGTGCAACTCCGTCCGAGGCGGATCAGCTGCTCCTGCACCGGTCGCACCCTTGATAGGCGTGACTTATCAGTTATACTCCAAAACCAAGAAGGCACTTATGAGTTCCGTACCCGCTTCCCACCCTGAGGCCTCAGGCCAGCGCGTTATCACCCTCGGCGTGGAGGGCATGACCTGCGCGTCGTGCGTGGCCCGCGTGGAGAAGAAGCTGTCCAAGCTCGACGGGGTGAGCGCCAGCGTCAACCTGGCCACCGAGACCGCCCGGGTGACCGCGCCCGCCGGGATCTCGGACGACGACCTGCTGGCGGCGGTCGCCCGCGCCGGCTACACGGCCCGGCTCAAGGGCGCCCGCACAAAGGGCCCCCTCACGGCCGACGCCGGACCCTCCGACCCCGGGGCACTCCCCGGCACCCTCCCCAGGACCGCCTCCACCAGAGCGGACAGCACCCGCAGCGGGGTCCTCACCAGCGGTACCGGCACCACGTCCGGCGCCTCCGCGGGACCAGCGCCCCAAGGCCAGGACGCCCCGGCTATCCTCACCACCGCACCACCTCCAGGGGGCAGTACCCCCGCAGTCCCAGCACCCGCTAATACCGCCCGTATCACCGACACCCAAGACGCCACCGCACCCGCTGCACGCACCGTGCCAGCGGGCGGAGGGGCCGGGAGCGAGGGACCTGCCATCCCATCCGCCGACGTCGCCGCACGGTCAGACACCGCACCCACCGAGGACGCCGCACCAGCCCCCCAGGCCCCGCACCCCGACCAGGCCCCGCGCCTGGGCGCCTCCCAGGTCGCCCGGGCCGCTGACCTGCGCCTGCGCCTGGTCTACAGCCTCGTCCTGTCCGTACCCGTCATGGTGGTCTCCATGGTCCCGGCCCTCCAGCTGCCCGGCTGGCAGTGGACGGTCGCCCTCATGGCGCTGCCGGTGGCGACCTGGGGCGCCTGGCCCTTCCACCGGGCCGCCGCCCGTGCCCTGCGCCACGGCGCCTTCACCATGGACACGCTCGTGTCCCTGGGGGTGGTCGCCGCCACCGCCTGGAGCCTGTGGGCTCTTATCTGGGGCGGGGCCGGGGAGATCGGCACACAGATGACCATGGAGCTCCTACCCCGCCACCAGGGGCACACGGCCCACATGTACTTCGAGTCGGCAGCCTGGGTGACCACCTTCCTGCTGGCGGGCCGCTACGCCGAGGCGCGCGCCCGGTACCGCTCCGGCGACGCCCTGCGCGCCCTGCTGGAGCTCGGCGCCAAGGAGGTCACCCGGGTGCGCCTGACCTCGCCGTCGGGCTCCACCGACGCCGTCGACGTCCTGGACGAGGAGGGCGCTCCCCTGCCTGAGGCCACCCGCACCCAGGAGCGCGTGCCGGTGGACGAGCTGCGTGCCGGGGACCTGTTCTGCGTGCGCCCCGGGGAGAAGGTGGCCACCGACGGGGTCGTGGTCGAGGGACGCAGCGCCGTGGACGCCTCCCTGCTCACCGGCGAGTCCGTGCCCGTGGACGTGGGGGTGGGTGACGTCGTCACCGGCGCCACCGTCAACACCTCCGGGGTGCTGCTGGTGCGGGCCACCGCCGTGGGCGAGGGCACCACGCTGGCTCGGATCGGGGCCATGGTCACGGCCGCGCAGGCGGGCAAGGCGCCCGTCCAGCGCCTGGCGGACCGGGTCTCGGGGGTGTTCGTACCGGTGGTGCTGGGACTGTCGGCCCTGACGCTGGCGGGGTGGCTGGTCACCGGGCACAACGCCCAGGCGTCCTTCACGGCGGCGGTGGCGGTCCTGGTCATCGCCTGCCCCTGCGCCCTGGGCCTGGCCACGCCCACCGCCCTGCTCGTGGGCACCGGCCGGGCCGCCCAGCTCGGCGTGGTCATTAAGGGGCCCGAGGTCCTGGAGTCCACGCGCTCCCTGGACACCATGGTCCTGGACAAGACCGGCACCGTCACCACCGGGCGCATGAGCCTGGACACGGAGGCGTCGGCCAGTGTCCCCTCCGGGGCCGACGGCGCCGCCACCCACAGCCCCGACGCCGGGAGCACCACCGGTACCGAGAGGGGGGCGCGCGCCGGGGCTGGTAGAGGCAAGGCTGTCAGCAGCACCCTAGGGCTCCGGGCCAGCGGCAACGACATCGGTGGGGCCGGGGCCGACGGCGCCGGGAGCACCGGCAATAATATTGGCGAGGTCAGTGCCCCCACGGACAAGACCGACGCCGGCGCCAGCATGCGGGTGGCAGGTACGGGCCCGCTGAGCGAGGCTGACCTGTACCTGGCCGGGGCCCTGGAGGCCGCCAGCGAGCACCCCGTGGCCGCCGCCATCGCCACGGCGGCCCGCGAGCACCTGGCGGCCACCCCAGCGTCGGGCACCAGGACCCCTGGCGGCCCGCAGCACGCACAGCCCTCGGAGCCCGCCCAGGCAGCACGCCCTGAGGAAGCCACCCTGCCAGCGGCCAGCACCGACGCAGCCACCCCGCCAGCGGCCAGCACCGGGACCCCCGGCGCCCGGGCCGCAGGAGCCCGGACCGGGGGCACGGACACGACGACCCTTTCCGCCCCCGGCGCCCGGACCAACGCCCCCGTCCCACCCCGACTGGCCGTCGTCACCGACTTCACCAACCACGAAGGCCGGGGCGTGACCGGTGTGGTGGAGGGGCGCACGGTCGCCGTCGGGCGGGCGTCCTGGCTCACCGAGCAGGGCGTGGTGCTGGGCGAGGGCCTGTCCGCGGCGCTGGAGCGGGCCGAGGACTCGGGGGCCACCGCCGTCGTCCTGGCCGTGGGCCCCGCCCCCGGGGCCGAGCCCACCCAGCCCGGCCAGAGCTCGGGGACCGTGGGAAGTCCCGGCACCCGTGCCACTCAGACGAGCCAGCGCACTCCGACCCAGCCCGGCCACCAGGTCCTGGACGCCCGCGCCGTGCTGGCGGTGCGCGACACCGTGCGCCCGTCCTCACGCAAGGCCGTCACCGACCTGCGCGAGCTGGGTATCCGCCCCGTGCTCCTGACCGGGGACAACCCCCGGGCGGCGGCGCACGTGGCCGCCCAGGTCGGGATCGCGTCCGCCGACGTACGCTCCGAGGTCCGCCCCGAGGACAAGCGCGACGTCGTCGCCGCCCTGCAGGCCGAGGGACGCAATGTGGGCGTGGTCGGGGACGGGGTGAACGACGCCGCGGCCCTGGCCCAGGCCAGTACGCAGGGCCTGGGCCTGGCCATGGGGTCGGGGGCGGACGTGGCCATTGAGGCCGCGGACGTCACCCTGGTGCGCACCGACCTGGAGGCGGCCGTGGCGGCGGTGCGGGTGAGCCGGGCGACCCTGCGGATTATCCGGCAGAACCTGTTCTGGGCCTTCGCCTACAATGTGGCCGCCATCCCGCTGGCCATGGCCGGACTGCTCAACCCCATGATCGCGGGAGCCGCCATGGCGTCCTCCAGCGTCATTGTGGTCACCAACTCCCTGCGCCTGCGCCGGGCCGGGTGAACGGTCCCCAGGGGCCCGCCGAAGCCGGTGGCCGCCACCTGCGCCGGGCCGGGTGAGCGGGGCGGAGGACGCGGACTGGCTGCCAGCCCCAGGCTGCGTCCTCACGATCGGCGACCACGCACAGGCGCAGCACCGTGCGTCAGCCCCGGACCGGCTGCGTCCCCGCCCCCGACCACACCAGCCCGCACCGGGCCGAGGGCGGCCAGCTGCCCTCAGGCCACACCACCTCGGCCACACCACCTCCGGGAGCCGAATCGGAAAAAACCGACATTGGATGTAGGAAAATTCCTACATCCAATGTCGGTTTCCCAGGCCACGCGGTAGGCTGCCTCTGTGCCGTCACTGCCGTACCATCACCGGGCCCTCGAGCAGGTCTTCGCGGTGCGCGCCTCGCACCAGGTCGCGATTATGGAGGGGCGGCGCGCCGTCGGGAAGTCCAGCCTGGCACGCCACCTCACGGAGGCGGGCACCTACGCCTCGTACCAGTCGCTCACCGACCCGGCGGCGGCAGAACGAGCCCGTCAGGACGCGCTCAGGTGGGTGCGCTCGCTGCGACGCCCGGCCGTCATTGACGAGGCCCAGGTGGTGCCAGCCGTCAGCGTGGCGGTCAAGGAGCTGGTTGACACCCTCCCCCAAGGCCACCACTTCCTGCTGACAGGTTCCGCCTCGGTCGGACGAGGCACTATGGAGAGCAGCGACCCCCTGGTCGGGCGGGCGAGCAGACTCACCCTGCACCCGTTCACGCGCCTGGAGCTGGACGGTCCGCCCGACTCCTCCGCCCCGAGCCTGGTAGACGTCCTCTTCGACTCACCCCTGGTACCCGTCCAGGTCCCCTCCGTCCAGGGCCCCGGGCTGCACAGGCTCCTGGAAGCCGGAGGCCTGCCCGCTTTCGCGCTCCCCCGTCTGCCGCGCTCGCGGGCCGCCTGGCAGAACCAGGTGCAGACGGACACGCTCGCCATACTCGGGGACCAGGTGCTCCCCACCGAGCCCCTGGACGTCGGCACCGCACGGGCGGTCCTCGACGCCGTCCTGCGTACGCCCGGAGGACAGATTAACCGTACCCGGATCGGACAGGAGCTTGACCTCGACGCCCGGACCGTGGGCCGCTACCTCGGCATCCTCCAGCGCAGGTTCCTCATAACCCTGCTGCCCAACCTGAAAGGCGGGGTGACCCGAGCAGCCCGGAGAGCACCCAAGGGGCATGCAGTTGACACCTCCAGTACCTGCGAGAGCCTGATCCGCGCAGGACATGATATTGCCAGCTCCTCCGAGCTCACAGGGCAGGTCCTGGAGACCTGGGTAGTAAACCAGCTCCTTGCCGCACAGGGCTGGGCGACGGCTGCTACTGACGCCTTCTACTGGCGGGACAACAGGACCGGGAAGGAGGTCGACCTGGTCCTGGTGGACGGTCGGGGACGCCGGGTAGGCGTCGAGGTGAAACTGGCCTCCAGCATTAGCCTCAAGGACCTGCAAGGGCTGAAGGCGATGCGTAAGGACGGCGGCCTGCACCGGGGTTTCGTCGTCTACACAGGAACCGAGTTCGAGGAGGTTGACGACGGCCTGTGGGCGCTCCCGCTGGCGTGCCTGACCTCCCGTCGGGAGCTGGGCAAGGCGTCTCCGGACCCCGTTCCCGCAAGGTCCCCGACACCGCCCACAGCACTGCTCACGCCAATTGACCACGAAAAGGAAAAAATGACATACGCCTCTTCCGCAGCACCTGTCCCGACGGTGTTCCTGAGCTACGTCCACGCCGACAACGACTACCTTGAAGGCGCACTGGTCAAGTTCGCCGAGGAGGTGGCCAGGACCTGCGACTTCAAAGGTACCCCTATTGATCTCCGTCGCGACGAGAAGTTCCTACGATGGGGTGACAGGTGGAGCGAGAGGCTGCAGGACGAGGTGGAACGCACCACCTTCCTGCTCGCCATGGTCACCACCCGCTACCTCACGTCCAAGGCGTGCCGCAAGGAGTTCCTCCAGTTCAGGGACAAGACCAGGAAAGCG
>ERZ772986.2347-NODE-2347-length-10335-cov-2.388230_pt1 | contig 10335 bp, 9 predicted proteins | sample MGYA00511898_ERZ772986 | MGnify/ENA primary metagenome ERZ772986 (study PRJEB29015, sample SAMEA2737934) | human oral metagenome | biome: human oral; feature: human-associated habitat; material: dental | place: China | collected 2148 ... | reverse complement strand
CGCTAGTACGGGCATCAACGCACGCCCGCACGAAACGCTCCACAGCCTGCGGCAACGATGCCGGGTGGTAATGCATATAGGACGCGTGGACGTTTCCCCGCGAAAAACCCTCACGCACCGCGCGGCCATCCCACGCACGCCAGCCCCACGCTGATTCCCAGCCTGGCACCTCCTGGGACGTCAAGGCTGTGTGGTGGAATTCGTGGCCGGTAATCCGCTCGCCCACGCGAAATAGCACTGAATCCGTCAGAGCCACCGCGTCACGATACCCCAGAGTCAAGCGGCGCCCCATGGCCGCGTGAGTGTCAATCACACCCAGCATGGGATAGGCATCCAGGCTCTCCAGCAGCCATAACAGCCCCGCGCATTCCCCATGAACAGGTTTACCCGCCGCCACATGGGCGCGAACCGCATCCTGAAGGTCATGGCGTGACGATAAGTTCTCCACATGCTCCTCTGGGAAACCACCCGGAATAACCAATCCATCGCAGTGTGGAAGCGGATCTTTAAGAGGGTCAAAGTGCACAACCTTTGCACCAGCCGCCTCCAGCAGCTCCACATGCTCCGCATACGCAAATGTAAACGCCGGGCCACCCGCCACAGCAACCACTGGATCACCAGGCACACGCTGCACCACGGCGGCGGGGTCCCACGCCGGACCTGCATAAGAACACGATGCCAACCCCCTCACCACGTCAAGATCCACATGCTTTGCCACCAGATCCGCCATGCGTTCCACAGCCTGCATCGCAGCATTCCCGTGCTCAGCGGCGGTGACCAATCCCAGATGCCTTGAAGGCACCTCCACCTTGTCCACTCGGGGTAACGCTCCCAGAACCGGAATGCCCTGCGATTCCACCGCCGAACGGCACACTGCCTCATGCCGGGACGTGCCCACCTTATTGAGAATCACGCCAGCCACACGCACCCCCTCCGCTGCAGTGGCGAAACCCTTCACGACCGCGCCGACCGACTGGCTCATCCCCCGCACATCCACCACCAGCACCACCGGTAGGCCCAGGGTTGCGGCCACCTCAGCAGTCGAACCCGGCGCGTAATCCGTGTACACCTGGTCGGTGATGCGGCCGTCGAAAAGCCCCATCACCCCCTCGACCACCCCGATATCCGCGCCCTGACTACCATGCGCATACAGCGGGCCGAGTAACGACGTCCCGCACATCACCGAATCCAGGTTTCGCCCCACCCTGCCGGCTGCCAGGGCATGATAGCCCGGATCGATGTAATCCGGCCCGACTTTAAAGGGCGCAACCGTATGCGTGCGCGCCAGCGCTGCCATTAGGCCCGTAGCAATGGTGGTTTTACCCGTGCCAGAGGCGGACGCGGCAATGCACACACCTGGAGTTACCACTCGATGCCCTTCTGCCCCTTACGTCCCACATCCATCGGGTGCTTGATCTTAGTCATTTCTGTAACAAGATCAGCCACCTCAATGAGCTTCGGATCTGCATCGCGGCCCGTCATCACCACATGTTGTGTACCTGGGCGGTTCCGCAGCGTCTCCACCACATCATCTACATCAATCCAGCCCCATTTAATCGGGTAGGTGAACTCGTCCAAGATGTAAATATCGTGAGTTTCCTCGGCGAGACGGCGTTTAATCTCCTGCCATCCCTCGGCTGCGTCGCGTGCGTGATCTTCCTCAGAACCGGCCTTTTTCGACCATGACCAGCCCTCCCCCATCTTGTGCCATTCCACCGGACCGCCTTCACCAGTCCCCTCGTGCAGCTGACCCAAGCGCTTAAATACTGACTCCTCGCCAACCTTCCACTTTGGGGACTTCACAAACTGGAACACCCCCACGCGCATACCCTGGTTCCAAGCGCGCATGGCCATACCAAACGCGGCCGTCGACTTGCCCTTACCCGGACCAGTATGAACAGCCGTGATGGGAAGCATACGGCGCTGGCGCGTGGTCAAGCCGTCGTCAGGAATATTTGCGGGATCAACTTTGCCTTGGGGCATAGCCTGGTGAGCTCCTTTAGGTAGAAGTGCGTCAGATGACACTCATGATAGTAGCCGCAGTGACAGAGTCCCTACACAGCCTGAATCACGGCCGCCACGGAGGCAGCGTTGATTTCCCCCAGCTGAACGCATACACCGCCAAGGTTGCGGGCGAGTTCGCTGGCCAGGCCGAGGCGCACGCGGCCCCCTGCCTCGCAATCAATGACAATGCTTCCAGCAAGCCTGCGCTGGGCTATCATTCCCGCGGCCTGTCGCACACCTCCCATGCCCGAGGTGCTGGTCGCGCGGCCGTCGGAAAGCACCACAAGGAGGGCACGGCGGCCTGGTTCTTTGCGGTATTCGCGGGCTATCACCTCGTGAGCCATGAGCAACCCCTCGCCGAGTGGGGTGCGCCCGCCGGTGGGCAGGCCTGCGAGACGGCGTATAGCCACGTCGATGGATCCTGTGGGCGGGAGAACCAGCTCGGGAGAAGTCCCGCGCACCGTAATCACGGCGACTTTGTCGCGGCGCTGGTAGGCATCGCGAAGCATGGACGTCACGGCGCCTGTCACCGCAGAGAGTCGATCCCTACCCGCCATGGACCCGGATGAGTCCACAAGGAACACAATCAGGTTGGATTCCATACCGCGCCGCAGTGATCCACGGAGGTCATCGGGCTGAAAATCGATGAGGTCACCCACAATGCGGGCGCCCCTATCGGCGGCGGCGAGGACGGTTCCCACCATGTTGATGCCGCGACCACCACGAACAGCACGAACCGTTGCGCCCTGCGCGCTGTAGGCTTTGGAGCGCCGCCCTGGAACGCTCTCCTCTCCTATGCCTGCACGGCGCAGCACCCTAGGAACGAAAGGGGGCACCGTTGTCGGCGCTACCTGCCTCTCCATCGGAAGTGGGTTCATCGGACTCACCGGTCGATTCCGGTGGTTCTACCTGCGGGTTTTCTTCACTCTCGGGTTCCGGGTGCTGGTCGCGCGCCTCGTCCATCGCCTCATCCAGCTGCTCTTGATCCAAACCAGGTTCATCGAAGGGGTCACGGCGCCTGCGGTGCGGCAATGCAAGCTCAGCGGCAACTCGAATATCCTCATCCTCGACGGTTTCCCGACCGCTCCACGCCGCGTGCGCCACCGCAGTCCGCGCAATAACAAGGTCCGCGCGCATGCCGTCCACGTCAAAGCTGGCACACAGGTGCGCGATGCGCGCGAGGTTGGTGGGAGTCAACACAGGCGACAACGCCCGTGCAGCCGTAATTTGCGTTGCGACGCCCGCGTCTTCCTCAGCCCACCGCTCAGCAAACGCGTGCGGATCGTTTTCATAGTCGAGGCGCCGTCGCATGATTTCCGCACGAACCTCCACATCACGCGAGGCTGCAACGTCAACGGCGAGGCCAAAGCGATCAAGCAGTTGCGGGCGGAGTTCCCCTTCCTCAGGGTTCATGGTGCCCACGAGCACGAAGTTGGCGGAGCTGGTGTGGGAAATGCCGTCGCGTTCGATGGTCACGGCACCGGTCGCGGCGGCGTCGAGAAGCGCATCTACCAGATGGTCGGCCAGTAGGTTGACCTCGTCAACGTAGAGCACACCCCCGTCCGCTTGGGCAAGCAAACCGGGTTGATATTCGGCGTGGCCTGTGGTGAGGATTTTTTCAACGTTCAGGGAGCCTACCACGCGATCTTCAGTAGCGCCGATGGGGAGGTTAACCAACGGGGCATCGCCAAGAAGCGCGGAAAATGCTCGAACTGTTGTGGTTTTTGCGGTGCCTTTTTCGCCGCGCACCACAACACCCCCGATGCGGGGCGCAATGGCGGTGAGGATCAGAGCCAGCCGGAGCTGGTCCTGCCCCACCACTGCCGAAAATGGGTAGCCCGGCACGGGGGTGGTGTTCACTGTGGTTAATCCTCCAGTTTGAGCGTCCTTTGAGTGCGTTCCCACACCTGTTCAAAGAGTTTCTTGTCGGTGGACAGTTTAACACCGTAAGAGGGAACCATTTCTTTGATCTTGTCGCCCCACTCCACCATCTTGTGGCCGAAGCAGCGCTCCAGAAGTTCCAGCATGGCGGCGGGAGCAATGGAGGCACCCGGGGAAGCACCGAGCAGACCTGCAATAGTGCCCTCAGAGTTGTTAATCAGCGCAGTACCGAATTCGAGGGAGCCGAACCGGGGGCCAACAATCGGTTTAATCACCTGAACGCGCTGGCCTGCAACAACGATCTCCCAGTCTTCCTTCCGCGCAGTTGGCATGTATTGACGGAGTGCTTCAACTTTGGCTGCCTCATCTTTACGGAGTTCCTGAATAAGGTACTTAGTCAGCCCCAATTCCTGGAAACCCACGGCCAACATGGACATGAGGTTGGTAGGTCGCAGGGTTTTCGGCAGGTCCGTCCACGAGCCTTGCTTCAGGAACTTCGGCGTCCACCCAGCGTAAGGACCAAACAGCAGGCCCTTCTTGCCATCAATCACGCGGGTATCCAGGTGCGGCACAGACATGGGCGGAGCACCCACGGATGCCTGGCCGTACACCTTAGCGTTGTGCTGCTCGATAAGCTCCTCGTTGGTGCAACGCAGCCACTGTCCAGAGACGGGGAAGCCACCGAAACCACGAACCTCGGGGATGGTGGATTTTTGGAGCAGCGGCAAGGCCATGCCACCTGCACCCACAAACACGAAGTTTGCCCGCACCACTGAGATGTCGCCGGTGTGGCGGTTTTTCACCGTAACTTTCCACCGCGAACCATCAGGCTTAATGTCTTTAACCTCGTGACCATAGCGAATATCCGTGCCGTCCTTCTCTGCTGCCGCAAGGAATTGCTTAGCCAGCCCACCATAGTTGATGTCGGTGCCTTCATTCGTCCAGGAAACAGCCACTTTTTCGGCATTAAAGTCGCGCCCCTTCGCCATGAGTGGAAGGAACTGGGCAAATTCATCAGGGTCGTCCGTGAACTGCATGTTCGGAAACAGGGGGTGACCATTCAATGCCTCGTAGCGTTTGCGCAGATAGGCGACCTGCGTATCACCCTGACCGAAGGACACGTGCGGCACGGGGTGGATGAAGCCCTCTGGGTGAGGCAGCACTCCCTTATCAACCTGGTGAGACCAGAACTGCCGAGAGATCTGGAATTTTTCATTCACCGCAATGGCTTTCGCCGTCTGAATTTTCCCCTTCACTTCCGGGGTGTAGTTCAGCTCACACAATGCCGAATGACCAGTACCTGCGTTGTTCCATGGGGAGGAGGATTCCTCCGCTGGCCCATCCAGACGCTCGAAAATGATCTGCGACCATCCAGGTTCCAATTCCCGAAGCATGGCCCCCAACGTGGCACTCATAATTCCGGCACCAACGAGAACAACATCAGCCTCGTCGGTGCCCTTCACTGCGGAGTTCGTAGAATCTGACACTATTTCAACTTCCTTCACTACGACAATCAGCCATCGGCTACACACTTTACGCTTTATCCTTTGGGGGTAAGACATTCCTTGAAAACTAGGAAGAAAAATCCACCCAGGCATACCACTTTCACCCCCATTTTGGTAACCGGTGGCAGCGCTTGTCGACGCCTTGCGCAACACCGGCACCACACAAACGCCTAAGGTGTGCACTATGCCCCTGTACCTTCCCCCAGAGTGGTCCCCCGAGTGGTCTCAGGACATTCTCGGGCCGGACTTTCACACCGCGACAATGCCGCTCGGCGACGACCCCGACGGCGAAACCGACATCTACGCCACCGTGGTGCGCTACAGCCCCACCGATGCTCACCGTCTACACAACAGACCAGCCATGTTGTTTGTACACGGCATGAGTGACTACTTTTTCCATCGTCATGTGGCCGAATTCTTTTACCAATGTGGCTGGGCCGTCTACGCCATAGATCTACGCAAATGCGGGCGTTCCTGGCGCCCCGGCCAGCGCTGGCATCACACAACTGATGTCACCCAGTACTTCAAGGAACTGACGTCGGCGTTGGCATACCTTAGCGAGATGCACAACACAGTGGTAATACAAGGGCATTCCACAGGCGGACTTGTGGTAGCACTGTGGCTGGATCATCTGCGGCACTCTGCCCCTGAACTGCATGCCCATATCGCAGGGGCCGTATTGAACAGTCCGTGGCTAGACATGATGGTGCCCAAACCCGTGTCGGAAACACTGAAACCCGTGCTCAGGTGGGCAGGGGCCCGCTGGCCAGATGTTTCCATGCCTGCGGGCAACCTCACCGCCTACGGGAAATCCGTGAGTGCAGAACATTACGGTGAATGGGTGATTGACCCCGAGATGAAGCCCCTGTCCGGTCACCAGAAGAACATTGGATGGCTCCGCGCCATCATTCGTGGTCAGGATGTTATCCATTCTGGCGCTACAGATTGCGGAGTCCCGCTGCTGGTGTTGTGTTCGACAGAATCCAGGTCGGGGCGCAAATACTCACCAAAGGTGGACACCGCTGACGTTATTTTGGACGTGCGGCAGATTCAGCATTGGGCCCCTACACTCAGCAGCGATGTCACCGTATCGCCCATTCCTGACGCACGACACGATGTGTACCTTTCGCAACCGGCAGTAAGGGATGCCGCGCTCAAGCGGGTGGAACAATGGCTAGCCTCAATTGGTTACAGTAACTGAGGCCCTCGCGAACACAGGGCCGCGAACATAGGGCACAGTACTTTTCTAAGGAGCGCTTTTACATGGCACAGCAGTCGGACATACAGGTGGATAAGCACTACGACATCATCATCATTGGTGCCGGTTCCGGCAACATGATCCCTAACCACCGTTTTGACAATAAGTCCATCGCCATTGTTGAAAAAGGAAGATTTGGTGGCACCTGCTTGAATGTCGGCTGCATTCCCACAAAGATGTTCGTCTACGCCGCCGATGTTGCCGACACAGTTCGCTCCTCCGGCAAGTATGGGGTGGATTCAACACTGGACTCAGTGGACTGGCCAGGAATTGTGTCCCGCGTGTTTGACAAACGTATCGATCCCATTGCCCAGGGAGGCGAGGCATATCGCCGCGGCCCAGAGACACCCAACATTGATGTGTATGACCAGCATGCACGGTTTGTGGGTGAGCGCACAATTTCCACGGGCGACGGCGATCAGAAGAAGATTATTTCCGCTGATCAAATCATCATTGCTGCGGGCGCGCGCCCACACATTCTGCCGGTGATTGAGCAGTCGGGTGTCCCGTACTACACCAACGAGAATGTACTTCGGCTACCGCAGCTGCCCCAAACCATGATCATTCTTGGCGGCGGCTTCATCGCGGTAGAGTTCGCGCACATATTCTCTGCGCTGGGTGTCGACGTGACTGTGGTGAACCGCAGCCCACGCCTTCTCAAGCACCTGGATGAGCAGGTTTCGGACCGCTTCACGGAACTGGCATCCGAACGATGGAACACACGCCTCGGCTATGAAGTGGCTGCTGCGGAGGAAAACTCCAACGGCAGCGTGACCATCACCCTGGACAATGGCGAGAAACTGACCGCCGATGTTTTGGTTTCCGCCACCGGACGCACCCCCAATGGCGACCAGATGGACCTGGACAAGGGCGGTGTTGAGATGGACGGCCAGCGCATCAAGGTCGATGAGTATGGACGCACCACCGCTTCCGGAGTGTGGGCGTTCGGCGATGTCTCCTCCCCCTTCCAACTCAAGCACGTGGCCAACGCGGAAGCTCGCGTCATCGAGCACAACGTGCTGAACCCAGACGACCTGCGCGCATTCCCGCACAAACACGTACCAGCAGCCATCTTCACCAACCCCCAGATCGGGTACGTGGGCATGACTGAGCAGCAGGCTCGCGACGCTGGACACACAGTCACGGTCAAGGTACAGGACTACGGTGACGTTGCCTACGGCTGGGCCATGGAAAACACCACGGGCTTTGCCAAGCTCATCGCCGATAAAGACACCAGGAAACTTCTTGGTGCCTTCATCATTGGGCCGCAGGCATCGACCTTGATCCAGCAGCTGGTCACTATGATGGCGTTTGATATTGATGTTCGCGCCATGGCTGCCGATCAGTACTGGATCCATCCGGCGCTTCCCGAACTCATTGAAAACGCGCTGCTGGGGCTAGAATTCTAGGAGTGCCCATAGGTAACTCCTCTGATATTTTTTCAGCGCGCTACCGCATGTCCACATGCGGTCTACTCACCGCAATCTGCGTCTGTGCGTTTGACCAGACTGCGGTGACGGCCGTCATGCCAGAGATCGCGGCTCGCTTGGGCGACACCAGCGCCTACTCAGCAACTTTCGTCGCCTCGCTCGCAGCCTCCATTATTGGCATGGTGTTCTCAGGCATCCTCACCGATCGCCGTGGCGCACAATTCACCATCATCAGCAGCGCAAGCCTTCTCATGGTTGGACTACTACTGTCCATGGTGTCTAGAACCATGCCCGTATTTCTCGCTTCCCGCGTGATACAAGGGCTGGGCACTGGCGGACTGATCGTAGCCATCTACGCCGCAATTGCCCTCATCTACCCAGAAAAACTCAGACCACAGGTATTCGCCGGTTTCGCAGGTGCCTGGGTAGTGCCTTCCCTCGTCGGCCCAGGTGTCGCCGGGCTACTTGCGGTCACATTATCGTGGCACGCAGTATTCGCATTGCCGCTTGTCGCGGTCATCATCGCAGTAGCGCTGCTTTACCGTGTACTCGCCGCACTGCCTCAGTCCACACCAGCGCCCCAACCTGGATACGTACGCACTCTCGGTGCGGCTGTAGTGCTGGCGGGCGCGGCGTCGATAATCAACTTATCCACACACCTTAAGGTGCCTACCAACATTCTTGTGTTTGTGGGTGCCTGCGGCGTTGCGCTGCTGTGCATGCATCCACTGGTGCCTGCTGGGACGTTTCTTGCGCGTGCCGGGACGCCGCGTTTGGTCCTGACTCGTGGGATTATCGACATGCTCTCCGCTGCAGAAATGTACCTTCCGTTGTTGCTCGCAGAACGCTACCAACTCGGCCCCACCCTGACCGGTTTGGGACTCACTGTCTCGGGATTTGCGTGGTTTATTGGCTCCCACTATCAAGCACAATTCGGTGACCGCCTATCGACGCCGTGCGTCTTTCTCATATCAACCGCGCTCATCGCCGCAGGATTCGTGGTTGTCACGGTCACGGTACTGACGGGATCGCACTGGTGGATCACCATCATCGGCTGGGGTGTTACGGGTATCGGGATGGGGTTCAGTTACCCCCGGCTATCCGCAGAAGCCTTGAGCCTGTGCGCCGAAACCGAAACAGGATTTATCGGGTCCGCATTGCAGGTCAGCGGCAGCATCGGCATAACCACCATGCTCTCTGTAGCTGGAATGATCCAGCTGGTTGGTAATGCCCTGGCTGTTGAGCTGCGGTTTGGCATTATCTTTGGCGCCATCAGCCTCATGAGTATTCCACTACTACTGCTGTGGCTGCCGCGCGCCTCAAACCGCACCCCTCACAATGAGACATATGCATAAGAAACTTCTTACATTACTGATATGACAACATTACATAAAGAAATAGCTACGCTAAATTAGCCTATCTATTTTTCCCTTCGGAACGTTACATGCAACCAAAAATGTGATAACTTCTTTACAAAAATAGAACGGCAATGAGGGCCAACAAAAGAGCTACTACCAGCATGATTACTCGATACAGATGCATAACACAGGGCGAAAATAGCAAACAATAACCGATTCAGAACGGATTTATTGAGAATAATCTTGCAAATCTCAAAGGCGAAATACTAGGGTGATTATCGAGCCGTAAAGGGCCCATCTACTACATCACCATTTTCAGGAGGAACCATGAAAAAGAGGTCAAGGATCGCCACCGCCTGCATCGCTGGCATCCTGGCTACCGGTTTGGCCACCGCACCGGCACATGCTCAAGGGGTCGAGCCCAGCGGCTCCAGCCAAGCTATTGGCGACGCCCTGGTCGGCTCAGCAGAACTACCCTTCCGGGCTATACTTCCGTTAGTACAAGGCAGCTCCCTTGAGTCCCCTGCCAAGGCAGTCGCAACACTGTCCCTCATTCCCGTTTCACTGATCGCTTCCTTGTTCAGCAAACAGTGCCACCTCGGTGACACCCGCGGCTGCGTCGCCCAGGCCCAGCGATAGATGACGAGAACACTGTGAAGAAGACATCGCGATTCGCCGCAGCATGTGTTGCTGGTGCTCTCGCCACAGGACTAGCAGTTGCGCCAGCATCTGCCCAGGATTTCACATCTAGCAGCTCCAGCCAAGCTATTGGCGACACCCTAGTCAACTCGACGGAACCACTTTTCAGGCTGGTTCCGCTTTTCAATGGCACCGCACTCCAGGCGACCGCTGACGGGGTAGCCGTGGTTCAGTAAACAGTGTAACTTTGTTACCACAAG
>ERZ772986.2346-NODE-2346-length-10338-cov-5.503161_pt1 | contig 10338 bp, 9 predicted proteins | sample MGYA00511898_ERZ772986 | MGnify/ENA primary metagenome ERZ772986 (study PRJEB29015, sample SAMEA2737934) | human oral metagenome | biome: human oral; feature: human-associated habitat; material: dental | place: China | collected 2148 ... | reverse complement strand
CGCACTGGCTTTCCACCCTCTCGCCCGACCTCCCGCTCCACATCAGCCGCTATTTTCCGCGTCACCGCATGAGCGCACCGCCGACACCGATCGCGGACATCGACCGTCTCACAGCGATTGCACGGCGGCATCTGCGCCACGTCCACCGCGGGAATTGCTGAGAGGCTGCTGCTCCTGCCTGCATCATACGAGATATAACAAAGACCTCCCACACCATTCACGGTGTGAGAGGTCTTTGTTTTGACCGAATGTCTTACAGCATCGCCGAGACAGCCGCCGCTGTGGCGATGGAGCTTTGCGCCGCCTTCGACATGAGCAGCGGATCCGCACTCTGTTCGAGTGTCTGATGCTTCATCTTCTCGATGGTTTCGGAGACGAGATCCTTGCCCGCCTCGGGGTGCGAGCCGCGCGTCACGATCTGGGAGACGAGCTTCGTCCCCTCGTAGATCTGCGTGATGACCGAGCCGTCCGCGAGCACGCGCGTGATGACGGTGTCACCCACCCGTTCTGCCCAGTCGCGTGCCTCTGCCGCCTTCGATTCCTTGAGGTTTTGCAGCATCTTTGCGAATGTGTCAGAGGTGTCCTCCTTCGCCGTGTGCGTGCGCTGTGCTGCTGTCCCCGCCCCGATGGCGCGGCTGCCGTAGAGCTTTTCCAGTTCCATCCGTTTCCCTCCCTTCGCGCTTCCTGCGTGATATTGTTTCCTTACCATTTCTATCGGAGGAATGCCCGTATTCTTTAGGGGAGCATTGATAACATAGCGAACCGAACGATTGTCAGCGGAAGAAAATGATGTATCCAACCATCGCACAGGCGACAAGCAGCATGAAGAAGAAGCCGAAATCAGGTCCCGGTCCGTCGAGGCTGCTGTCGTGTGCTGCGGGCGGCGCAGGGGAGGGCTGTGGTGGTGCAGCTGCGGGAGTCGGCGTAGGCGGTGGTGCGGGGGGCTGCGCCGGCGGTGGTACGGGTGCGGGTGCAGGAGTGGGGGCAGATGGCGGCTGCGCAGGGGCGGATACGGGGGGAGCGGGTGCGGCAGACACGGGCGCGGATGGCGGTGTGAGCGGTGATGGGGGAGGTGTCGGTGCGGGTGCAGGCGGCGGTGTGGGCGCGGGAGTGGGTGCGGGAGTGGGTGCGGGCATGGCATCGGACGACGGTGCGGGCATCACGTCCTGTGGCGTGATCTCCTCCTCCGTGAACAGAAGCAGCTCCTGGAACGGTGGCTCATCCGACAGGGGTGGTTCCTCCACGGGGGCAGGGGACGGTGATGGCACGGGCGTGGGCGGCACAGGTGGCGGCGGTACGGGTACGGGCGGCACAGGCTGCGGGGCAACTGGGATGGGTGCAGGTGGCGGTACGGGTGCGAGCTGTGTCGTTGGGGGCGGCGGTGGTGCGGGCGCAGGTGCGGGCGGCACAGGTGGCGGCGGCGCAGCTGGGATGGGTGCAGGTGCGGGTGCAGGTGACGGCGGTGCGGGTGCAGGTGACGGCGGTGCGGGTGCAGGTGTGGGGGGTGTCGTTGTGGGCGGCGGTGGTGCGCCCGCCTCGCGTGCGAGCTCGGTGATCCCCTGAAATCCTCGTCCTTCCATATGTATCCTCCCTATATTTCATCTGCCGCAATGGATGTGGTCTGCATATTTCCGTTCCGTACCTTATAGAGTGTGAGCGAAATCTCACTGTACTGTGTACCACCATAGGTCTGCCGTTGTTCCAGGTGGAACTGCTCCGATTTTGCTCCCTGTGCGGGGGCATCGTTTTCGTACAGCTCGATGTAGCGCACTTCGTAGAGTCCGGGCGTTATGTTTTCCGCCGTGAATTCCTCTCCCTGGCGGATGTAGAAGGCCCGCACGGGCGTGTGGCGCACCATGTCCCAGATACGGACGTAGACAGGCATATTGTTCTGCGTGTTATCAACGGTGACGCTGCACAGCCTCGTCGCGTTCTGCCGTGTTTGTTCGGGATCGTATCCCGTGCGGACACCCGAACGCGCAACAGGTTCTGCGGGTGGTTTCGGCGCAGGTGGTTTTGGGGCGGGTGATTTTGGCGCGGGCTGTTCCTGTGCGGATTCCTGCTCCGGCTTACTGTTTTTCACCTCGGATTGCTGTGTCTGCGCGGCGGGCTTTTCGGTATGAGGCTGCTCGGACTGCCCGTGATTGCCGAGGAATACAAAGAAAAAGTACATACACACAATCGCAAAAAGCATCGCACATCCGACATCGGATCGATTGTCTGATGTCACCTCTGTTGTCTGTTCGTTCTCCCGCAGATTCGTTTTCATCGTGCGGATCATGTCGCTGAGGAGGGCGATGTCCTTTTGGAGTATTTGCTCTTTGGCGGGCAGATAGCGCAGTGCCTTCATCTCCATCGGGACGGTGAGCAGACGGCGCGCGAGGATGGTGCGATGTCCCTCGTTGTGCAAATGGATTGCCGTCTCCCGCAGGGCACCGAAGATGCCCGCCGTCGCTGCGTGCTCCTGTCCCTTGGATCGGTAGTATATCTGGAGAGGCTGCATGACGTTCTGCCATGTGTGCAGATACGCCGAGAGTTCTGTGAGGCTCTTGTCCGCATACGCTGCGTCGGGGGCGGCCGTACGCATTTTCGTGAGATGTGCGCGGATGTAGCCCGCCTGCCGATCAGCGAATTGGCGCGTCTCGATCTCGTACATATCGAGCAGGGCTTCGATGAGGACGGGCGCACGCGCTGTGCCGTTGTGTGTTGCAAGCTGTGCGATTTCATCCATCCGCTTGAGCAGCAGTGCTGCGGGCAGGTCGTTGAGGCATTCTTTGAGCTGTGCGATGATGCTGCGGCGCAGGGCATCGAGCCGGTCGAGCAGGGCAGAGGCATCGGGCGCGGGCAGTCCCGCCGCCGCGCGGTGCGCCTTGATCTCCTCGAGCAGGCGGCAAAATTGCTCGCTCTCCGGCACGGCATACGTCTCATCGCACGCGGCGAGTGCATTGATCTCTGCGGCGAAGCTCTCTCCGCGTGCGGCGGCGGCATAGATCTGATCGAGGAGTGCGCCGACTCTGTGGTAGGACAGATATCCCTCTGCGCCCTCCGAACGATAGCAGGTCAGCTCTGCGGCAAGGCGCGTGTTCATGTCGAGCAGGGTTTCCTTGGCGCGGTCGATGCGCTCCGGCTCGTCAAAGAGGGCGCACTCCTCCGCCCGCTCCAAGATGACGCTCTTGCGGTCGGTGGGCGATACGCCCAGGATGTCAAACGGATTGTCCTGTGTGTGCATACATCCCCCCTAGTCTCTGCTGCCTACGTGAAATCCGATGGGACGCTTCTCCGATGGCACGCCCATCTCCGCCGCAACGGCGCTGAGGATTTCCTGCGTGACGGCGCTGCTGCCTGTGCGCACGGCTCTGCGCCCCGCCTCCTGTACGAGATAGGCGGCATCTGCCATGGAGCAGCCGACGAGGCGTGCGGCGATGTGCGTGGGTGAGACATCCGCCGTACATGGGATCCCCGCGAGCTTTTTTTGCAGGAGCGCACAGATCTCCTCTTCCGACGGCAGGCCGACCTCGATGATGTGGTCGAACCGCCCCTTGCGCCGTGCGGCGGGGTCGATGTCGTCTATGCGGTTCGTCATCCCCAGAACGAGGATGCGCCGCCTGCGTGCCGTCTGCAGCAGGCGCAGGAACTCACCAACCTCCTCCGTGTGGTGCTGGTGCGTACTGCCGTCACGTGCGGCGAGAAACGCCTCCATCTCGTCAATGACGACGATGGAGGGGGCATCGGCCGCCGCCTCCTCAAAGAGTTCCGCGATTTTTCGGCTCGTCTCGTGGATGTATTTGCTGCCGATGCTTGCGGCATTGACGATGTGCGTGCTCCATCCCAGGTATGCGGCGAGCTGTTCGACGGCGTATGTCTTCCCGGAGCCGGGCGGCCCGTAGAGGAGAACCGCCCCCGGGAAGTCGATGCCCATACGCGCATATTCTGCGGGGCGGCGCACGATATCGATGATGTAGTCGCGGAAAAATCGGGTCAGTTCCTCTCTGCCGTACAGGATGAACTCCTCCTGCGGCACGTCTGCATCCGCCGCTGCGCTCTCCGCCACTTCCTCCACCGTCTCCATCGCAGGCAGATCCAGTCCCGCATGGCGGGCGATATCGCATATCGCCTCCTCGCTCGTCCATGTCATGAGCGGATGAATGCGCTCGATATTACAGGCGGAGACGGCAGCCCCGCCCGTCAGCCAGCAGCCGAGGACGATGTCGTCCGACAGTTCTCTCCCGTCGGGGAGCGGCAGGAGGCGCGAGTACTGCTCAAAGAAGATGGCATCCCCAAAGTGCGCCGCCGTGCATTTCCTGCTCTCCCTGAGCGCGGCGGCAAAGGAGAGCGCATCTCCGACGGAGGTCGGAGTATCGGCGTGCGCGACGCATTCGAGGCGTTTCCCGCACGGGGAGACGGCATAGCAGAGACCCTCCTCCTGCGGCATCGGGCGAAACATCTCCGCAGGGATCAGCCGCTCCCGTTTCCAGTGCGCGATGCGTGCCGCCGTGGCGATGAGGACGCGGCTGCCGACAAAGGTGCGGTGGATGCTCCAACCGTTGCCGCCGTCCAGTCTTTTTTGCAGGACGAGACCCGACTCGGGGGTCGTCCCGCGTCCGATGCGCTCCATGACCGCCTAGCTCCGCAGGATGTTGACGAAGTCGTCCGCCCGTCCTGCCGAACCGCCGCCCCCGGTGAGCCCGTACATCTCGATGAGGATTTTGCGCAGGGCGTTGATGTCCCCAGCCGCGACGGCGTTCATCCCCTCCGCCGCGAGCGTCTGATAGCGTGCGGGATCGGTCGCGGCCGGATCCGTGCGCAGGAGGTTCTTGAAACAGTCGATGACGAAGAAGTCCTGTGTAAAGAGGATGCCGTAGCACCGTCCGCGTACCTCGTTCATATAGCCGTCAAAGGAGGTGTCGCGGCGGACGACGGCGTTCTGCGCACGGCGCAGCAGGGTCTCGATGCTGTGCTTTTCCTCCGCCGAGGCAAACTGCCGCACACCGTCCTCATATATGCCGCGCAGCCTGTCCAGCTCGGCGCGGCGCACGTTCGCGCTGTTGTCTCTGCGCACTTCGTACAGGAGGCGTTTTGCCTCGTAGAGGTGCTCGGCAGCCTCCTGCAGAGGTTCTGCGTCGGGGTGCTCGCTGTAGGCGATGTCGGCGGCTGCCTCGGCGCGCGTTCGCGCCCGCCCGAGCTTTTCGTCCGTCACCATCCCCTCCAGCTGCTCGATGCGCTCCAGCACGTCGTCCGCCTCCGCGAGGAGCGCATCGACGCTGTCCTCGGCGGAGTAGTCCACCAATCCCTCCTGCCGCGAGTAGAACTCCCGTGCAGAGCGGAACAGTCCGCCGATCTGCGGGACGGAGATCTCGATGCTGATGTTGCCGTCGTCGCGCATCTCGTAGTCACAGACGAGATCTGCGCCCGCGGGAATGACCCCGTCCGTGAGATCCGTCCCACGGATGGAAAAGACGCCGATGAAGCGGTTGTCCTGTACGGGCTCCTCGATTTCGCCCTCCCAGAGCTTAAAGTTGAGGGATTCGGCGCTGTCCGCCCGCAGTACCTGCGCCGCCTTGAACACGCGCTGTCCCTTTTTGGGCAGGCGGTCGCCCACGCGCACGAGCCAGTCGAGCGTGGATGCGCTCTGCCCGATTGTTTTCAGCACCTCGACCCCGATGGAGTGTGAGGCGGGGATGGCGGAGATGACCGCCGCCGTGCGCTCGATGACGATGTCCTCCTGTCGGATGACAGCGCCGCAGCGATCGTAAACGGTGATGCGGAACGCATTCGCACCGTCGGTGTCCAGCCGCAGGGTCACAATCGTTCCATGCCGCAGGGCGCATCTGCCCGAGGTCCACCCCGTCCCCGTGACCTCGAACTCCGCGCCGTCGGGGACATCCCCCTGCACCTTCACCGCGAGTTTTGCCTGCGGCTCCGCCGTGCGTGCGATGTAGTTGAACGAGACGGCATCCTCAGCCATGCGCACCTCGCCGCGCACGGGGCGGTGCGTCAGCTCCTGTGTGCTCCAGTCGATACTCTCGGCATAGATGGCAGCCCCTTCGGCGACCGCCGTCATCGGGTTCACGGGAACGCCTGCGGGGATGCCGAGTGCAAAGCTCACGTAGTCGCGCAGGGGCTTGTAGTTCGTCGGTCCGCCGATAAAGACAACATCCTCGAAGTCCACCGCGCTTAGATTGTTCTGCGCGAGAATCTCGCGGACACGCGCGACCGACTCCGCCAGTTTTTCCTCCATGACGGCATCCACCTGCGCACGCGTGAGCGGGATATCGAGATAGATCTCGCTGCCGTCCAGATCCGTCGTGCGTGTCTCGTACTCCGTGAGGCTGATGTGCGTCTCCTCTGCGCCTGAGAGCTCGATTTTCGCCTTTTCGACTGCCAAGAGGGCAAGGCGATGCAGCGAGCGGTACCGCACATCGCTCATGAAGTCCTGCGGCAGGTGGAACTGCTCTGCGAGCCACGGACGCACCACGCTGCTGAAGATCCCGCGATCAAAGTCACGCCCGCCGCACATGGCGATCCCGCCGTGCGCGATGAGCTGCACCTGTGCGCCGATGCGCTCCGCGACGGCGACATCGAGCGTCCCGCCGCCGAAATCATAGATGAGGAACAGCCCGTCCTGCTTTTTCACGCGCATCACGCTCATCACCGCCGCCACGGGTTCCTGCATGAGCGCGACGCGTCCGATGCCCGCCATCTGCGCCGCCTCGCGCGTTGCCGCCTTCTGCATCTGGTTGAATGCGGCGGGGACAGTGATGACCGTACCGATGGAGGGATCGCTGCGCACCTCCTCCGGCAGGTAGCCGTACAGGGTCTTGAGCACCTCGGCGGAGCACTCCTCCGGTGTCAGATCACGGCCAAGCACGTCGATGTGGATCGGCGTTTTGGTTCCCATCATCCGCTTGAAGAGCTGCGCCGTATTCTTCGGGTTCTGCGGCGCGGCATCATAGGCGCGCTTGCCGATGTACTTGTTGCCGCGCCGATCGTAGCTCAGGACGGACGGCGTGACATCGTTCTGCTCGGGGCTTTTCCATACGCGTAGCGACGTACCGTCGTAGGAACAAATCGCGCTGTTGGTCGTGCCAAGGTCGATACCGATGTACTGTTTCATGACTCTGCCCTCCGCAGCATCGCCGTTCCATACTGAACGACATTTCCCTCGCGATCCAAAAGAACCGGCTCGATCATATAGTCCACCACAAGTCGATCCTCCGCTGCAAACTCATCCGCATTGAGCGGTGTCAGCGGCAGACCCGGATCGTATGCTGTACCGGCATACGCCGGCATCTGGTATCCTGCCTGTTCCAGTGCGTCGTTCAGCTGCTTTCGATACCAGAGCACACGCCCCGAAAATTTCTTTTGCATGGGCGCGTCCAGCAGCGCAAGCGCCTTGTCAAACACCCCGCTGAACCGCCACGACTCCACCATCAGCCGCAATAAGATCTGCTCTGTCTTCTCCATAGACGCACACCTCATCCGTATTTTGAAAGCACCGATCCGATGAACTTCGCGATATCCGTAACTTTTCTTAAATTTAATTTATATTTCGTCAACTCTTCGACAAAATCCTTCTTACGTGGTATAATTTTGATAAAGTTGGAATTTTTGGAGAAAGTGAGATGAGACGGATGCCCGAACTGCTGTCCTTTGGCTCGGACTATCTTGAGGGGGCGCACGCGGAGATCCTGCAGCGGCTTGTCGCGACAAATCCGGAGCAGACGGCGGGCTATGGGCTGGACACCTACTCCGATGCGGCACGGGAGAAGATACGAAAGGCGTGTCGCAGTCCGCGTGCAGAGATTCATTTTCTCTCAGGCGGCACGCAGACGAACCGCATTGTGATCTCATCTCTGCTGCGCCCGTACGAGGGCGTGATTGCCGCAGACACGGGGCATATCACCGTACACGAGGCGGGCGCGGTCGAGGCGGGCGGACACAAGGTGCTCGCTCTGCCGCATACGGACGGCAAACTCACGGCACGCGCCATTGAGAGCTGCCTGCGTGCCTATCACGAGGACGCGAACCGCGACCACATGGTACGCCCCGGTATGGTCTACCTCTCCCATCCGACGGAGTACGGGACGCTCTACACGATGGACGAGCTGGAGGTCATCAGTGCCATCTGCCGTGCGAACAAGATCCCGCTCTTCCTCGATGGGGCACGGCTCGCGTATGCGCTCGGCTGCCCTGCGAATGAGCTGACCCTGCCCGCCATCGCACGTCTGACAGATGCGTTCTACATCGGCGGGACGAAGTGCGGCGCACTCTTCGGCGAGGCGGTTGTGTTCCCGAGGCCTGATACCGTCCCGCATTTCTTCACCATCGTCAAGCAAAGCGGCGCACTCATGGCGAAGGGGCGCGTACTCGGTATCCAGTTCGACACGCTCTTTACGGACGGCCTCTACGAGCGCGGCGGGGCGCACGCCGTTGCGGCAGCGGACCGCATCCGCGCGGCACTCACGGAGAAGGGCTACCCTCTCGCCATCGACAGCCCGACGAATCAGATCTTCCTCGCGCTCGACGAGGCGCAGCTCGCCCACCTCTCGGCGCACGTTGCGATGGGCTTTTGGGAGCAGCAGGAGGACGTGACCGTCATGCGCATCGCCACGAGCTGGGCGACGCAGGACGCCGCTGTGGAGCAGCTGATCGGCGTGCTGTAGCACGGGCGGTCATTCCTGACGATGCCGCACGTATTTATGCCGCCGTGCGTTCGCGCAGGAGTGTCCGTCGGTCCAATAAAAATTATTATCAAAGAATGTCTTGACCGCTTCGATCACGACCAATCACCTCCCCGTACTGCGCGTCATTTTAAGGAAGCACTGATAAATTCAGCACTGCCATCTTGGCGTATCTTTTTCGCCCGCACAACGCGTGCAAATCCTCCACATGGCTTTGGCTATGCGTCCGATTTGGCTCCTTGAGCGAACAAAAATCTGCACCAATCTGACAGACTTCATTTGATCAGCGATTCCTTAGGACGCACAAGAACATATGCAGTACAACAAAAAAGCTGCCATCAGGCAGCTTTTCTTGTGTCATGATACAAGTATGCGTAATATTTTTGTAATGTCTCCGTTGATGATCATGCTGCGCGGGGCGATCTCGGGCGGTACATATCCCATGCCGAGATTCACTGTGGTGAATGTCACATCTACGCGCTCTGCCGTCATGCGCCAGAACGGATACTTGATGATGCCGGGCGTGTTCATCCCCACGCCGAGTTCGAGGAGCAGCGTCCGCCGTCCCGCCGTGCGTGTGAGGTAGTCCGTGTATCGCGCTGCCGCCGCGTGCCAGCCCGCATCCTCGACGAAGGAGGCATCCGCGCGCAGGTTTGTTGCCATCTCCATGCCGTCGTCGGGGCAGTAGGGGATGAGGTCGCTCGGAATCGCCATCGCGGGCGCACCGTTCTCGGGCGGCAGGAGCGTCCCGTCCTCTGCGAACGCGAAGCCCTGCGCCGTGAGCATGGCACGCACGCTCTCCTTGTTGTCATAGGTTTTCCCTGCCGACGCACCTGCGGGACGGCTGCTTTGGAACAGCCCAAAGTCCCCCTGTGTATAGAAGAGCCGCACCTTGTCAAATCCCGCACGCTGAAAGGCATGATCCACATTCGTCGTCAGCACGAAATAGTCGCGTCCCTCCACAAGGCGCAGGAGATTTGGATAAACGTCGCTCGCGGGCATCGGCGCATAGCGGTTGATCCAGATGCTCCTGCTCCACCATGCCCAGAACATCTCACGCGACGGGAACGGATAGAATCCACCGCTGTAGATGTCCTCGATGCCGAAGCGCGTGTGAAAATCCGAAAAGTATTTCAGAAAACGTGCCCCTTCATAGTCGTATCCCGCTGCTGCGGACAGCCCCGCTCCCGCGCCGATCAGAATGCAGTCGGCACAGCGAAGGGCGTTTTTTAATTGTGAGATGATTTCCTTCATAATAAAAGCCTCTCGTAGATGTGCAGATCTGCGTCCTTGAACACGTTGAACACAACGCGCTCGACGGAGGTGTTTTCCGCAAGAAACGCGCGTACCTCGCGCACGGCGATCTCCGCCGCCGCTGCATTCGGAAAGTGGAACTCGCCTGTCGAAATGCAGCAGAAAGCGACGGACTTCAGCCCGTTCTTCGCCGCAAGCGCAAGACAGGAGCGGTAGCAGGATGTGAGGAGCTGTCGGTGTTCCTCCGTCAATGCGCCGCTCACAATCGGCCCGACCGTGTGGAGCACATGACGCGCGGGGAGATTGTACCCTGCTGTGATCTTCGCCGCGCCCGTCTCCTCGGGATGGCCCTGCCGCTTCATGAGTTCCTCACACGCTGCGCGGAGCTGAAGCCCTGCCGCTG
>ERZ772986.2345-NODE-2345-length-10346-cov-3.563502_pt1 | contig 10346 bp, 10 predicted proteins | sample MGYA00511898_ERZ772986 | MGnify/ENA primary metagenome ERZ772986 (study PRJEB29015, sample SAMEA2737934) | human oral metagenome | biome: human oral; feature: human-associated habitat; material: dental | place: China | collected 2148 ... | reverse complement strand
CATGGATTGTCAAGGATAAAATGCAGAACGGTGGGATGACATGAATATCGCAGTCATATTTGCCGGCGGCGCGGGCAAGCGCATGAACACGAGGGCAATGCCCAAGCAGTTCTTGGAAATGCATGGGAAGCCTGTCCTCATCTATACGTTGGAACAATTTGAAAACCATCCACAGATTCATGAGATTGTACTCGTATGTATTGCGTCGTGGATTGATCATGCGAGAAAGCTGCTTCGTGACTATCATATCCAAAAAGTCATTGATATAGTTCCCGGTGGAGAGACAGGCCAGGCATCGATATTTGCGGGTCTTTCAAGTGCACGGCAGCGTTCTAAAAGCGATAAAGATGTTGTCTTGGTACATGATGGTGTACGACCTCTGATTGATGCGGAGACCATTACAGCCTGTTTGGATTCCGTCAAGATTCATGGAAACGCAGTGACAACAACGCCTGCCATCGAGACGATCTTTGTTCAAGAAGAAACAGGTGAGGTTGGTCAGATTTTCAACCGCTCCCGCTGTGCTATGGCACGTGCGCCCCAGTGTTTTTATCTCATGGATCTCTATGAGACGCACTTGCGTGCTCAGGCGGAGGGGCGGTATGATTTTATTGACTCGGCGATGATGATGCAGCACTACGGAGCAGAGCTTCATACCGTGACAGGACCTGTCGAGAACATTAAGATTACAACGCCGACGGATTTTTATCTGTTTCGTGCATTGTTGGATGCGAAAGAAAATATGCAGATTGTCGGGCTTTGAGGCGTTGCTGTTATCATCGAAACGATTACTTAGAGGAGAGTTCCTAATGTGGATTGAAAATAATGTGTTTCATGAGGATATGGAGCATATTGTAAATGCGTCCTTTCTCCCGTGGAAGGAGCTTCAAGGAAAGACGATTCTTATCACAGGCGGAACAGGATTGCTAGGGTTTAACTTGATTTCTGCCCTCTCCTATGTGGCTTTGAAGCGTGGTGTATCCGTGCGGATTCTTGCTCTCGTGCGTGATGAGAAAAAGGCTGCGACACGTTTTCAGGAACTCCTGAGGGAGGGGGCACCGCTCTCTTTCGTTTACGGTGACCTTATGAACATTCCATCGATTGGAGAACCCGTTGATTACATCGTTCATGGTGCAAGTCCGACGGCAAGCCGCTATTTTGCCGAGTGTCCCGTGGAGACCATACGTGAGAACTTGACGGGAGCTATGACACTTCTGGAACTTGCGTATGAGAAGAAATGCCAATCCTTTCTTTTTCTCTCCAGTATGGAGGTCTATGGTGCGCTTTATCGGAGAGAAAAAGTGGACGAAGGGCATGAGAGCTTTGTCAATACCATGAGTCCTCGTAATTCCTACCCTGAGGCGAAACGCATGATCGAGGCGCTTTGCTGTGCGTATGCTTCAGAATATGCTGTTCCCGCTAGGGTCATTCGCTTGACACAGACATTTGGTGCAGGGGTGTATCATGACGATAGTCGCGTGTTTGCACAGTTCATGCGATCGGCGCTTCGGGGCGAAGACATCGTTCTAAAAACGCAGGGAGGGACAGAACGCTCGTATCTTTATACAGCGGATGCAGTCACCGCAATACTCACGGTTCTCCTTTGTGGCAGCGATGGTGAAGCATACAATGCGGCCAATGAAGATGCCTACTGCTCGATTCGTGAGATGGCAGAGTGTGTTGCAAATCTGCCTTGTGTTCGAGAGAAGTATGGCGATGCGGTTCATGTTGTCATCCGAGCGGATGAAAAAAGTGCCTCTGTCTATCCGCCGGAACTCTATATGAACCTTGATACGAAAAAGATTCAAATGCTTGGGTGGCAGCCACGTTGGGGGCTGAAGGACATGTTTGAGCGAATGATTGGGACTTTGCCTAATCTTGAATGAGTTTGATGATACTTGATTGTATACCGATGAAGAGCATACATGGAGGATCAAAAAAGAGAAATGGATTTGGAATTAATTCATGAGAGGGAGAGAGGCGCGTCTTCAGCAAGAGTCTGTGTTTTTTTATCAACATACAATGGTGAAAAATATATTAAGGAACAAATAGACAGTATTTTATTGCAGGAGGGTGATTTTGAGTTAGCCCTGTATATTCGCGATGACGGTTCGAATGATGCAACACAGAATATTTTAGAAAATTATGCGACGATACATGACAATATCTTTTGGGAAAAAGGAAATAATATAGGATCTACACGAAGCTTCATGCAGCTTGTTTACCAATCACAACACAGCACATTTGACTATTACGCTTTTGCCGATCAGGATGATGTTTGGCTTTTGGATAAGATTTCATCCGCGATTGAATTCTTGCAGCAGGAAGATAGACCCGCATTATATTCTTCTATGAAAATGATTGTGGATGAAAAGTTAGAGACACTGAATCGAGAGGATGTCCCTTATCAACCCGGCCTATTGAATGTGTTCTTCCGACCCAATGCAGCATCCGGCTGTACAATGGTTTGGAATAGATCCTTTCATCGAATTTTGACTGCGATTCGATTCGAATGGAAAGATGGTTTCCATGATGCATGGGCTTGTAAATTGGCAGAAGTGTTTGGGGTGAATATCTTTGACCATACACCGCACATACTTTATCGACAACATGAAAGGAATCAAGTCGGCGCGGAAATGGGTGGATGGAGAAATTTTTTCTTGCGCTTAAAGGGGTTTCGTTGGAAAAATGGACGACATGCTACGCAGTATGCGAAGTTTATTTACAACCAGACGGAGATAAAGATTCCTGCTGATTGCAAAGAATTTTTGCGATTGGTTGCAGAGTGTCCTCATACGATTATCAACAATATTCGCGTGTTACGGTATGGAAAGCTTTGTAGAGAGCCATTTCGTGAATATGTCCGAAGCTTGGCGTGGATCATACTCGGTCGGTATTGAGTCTCTGTTATCGTGTCTGTGGGTAAGGACCTGCTGACCAAATGAAGTCCATCGGATCGGTGTATATTTTGCTTTATCAAAGGATAGACCGATGAATAGAGACCTGTGTGGACGATAATGTCGATGACGGTGCGAAAAAAACGCTAAGTGATGCGGTGGTTAAAGGTCTTACATGAGAGGAGCCGCACGTGATAGTTTATAATGTTCTTGCTGTTTTATCTCTACTGTTGCACCCTATACTGAATAATAAGAAACTCTACACGGGCATTATGTCTGTATTACTTATTCTTGTTGCAGGGCTTCGCTCTGTAAATGTTGGAACAGATACACTTGAGTACATTTTTTTATACGAGAAGATGAAGAATTTACCACTGGTTGATTCTTTTGGAATAGGGAATCATATCGAGATAGGAAATATGTACATTATTTTTTTATCAAGTGTTATCTACGATTCTCCCTATACCTTTGTGTTTTTTATGGCTTTTTTTACTGTTATTATATTAGGTTTTTTCATATATCGTATAGCAGGGGAAGATTACCATATTGCTACATTTGTCATTATCACTTTTGGATTCTATGCCTATCTCATGAATGCTGAACGTCAGGCTCTTGCTATAGCCATTTCCTGTCATGCGATCTATTATATTTTTCAACACTCATATGCGAAAGCTGTTCTAATCTGCGCTTTAGCATCTTGTTTTCATCTTTCTTTAATTATTATGCTTCCTATTGTGCTTCTGCTGAAGTTGTTTGATCGTGAGCTGGGACATGGACTGCGTCTCACAATTTTTTTTCTTTCCAGTCTGGTTGTAGTGGTTACATTTTATTATGGATACAATCTTTTTTTTGATAATCCTGATTTATTGGGAGGGCGATTTGTGGGGTATTTGGACATTATGGATGAGTTTAATGCGCCGCGTGAGATGGGCTTGACTGGTAAGGCTTTTTTATGTATTTGTCTCCTAACGTCATTCGTTTTGAATCTTGTTCCTGTTGGCATGGAGCAACAGCGACAGAACTTTATTATAGGTTTTTTGTTACTCGTGGCAGTGTTATTAATGTTGGCACAAATAAATATTATATATATTTTTTATCGATTAGTGGATACTTTTTCTATCTACTTATGTATTGGTGTTCCGTTTGTTTTTCGGTTTTTTAGAAACTCTTATTATAAGGACGTTATAATGCTTTTGTTCTTCCTTATGTCTCTTGTTGTTATGAACTATATGGGACTTGGAGGGATAAACGGTGTTTATCCGTATGCGTTTGGTATTTGAAGCGGTAAACTATAACTGGACACAGTGGGGGCAGAAAATGTCCACTGCCTACGTATTCTGTGGACAGGATAACAAGTAGTGGACAACATCTCGTCCAATGTAGACAGGAGGTTACCACATGGAGTACGCTAAGGCGTAACGGTCCGTCATAGGATGCCGAATTTATGATGGTGAACTTACAAGGAAGAATGAAGTAGCGGAAGAATGCGAGATCAGTGAGCAGACTGCACACGATTACATACCACTGTACCGTGATGTCAACTATCGCTCGCCGAGAAAGGGGAACGCAACGGATTGGCGGGCTTTCCAAAACAAAATCCACACTAATATCAGCAGGGCTGGAAGATCTCCAATCGATAAGGAAAGAATAACGGATCGAGATCCTCGTGATGGTAAGAATCACGGAGGCACATTTAAGAGAGCACTGAAAATAGTGGATAATCATAGCCGCATGATCTGTGAGCATACATTTTACAAATTATAGCAAAATAGCGTGTAACACGGCTCCGGCTGCCCCTTTTTCTCCGAATTTCCCGTTTGAACGGGAAATTCGTGGAAATGCCTGCACTTATCTATTGCCGCGGAAAACTTACTCTGTGTTCCTGCTCTCAGACACATAACGAAATTTGCCGAAGTAAAGAGCAGATAGTATTGCAGAAGATTCTTACTGATGCCACGATACCACACCTTGTCTCCATAAAACATATGTTTCGTGATTAGAAGTGCCTCCATCTTACAGCGGATGGAAGATTTCTCATGTTCGATTTGTCCCTTTGTATTTTTTCATCATGCGGTTTTGTGAGGAGCTTTTCGCAACGCGAAATTCCTCGCTTGAATGATGGGAGTTTTCGCGGATTTCCGCGCATTTTCCGCACCGAGATGTCCTGCATCCTCATAGATCGTATGATCATCTTCGCGGATCAGCGGATGGGGGGATGTCGTGCACGTTGGCGGCGGTCGCTGTGATCGTATGGACGTGGCCGGTTCCATCACCCGCATCCGAATAAATCTTTATGCCGAAGTGCCACTGATTCCCCTTCTTTGCCGAGTGCACTTCAGATGTACGGGACTTCGTGGCATCACTTTGGGAGTATAGCCAAAATTTACATAATGTGAGGATGAATGCAGTGTTGCTCAGTATCATCGTTCCGGTCTATAACGTGGCACAATATTTGAATCAGTGTATAACCTCTCTTATTCATCAATCCTATCAAAACCTTGAAATACTGCTGATAGATGATGGATCATCGGATGGAAGTTCTGCAATCTGTGATGAATGGGCAAAAAGAGATGAACGTATACGTATTTTTCATACAGAAAATCATGGGGTTAGTCATGCAAGAAATATCGGTCTGATGCAGGCTCGTGGGGCTTATATTGGGTTTGTTGATGCAGATGATTGGATTGATTTCGATATGTACGAAATCATGATAGAGAAATTAATCCATTCACAGGCAGAGATCTGTGCAGGTGGGTTTGTTCATGAGTGTGGGACACATTCGATACATCCGCTAAAAGTGGAAAGTGAACAGATACTTCGGAGAGATACCGCGTTGGTGCGGATTTTTGGAAGTGTGCAGCCAAAGATTTTAAGATGGGAATTATGCGATAAAGTTTTTTCCAGAAAAGTGTTGGCTCTGCAGCGATTTAGAGAGGATATTACACATTCTGAAGATATGCTTTTTTTCTGGCAGACTATGAAACAAGTGAAAAAAATAGTTTATATGCCATTGTTCAAATATCATTACCGAATGCGCGTTGGAAGTGCAGTAAACAGTGGGATCTCTGAGAAAACTTTAACTTCGATGCTAGCAATTGAAGAAATTAAGGCAACGGTATTGGAAGAAAAAAAGGCAGTAAGAAGATCTGTTGAGGAGCAATACTGTTACTATATGATTACACATGCGAGAAGTATGATGGTTTTGGACTCACTTCGGTATAAACGTCATATCATTCATGCACAACAGTACATACGTAAAAAAATCTTTTTTATTTTATGTAATCAGGGATTTACTTATCGTAGACGATTTGGGGCAATATTCTTTTGTTTACCATATTGGTTGTGCATCTTTTTGAGTGATTTGATTAAAGAATCAGATAGGGGCGAAAGTCTTGTTAATAAAAAAAATTGCTAAAATTACTCTAGACGGATATTACAATTATGGCAACTTGCTACAAAATTATGCTTTGCAGCAGGTGCTCAGTGGGTATGCCGATACGGTGGACACTATTTGGCATACGCCTGATGATTTTATGCCAAAAATTTGGGGGAAATGGACATGGAAGCAACCGATAAAATGGTTGTTGAACTGGAAGAACTTTCGAACTGAAATGATGACAGGCCACTTCGGAGCTGAGATGGTTCGTCAGGGAAAAATCAAGGACTGGGCTGATCGATACATCCAAATACGTATGGATGCACAAGATTTGGAGAAGATTGTCTGTGATTATGATTTTTTTGTTGTTGGGAGTGATCAGGTTTGGAATCCCTATTTTGGCGATTTAGAGTCAAATTTTCTTCAATTTGCGCCTCAATCAAAGCGTATCTCCTATGCCGCCAGTATTGCCTATCCAGAGATTCCAAGAGAAAAAGAGGCCGTGTATCGATGCGGACTTTCCGGTATGCACGCCATTTCTATGCGAGAACAGGAGGGAGCAGATACGGTCAAGAAGCTTACAGGACGAGATGTTCCGGTTCATGTTGACCCCACGCTCCTATTGACATCTAATGAGTGGAGGGAGGTCAGTCGCCAACCTGCGTGGTATCATGGTGAAGATTATCTTCTTACATATTTTCTCGGTCCAATGCCTGATATCGTGAGACACGTCGCAGCAGAGACGGGACTTATTCTCGTGAATCTGTTGGATCGGTCGGTTTATGAGCATTATGTTACAGGCGTGGATGAGTTTATTTGGGCAATTGAACATGCAAGCTTGGTGTATACAGATTCGTTTCACGGTACGGTGTTCTCAATTCTGTTTCACCGTCCTTTTGTCATTTGTGATCGAATAGCGGCGCACCAGGGCGATGCGATTGGGGGGAAAATGTCTTCGCGAATCGATACTCTGCTTTCTTGTTTTGGACTTGAATCTCGACGTGGCACAATAGCAAATGGCTATTGTGTTTCGCATCCGATGGAATTTGACTATCCTCCGATTCAGTCTGTCCTTGACAGAGAGCGTAAACGAGCAGATGATTATCTCAGAACGGCAATGAAGCTCGTGTAGTAATATCTTGATTTTTGCTCATACAGGAGGCTTCGGAGTGCATATGGATACGGAAACTAGAACCCTTAGAACAGGACAGACAATCCCTGCCATCGGCTTTGGCACAGGTGTGATACGGCGTTACAGCCGAAATCCGTGGTTGTTTATGAAAGCCAGAATACGCCCCATCCTCAGCAGCATAAAGTATGTACGTCTTCACCCCGCGTTGGTAAGTGATCTTTATATGCCGCGCATTGTAGATCAAGCAATTCAAATGAACTATCGACTTTTTGATTGCGGGCGCATTTATGGATATTCCGAGGTCATGGTTGGTAATGGAATCTTGCGTTCAGAGAAAAGACGCGAGGATTTTTTTCTGGTAACCAAAATATCCGATATGGATGTCACACGTTCAGTAAGTCCCAATAATGTACGAGGAAATCTTGAGGATTCGCTTCGTTATTTGAAAACATCCTATGTAGATGCTTATTTGCTTCATTGGCCACACGGAGATTGGATTGACATATATCGGCAGATGGAAGTATTGTACGAGGAAGGGCTTGCACGTGCTATTGGTGTTTGTAACTTTACGATTTCTCATTTTGTTGAGCTAGAAAAACACGCATGTATCATGCCTATGATTTGTCAACTTGAGCTGCATCCGCTCAATACAAAGAAAGAGGTTCGTGAATACTGTAAGGAGCACGGAATCTTGGTTATGGCTCATACCCCTACAGGGCGGATGTGTGAAAAGATTCGTGAGAATAAGGTTTTGCAGGATTTAGCGCGTACACATAAAAAAACGATTGCACAGATTATCATACGGTGGCATTATCAGAACAATGTGATTCCGGTTATTGCGACCAAGAGCCCTGTCCATATGTGTGAAAACCTCGATATATTTGACTTTTCCTTGAGCGAGGAAGAGATGCAGATGGTTGAAGCACAGAATGAAGGATATGTTATGTTGCCGGGCAATGGAATTGATGATCCAAACTATATCTACAATCTTTGACACAAGGGAGTGTATATGGGAATCTGGTCAAAAATCAGGATACTGTGGAACTTGTCTTGGAGAAAGTTTATATATTATAATTTCTTCTGTACAAAAGTTGTGCGTAAGGGGAAGGGATATGTTCTTCCATATCCGAACGCTGTCATTGATCTTGGGAAGGACGCACAGGTTATCCTAGAGGATGGGCACTTTGTCATCAACGATAATAAACCCTCCGGCTCAAAAGCGGAGGCGTTCCTGAAGCTTAGGGAAAATGCGACCTTGCTTATTCATCATGATGTAGTGTTGAATTATAAGGCGACCATTGAAATTCATAAAGGTGCAACGATAGAAATTGGATCTGCCTATATTAATTCGAATGCGGTCATTTTGGCTGCGAAGCGAATTACAATGGGGGAAGGAATTTTGATTTCGCGCGAGGTGTTTATTTACGATGCGGATCATCACCCCATCATCAATGCCTCTGGCGAGCAGTTGAATCTCCCACGCCCTGTTGTTATTGGCAATCACGTATGGATCGGACTGAAGTGTACGCTCTTGCGCGGCTCGAAAATTGGCGATGGGGCTGTGATCGCTGCCAATTCTCTCGTCGGAGGAAAAATTAAGGCGGGTACGATGGCATCGGGAAATCCCGCCCGCTCCTACTCGGAGATCATTTGGAAAGGATGAGCTGATGAAGCCTTTTTTGACCCATGACGAGTGTATGGGATGCAAGGCGTGCGGTGATATTTGTCCCGTCGGTGCGATCTCCTTTCCTGTGGATGAAGAAGGTTTCTGGCAGATGACGATTGATGAGGAGAAATGCATTGACTGTCATCGCTGTGAAATGGTCTGCCCTGTTAAGAACTATCCGGAGAATCGTACAGAAACAAATCGCAGTGAACCATTGGTCTATAAGACATGGCACAAAGATCCCGCCATTCGCTATAACAGTACTTCGGGAGGGATGTACTATGCTGCGGCAGAGGCCTTCCTTGAGCGGGGAGGGGTGCTGGTTGGCTCCGTCTATACCGAAAAATTTGAGCGTGCCGTACATGTTGCAGTTAAGGATCATGCGGGGCTTCAGCGTGTCATGCGCTCAAAGTATTTTCAGAGTGATACGGATGGCATCTATAAAGTTGTTCGAGATCTTCTAAAAGCAGGAGAAAAGGTGCTCTTCTGTGGAGCCCCTTGCCAGTCTGCCGCTCTGCATAAATTTATTGGCAAAAAAGATGAGAATCTATATACAATGGATTTTGTCTGTCGCGGCATCAACTCGCCACTGGCATATAGCAGCTATATGGAGGAACTGAAGGCGAAATACCGATCCGAATTGAAAGAGGTGCGATTCAAAGATAAGAGTCGCGGATGGACAAATCTCGGCACACGTATTTTCTTTCAAAATGGGAAGGAATACTATCGCAACCGCTTCAATGATCCGTGGGTGAACGGCTTCATTGCAGGGAACCTGTATATGCGACCGGCATGTTTTCAGTGTGCATTCAAAAAACTTCCGCGTGTCAGCGATATGTCAATCGGAGATTTTTGGGGGTTGAACTTTACACAGGAAGAGAGCAGTCAAGGCGTTTCGTTGGTGTTTTCCAACAACGAGAAAGGGGATTGGCTGCTTGACATCAGCCGTCCTCGCATGTTTGTTGAGCAGAGAGCGTTGGAAGAAGCTTTGCAAGGGAATCCTGCCATCCTGCACTCTGCGGTGTACAGTGAAAATCGCAAACAGTTTTTTGCGCTTCTAAGAACTGTCGGCTTCAGCGAAGCAGTCTGGCGTACGATGGGTAGTACTGCGCGGGAACGCTGGCTCAAAGAAAAAAAACATCAGATCAATGTATTCCTATCCAGATTCCCGATTCTGTATCGTATCAAAACGATGATCAAAGGAGGGCTTCGATGAGAGCTTTTTCTCAGACGGTCAAAATGGCACGTCGCTATATAAAATCATGGAACAAAGAA
>ERZ772986.2344-NODE-2344-length-10350-cov-3.711705_pt1 | contig 10350 bp, 7 predicted proteins | sample MGYA00511898_ERZ772986 | MGnify/ENA primary metagenome ERZ772986 (study PRJEB29015, sample SAMEA2737934) | human oral metagenome | biome: human oral; feature: human-associated habitat; material: dental | place: China | collected 2148 ... | reverse complement strand
ATTCCGGAATCGTCGAGACACCGTGCCGCAGATAGTTCGGCAGGAAGACAAAGGCAAGCGTCAGAATCGAGAAACAGGCGATGATCTCCCACGCCATAACCTCCATGCCGACCGCATACGCAAGCCCGCTCTGCCCGACAATCTGCTCCGTCGAGAGATTTGCCATGAGCATTGTGCCCGCGATGACGAGCCCGCCGAGACTGCGACCGCTGAAGAAATACCCATCGGTATTCTCCTTGTTGATGTTCCTCGTCCGATACCATGCAAAAATCCAGATACCGGCGACGATCACGAGGAATGAAAGAATTGGAATCATTGCTATTCCCCCCATGAAATTTTTGTAGTCTAAAACTTATCATAATAAACTCATTAAAGGCTACAAACATAATAATAAGATAACCAAATATTATTATACATACTTCAAAAAGATTGACAAGTCCCAAAAAAATAAAAAAGAGGCTGCATTACGAGATTTTTATTTTCTCGTAATGCAGCCTCTGCTGTTTTATTATTTTCCGCGCCGACGCAGCTCAACGTAGTTCAAGATCAGCTCTGCCGCTGCTTCCAGTGAGAGCTGGCTCGTATTGATGAGGAGATCATAGTTCTCCGGCGCGCCCCACGTCTGCCCCGTGTAGTAGGCATAGTACTGCTTGCGGATCGCATCCTCTGCGTCCAGCTCCTTGAGCGTACGCTCGCCGTAATGCGTCTTGGAACGCTCCTTGCGATACGCCTCATCCGCATAGATGAAGAACGAGAACGCATCCGGATTGTCCTTGAGGATGTAGTCCGCACAGCGACCGAGGAAAACGGCGCTTTCCGTCTCAGCGATCTTGAGGATCGTCTTTGCCTGCTCGATGTACATGCGGTTGTGCTGCGGCATACGGTCATAGGCATAGTCGCCCAGATCGCCGAATCCCGTGCCCGGTGCATTGTAAGAGCTTTCAAGAACCGCGTGAAAGTCATCCGCTGTTCCGAGTTTTTCCGCCGCCATCGCGACGATCTTGCGGTCATAGCGGCGCACGCCCATCTTTTTGGCAATCAACTCCGCAACCTCACGTCCACCGCTGCCGTACTGACGCGTGATCGTGATAAGTGTTTTCTGATCCATCATTTCTCTCCTTTCATACCTGCGGGCAAAATGCCCTCAGATGCTTACATCTCGCCGCGCGCTTCGCGTGCAACGAGTTCACGCATGATCTCTGGATACTTCTTGTCCAACTGATAGAAGTAGAGAAGCACAACAAGGACAGCCCAGACAAAGATCGGTCCCCACATATAGATATTGACGATCATATCAATGACCTGCTGACTCTGCACAACAGAACCAGAGGACGACGCAACATAACCTGCATAGGAGAGCAGACCCGTGAGGAATGCACTCGTGAGACCCGAACCGACCTTCGTACCAACGGAACCACCGGAGAAGATGAGACCTTCCTGACGCACATGCGTCTTCCACTGTCCATACTCAACCGCATCGCCAAGGAAGCCGAAGATAACGGACTGCACCGGAGCGAATCCAATGCCGCGAATGACGCAGCTAAAGATAACCCAGTTGAGATCCGTCGGATTGATCAAGAAGATCGCATGACCGACGAAACAGAGCACAACGCCTGCGAGGGACATATTGCGTTTGCCGAACTTCTGCAGCAGACGCGGGCTGAACACCGCCATGACAAAGATTGTGATGAGTGTCTCCATGAGATAGAGGCTGCCGTAGATCGTATCATCGGCAAAGATGTACTTGCAGTAATACGGGAGAATCGTGCCCGTGATGGTGAAGATGACGTTCTGCATCATCCAGACCGTCATGCCCGCCCAGAAGTAAGGATTGACAGCGAGGCACTTCAGAGCCTTGCCGACGGGAATCTTTGCGACCTTTTCGCGCGCTTCGATGACAACCGTCTCTTTGCAGCGTGAGAAACAGAAGAGTAGGAGTCCGAGTCCGACAACCGCCCAGATGCTCATGACCTGAACCCATGCCATCTGTGTGTCGCCAAAGACCTTGACGAGCGGGAGCGTCGCCGAAACTGAAAGGATACGCCCCCACGGGGAGAGGCACATACGCGTGATTGAGAGCATATCGCGCTCACGCGAGGAGCGCGTCATCATCGCCGACAGCGAGCCATACGGCAGATTCAACGCCGTGTAGCAGACCGTCGTACAGAAGTTGTAGGTAACAAACAGATAGGCGAACTGCATCGCCGACGAGCCTTGTGGTACCGTATAAATAAGTACGATAGAAATCGCGAACGGTATGCTTCCCCAGAGAATCCAAGGGCGAGATTTCCCCCATTTGGAGTTCGTCTTCTCAACGATGAAGCCCATGATGACGTCCGAAACACCATCAAAGCAGCGCGAAATCAACATGACCATACCGACCATCGCGGGGTCAATCCCAGCGTAGTCCGTGTAGAAGAACGTCAGAATGCCCATTGCACCCCATACGACGTTCTGAGCAGTGTCGCCGAGACCGTAAGCGATACGTGTCATCCACGGCAGCTTACCGCCGGCGGCCGCAGCCATCTGAGTATTACTCATCACTTTTCCTCCTTACCATCCATAAAACGAAACATTTGAAACGCTTCGAACTTCCCCGCTTCCCATCACCTCCACACAGGAATAGTTAGATTCTTATAATATTTTTATCACTTCATGTGTATCTATTTTATATTTTTTTGTGTTTTGTATTCTATAAAATCTTGCTTTCCATGACAGAAAGTGAAATCTGCAATACCGCGCAAAAGCCCATATAAAACACGGACAACCACAAGTTTTATGAAAAATCTCTGAAATTTTTCGATTCAAAAGTATAATATATTGCTTTCGCGCTAAAACAGGAAAACACTTTTATGGAGTTTTTAAACAATTTCGGCAATATTTTACCTTTCATGATAAGAATATGCACCAAAAAAGGCTGCTGTATGAAGCCAAAACTTCATGCAGCAACCTCTCGGGAATCGTTTTCCTATCCGTGAATAATATCCGTATATGCCGGATAGTCGCGCAGGCGATCGACGGGCGCAAAGCCCACCGCACCGGAGAATGTGCCGCGCTCCCAGTCGGGGCGCGTCGCCCACAGCATATCCGCGAAATCGACCTCATTCTCTGCCGTAATCTGATATTCGTAGAGCACAGGCACAAACGTCCCCTGCTCCCCAACGGTCGCCGAGAAGTCTGTGACAATGCGCAGGTACTGCGCTTCCGGCAGCTGCGATAATTCGATATAGTTCGTGCCGTCCTTCAGCACGATTTTCATGTGCGCCTTCACGGAGATTTTATCATCCGACACCTCAACGTTCGCCCGAAGCGTCGCCTGCGGGGGCAGCTTCGTCTTGGCGCGGAGCTGACGGAAGCGCCAATATTTCTTCTGTGCCTTGAACGCCGGATCGTAGATCGCAGGATGGCGCCACTCCGTCGTATGCGTACCGACCGTCAGAATGTGACGGAAATCGAGCCATACGGCGAGCTGCCCACGATCCGCTCCCGCTTCTTCGGGTGCGGCAAGCACGGCGCGCACAGCCTCGCCCGTCAGCCCCTTACGGTAGAAGCGCACCCCTCCGATGCGCCCCGGAAGATGCGTGAAATACTTGGGCTTGCCCAGCTCCGGAATCACGTGACCGATATGGGAATACCCGATGAAGATCGGCTGATTCTCCCACTGGCGAATCTCCGCTTTCGCAGGAATGCCCGGCACATGCGCCACCGCCTGCCCGTCGCAGTAGGACGTACCGCCGCGCCGCTTATCGAACGAGATGGCATAGTCCGCCCACGCGCCGACTCTTGCCGCACCGCCCTGCCACTGATACTCGGTCACGTCGTAGCACGTTCCCCATTTGAGATTGCCGCTGCGGTCAACGACCATGCGCAGCGTGTACGCCGCGCCCCATCCGACGGAAATACCACGCATCATCAAGGGGTTGTGCCCCATCTCATCTTCGTTGGCGAGTCGGTCGACGGCAGCCCTAACCATGCCGGTAAACCCCTGCGGAGCGACAAGTCCCGGCGATGGTGGAATCTCGATATAGTCCCCGTATTCCTCCAAGCGCACTTCGCGCTGCCCGTCAATCTCCACAACTTTGGGCGAGCCTTGCAGCAGCGCATAGTGTCCGCTCCCGGACTTATCCAATACGCGCGGGATCACGCGGATGCTGCCCTCGATACAGATCTCCTCGGGCAGCTGATCCGCAATGCTGACCTGATAGGTGCCGCCCCGACGAAAGGCATGACAGAAGTTCAAAAGCCGCCGCTCACGCGCACGGAAGAAGCTGCTCTGCGTGGCTGCGATGCGCTGATCGACGTAAAGGGGAACGGTCGTATAGATCTCGCGATCGAGATTGTTGACCGCCTCGATGGTCGCATAGATACAGTCTGCCTTATCCGCCTGCAGCGGGGCAATGTGCATGTGGGAGAAGGAGAGTTCCTTCGGTTCAAAGACAAAGATCTCTTCCTGCACCCCGCCGCATTCAATGCGGTGCACGCCCGGCGTCCGCGCCTGATAGACGGCAGACACCGCCTGCCGCTCCCCGGGTTCAAGAAGCACGACGCGGCTCTGACGCGGCTCACCGAAGAGATTCAGCTTTTTTTTGCAGCCGTTGTCCGAGAGTTCCATGACGACGGCAGCAAGCACCGTCCCGACATTTGATACATCCGCCTGAATCTCGATATGTCCGTTGTTGTCGAGGCGGCGCAGATGAATGTTCTCAAAGGCGAGCTGCGGCTCACCGTGCTCCATGCGAACGGTATCGACAAGAATCCGCGTACCGTCGGAACGAAATCCATAGAAGCGATAGTCCAGCGCATCCGCCGAGATATCCAAAATGCCATAGTTGTTCCTGCCCATGGCGACCACCTCGGGAAACTCCTCGAGGAGGCGGCGCTCCGGCAGCCCCTTGTCGCAGCCCTCAGCCGGATTCTGCAGACTGCCCTGCATGACGTAGACCGTTCGCGCCCCTATCTCTGGATTGACCGATACCGCCTTGACATAGCGGTGGAGATGCCCGCCCACGACGAGATCGACGCGGCACTTTTCGGCAAGGGGGACAATGTGGCGGTTGTTGAACACATCCGTATAGGGATGGTGCATCATGAGGATGCGCCACTGTGCTGCCTGTGCCGCTGCGCTCATCAGATCGGACTCCACCCACGCGAGCGTCTCCTGTATGCGCTGCCGATTCTCCGCATCCAACGTGCAGCCTGCATTCTCCGCATTCATCTCAAAGAGTCCCCACGGGGTGCTGTCCACCATGACAATATGGGCAATGCCGTAGTCCATGGAAAAGCTGCGCCCATCCGGCGCAGCATTCAGAGACTTTGCCTGCGGCTCTGTAAACAGCGTCTCAAAGAACGGACCATCATCGTGATTGCCCTTCGCATAGAACACGGGCGTACGCGCCAGAATCTCGGGGATACGCCGGAACCAGTTTGCCTCGTACTGATCGTGCTCATATCCCGTCCCGAATGAAATGTCCCCGCAATGCAGGATGAAATCCGGCCGCTCCTCTGCCGCCATTGCGGCGAAATGTTCACTGAGGTGAAAGAGCTGTGTATCCGATATCGTCACGAGATGCAGCTGCTCCGGGGCAGCCGCAAGTGTTCGAAACGTTCCTTCGCAGAGCCGCTCCTCTCCGACGCAGACAGCATAGCGATACGCAGTCGCCTCGGTCAGCTGTGTCAGGCGTGCGGTATAGAGCCATACGTCCATCTCCTTGCCCACACGCTGCCGCTTCGCTGTGACGAGTCGGAAGGCTGCGCCCTCCCCGCAGTGTACGGCAGCATCCGACTTCTCCACCATCTCCCATGCAATCGTAACGGCATGATACGTGAGGCTGAGCAAATAGGGACCATTGAGAAGCTGCCTTTTTCTTGTCATCGTTTCTATCCTTCCATGTGATTCTTTGCAAAGACCTCCCTGCAAATCTCGGGCGTGATGAAATCATAGATCAAAACGCCGTGCGCCTTCGGGTATTCGCCCATAAGCGCAAGGCTGTATGGGTTCAACACATCCGCAAACGCGTCGGGAAAGCCCGGCGCCCCGTTCGTCGCACTGATGTGACTCAGCGAGAGAACGATATGCGGCAGACAGCATGATGCCTCCATCTGCGCACGAATAGCCTCCTGCTTTTCCGCAATGGTTGGTCCGTCCCACAGATCCTGAAGGGAGATGGCTGCATTGTCATGCCAGTTTTCCGCCCATTTGCGCGCATGGATCCGACCAAAGTGCATGGCGGGCGGGGAGCACTCAATGGCTACGATCTTGCCGGCACATTCCCGCAGCGTCATCCATGCGGGCTGCCCTTCCTCCCAATGATAAAACAGTTCCGACCATTTTTCAATTTTTTCTTTCAGGGCTGCCCCATACGCCTCATAGTCATCCTTTTTCTCATTGGCATTCTGTATGCGCACGAGCAGCATCTCTGTCGGGCGCTGCGTCAGAAACGCCGCACAGGCCGAAAAGATCTGATCTGCGTCGATGTCACTGATCCACTCGCGGTGCGCCGCCTTCATCTCCCGCCGCAGACGCAGATCGAGAAAGCGGACCCCCGCCGTCAGCTGTTCCTCCAGCGTCATGGTCTGTGTATGATAGTATCGCTCGGGGCAGGCTGCCGTCATCGTATCGTGTGTCCCCGGCAGAAGGAGCTGCGTGATCAGCGTCTCTGGACTGCAGCATGACATCCACGCCGCACTTTGAACCGCACGCATCGTCATGCCTCCTCATGTTCCTGATCCGACTGGTTCTCCCGCAGACGAATCAGGAGGTGTGACATAACGACGGCAACGAGAGCGAGCGCGGCAAGCCCCCAAAACGCCATCGCGAGAACATGGGTATCCGTCAGGTAGGAGCGCACAATCTGCCCCGCCGCATCCTTCTCCGGCGAGCGCACCAGTCCGCCCAATACAATCGGTGCGATCAGCGCCGGCAAATATCCAATGGTAATCGCGAACGACATCGCAGCAGAGGAATGCTTTTTCGGCACATTTGCCTCACCGATGGGCGCATAGTAAACGCCGCGCACCATGAACACACAAGCCGAGGCGGCAAGCAGGAGGACGAGGAGGAGGTAGAACGTAGAGGAGGAGATCAGACCGTCCGGCGTCTCGCCGGGGGCATAGCCCGCAGCATACAGTGTGACATCAGGATGGTTAAAGAAGAAAATGCACCCGATCACGGTCAGCAGCAGGACGAGCACGCACTCCATCGTACGCATGAAATGTGCGGTCGACGGAAACACCTTCTCCACGAGAACGGTCGATACAAGGGGCAGCATGCGCAGCCCGATGACAACGGTTGCAAAAACGGCTGCCGCAACGGCGCTCGTGCCATAGCCGCCCTGCAGGAAGCGCGCAAAATAGGTTCCCGCCGCAACGAATGCACCATAGATGCAGAAGACATTGATACCCGCAATCCAGACGACGGGCAGACGAGCCACCTTCGCAATCCCCTTGATTGCCTCCGCATTCGTCTTTGTCTGCGTATCATCATCGCCCACCTTTGCGCCCTTGGGTACGGCAAAGAAGACCGCAATTCCTGCAATGATGATAATGGCACAAGCGGTCGCCATCATCGTGTGCGGCCCCGCCTCAAAGTAGAGCATCGCCGTCCAGAGCATCGAGACGAGAAAGGCCAGAACACCGCGTCCGAACTCAAAGAGTCCGAAGGCCGCACCCTGATGATCCTTTGTCGTTGAAAGCCGCAGTGCCTTGAAGTTCGCCGGTTTGAACAGAACCTCACTGAAGAACAGCATCGAGAAGAAGCACGTGAGCAGCACCGGCATACTCAGCCCCGGCGAATTTAATGTCAGAAACATAGAAATCCCACCGACGCCAATGGTGGACAGCATCATGATTGCACGAATGGAAAAGCGGTCTCCGACCCAACCGAGTGCGATGGTACCCAGCAGGATGACCAGCCCCTGCATCGAATACAGATAGCCGGCCTCCTGATCCGTCACGCCGAGTGCGGCGGGAAATCCGCCCGGCACACTATTGCGGATATCCCAGAACGCATAGATCAGCTGTGCGTTGATCGTGATGAGGATCAGTTGAAAAAATGCCGCCTCCGAAAATCCATACTTCGCTAAGAATTTTTTCATAATTTTCGTACCTCCTTCATGTGCAAAGACTGGATTTTATCTTCAGGTGCCTGTATAATGATAATATGATGTATTTCTTCGGCAGGAAAAATCCATCACTCCATTATTTAGGCACCTTTCTGAATATTATTATATAAGAATGCGTACGGGATATTCTCCATTTTTTTGTTCCGTTACAAAGCAAAACTATTTTATTTTGCTTTTTTCACATTCTTTTCAGAATGAAACTTCAGAAGGGGTTTTCTTATGTCCTCCTTTCCATTTGGCGTCCCTGACCAGTCCTCCTTTGAGGTCGGCAGTTCCCCCTATCTGGAGTCCGTCGGGAATCTCACCGATGCGGATGATGCGGACACACAAAACGTTCATTATGGAATCGTCGAAGTCGTTCTCATCGAAAAGGGCACATGCCGTCTCATCGCAGGGGATGACACTGTCCACCCCCTGCGAAAGGACAGCCTCGTGCTGATTGGGAGCGGCATTCTTCACCGTTTCAAGAACAGGGAGAACCTGAATGCTCTCATCATCCGCATGGGGGACATTCACCTGCGCGGACTGCCTGCGGCGCAACTTGTTCCGGAAGAAGCCCCTGTCCTGATCTCACTGAACACCTCCGCAGCCAAGGGAATGCTCTTCCCCCTGCTGCAGAGCATCAAATTGCTCGCCTTGGAGGAGGAGCATAAGTATCGCTCGGAGGCGGGGGCGCATCTCGCACGGGCACTCGTCCTCATGCTCATCGCCATCCTTGACGAGCGAAGAAGCCACCCCGACGAAAACGCTCTGCACGGCATCGGCGTTCGCATCAAGGAGTACATCGATGCACATTATCTCGAAGATCTGAAGCTTCCAGAAATTGCCGCTGCCCTACATATCAACCCCTACTATCTCTCCCATACGTTCAAGGATCTGACCGGCTCCTCTCCCATGTCGTACATCATCCGACGCCGCATCGATGAAGCGCAAAGTCTTCTTCTGACAACGAATCTAACCATCACCGCCATTGCTATGGAATGTGGCTATAACAACTCCAACTACTTCCAATCCGTCTTCAAGAACATTGTTGGCATGACCCCCGGAAAATACCGCAAAATGTGGAAACAGGATCTATGAAGATACGCAGCAAAAACGCCCCTGCCTTCTGGCGGGGCGTTTTTGCGTGTTCATCTTTATGTAGGAAATCAGTATTTACTCAGAAGTTCCACGTAAGACTTGCATAGGCCTTACTTGCATCCTTATCGGTAGAAATATCCTTCCCACGGAAGTATACGACCTTACTGGATACGTTCTTGAGCGGTGCGTATGTAAAGCCAATCTCAACGCCCTTCTGCCCTCTGCCAACCCCCTTATAGGCAGGCTTGAGCGCGACATTCGCACCGAGGTGGCGGTAGCCAAGGAACAGCCCCCACGAACCGGGCTTTGATTTCTTCGCCCCCTTGTAGGCAAGCGCAATGTTTCCTGCCTTATCGTAGATATCGGCTTCCGAATTCTCAGCATAAGCACCGTTGATGCTGATATTCTTATCGAAGGCATAGCTCCCGCCAACGGTCCAGATATTTGCATTGTCCGTTGGAGCAGATTTTGAATAGCCCGCGATATCCTTGAAATAACCGCTGTTGAGATGGTGATAGCCTGCACCTGCCGATCATCATGGCGTTCGTTCGAGTAGATATAGCGCAGATAGCCCGTCCACTTCACCATATCCGCATTGCGCTCGAAGTTCGACACGCGTACGCCGAGGTTGTTCGGCTCATCCACAAACTCTGCCGCAAGGCGATCGACGAGTGCACGATCCGTTGTAGAAATATTATCCTTTGCCATCGCGCGTGCAACCATCTGTGCCATCTCATAGCGAGTGATATTGCGCTCGCCGCGGTACGTTCCGTCACCATATCCCTCAACGACACCATCCGCTGCCAACTGGGTCACGGCATCGTATGCCAATGATTGCGCGGAACATCGGAGAACGGATTTGCTGCTGCAAACGTTGTCGATGCGGCTCCTATCGTTGCTGCCGCCACGAGCGCTGCCACAAACGTCTTCTTCATAAAAAGTACCCCTTTTCTGCGAAAATTCCGCTTTCAGTTTTGTGTTTTTTCACGACGGGTGCCTCGGAAGCCGTCATTCCTGCACGCCCCTCCGCATCACGTTCATGTATAGGATGGCAGTACAGTGCTGTTTCCGAGACATTCCCATCGAGCTTATTTCTGGTTCTTCAGCCACACACTCCACGGCGTTGCATAGTTATTGGCATGGTTCTGCT
>ERZ772986.2339-NODE-2339-length-10367-cov-3.350659_pt1 | contig 10367 bp, 8 predicted proteins | sample MGYA00511898_ERZ772986 | MGnify/ENA primary metagenome ERZ772986 (study PRJEB29015, sample SAMEA2737934) | human oral metagenome | biome: human oral; feature: human-associated habitat; material: dental | place: China | collected 2148 ... | reverse complement strand
CTTGTACTTGGAAGCTTTCTGATTTTTTCTCTTCTGCTTTTGCTGTTGATTTGGAGTCCCCTGAACCGTCAAACGTCTTCCAGTCAAGCTTAGTGAGGTCCAACTTCTTGGCTGAAATCCCAAGAGCTTGTTCTGCTGTTTTCTTCCCACCAATTTGAATGGTTGCTTTCTTTTCTTCCTTGGCTTCCCCTTTTCCTAGCGAATAAAGGGTCAATTCCATTTCTGGATTAAGGGATTGCCAAGTAGCATAGACGATTTGACCATTATCAAAAAGGTCTAGGCTGGAGCGATAGCCGCCTGCAGAAGCCACATAGGCTACGTGGAGCAAGGTTGGCTGGTTATCTTTCAAATAATACACAGCAGCGATCGTTTTGCCATCCCCAATCAGCAGTTCGTCATTACCATCACGATTAAGGTCTTCAAAAGCATATTGCCACTCATTGGTACTCCCAAGTGTTTGAAGGTTAAAGACATAGGCATATTCTTCTGAAGTTGCTTCGATCTTCTTCAGTTCATTTTGTAAAGCTGTTTGGTCCTTAGTATGAATGGCAACCGCATAAGACTTATAGCGATCTAATACCTCTTGATAATACTTTTGACCTGTATCCTTCTTCTCTTTTTTGACCGATGATGACGTTGCTGTCTTTGGTTTACTTTGGCGTTCATAGCGTTTGGGCGTACAAGCCACTAGAGATAGAACAGACACACCCGCCAGTAGTGAAATCATCAATTTTCTCATAGTACCACTCCTTTAGTCCACACGGTAGAAGAAGTCGCTAGCTTCCCACCCTGCTGATTGACCTGTCCAAATGCGGTCCTTTCCAATATCAGAAGGATCTGCTATTTGTTCAACGTATACAGGTAGAGAAGTTCCTGCTGGAATGAATCTTATAATTGCACCACCCACCTTATGCTTAGGATTACTGAATCCTCCACTAAGGTGATTATCTGTTTGTTGAATTCGATTGATCAGCATATTTTCACCATTCAAGAAAACCTGATCTGCTGATCCATTCCCATCAAATACCAGTGTCCAACCCTTCCCATTTTTCCAGGTTCCTGCAATACTTGAAAAATCACCGTTCTGAATTTCTTGAATATTCATTCCGCTGCTTTTCTTACTTGAGCTTGCTGATTTAGAACCATCCACTCGCGTTGTGAAGTCAAGGGCGATCCAGCCTTGTCCAGATTCCAATTTACCCCAGGTATGACCATCCGCCTCTACGGTTTCCGTAATGGTGTGAATTCCTTTTGCGATCATTCCTGCAGAGGGAGCTGACGTCGAGGGCTCTTTACGAATTCGAAGATCCGACACGCTAACTTGTACTTGGAAGCTTTCTGATTTTTTCTCTTCTGCTTTTGCTGTTGATTTGGAATCCCCTGAATCCTCAAACGTTTTCCAGTCAAGCTTACTGAGGTCCAACTTCTTGGCTGAAATCCCAAGAGCCTGTTCTGCTGTTTGGTCCCCACCAATTTGAATGGTTGCTTTCTTTTCTTCCTTGGCTTCCCCTTTTCCTAGTGCATAGAGAGTCAATTCCTGGTCTGGGTTTACAGATTGCCAAGTGGCGTAGACAATTTGCCCATTGTCAAAAACATCTAAACTGGAGCGATAACCGCCCACCGCAGCTGTATAAGCTGTATGGAGTAATTCAGCTTTTTGACCCTTGAGGTAATAGATAGCAGAAACATACTGTTTGTTTCCAGTGTATTGATTGGACACCAAGAGCTCATCCACACCATCTTTGTTCAAGTCTGTAAAAGCATACTGAAAGGTTACCGGAGTTCCTAAGCGCTCCAAAGCATCTAGATAGATGCTTTCTTCTGAACCCGATTGTATTTTACCTAATTCCGCAAACAGGCCTGCTTTATCCCCATTTTTAAGAGCAGTATCATACTTGGCATACCGCTCCAAAACCTCTTGATAATACTTTTGACCTGTATCCTTCTTCTCTTTTTTAACCGATGATGACGTTGCTGTCTTTGTTTTACTTTGGCGTTCATAGCGTTTGGGCGTACAAGCCACCAGAGCTAGAACGGACGCACCCGCCAGTAGTGAAATCATAACCTTTTTCATAAAAATTTCCCCATTCGACTTACTTTTTTCTTAAAATTATATCATTTTAGGCTGGGTTTCCCCAGCCTAAATAGTGTTTTTATTTTGATTCGCGTTTGCGTTTCAATCCAGCAAGACCTAGAACCGCCATTGCTAGACCCATAAGTCCAAGTGCACTAGTAGTCTCCCCAGTTGATGGTAATTCTTTAGTGTTTGCTTGTTTAGTTTGGTTAACTTGAGGTGTTGTTGGTGTGATTGCACCAGGTGTTACAGTTGTTGTTGGAGTAGTTGTCTTCATCACTTTGTTTTCAGTTGATTCATGACGAACCGGTTCGTTGCGACGAGTTTCTTCTTCGTGTTTGATACGTTCTTGTTCGCGACGAATTGCTTCTTCCAATTGTTTTGCTTTAACAAGTTTTTGATAAGCTTCGAAGACACGAGTGTAATCTTCTTGAGATGCTTTCGCTTTCAATTTCAAAGCTTCAAGTTTTGCAATCTCAGTTTCAAGAGTTGCTTTAGCTTCAGCAGTTTTAGCTTTTGCTTCAGTCAATGCTTTTTCAGCTTCAGCGAGTTTCACAGGAGCATTCTTGAGCAATTCAAGATAATCTTTTGCGTCTTGTACGGCTTGTTCTGCTGATTTGACAGCTTGTTTAGCACGTTCAACTTTAGCTTTAGCTTCAGTTGTTGCAAGACCTTTTGCTTTCAAATCGTTTTCAGCGTCGATTGCTGTTTTAAGAGCAAGCTTAAGATCTTCTTCTTGAGAAACCAATTTAGCTTTAGCGTCTTTTAATTCAGATTCGCGTTGTGCACGAACTTGTTGCAAGTTTGCAAGATTTGATTTAGCTGTTGCAAGTTCATCTTTAGCTGTTTCAAGAGCTTTTGCAGTTTCAACTACTTTAGCTTGAGCTGCTGGAGTTTGTTCTTTGACCGCAAGCGCGTCATCGTATGCTTTTTGAGCTTTAGCAATAGCATTTTGAGCAGCGTTCAATTTTGTTTGAGCGTCAACTTGAGCTGATTTTGCAGAAGCAAGATCATTTTCAGCAGATTTAACGGCTTTATCCGCTGCTATTTTCTTATCTTTTGCTGCCTGAAGTGCTTGTTCTTTCTCTGCAATCGAAGAAGTAAGGGAGGATTTGTATTCAGCATCAGTACTAATATAGTCTGCCTTATCTTCGTTCATAGCACGGCTTGTTGACAAAATGTGAACCGCACCAGAACTTATACCGATACCAATACCAGTTCCTTGAAGTGTGATTAAATGTTTTGTGTGACCGTTAGATTGGTCACCATCGGCAAACATCATTTTACGGATTGCGCTCGCAATGTCTTGTTTGATATTTAACATAGTGTATCCGTCAAAGTTTTCTTTATGCCATTCTGGTAAAAGTCCCCCAAGAGATTCTCCCGCACCGTATTGTCCAAGAATTGAAGATAGGTGTTCCCAATTTTTAAGAAAATTAAACTTATCTGGTGTCCCTCCATTATCCGCATAGAACTTAGAATATCCATGAGCGATAGTGTCAGCCATTTCTTGACCACCTACTGTCAATTGAAGAGGTTCTATTGTTTTACCTGGTTCGCGTTGAGACCAATATTGTTGGTTAAGGTCATTCAACATTTGAGCCGTAAATTCAGCAAGTTCTTTACGTTGAGCCGATGTAAGATTTGCAAGATCGACGACTTCTTTATTAGAGCCAATGCCTGTTTGGCTATAAGCATCCCAGTCGATTTCTGGTTGCAATTTCATGAACTCATCTTGATGAGCGATGAACCAATCGTAATCTTTGATATCGTGTTTTGCGTATTCGGCAGGAATGACGATTTTACGGAGAGCTTCATCTTGTTTCAACTTAGCGACTTTTTCTTGATAAGCCGCGTTTGCTTCGTCAAGTGCTTTTTGAGCTTCATCGACTTCAGATTGAGCGACACCTGCTTTAGCTTTTGTTTCAGCGAGAGCTTTTTCTTTTGCTTTTACGTTAGCTTTTGCATCAGCAAGACCTTGTTCAAGCGCAGGAACGTTCTTTTCAGTGCGTTCTTTATCGAGAGCTGATTTTGTTTCATCAATTTTAGCTTGACGAGATGCGTCGAAGTCTTTTGCGCGAGTCAATTCGTCTTGAGCTGCTTTATTCACAGACTCAGCATCTTTCAGTTTATTCCCCGCAATCGTCACTGTCTCTTGTGCTCTGGTCAATGTTGTCTCATTAAGAGCTTGTTCTGCCCTCTTCACTTCTTCCTTGGCTAATGCGACTTTTGCTTTTTCATCGTCTACTTTTTTAGTAGCTTCTTCATAAGTTTTTTCTGATTCGGCTTCCGCTGTCTCAGCCGATTTCACACCTTCTTCAGCCGTTTTTACACTTTCTTCAGCTGATTTCACACCAGCTTCTTTTGTTTTAATAGCATCTTCAGCTTTTGCAATATTTTCAGGAGTTGCTTCCTTCGCAGCTTCTTTTGTTTTTGCATAGGTTGCTGCAGCCGTTTTTTCAGCAGCTTCTGCTTCCTTAGCCTTTTGATCTGCTGCACTGACAACATTTTCTTGTTCTGTTACTGTTTTAGCCGCAGCATCAGCCTGCTCTTTTGCTGTATCAACTGCCTCTTTTGTAACCTCAGCAGTATGATCGATATTTGAAACAGTTGCTGGTGTTTCTGTATGTGGTTGAGCAACTGTCGTTTCCTCAGCTTGTACAACTGAAGTTACAGCAGTTGCAGCAATAATAGTAGCACCGATAGCAATACTTTTCTTTGTTGATTTATTCATAATTATATCCCTTCTATTTACTTCCCTACCTATATTTTCCGGATTTTTTATCTTCCATAACGAATATTCTCAAGTTCACTTGCTACAGCACGTGAGGCAGCAGCTGCTTCTTGTGTTTCTGCAATTTGTCTTGCACTTAAAATATTTGCATGTTCTTGAAGCTTGATCATCCGTTCTTGATTAATAATCTGCTCTTTCTCAAGTTCGATCATCTCTGCCTCAAACGCTCGACGTGCTGCTCGGTCTAAATATGTATCGTATAAATTAATTGCTTCTTTTATGTTATCTGCTTTAAAGTTATTAAACGCGTGAATTAGATAATTCACTGCATCTAGTGCGTAATAATCCTTAGGGTACCATCCTTGACCAATTGCTACAGCTTGATTCCGGAAATTTTCCATCAAACGTCCCTCTTGCTGATAGGCCAATTCTAATCGTTGATTTTCTGCAACCACTGCTTGGTAATCTCTTAAATGCTGTTCATTTTTATTACGAATACCTTTATTCACAAACGCAATCATTAATTCCAGCTTATTTTGAATGATAAAATAGGTGGCTACAATTGACACTCCAAGTAGAATTAATGTTATAGGATTAGGAGTCAAAAGCAAACGTAGAGGGAATACAAGTAAGATCCCTCCCATAATCAGTGTCGCTGGATAAATCCAGCTATCCTTTGAACCTTTCATACGACGAAACAATAGAAATAAAAATCCTGATAAGAACAAAACTTCAAAGATAATATCACCGATTAATCGATTCACAGCACCAAGTAAGATGACATACAATAAATCCCCTAATAGTATCGAAATACTTGAAAATACCATGATTGAAAAAGCAAGCTTGAGGGATTTATGAGACAATGTGTTATCGTTATATTCATCTTGTTGAATCAATTTGGCTGTTCTCATTTGATTAACAAGTGTAACTTGACGTGAACGGGCTTGAATAAATCCCAATATATTCTCACGAATGAGTTCTAATTTAGAGACAATTTCTTCTCTTGTTTCCATTAATAACCTCCTCTATCACTAATTAGCAACATTTTACTAAAATTTTGAATATAAGAATTGCCACAAAAAATTATTAAACAATCCTTATATTCTTTAGAGCCATTAGTGTTGAGTATTGCATGAAATGCAATACTCTGATGTACTTAGTATATCAGCGAAATTCCAATCCATGTCTTACCTAAATATAGTGGTTGGACTTAAGTTTTTTAATCTTAACTTTTTTCCAGCTCTTTTTAAGATTTTTACACAAGCATTTTCCCCTCTCCCTCTATGTTTCTGTTCTTTTTTCTGCTATACTTAAGGAAGAATACCGATCAAAAGGAGAACATTATGGAATTAAAAAAACGTTCTGAATTTCCTGAGAACGAACTCTGGGACCTCACAGCCCTCTACCAAGACCAGGAAGACTTCTTGCGTGCCATTGAAAAAACACGTGAAGAAATCAATGAATTTGTCCGTAACTACAAGGGCAAGCTCCACACTTTTGAAGACTTTGAAGCTGCCTTTGCGGTCTTGGAACAGATTCAGATCCAACTCAGCCACATCGGCAACTACAGCTTTATGCCACAAACGACGGACTTTGGTGATGAAGCTTTTGCTGAAATTGCCCAAGCGGGGATGGATTTCGAAACTTGGGCCAGCGTCGAACTTTCCTTCTTTGATGATGCCTTAGTCGAAGCGGATGAAGATGTCCTCGAACGCCTCGGACAATTGCCTCATCTTACGTCTGCTATTCGCCAAGCCAAAATCAAAAAAGCTCACTACTTGGGAGCTGATGTGGAAAAGACTTTGACCAACCTTGGTGAAGTCTTCTACGGACCGCAAGATATCTATACCAAGATGCGGGCAGGCGACTTTGAAATGGCTGATTTCGAAGTGGATGGAAAAGTCTACAAGAATAGCTTTGTTACCTATGAAAACTTCTACCAAAACCATGAAAATGCGGAAATCCGTGAAAAAGCCTTTCGTTCTTTCTCAGAAGGTCTTCGCAAGCACCAAAACACGGCTGCTGCTACCTATCTAGCCCAAGTCAAGTCTGAAAAACTGATTGCAGATATGCGGGGCTACGATTCTGTCTTTGACTATCTCCTAGCTGAGCAGGAAGTGGATCGCTCTATGTTTGATCGTCAGATTGACCTGATCATGAAGGACTTCGCTCCGGTCGCTCAAAAATTCCTCAAACACGTGGCCAAGGTCAACGGTCTTGAGAAAATGACCTTTGCTGATTGGAAGTTGGATTTGGACAGCGCGCTCAACCCAGATGTCACCATTGATGATGCCTATGATTTGGTCATGAAATCTGTGGCACCTCTTGGGGAAGAATATTCCCGCGAAATTGCCCGCTACCAAACCGAACGCTGGGTTGATTTCGCAGCTAATGAAGGTAAGGATTCTGGTGGTTATGCAGCCGATCCATACCGCGTTCATCCTTATGTCCTCATGAGCTGGACAGGACGCATGAGCGATGTCTACACCCTGATCCACGAGATCGGACACTCTGGTCAGTTTATCTTCTCAGACAACAACCAAAGCTACTTCAACGCCCACATGTCGACCTACTATGTGGAAGCTCCTTCTACCTTTAACGAGCTCCTCCTCAGCGACTATTTGGAACATCAGTTTGACGATCCTCGTCAAAAACGTTTTGCCTTGGCTCACCGTTTGACAGACACTTACTTCCACAACTTCATCACCCACTTGTTGGAAGCAGCCTTCCAACGCAAGGTCTACACCTTGATCGAAGAAGGTGGTACCTTCGGAGCTAGCAAGCTCAATAGCATCATGAAGGAAGTCTTGACCGAATTCTGGGGAGACGCCGTTGAAATCGATGATGACGCAGCATTGACCTGGATGCGCCAAAGCCACTACTACATGGGGCTTTACAGCTATACTTACTCAGCTGGCTTGGTTATCTCAACAGCGGGATACTTGCATTTGAAGAACTCCGAAAACGGAGCTAAAGATTGGCTAGACCTCCTCAAATCAGGTGGCAGCAAGACCCCACTTGAGTCAGCCATGATCATCGGAGCAGATATCTCGACTGACAAACCACTCCGCGATACCATCCAATTCCTTTCAGACACTGTGGATCAAATCATTGCCTACAGTGCAGAATTGGGGGAATAAGAACAATTTTCAGACTTAGTTTAATCTAAGTCTGATTTTTTATTAAAATGTTACCAGTTAGTGATTGAAAGCGCTCTTATATTGTGGTATGATTATTGTGAAAAATATTACTAAATATGGAGAAAAAAATGAAAAAGTTTGTCGATTATATCATGGCCCAACCAGTTTGGAAAGTCGTTCTTTACGGTCTCGGAATCCTCTTTATGATTTTTAATCCCAAGATCATTCTTCCTATCCTATTTTTTGGTGGTATAGGATTTGCCTGGTATTTTGCTAAAAAGAAACCCAACGCTGCTAAAAGAAATATCGCTGCTATTGCTTCAGTTCTTGCAGTCGGAGGTGCATACTTAATCAACCCTAATATTGCTTCCATTAAGCAAGAAGAGCAGGCTCAAGCCACTCATTTTGCATCCACTCCTTCTAAAAATGATGAAAGTGCGAAAAAAGAGGCTGAGGCAAAACGTGAAAAAGAAGTAAAAGAAAAAGCTGAGAAAGAGAAAGCAGAGAAAGCTGAAAAAGCTGAAAAAGCTGAAAAAGAGAAAAAGGCAAAAGAAGAACAAGAACGAAAAGAAAAAGAAGAGCGCGAGAAAAAGGCGAAAGAAGAACAGGAACGAAAAGAAAAAGAAGAGCGTGAAAAGAAAGAGGCTGAAGCAAAACAACTTGCTGCTCAAGCTGAGTCTGCCGTACAAGCCTTAGAAAACAATCAAGTAATAGAAAATATTGCTCCAGCTCAAGCTGCCATCGCAAATGTAGCTGATCAAGGAACAAAAGATCGCTTAACTCATCGTGTTGGATTAGTACAAAATGCCATTACTGTCAGAGAACAACAAGCTGAACAAGCTCGACAAGTCGCAGCTGCAACACCTCAACCACAGCCTCAACAAGGCTTTGTATCACAACCTCAACAGGGCTCTTATCGAAATTGTAGTGAAGCTCGCGCTGCAGGTGCTGCACCGCTATACAGAGGACAAGCTGGTTATAGCTCTCGTTTAGATAGAGATGGTGACGGTGTTGCTTGTGAATAAGAAATTATCTATTCTCATTTTGTCCATTTGCACAATGTCTTTGCTTACTATTTTATATATGAATTTTAAAAAGAGAGAAATTATTACCCCAAATACATACCAGGAAGCAATGACTTACGTCAAAAAGATTCATCTATCTGAGGTACAAGAGAAAATCGACAATAAAGAAGATTTCATCCTCTATATTGGTCGAGAATCATGTCCATTCTGTCAAAAATTCGCTCCCAAATTAGCAGTTGCTATTCAAAAAACGAATCAGACTGTTTATTATCTTGATAACGATTCAAAAGAGCGAAAAGACATCACAGCCTTCGCCCATGATATGAATATCAAGACGGTACCAAGTTTGTCATCTTTTAAAAAAGGTAGTAAAGAAAACTATTTAAAAAAAGGTAGCAAATCAAGTATCGAAGAGATTATGGAGCTCTTGACTCAATAAGTCAATTTAAAAATGTCAATACAAAAAGAGTAAGATAGAACGATTCGTTCCCATCTTACTCTTTTTTACTAACTCAACTCCGCCACAATGGCCTTAATTTGTGCTGCAGTATGCACTCCTGCTACTTGTTTAACAACCTGCCCATCTTTTTTAAAGAGCAAGGTTGGGATAGACATAATGCCGAAAGCACGCGCTGTATTTGGATTTTCGTCAACGTCCATTTTAACAATTTTCAAGACATCTTCTGAAAGTTCTTCAGACAATTTGTCCAAGATTGGACCTTGCATACGACATGGACCACACCAGGTCGCCCAGAAGTCTACCAAGACCAATCCTTCTTTCGTTTCTACTTCAAATGTTGCGTCTGTAATTGCTTTTACCATTGTTTTTCTCCTTTAGTTTTGGTACTGGGTCAAATCTTGCTTCATTAAATAGAAGAAGACATCCCCGTAAGTCCCTTGGTAGTCCAACTCATGCCCATTATAGGTCAGTTTCACAACAGGATAAAAATCTGCTACCCCAATCAAGCAGGCTTGTTGGGAGCGTTCAAACTCTTCGTAGGAATCAAAATGCATGACTCTTTCTTGTTTTGCACCGTCTAGATATGTAATATCAATCATGTCGATAACCTCTATTTCTTATGATGCATCAATTGTAACTCTAGATATTACATCTGTCAAACAAAACGACTTCCTCAGAATGATGGATCTCGTTCGATAAGGAAAAGACAGCAAAAAAGCCCTCTGAATCCAGAGGGCTGTTTTGAACTCGGGCTAAAATCAGGTGAAAACAAAAAATCTCCCCGAAGGGAGATAGATCTGGTCTATTTTACCTTACGATGCTAGGAACCGAAGCCGAAGATTATACTCGAGTATATCGAGGCAAGGTGACAACGCAGCGTAAGTGGAAAATAGAGCAGATTAACGACGAAGTCCAAGAGAGTTGATCAACTCAC